>WBZR01003204.1_pt1 | contig 15316 bp, 12 predicted proteins | sample 5204231 | NCBI WGS metagenome assembly WBZR01 (sample SAMN12412403, study PRJNA552823) | activated sludge metagenome | isolation source: activated sludge from anammox sidestream of wastewater treatment plant... | place: USA: Virginia | collected 2017-08 | reverse complement strand
TCCATAAGCCGAACGCGTGCGCCAAATGGCGGTGCGTCCAACACCCAGAACCCGCATGATGAGCGATTCAGGCACTTTTTCGTCTAATGCCAATAAAATGTGCGCCCGGCTGATTTCCCTGGCCATGCGCTTCCCTTTCGAACGAAAGGCCTTCAGTTCCGCCTTATCCTCTTCGGTAAGATGTATTTCGGTTTGTCTCATACATCATATTATCTGTTCCGTTATTATAAAGTCAATATACTAGGGCATAAGTTTTTCCGGAAGAGGCATTACGTGTTGAACTATTTTGTTTGCAAAATAACATCAGCCATATCAGAAGGGATCAACAACAAGATGAAGCGGCTAAAGCGCATGGCATACGGTTATCGGGACGTTAAATACTTCTTACTTAAGATTCATCAGTATTGCGGACTTCTTGACCCGAAGCTTTCAACTTAAACACGAAAGACACATAATTTTCCATGAATTGCGACGCGCCCTGCCCAGGATTTCATTCAGTTCTTTTTCTTCCACATGGTGAGATATTAATTTATCAAAATAGATACCTCTTTTCCCCTGTGACTATTTTTCGTCAATCCTGATATGTGTCATTATTCCGTCCACTTTATCATTCCCTTCAAAAGAGTAAATGTAGAGAAACTCGAGAAAGATCAGGTAGTTTTTTCATCTTCTAATGCCGTTATTAATCCCACTATCTTCTCTTCTGTCAGTTTATCAACGATAACTGTGGTGGCCTTTTTTGCATCAGGCATATCCAGTTCCTTTTCTCTTGCATAGTTTTCCAGCCTCTTTTGAATCTCCAGGCGCTTTATAATAATAAACTTTGCCCCAAGCTTTACCCATTCTTTGAGTTCTGGCAACATCAAGATAGGGGTGTGCGTGCATAGTTATTCCTTATAATAAGTTAAAAAAAGAATGTGCCATCCGACAAATGTTGTGTTTTTAGACGGATATGTGCAAATTTTATACGTTTGTGTTTAAAATACAAACAAATATATTTTGATTATATACTGAAAATTAAAATTTTTATTTTCATGAAAGATGTTTTTCTGCGCTCAGAAAGATTAACATCATGTTAAACACAAATAATCAGAAGTAATTGAAGATATTTTAGATTTATTGGTACTGCCTGTGCTGTATATTCTATTGGTAAGACGGTATGAAGCACTTATCGAAGAATAGTATACCGCATTACCTCTCCTCCTATCCCCCTTCTTGTTGGGATGTCGACAAAAAAGTCGACATCCCAACAAAAGGTGTTCTGCAGAAAGTCCTTTTCCGGCATACTTCCCAAAAAATCAGTTAAAAAGCCTTTTCTCCGAAAACGGACGCGAAGCGTTTATTAAATGATTCGGAGGTAAAATGGAAATTCTGAGGGCCATAGACTTCAACACAATAGGCTGCACAAGCCGCCCCTATCTTTGCCGCATGCACAACATCATTTTTTGATAATGCAATCCCCTTGATTAATCCAGCCCGGTAAGCATCCCCGGCCCCTGTGGGGTCTTTTACCTGATCCACTCCGGCAGCGGGGATCTCAAAACTTTTCGTTTTTTTGTTTTCCCTGCGCATGATTATTGAACCGAATTCTCCCTTTGTCACTATTAACGTATCTGTTTTCTCCAGGATTTCGTCAACGGTCAAGGACGTTTTTTCCTGGGTTAATTGTAACTCATAGTCGTTGCAGATGAATATTTTTGATCCGCGTATCATCTCTGTCAACAGTTCTTTTGTCCAGGCAGGAAGGGATTGTCCTGGATCAAATATGTAGTCGATCCCTTTCTTTTTATATATATTTGAAAAATTAACCATGTCGCCGAGATTCCCTGGCGCAACGATCGCAATGGCCTTTTTTGGCGCGACAGAATCAAACTCAAAGGTGCAACCGAATTTCATTGCGCCTGGGTTAAAGGCCGTTATCTGATTGTCTGACTGATCTGTCGTTATATAAGCACCCGCCGTTAGTTCTTCATCTATGACCTTAATGTGCCTTGTGGAGATATTGTGCTTTGTTAGCCAATTCTTATAAGGATCAAAGTCTCGTCCTGCCGTGGCGATTATAGTCGGGTTTTCACCGAGCAGGGAAAGGGCATAGGCAATATTGCCGGCCGTACCTCCGAAGTTTTCTTTTAAGCCGTTTATCATGAAACACACATTAAGCATGTGTACCTTATCCGGAAGGATATGATCAGAGAACTTTCCCGGAAAGTCCATTATTCTGTCGTAAGCCAGTGAACCTGAAACAAGAATATCCATGTTTTCTCCTAACCCGAATAAATCGGAATGTGTAGCGCGGGTGGTTTAGCCTCCTCTATTAGCCGACCACAAGGGTTCGGCGCTACGTTTTTTGCTAAAGTTATCAAATGTTTTTTATTATAAACTATTAAAGGGTTGTTTTGTGCAATGGAAAGTGATTCAAGCTTTATTCAATAGATTTTGCGCAGCGAAAACCGATGGTGTCGTTTTTATACGCGGGCTCGTCATAGTCCCGATTAGCACAACGAATGTGAACAATACCGGAGCCATTCCACGAACCGCCCCGCAATACCTTGCAGCCGCTTAGTGTCTGGCTTGCCGGGGATGGTTTTAGTTCATAAATAGAGATGCCAACATCTTCCGGCCTCCCAAAATATGGGTTTTTCTCGGCTATAACAGGCCCCTGAGGATTTTTAGCCGGGGCATGGTGATAGTACTGACTATCGTACCAATCGGCCGTCCACTCCCACACATTGCCTGCCATATCGTAACACCCATAGACACTCTGTCCCTGCGGGTATTTCATTACGGGGGTTGGTTTTTCAATCTTTGCCTCGGCACAATTCAACCTCGTCTTATCAAATTCGTTGCCCCACGGGTATGTCCTGCCATCGGCGCCGCGCGAGGCCTTCTCCCACTCTGCCTCGGTGGGGAGCCTTTTCCCTGCCCATTTTGCAAACGCCTCAGCCTCGTACCACGAGATGTTTACGACGGGACTATCAGGTTCGCCGTGAAAAACATCTTCAATATCTTTATTCTCCATGGGCTTTGACTGTTCGATATATTGCCATCCGGCTTCTGACCACAATGTCTTTTGGGTATAGCCTCCCGACTCGATGAATTGCTTATATTGAACATTGGTAACGGGGTATTTGTCGATGAGATAGGCACTGAGGTAAATCTTCCTTTGAGGGAGTTCATTTTCTAGCCGGTTTGCTTCGATGTTGCGGTCAAGAGTCAGGAGATTATCAATATCTTCCTTTGTGCTCCCCATCAAGAAAGTGCCTTCAGGGATAAGTACCATATTGTCCTGCATGTCTTGGCGTTCTTTGTGTATTTTGTTCATCGATTCAGTTTATCATAGTCTGTTTGAATGTCAAAATAGTTTCTCTGGAATCATCATCACAAGCGTTTACAATTGATTCGAAAAGCAGAAATTAGTATCATCTCTAAAATAATATGTATACCACATTGCAGAAATATTTTGGTTACACAAGCTTTTACACCCACCAGGAAGACATTATCAATGAAGTGCTGAAACAAAGGGACGCCTTTGTTCTTATGCCTACCGGGGGAGGTAAGTCCTTGTGTTATCAACTTCCAGCCCTCCTTCTTGATGGCATAACGATTGTTATCTCCCCGCTCATAGCCCTGATGAAAGACCAGGTAGACGGTTTGCTGGCGAATGGCATTCCGGCGACGTTTATTAACAGTTCGTTAAGTTATGGTGAAATTGATGCCAGAAGGCGGAGCCTTGTAAACAACGAGGTAAAGATCCTTTATCTCGCTCCTGAAAGACTGGTCATGCCAGAATTTCTCCAATTTTTACAGGGATTGCAGGTGTCTCTCTTTGCGATAGACGAATCGCATTGTATTTCCGAATGGGGACACGACTTTCGGCCTGAGTACCGTCAGTTAAAATTACTCAGAGAAAAATTCCCCGCTGTGCCTGTTATGGCTTTAACAGCCACCGCCACACCGGTCGTTCAGCAAGACATCATTACGCAGTTGAAACTGTCCGAATGCAAGGTATTTAAGGCGAGTTTTAACCGGAAAAATTTGTATTACCAGATTAAGCCTAAGAACAATGCGTATCAGCAAGTACTTCAATATCTGAAAGGACGGAAGAAGGATTCGGGGATTATCTATTGCCAGAGCCGTAAAACCGTGGAAAGCCTGACTGCGAGTTTACAGTCGATGGGATTCCGTGCCTTGCCGTACCATGCCGGGCTGACGCCTGAAATCAGAACAGATAATCAGGAACGGTTTATCCGTGACGATGTGGAGATTATTGTGGCAACGATTGCGTTCGGTATGGGCATTAATAAGCCGAATGTACGGTATGTGATCCATTACGATTTGCCGAAAAGCATTGAGGGTTATTATCAGGAAACAGGCCGTGCGGGCAGGGATGGATTAAAGAGTGACTGTATCTTGTTCTTTAGTTATGCCGACAAATTCAAGATAGAACACTTCATCAATCAAAAGGAAGATGAAAACGAAAAACAGATTGGATATAAGCAACTGCGGGAATTGGTGAGCTATTGCGAGAGCAATGTTTGCAGGAGAAGGCTATTACTGGCGTATTTTGGCGAAATATTTGATGAGCCGAATTGCGGCGGCTGTGATGTCTGCCTGGAACCGAAGGAGAGATTTGACGGAACGATCACCGCGCAAAAGATATTGTCCTGTGTTTACCGGGTGAGCGAACAGTTTGGGATAAATTATATTGTTGATGTCCTGTTGGGCTCGGAAAATCAAAAGGTATTGCAAAACAGGCATAACACGATCAAGACATTTGGCGCTGGAAAGGAATATACAAAGTCGCAGTGGCTGGCATTTGCCCGCGAGATAATTCAATTAGGATATCTGAGACTCGGTGGGGACAAGTATCCCGTCTTGAAATTGACCGAAAAGAGCCGGGCAGTATTAATGAGCAAGGAAAAGGTGTTTTTGACAAAACCCGAGGAAAAACTTCATATTCAGAGGGCTGAAGTTTTCAATGAGGAATATGACCGCACCTTATTTGAGCAGTTGAGGGTTCTAAGGAAAACACTGGCCGATCAGGAAAGTGTGCCTCCGTATGTTATTTTTCATGATAGCAGCTTAAAAGAAATGTCCGTCTGTTACCCCAGAAGTTTAATTGATCTACGGAGGATAAGCGGGGTCGGAGAACGGAAATTAAAGAAATATGGGGAGGTTTTTCTTAAAGAGATTGCCGGTTACTGCGAACAACACCATATCTTACCAAAGCAAAGCGCTCATAAATACGCCGAATCTTCTGCAAGACAAGAGAAATCATTAACTGCTCAGACGACCCTGGACCTTTTTGAACAACACCACACGATTCATGAAATTGCACAGAAGAGGGGTTTGGCGTTATCCACCATTGTCTCTCATCTGGAGAAACTAATTATGGATGGTGAGGATATTTCCATAGACAGCTTTGTTGATGTTGAAAAACAGCGGCACATCCAGCTGGCGTTTAAAGAAGTAGGGATGCAGGCGCTGAGTCCCGTAAAGGAAAAACTCGGGGATGCGTATTCTTACGAGGAGATACGACTGGTCAGGGCAAAGATGGTGTGTGAATGAGAGAAATAGCCATCTGAAAAACTGTGATATAACACAAAAGGCAACCCGAATGGGTTGCCTTTTGTGTATGTCTTCGACTGTTCGCCAACTATCTACATTTGGCTCAATGCATTAGTGCTTTGCCTTATGGCAGTCACACTTGCAGTCTTTACCTTCTTTTCCGGAGTGATTGCATTTCTCACACTTCTTTTCCTCAGCCATAGCTGAGCCTACCAATACGGTATTTACAACACCAACACCAAACATCAATGCACCCACTACAACGAGACTATAACCAAACTTCTTTAACATCTCTTTTTACCTCCTCGCAGTTAGGAAATTAAAGCCAAGCCGCCGGGAACGCTCCCGGCATACCTTGCCGGCTCTTATATTATGCTATTATATACGAACTATGATTGCAAAAGAAATTATCATAATACCATTTAAATATTGTATGTTTTTACATACACGTCAGGACGCTCCCGGGGCAGCTTACAGGCGAAGGAAGCTTAGATAAACGCCGGAAATATGGAATGGTATTGATTTTTTTCGACTTAAGGCTATAATTTACTCTTTTATTATCGAATTATCCCTTTAAAGTGTCGTAGTAATAATCAGGTTTTGCCACCTGTGTAATGCGAACTTCAGTATATAAGGTAGCGACATAAATATTTCGCTATATATTCCGGTGTGTTTGATTTGCGGCGCTTCTTTCAAAAACAGCAAATTGTTACAATTTTTGTAGTATCAAACGTACTCACAATAATTCAATGCGCCCGTAGCTCAGCAGGATAGAGCAACGGTTTCCTAAACCGTAGGTCAGACGTTCAAATCGTCTCGGGCGCATTAAAATCCTTTACTGGTGGTTGTCCTTCACGAATGATTGATTTACATACACATACCTTATTTTCCGACGGCGTACTTTTGCCGTCTGAATTAATCCGCCGCTGCGAGGCGAAAGGCTTTCGTGGGTTGGTGATAACCGACCATGTCGATTATTCTAATCTTGATATGGTCATACCGAACGTTTTAAAGGCCTGCAGGGAAATAGCCTCTGTTGCAAAAATCAAGGTACAGGGGGGAGTTGAATTAACCCATATTCGCCCGGAACATATAAAATCCATGGTAAAACAGGCAAGGGCATTGGGGGCATTTATTGTGCTGGTACATGGTGAGACTATTACCGAACCTGTGCTTCCGGGGACAAACAGGGCGGCCATCGAGGCTGGCGCTGATATCCTGGTGCACCCTGGTCTCATAACTGAGGAAGATGCACGACTGGCGAAAAGCAACGGTGTCAGGTTGGAAATTTCCGGCAGGAAGGGACATGCCTATGCAAACGGACATGTCGTTAAAATAGCGAAAAGGGTTGGGGCCAAACTTGTCTTTGGTTCCGATTCCCACACGCCCGACGATTTGCTAGACCGCACCCGCGCCGAGTGCATTGCCCGCGGGGCAGGGTTGGAAGAGAAAGAAATTCAGGAAATTTTTAAGGAAGCAGAATCTTTAATTGGTTTATAATTCACAGAAAGAAGAAAAATGAAAGATACTACTTTAAACGTATTACGAACGCTGAATAAATATAAAGTTTTTATTGCGATCGGGGTTGGTGTTGCAATTGCTGCTGGTGCCGGGGCCGCTTTCTTCGTCACAAAAAGGGCTCACAAGAATGAGTTTGCATGGCAAAATCTATGGAGGATAGACAGCGATCTGGCAATGGCGGTACAACAGGGGAAGGAAGAAAAAGACAGGACTGCCGCAATGAGCACTGCGGCTGATGCTTATAAGTATATTGAAGATAATATGTCTTCTTCCAGCGCTACACCATGGGCAGTATTTGAATTAGGAAATGTTTACTATAATCTCAAAAATTATGACGGGGCTATCCGTGCTTATAATGACTTCTTAAGCAGGTATGGTGAACATACCCTTGTGCTCATGGTAAAACAATCCCTTGGGTATACCTATGAGGAAAAGGGTCTTTTTCAGGAGGCTATAAAACAGTTTGAAGACATTGCCGTTGCCGGTAATAATTTTCTCGTTGCACAGGGAAGCCTGGACGCAGGACGATGTTATGAAAAGTTAGGCCAGACGAACGATGCAATCCGCGCATATACCAAAGCGATAGAACTTTCTCCAAACAGCAACTGGGCAACCATGGCTCAGTATCGTTTGTCGGTGATTCGTTAACTATGCAACAGGATGTTTCACAGTTGCGAGAAGTAACTTTTGATATAAAGAAGGTATTTGACGATAAGAGAATCGATCGATATCTTGCTGCGCGACTCCCGGACTATTCACGGACATTTGTCCAGAAGTTGATAAAAGAGGGGGCCGTGCTGGTCAATGGGCGCACGGTCAAGAGCAGTTACGATATTCAAAAGGGAGACTCCATTTCCGTTCATGTGCCTGTCCTTGAAGAAAGCAAGATTGTCCCTGAGGATATTCCCTTAAATATCGTGTATGAAGACGATTATTTAATGCTTATCAACAAGCCGTATGATATGGTGGTCCATCCTGCGGGCGGTCATCCCTCCGGTACACTTGTCAATGCATTAGCATTCCATTGTCTGAATCTATCACAGGTCAACGGGCCGCTAAAGGCGGGTATTGTTCATCGACTGGACAGGGATACCAGCGGAATCATGCTGGTGATCAAGAGTGATGCCGTCCACGCTCACATAGCGATGCAGTTTGAAAAAAGATATGTCAAAAAAGAATACATTGCCGTGGTAGAGGGCGAGGTCAGGTTTGATTCCGATGAGATTTACTTACCTATTGGGAGACACAAAACTGACCGGCAAAAGATGGCCGTAAGACGTGATAACGGCAAGGAGGCGGTGTCTGCCTACGAGGTAATGGAACGCTTCCGGGGGTACACGTTGGTGAAAGTAATGCCAAAGACGGGCAGGACGCATCAGATCCGTGTACATATGCGGTCCATTGGTCACCCTGTCGTTGCCGATTTCATGTACAGCAGCCATGAAACATGTTATCTTTCCGATTTGCTGGGAAAGGAAAAGGATCCTGAAGAGGTTCCCATCATCGAACGGCAGGCGCTCCATGCCCACAGGATAGAGTTTTTTCACCCAATCCAGAACAGAAAAGTAGAGTTTCAGGTAGACCTGCCAGATGATATATCACGTCTTGTAAAAATGCTGAGGGAAATAAGACCTTACAGAAGCAGCAGCAATTAATAAGCTCGCTGATCAGTAGAGATCTGACGGCTGACCGTAATTCAAGTGTTTTTTGTTTGTCAAACAAATTCATTGATTTTCATTAGCCTGATGATATAATTTCACGTATTCTAAGAATTTTCTATAAGGAGGCATAAATATGTTTAGTATGCCAGGTGGTTGGGAATGGCTTATCATCCTGATTGTGGCGCTTCTGATCTTCGGTAAAAGACTCCCGGAAGTGATGAAATCTCTGGGGAAGGGGATCGTAGAGTTTAAGAAAGGTGTCAAGGGTGTTGAGGATGACGTAGAGGATGCAAGCAGTAAGACAACTCAGAAGAAAATAGACACCGAGAAAGAAGCTACAAAGCAGGAAAGTAAGTAACTGATTGAAAATTTGCGTTCAAGGGTTTCATTAATAATAAGGTGACAAGGATAAATCTTGTCCCTGTCGTTTTGAACATGGGTTGCGTGTCCATGTTTTGTTTTTAGTTTTTAAAATAAGGGAATAATCATGAGAGACAAGAGAAGACAACGATTAACATGGCGTAGCAAGCGTGCAAATCATGGGAAGATGGGATGTAAGGGCAGAAGGGTCGGAAGGTATAAGTAATTCTTAAGCTTTCTGTCATTGGCTGTCGGCGCTCAGCTTCTTTGATAATAGGCAAAATATTCGTTTCATCGGTACCGCAAAACTTAAAAGCCACTCGTATTTAGAGTGGCTTTTCTTTTGATCGCAATTCACGTCACATCCTTCGCACATTTTTAAAAAGTATTTGGGTATCGTCTGCCGTGTTGCGCATTATACAAAAACCGGAAAAGACGGGACAAAAAACGGATAAAACCGTGGGCTCTTTTTATTTAGTTAGTAGCATGAGTCGCTTAAGTTCGAGAGTGGCATCCTCTTTTCTGTCCAGTTTACCGTATACCTGTGCAAGATTTTTATGGATCAAGGGATTGAAGGGATTGATGTAGTTGGCTTGCGATAAAATTGCTATGGCAGCATCGTACTCACCCTTCCGCTGATAGAGTTCTCCCAGCGAAATATAGGTCGCGGTATATTCCGGATAATATTCAAGGGCAACCTTCAGGACTTCCTCTGCCTCCTCATATTGCGTATCCATAATATATGACATGGCCAATTTATTCTGGATTTGCGGTGAAATATTGCCGGCCTTCCTGAATGCCTTTTCGTATTCTATGATAGCTGCGCTGTGCAACCCCTCGTGACGTAAGAGGTCGCCCAAAATCGCATATTTCCTGGCATCCCTTACCTCTATTTCTGCAACACTTTCCATATCATCCACGATAGTTGATGTCTCTTTCAGCTTTGTGGGGAGGATCTGAATACCGTGAATCTTTCTGAATTTCTTCTGTTTCAGGTCTTGTAACCAGTTCTTCTCAAAATCGGCGAATGGGACTCCGGTTGCAGAAGACACCGCGTCTTCTGTTGATTTCCCGCCCTTGATACCGTCAAGAATGGATACAATCAAAGGATAGCCACCCTGGTTAAACAGGTGATCAATCACGGTAAAGACCTCGGCAAAAGCGAGGGCTGTATCCTCTCTCCTCTTTAATTTTGCGAGTGAGGGGTGCATCTGCTCAAAGGTGATAAAGTAGTTCTTGTCTATCGCCTCGGCTAATAGGCTTTCCAAAGAGACAGGGAGTTTCGGCGGTGTGTCTTCAAGCCAGCGTTTTTCTTCAAATTTTGCAATACCTTCATGAAGCCAGATGGGCACACGATTGTATGTCTTTTTCATGATGACGTAGTGCACATACTCGTGGCTCAGGGTGTCAAGCCACTGATACCCCCTGGGCAGAAGACGAGGGCTCGTGATAATTAAGCGATTAAATAAACAGATGGCTACGGTGCCGGAGGTTTCGATCTCACCCTTGGTGAGAGTCGAGATCGTACAAAAGCTTTCTGCATCCGGAAAGACCTCAACAAGGATGGGCTTTGGGGGGAAGTAATGAAGATCGTTTCCAACCGTGTTATAAACCCTTTCAAGGGCGCTTAAGGCGTAATCGGCCAGGATTGCATCCTTGTCCTCATTGTATCGGAACAAGAAGTGTTCGGTCTTCGCCTCTTTGAATTTGCCTGTTGTCTGATAAATTTTATCTACAAAGTCATAAAATTTTTTGCCCCTCTGTGCAAGGTCGGGGTCTTTTATGGCCTCTTTTAAAAACAATAATGATTCCTGATAATTCCCCTCATAGAAGCGTACTTCGCCTGCAAAGAAAGATGCATATGGATTTCCTGGTGCAGTCAAAAGCAGTTTACGGGCGACAGCCGCCGCCTCCTCAATTTGCCATGACTCCAAACATGCCTCACCGTAAGTTATTTCATCGATTACATCGAAGAATTTTTCTTCCTGGGCGAAAGCATTAAATCCGGATAAAACGCGGATAGCAAATGCAACTATGAATAGAGCAGAGATTTTTTGCACGTGTAATACACTCATTGGAAATCAAAAATTAAAGATAAAGATACTTGTTAAATACTAAATTTATTCACACGTTTTTGGTGTCCTAATCCAAATAATCCGGCAAGTCCAAAGCTCGAAATTCGTGAATTGACTCTGTCAGGGTTTAAAACCCTGACAGAGTTAACCTCTCAACGTGCTAATCACGTGTAAAATAGCGGTACTAATCCACCAATCTTTGATAATAGTCTTTATTCAGGTCTTTGTATTTTTCTGGCAATCCTTCTTTCATAGCGTCGAGGATATCTTGTCTGTACTCCTTGGGCACTTTATATGCCTCTTCCGAAGGTATTTCAACCTTTTCTGTAGAAGCGCCAAATTGACCTTCTCCCATTTGCCCACGGAAAGGCCCCGGCATGGGCATAGGCATACCGCCACCCATCATCCCTTTTGCAATACGCTCCTTTGCCATTTCCATGCTTTTTTTTGCCTCTGCAAGGCGGTATAGCGATTCCCTCTCATCAATAACAGCGCCCGGCGCATTATGCCTTTTCAATTTCTCTCCCGCCCCTTTCATGGACTTTGATGCAAGGTCAATCTGGTTGTCTGCATTCTCATCCATAAACGGATTTTGTTGAGAAAGTTTATCCGCCATTTCCTTGAGATCGTCCGTCTCTTCCTGCAGTTCTTTCTGTTCTTCAGCATATTTTTGCAAAGTGTCCCGGTCTTCCTGTGTTAGACTGGCTCGCTGCTGTTCTTCGATGGTCTGCATGATAGCTTCAAGGTCTTTAATGATCTGTTGATTAAGGTTGGCTGCATCATTGATTTTTTCGGGCACCTGACGATCTTTTCCCGATACATCCTCTTTCTTTGCAACTTTTTTTTGCTCCAGGGTATTTCGCATGCGCGCATTCCATTGGTTAAAATTCCGCGCCGTTTCTTTTGCCAACCCTAATGACTCGTTTGCATCCCACCCTTTCAGCATCTCTTCCAGATGGGAAAGGGACTCTTCCGTCTGCGGTAATTCACGGGACATGTATAACAAATCCCGCTGCATGGGGTCTTTGTTGATTTCCCGGTTCAGCTCGGCATTCCGCCTGGACAAATCTACCAATTTGTCAGATTCTTCCCGAAAGGAGTCAGCTTCTTCCTCACTGCCAAATAATTCACTGAACCGGCTCGCCATAGCATCCCTCTCCTCGGCCATGCGTTTTAAATCGCGATTTACACTCAGATATTCCTGCAACAGCTTGTTTTTAGCCAAAATCTCCTTCGTCTGTGAGATGTCCTCTTTGATCGTTTCTATCCTTTTCCCCTGCTTTTCAAAAAACGACTTTAAAGTCTCCTGTGTCGATTCCGACGTGCGTTTTTGAATATCTCTCTTCAGTGCGTCAGTGTTTTCTGTGAGGGTCTTTTCCTTATTTTCCAATTCAGACAGCTTGTTCAATAATCGGTTCGTATCTCTGAGCTTGTCGGAATAAGATGAATCCGCAAAATTTTGTGCAGAAGATTTCATCTGATCCATCATTCCCTGAAGGGCGGAAAGCATTTTCTGCGCGGCTTGCAGGGCTTCATTCAAATCTCCCTTGTTGAAGGCGTCTTTCATGGCATCCAATTCTTTCATGATATCATTCTGTTCGATCTGTTTAAGGGCGTCCGCATTGAGGAATTCATCCAGATGCTCTCCCTGCGCCATCTGCATAAGTTTCTCCATCATTTGCTGGATCGTTTCCTCGATGTGTTTGAGTTCAGAGAGCACCTTTTCATTGAGTTTTTCATCTCCACCCTGATTCAGTTTTTCAAGTAGTTTTTCAATGTTGCCCTGGGATTGGATTAGACTTTTCCCCGTGTCCAGGACTTCCTCCATCTTTTGTTTCTTTATAACATCATTCAGGAAGAGGATAATATTTTCTGTCTCAGACACCTCCTCGTCCTGGACTTTTTGCAATTCATTCAACACCGAAATGGGAATAGTATCCCCTCTTCTGTTCAGCAAAGACTGTCGGATAGCCAACCGCTTTTTCTCAGTAACATTCCGGAATTTGCCTTTCAGGTTTTCCAGGGAATAATATACGCTATAATTTGCCATGGTATCATCCTGCATGCCCACTAAAATATCGGTAAAAAGATTGATGATTCTTTCCGCGCGTTCATTGATACCGTCCTGAGTCATGGCCAGATAGTCGCCCGATGTGCACCTTTCGTCATCGATCCTTTTTGTCAGGTCATCAGACAGCATCCGAAGCATTTCTTGCAGGAGCGCCTCTTGCAGTTGAACCAATTCCTGGTGCTTCTTTTTAGAACTATAAATCTCCAGATAATACGTCTTTGAGCTGCTCGTCTTAGGTCCAGTTATCGTATCGTTGTCTTTTACCTCTATATGATATGCGATTTTATCATCCGGATGTAAACCCAATTCGCTCAATGACCATGCGTACGCCCCGCTATACTGAGTCTGCCTTTTACTAAAATGAGAAAGTGTTTTAGTCTTTCTTTCATTCTCCTGTTCGAACACGAGAGAAATTTCACTGATCCCAAAGTCGTCTTTGGCTGTGTACGTGAGCTGCACCGTGTCCTTTTCATTAACACCTATGTCTTTCGCAGGGGCATTGATAACGATCTCGGGGAATTGGTCAGTATCCACCCTGATTGCATGCGGCGTTTCGTCCTGAAAAGTGCGTCCGTGCAAGTCCGTGGTCTCAAAAATATACGTCCCGCTCTCCAGCAGCGATAAGGCGCCTTTCATGGTTTTGCTATTTTCTATCACAAGGGGTATTCTGGTTGTGTTGTTAAGGACAACCCCTGCCGATGCCAGGGCGCGATCACTCATTGCACTTATTTGTACCTCACTGCCCTTTAATGCCTTTACGTCTCCACTTGTGTTGTATTCAGTCCTTGATGGTAATCCTGAATACAAAGGGTATCGATAATTTATTGTAATGTCTCCAATGGCGGGGCCTGTGTATGCTGCCAGCCCCATTTCACCAACAGCCTTCCCATTTATAAGATAGCTGAAAAGGAGTGGTATATTTTTATTCACATATGAGCGTTTGGATACGCAAACTATGCCGAAGACGAGTACATTGGCGATCAAAATGGTACAGCTCAATCGTAAGAATCCTTTGTCAATTACCCGGCCGATATCTAAACGCTTCAGCCTATTTGCCGTGTCATCTGCCAGCATCGAGATCAATTGCTCAGAATAAGCTGCGGCCTTTTTGCGTGATTTGGCGGTAGTCAATTGAACCGAACTAATGAGGGAATTATTTAAGGATGGATACTTTTGCTCGATTAACAGCGCTACCCTTTCCCTGTTCAATAAGGAGCGCAAGGGAAGTAGTAACACCTTTAAAAAAAGAAGAGATAGTACAGCAAGACTGCTAATGTAAGAGGTGGCAAGGACTAGTGGGAAATGCAAAAGGGCATGAATACAGAGCGCTCCCAGCATAAAGAGAAACAAACCCGCAGAAAAAAGGAGCGCCATTCCGCCCAATACCCTGTCTAAAACGGCTGCCTTGCAAACCGTCCGCAAGGATGAAGTTATAGTACTTTGGCTGGCTTGTGACCTGTTGTCTCTGAAGTTTAAAAGACTGATAAAATCAGCCAAATCCTTGACAATCTGGACTGAATTTAAAGATAATTTCCTTAGAAATCCGATTATGTTCGAAGGCATAGTATTTCCTCTTCTCATATAAACGTAAGGGTATGTCGCGGGTATCCATTTGTCAAACAAAATATTATTGTTTTAAGCCTGTGTCCTGCTAGACGAGGGAATTGTGTGGTAATTACAGATTGTACACGGAGGGTGAATGCCTGTATTCATTCTCATTTCCGCGCAAGTGGGTATCCGGAAGAGGAGCAGAAAGTTGGCATCCCTGATTTCGCAGGAATGAAAATTTCCTTCTTACCCCATAAAACGGATATTCAGTATAATACTCATCTATCAGTTTCATCCGATCAAGATTATATGCATCCTCACCTATCGCCTTATAATAAAAACCTGACCGGGATATCCCCAACAACGCACACTGCCGACTTATACTTAGTATCTGAACGAAAACGCCCTTTTTTTGAAAAGAATGAGGGTGGTTTTGCGCTTGCTAAAATCGTTTCTTAAAATTTGATGCTGGATTCTGGCAGAAATAAGTATTTCTTGCTCATTTCCCTTTA
>WBZR01003203.1_pt1 | contig 15322 bp, 7 predicted proteins | sample 5204231 | NCBI WGS metagenome assembly WBZR01 (sample SAMN12412403, study PRJNA552823) | activated sludge metagenome | isolation source: activated sludge from anammox sidestream of wastewater treatment plant... | place: USA: Virginia | collected 2017-08 | reverse complement strand
GGGTGCCATCGAAGGTGATCACCGTGGAGCCGGTCTTGTAGGTCCAGTTCGGCGGCAGCACGTCGGCCGCCTTCACCTGGTACGCCGTGGGCCCCGGCACGTTGTCGCTGGGGTTGGTGATCTCCAGGCGCCACGTGTACGGCTGGTCGATGTACGCCACGTCGTCGGAGTTGAACTTTTCGATCTGCACGCTCGGGGGCAGCGGGGTGACCGTGTCCTTGCCGGTGTTGTTCGCCGGGTTCGGGTCGTAGGTCTGGCCGGTCACCGTGGCGGTGTTCTCCATCGTCGGCGGCGCGTCGATGTCGACCGACACCGTCAGGAGAAGGTCCGGCAGGCTGGCGTCCTTGGCCAGCCCGTCGGTTCCGGCATTGGGGTGCGTGCAGGTGATCTTCTGCGCGTCCACCTGATCCTGCTCGCAGGTCCAGTCGGTTCCCTGGGAGCCGACGTAGGTGTTGCCTGCGGGCAGGGTGTCCACGACCACGTACGGGCCGACAGCATTGTCCGGACCGTTGTTCTTGACCTGCAGCTTCCACTTGAACTGCGTGCCCGGGATGACATTGTCCTCGTCCTGCAGCGCCGGGGTGTAGTACGTGACGTGGGACTTGGTCAACTCCAGATCCGCCGACGCGATCCCCGTCTGCGCGGTGACGTTGCCCGACGTCACCGGGGTCCAGCCGTCAGTCGGTTCGCCGGGGTACCAGGAGGTGTTGGCGGTGTTGATGTGCGGAACCTTCGGAGTCACGTCGATGCCGACACCGGGGTCGTCCACCACGTCGGCACCTGGGGTCGCCTGGAAGGTGATGACGATCTTCTTGTTCACCGGCAGGTCGGTCTTGGTGTCCCAGGCGAGTTTGACGGCCAGCGGGTTGCTGGAGTCCACCGTGGGATCGTCTGTCGAGACCTGGTTGCCATCGAAGGTGATGACAGTCGTGCCGGCCTTGTAGGTCCAGTTCGGCGGCAGGACATCGTCCACCTTCACCTGGTAGGCCGTGGGCCCGGGATCGCGAGTGCTGGGGTTGGTCACCTCGATCGACCACGTGTACGGCTGGGCGATGTACGCCACTGCGTCGGAGTTGAACTTCTCGATCTTCACGTCCGGCAGCACGGGGGTGACTACCGCGTCGGCCGTGATCGGCCCGTACGTGCGGATGTCGGGGTTGTTCGGATCGGGCGTCAGGCTGGTCCACTCGAGCGCGCTCACGACGTTGGTCTGCGCGGTCGTCGTGTTGCCCTTGAGCTTGGCGGTGTAGGTGTACTGCTGGCTGTCACCGACCGCCAGGGAGGTGATCGTCGGCCAACTGACTGAAACCTTGTCAGTGGTCGTGCAAGTGTTGTCTGTGCCCACTGTTCCGGTGCCGGGATTCACTACTGCGACGCCGTCCGGTACGCAGTCACGCACCTTCACCGCATAGGCGGTGCTGGTGGGAACGCCGCCGGTGCGCTGCGGGTTGGTGACGTTGATCGTGTAGCCGAAGGTGTCGTCCGGCAGGGCGGTGATCGCGTCCTCACCGTTGACCATTTTCGCGATCTTCAGGTTCGGCTCGGTGAGCGTGATGGTCGCGCCGTCAGATCCGATGGTTTTCGGGGGGTTCTGTGCCGCAGCCAGCGTCTCGGGCTTGGTGGCGTAGCCGTACCCTGCGCTGGCCGAGTTCGTCCGGGTCGCCCCAGCCACGTTCTGCGGCAGATCGCTCACGCGGGACTTGTAGGAGATCCGGATGATCCGGTGCTTGTCCTGGTTCGGCAGAGCGTCGAACGACCAGCCGATCTGCTGGCCCGTGGCGCCGGGGCTCCCGGGGTCAGGCCCGAGCAGCGTGGCCGTGACGCCCGTGGAGCACGCAGCGGGGTTCTGGTAGCTGCTGTCGGTGGTAAAGCACGTAAGCGCGATGTCCGAGACGTCGGCGTAGTCGATGTACTGCGGGAGTGTATCGAGCACCACCAAGTTCTGGTACGCGGCGTCCGGCAACTTGGTGTCGATCGTGTAGGTCGCGGTCTCGCCGATGGTCGCCACCGCGGGCGTCACGGTCTTGTCGATCGACGCTCCTGTGATGAACACCTCGGCATTCGCGCCCGTGAGGTAGGTGCGCTCACCTGTCACGTCGCCGGGCATGCTGGTGCCGCTCATACCGACCGTGTTCTTGAACTTCACGTCGGCCGGCGAGCCGGGCTTGATGTTCGCGACGTAGGTGACGTCCTTGGGCGTGCCCGGCACTAGCGGGTCGAAGGTCCACGTGATCGAGACCTTATCGCTCGTGTCGCAGTTCGGGTTTGTCCCGAGCGTTCCGCCGTTGTTGACGGTCTTGACCGTGAGGGTGTCCGGGACGCAGTCGACGATGGTCACGTCGTGCAGCGGCGGGCGGGTGCCCGACGAGGAGGCGCGCAACGTGTACGTGATGTCCGTCGCGGTAGAGGTCACCGAAGTCGGATTGGCCGTCTTCGTGATACTCGGGCTCGGCTGCATGACGAACATGTCGTACGGCGTGGTGGTCTCGGTCTTCGTGCCGCCCGATTCGGCGGTGAAGCTCTCGAACTTCGCGGTGTTCGTCCTCTTCACGTTGTTCGCGACGGTTTGCGTCGGCAGAGTGCACGTGGCCTGGCCGCAGGTTGCGGCCGCTTGGCCGACTTTCGCCGTCACGGTCACACGGAACGTCTGGTCCCCGGAAGTGTCGTTGATCCACTTCACGGGGAAGGTCAGCGTGCCGTTCGTCGCATCGATCGTGAAGCCCAGGTCAGGCAATGGTGTCGACGAGCCCACCAACTCGGCCTTGACCAGCGACACGAAGTCGATGCCCGTGGGCAGGGCGTCCGAGAGCACCCCTCGATAGACCGTGGTTCCCTTCTGCACGGTCACCTCGTACGTGTAGGTGATCGTCTCACCGATGGTGGCCTGGGTCTTGAAGTTGTTGTTGGTCTCGGTCAGAGAGGTTTCGGCGTCCTTGGCCACCTCGGCACCCGGGATGAACACGTTGGACGGGTCCTTCAGAGGCGGCGAATCTGCCTTGGGATCCTGGGTCGGATCGATGTTCTCCGCGGGGATGTACGTGGCCGTGATCCCGGGAATGTCCGTGAACGCCTCGAACTGCCGCACACCGGCGGTGTTGGCGTAATTCGTGCCTGCTGCCGCCTCGTCCGGGACCTTCATGGTGTAGATCAGGGACAGAGTCTGGTCCACGTCGATGGAGTAGGCGTCGGCCAGGTCCGGAGTCGGGAAGACCCACTTGAGGATGCTGCCGCCGGACGCGTCGTCACAGGTGGCGATACCTGCCGGCAGCGGCAACTCGGTGCTCGAACCGGGCTTGATGTACGCCAGGGCGGCGAGGTTCACCGCCGAGCACGTCAACTGCTCGGGCAAGCGGTCCCACACCTGCACACCGCGCACCGAGTAGTCCGAACCTGGCGTCTGCGGCTGATTCTCGATGTTGATCTGGAAGGTGGCGGTTCCGCCCTGCTCGATGGGCTTGTTGTCCTGCAGAGGGCTCACTGCCGGGTAGGTCGCACTGGGCTTGTCCGTTGCGATGACACCTTTGTCGATGGACAGGTTCGGCGGCGGAAGCAGGTCGTACTCGGCCTGGTCGCGGTAGGACTGCGCGACACCAGCGGTGTTCTCGGTGCGCATCTTCATGAGGTTGCCGGTGATCTCCGGCTTGGTCCCGGTGCCGGGTTCCAGAACACGCACGGCGAAGGTGGCCTCGAACACGCCGTTCTTGGGCACGAAGCCCCCGTCGCCGAGGGTGAGCACGAACTTGGTTGCGGTCAGGTCGGGCGTCACGGTCACGTTGTTGTTCCCGGTGACCGCGAACGTGTTGTTACCCGTCTCTGGTTCGTCAAGCACGACGAACTCCGTGCCGACCGGCGGGAAGTCGGTGACCACCGCATTCTTCGTGTCAATGGTCTTGGGGAAGTCCACCCGCAGTTTGAAGCAGATGACGTCGCCCTTGCGGAAGGCGGGCAGCGGGTCGGGGTCGGAGACGTAGGGGGGTGCGACGGTCGGGTCGCACTTCATGCCGCCCGGGAAATCCGGGGGTGCGGCACGCGTCTTGATCTCCTTGCTGATCGTGGGCAGAGGAGTGCCTTGCTCTGCTTGCGAGGTGTCCCCGACAGTCTCTTCGCCCGGCTCGACCGGGTTGTCGTCGGAGTCCTTGATCGCGTTGGTCTTGGCGGTCAGTTCCACGGTGTTGGTGAAACCGTCGCCTGCCACGGTGCGGGCGCCCAGCGCGTCGCCGTCACGGTAGTTGGGGAGCATGCGGGCCGGCAGCGTAACGGTTGCGGATCCGTTGGCGATGATGCTGGCCAGTGGCTGGAACACGACGTTGTAGGTCTTGGAGCCGTTGTCCCATGTCGGCACGCTCGCAAACCCAGGAGTGGGCTTGGGGTCAGCCGCCTGCGCAGTGCACAACGGTTCGGCGGCCCAGGAGGTGGTGCCGGTAGCACCCAGCGGGCAGTAGCCGTTGGGCAGCGTGTCGGTGACGACGATGTTCGACGCATCCATGTACTCGCTGGCTTGGATGTCCATGGTGAAGGTGGCGATTCCGCCCGGGGTGAAGTCACTGGGCGACACGGACTTCTGCATCCGCACGTCCTCGATGGTCACCGTGTGTTTCTCGGTGACCGTCACCGGGTTGGACGGTGCGGTTCCCTGGAAGGCGCCCTGGGCGGAGACCTCGTTGGTGATCGACTGCTCGCCCAACTCCCGGGTAGATGCGCCGTTGTTGTTGTCGAGATTGGAGCCCTGTTCCAGGCTGCCTGCGGAGGGCGCCGGACCTGGGTTCCATGTCATCGTGTTCGCGTTGAGCGGGATGCCCGCGACGTACTTGATCTCTTGGACCTCATTGGCGGCGAGGTTGCCGACGTTCCATGTCACGGCCGTGTAGACGCCCGTGAGGTCACCGAGTCCAGGGACGTCCTGGGGGCTGTCCACGGTCTCGACGCTGACTGGGTTCGGGCACGGGTCCGGGTTCACAGCAGGATCACCCAGCGGACCGGACCCCGGGTACTCCGGTCCGGCGGAGTTGTCCTGGTTGCCGCAGCCGAGGAACTCCAACTGCGCCGGCAGGTAGTCGGTGAGCGTGACGTTGTTCGTCGGCACGTGTTTGTTGTTGCGGATCGTGAGCGTGTAGGTCGATCGCTGGTCGTGGACCCCGCGCAGCAATTCGCCTTCGGGGCTGTTGGTGTTCTTCTTCTCGACGACGAACGGTGCCCGCTTCGTGTCCGCTGTGGCGGTGTCGGAAACCACCTCGGGATCGGCGATGGGTACGCCATTGGTGGTGAACTTCGGCAGCAGGCGCTCGTTGGTCGATCCCGAGACGTAGGCAGTGTTGGTGTCGACGGGGACAATCGTCGTTGGCACGGGAGTTTTGAGTTGGGCCTCGAACTTCAGCGCGAATGAGGATGCTGCCTGCAGGTCGGTGACGTTGTTCCACACGAGCAGGGTCTGCCCGCTTGAGGTCTGGGTCACTGTCGGCTCACCGGCCGAGGCGGGGGTGGTCGGTCCCACGTACTCGAAGCCCGCGGGCAACACATCGGAGAAACTCACGTTGTAGAGCGGGTCGTTGCCCGCAGGGTTGCTCGCCGTAAGGGTGTAGGGGACCGGGTCCCCGAGCAGCACCGACCCAGGCGCCGATTTGTCGAGCGTCACGCTCGCGGCGGCGGCGGCAGGCTGCGCCGTTGTCATGGTGAGGCCACCGATAAGAACCGCCACCGAAGACAGCACACCGAGCCACTTCTTCATCATTACGAGTCCCCTGAAGTCGAAAGCAGAGCGCCCCTAGTATTGCGCATCATCCTCAGGTGCGCAGCACGAGCCGCGAATTATCCCTCAGCGACGCGCGATGTCCAGGGAAGGCTCGCCGGGTGTGCATCCCGGCGGCTGCGAGTTGCCGCTGATCGTGAAGTCGCCGCACGTGAAGATGTGTTCCTGGACGGTGCCGAGGCCGTACGCGGCCGCGACGACCACCGCCACGGCTGCGATCACCGCCCAGCGGTCGCGCCAAGTGGCGTCCTCGGCGAGGTCGGGTGCGGCGAAGCGGATCAGGATGGCGACCATCGCAGGTGCCCCCACGAGAGTGACCACGGTGCCGAACCACGCCATCGGAGGCCGGGACCCCGGCACGAACTCGATCGCAAGGACCAACCACAGCGTCGGGGTCAACAGGGCCAACGACCACCAGCCGACGTGCCGCCGAACCGAGCCCGAGACGATCACGAGCACGAAGGCCGCAGTGGCCACCGCCCACAGGCTGAGCAGTTGCGGGAAGAACACCGTGCCCCAGGCGCCGAGTGTGAAGGCAGGCCACCAGGCGATCGAACTGAATGCGACGACACCCACGCCGGCCAGGCGCAGGCTGGGAGCGGTCTGGGTGGCGGACTCGTCCATCACGGCGAGACTACCGGGAGAGTTGCGGTGCCAGGCTCACTCGCCATTGTTGAGTGTCGTGCGGTTACCGGTTTCGGGGGTCAGTATCGGTCACCGCGGGACACTCCGCGCTGGAGGCCGTGCGGGGTCCGCCGGAAAGCCCTTCCCCGCGCCAGTCCACCGCGCCTAGACTCCCGACCCATGGGAGGAAAACTGATCATCGCCACGGTGTCGGCGGCCATTGCGTTCTCTGGCCTCTCGACCGCGGCATATGCCACGGACACCGTGACGGTGACCGACGAGCGGGTGCTCACCGCGAAGTCCGGCGCTCTGGACACGAGCCCGTCGCCGGCGGTGTACCTGGACACCAACGGGGAGTTGTTCGGTCTACCGGGGATCCGGATCGACGACCCGAACGCCGACATCCCCGACAGCACGTTCCAGGGGCAGTTCTTCGAGACGAAGTCAGGGACCTGGCTCAGTGTCGCCGTTCTGAACCGCTCCACCCTCAAGCCGGTTTACGTCAAGAACTACTCGTGCCCGCAGGTGGTGGGCCAGACCCGATACGACGCAGGGGAGAAGGCCGCTGCGCCGTGCATCGCCGCCGTGCAGAAGGACTTCACCGACAACAAAGTCGACGAGAAGGATCTCGTGATCGCGTCGAACTTCGGGAAGTTCGGCAACGACCAGGCGCCGTACGGGGTCATCAAGGCGCTCAAGCCCATCGGCGTCCAGCCGGTCTGGTGGTGGGGCGCTGCGACGTCGTTGACGCCGGGCACCTTCAGCGCAGTGGGTGTGCCGGGGTCCTCGCCGGGCCAGGCCTACCAGGTCGCCGGCAACTCGTGGGAGAAGGACACCCTCGCGGTGCGCGGGATGCTGGTCCGCAACACGCGTGGGCTGTATGACCTCATGCCCAACGACCGCATCTCCTTCGTGACAGACGCGAAGTCGTCGGATGCGGACACCCACGTGGTCCGCATCGACGAGAAGCCGTACAAGCAGAAGGTCTCCGGTGGGGGCTATCACGTGGTGTGGATGAATCGGGCTGCTGCCGGACCGGACCAGTACGACGTCCGGCAGGACTTCTTCGCCACACAGGACAAGGGACGTCCGGAGGTCCGGCGGATGACCGACACGATCCGGGACATCGCGGGCCACGAGTCGCTCGGCATCGTGGTCTCGGTGGGGCAGCCCTTGCCGAAGGATCTCGACTATCTGACGGCGATCGCGATCGATGATCTTGTGGACGCGATGGAGTGGCTCGGAGCCACACGCAACGGGGCGTACGGTCCGTTGGACCGCAAGACCGCCCGCGGGCAGTCCTACTCCTTGGTCGGCGATGGGGTCGGCTCCGGCGTGGAGAGCACCCACCAGACGAAGCCGGCGCTGGCCGGCGCTCCGAAGAACAGCGCTTGCGGGAAGGCCACGAAGCGGGCGAAGGCGCCCAAGGCCAAGAAGCGTGCGCGCAAGCTCTGCCGGAAGACGGCTTCGTTGCAGGGTGAGTCCCGGGTCTCCGCACTGCCGCGCGCTCTGCGTGAGGGCGAGAACAATGCGGGCGTCGCAGGATGGCTCAGCCGCGACTCCCATTGGCGCTACGCCCCCACTGTGACGCTCGATGGGGACGTCGATCCGGACATGCCCGCCGTGGCGGTCCTGTACTCCGCGCCGGGGGCGTGGCCAGGTGCCGACGATGACGACTTCAGCAGCGCGATCTCCGACCTTGGCAAGCAGGCCAATCTGGGTAAGGACCCGCGCGCTCAGTACTGGACGCAGGCGTACAGCAACGAGTACTGGAGCAACCGGCTCGAAGACGTGCGTCAGGCGAAGTACGACTCGAACGCCTTCTACTCGGCGAAGACGTTCGAGTCGGCGCAGGACCAATTGGTCAAGGAGATCAAGTGGGTGCGTGAGACGTACGGCTACTACGCCAAACTTGCGAAGCCCTACGAGGCGTCCGGGCTGCAGACGTGGGCCAAGATGACCGCGGTAGCCGACAGCATCGACAAGAGCCTCGAGGTGCCGAACGCACAGAAGGTCGCAGCCAACGTCCTGACCATCACCCGGGCCGCCGCCGAAATCGTCGGGGAGTTCCCCGGCGTCGGCAAAGCCGTGAGCATCGGGATGGCGGCGTTCGACCTCGCCGCGGAGGTCGCTGAAGTCGCCGCGGGGGAGGGTCTCGACGACGACTTCAGCGCCAAGGTCGGGGAGCTGGGTGAGCGGACGGCCGATCGTCTCGACGAGGCGACCACGACCGTGGGGACCACGTTCCCGCGGATCGTCGTCTCCGACTACGCCAAACTCAAGCGGGTCGGTCAGTGCGCCGGGACGTCCGACGCGTGCAAGGACGTCAACGACTGGTTGGTCACCCCGGAGGGGCTGAGGGAGACCAAGGAGCAGTTCCAGACGTCGATGTCCGTCATGTTCTACCAGTCCCTCATGCCGGCGAAGTACCGGGCGTTCACCATGGGCGCCAGTCCGCGCAAGCAGGTGAACAGTGCAATCTGTGACATGAACCTCAAGGACATCGTCAACGGCTTCAAGCCGTGGAAGGACGCACCGGCGCGGGCCTCGGTGCCGATCCGTCTGTATGCCTCGAACCTCGCCAGCGACGAGGGTCTGTACAACGTCGTGGCCTTCGGCGCGACGAAGAACAACAACGAGCTCTTCAACGAGTTGTCCTATCCGTCCGCAGGGTCCCTGGCACCGTTGTTCGGCACGGGCAAGGAGCAACTCGCGGTCGATCCGGAGGCTTTCGTGAAGGCGGCCTGGGATCAGCGGGCCAATGGGCTCAAGTGGTGTGTGTGGGACAAGAACTCCGCGTCCGCGACGAAGGACACAGTGGTGCCGCCGGCCCAGAAGGAGACCCTCGGACACGGCTTCTTCAAGGACGTCAAGGCACGCGTGCTCAATGACACCGGACACACCATCTGGGTGGCGAAATACCTGGAGCCGAACGACAAGCGCAACTGGCAGGCACTTGGTCACGGCGAGCACTTCGACGTCAACAGTGACGGCTGGCTGCAGACCATGGTCCGGGTCGGGGTGATGTTCGAGGATCCTGCGGAGACGGATCCCGCCGTGTGGCAGGACGAACTGCAGTTCATCAACCCTGTGGGGACGCCGTACGTGTGGCACGAGCGCGCCGATGCCTGGTCTCACTTCTGGGCCCTCGACGAGAAGGCCGCCCGGGGCTCGAGCGGATGGAAGGACTTCTCCTACCAGAGCAACGGCTACCCGTACAACCTCTGGATGAAGCGCGACCAGGACGACCCGTACTACAAGTACTTCACCGTCGCCTTCAGCCTGCGGTCGAGTTCACCGCTGCCGCCCCCGGGTCCTCCGTGGGACTGATTCTTCAGTTGCCGCCGGGTAAACCGGCGGTGAATGGAGGATGATGCAGCCATGCGGTTGCCGGTGCTGGAGTGGATCAGGTCCTACCCAGCCCGTTACCTCGGCGCCGACGTCATGGCCGGCATCGTGGTTGCCGCCCTGGCGATGCCGCAGTCACTGGGTTACGCGGGGATCGCCGGAGTCCCCGTGCTCGTCGGTCTCTACTCGATCCCGCTGGCGCTGATCGCCTACGCGATCTTCGGATCGTCACCGCGCCTCGTGGTGGGTCCGGTGTCGACGGTCTCGGTGCTGTCGGGGTCGTTGATCGCCGACATCTCCGGGGGAGATCCAGCGAAGGCGGTCGCCCTCACCTCGGCGTTGGCCCTGTCCGCCGGCGTGATCCTGATCCTCGGGGGTTTGCTGAAGCTGGGCTGGGCCGCCGAGTTCATGTCGCGGCCGATCGTCACGGGATTCGTGTTCGGGCTGGTGCTGCTGATCATCATCGGAGAGATACCCAACCTGCTGGGGATGCCTGCTGAGCAGGGCGACGTGTTCCGGCGCTTGTGGTCGATCATCACGTCCCTGGGCGAGATCCAACCGCTGACCGCCGCTGTCGGGCTCACCGCCCTGGCGATCCTGTTCCTCGGGGCCCGATTCCTTCCGCGCGTCCCGTGGGGCCTGTTGGTGCTGATCGGCGCGATCGCGCTGTCCTCGCTCTGGGATCTTTCAGCGCGCGGGGTGAAGACAGTGGGGGAGGTGCCGACTGGTCTGCCGCCGGTCGGGTTGCCGGGCATCGCGATCAGCGACCTCGGCCCGGTCGTCACCGGGGGGATCGCTCTGGCGATGGTGGGGTTGGCCGAGGGTCTGTCGGCCGCGCGGCTGTTGGCGGCCAACGGTGGCTACCGGGTCGACACCGATCAGGAACTCATCGCGACCGGTGCGGCGAACCTCGGGTCCGGCGTGTTCGGCGGCATGGGTGTGGCCGGGTCGCTGTCCAAGACCGCTGCGGCGGAACGGGCGGGGTCCAAGACCCAGATCACCGGGGTGGCGGCCGCTCTGATCGTCCTGCTCGCGATCGTGTCGTTGGCCGGTGCACTCTCGCCGTTGCCGAAGGCGGTGCTCTCGGCGATCGTCATCCAGGCGGTCTGGGGTCTCATGGATGTTGCCGCCCTGAGGCGTTACAAGCAGGTGCGCCGCAACGACTTCACCTCCTCGCTGGCCGCGCTGGTGGGGGTGCTGCAGTTCGGACCGCTCTACGGATTGCTCACCGCGATCGGCTTGGCTGTGCTCGGCCTGGTGTACCGCTCCAGCCAGATCGACATGGAGATCATGGGCAAGGTCCCGGACGAGAAGGCCGCCTGGGGCAGCATCCGCAACCATCCTGAGCGCATGACCTACGACGGTGTGTTGGTCATCCGTCTGGACGCCCCGCTGTTCTGGGCCAACGCAGCCCAGATCGCGGACGGGGTACTGGCTGAGGTACACGCGGCCGAGGACATCCATGCCGTCCTGCTCGACCTTGAGGCGACCAGCCAACTGGACACCACCAGCGTCGACGCCCTCGAACTCATCCGCACCCGGCTCGAGGAACGGGGGGTGGAGTTGTACCTGGTCCGGGTCTTCTACCAGGCCCGGCAGGTCCTGGGCAGGTCGGGTTTCATCGAACGGCTCGGGGAGGCTCGGATGTACCACTCCATCTCCGCCGGGGTCCGCGCTGCGCGCAAGGACCTCGGGATCAACGGCAAAGCGCACCCACAGGATGTGGGCGAAGACGAGGACCTCGACGAGAGCATCGCCGTGGAGCAGGAGAGCGCCGGCGGGTACACGGATCTGCAGGAGGAACGCCGCCGGTGGTGGCAGTGATCAGGGTGCGCCCGATTGCGACGTTGTTGTCGCCTCGAACCGCCGTGTGCGACGTTGTTGTCGCCCAGGGGGCCTGAATCCGGCAACAACGTCGCAAATGGGCGCGGAGCCCGGCAACAACGTCGCAATCGGGCAGCGGGCAGGCGCCCAGGATCAGCTGACCGGCGGCGTGCCCTTGAGGTGCGGGGTCGGGTCCTGGTCGAACTCGGCGAGTTCCTCTTCCCCGGGGATCTCCGCCTCGACGTCGTCCGCGTGGATGGTGTGGCGCATCGCCCAGATGACCCAGATGGTGAAGGCGATCACGACCGCACCCACGGCGACCCACGCCAGCATGGACGGCAATTGCGTGAGCCAGAACATCAGGAAGGCGATGATCGCGGCGAAGGGGATCGTGAAGATCCACGCCAGCATCATTTCGCCGACGACCTTCCAGTTCGCACCCTTGCCGGACGAGACACCGGCGCCGACCACGGAGCTTGCGGCGGCCTGCGTGGTGGAGATGGGAGCACCCAGAGCGGTCGCGCCGAAGATCGCGGTGCTCGCCCCGATGTTGGCCGCGGCGCCGGAGTTGGCGTGCAGGGTGGTGATCTTCAGGCCCATGGTCTCGATGATCTTCCAGCCGCCCCAGAGAGTACCGAGGGCGATCGCGCTGTAGGCGGCGATCTCGACCCACATGGGCAGGATGATGTTCTTGCCTGCTTCGTCCATCGTTGTGTAGCCGGCTCCGAGGAGCAGGGCCCCGATCACACCCATGGTCTTCTGCGCGTCGTTGGCGCCGTGCCCGAAGGACAGGGCCGCGGCGGAGACCAACTGCAGACCCTTGAAGCTCGGGTGGTCGTCATGCAGTTTGAAGATCTTCTGCACCAGGAACACGATGTACATGAGGATGAACGCGATCGTGAACGCCACCAGTGGGCTCGCGATGATGCCGATGGCGGCCTTCTGCACGCTGCTCCAGGAGATGGCGCCCAGTCCCCCGGCGGCGATACCCGCTCCCACCAGGCCACCGATGATGGCGTGGCTCGACGAGGATGGCATGCCGATGTACCACGTGATGTAGTTCCAGGCGATGGCGGCGAACAGCCCGGCGAAGATGACCGCCTCGCTGGCGAACTCCGCCTTGACGGTCTTGCCGACCGTGCTGGCCACAGCGGTCCCCACGACGAACAGTGCGAGGAAGTTGAAGAAGGCCGAGAAGGCGGGCGCCCATTTGGCCGGCAGCGCACGTGTGGCGACCACCGTGCCCACCGAGTTGGCGGCGTCGTGGAAACCGTTCGTGAAGTCGAAGATGAGCGCCACGACGATGAGCACGCCGATTGTGATCAGAGCAAGATCCACTTCATTTCCCTCCGGTGACGAGTGGCCATCTCAATAGTTGCGCGTTCATGAAGCCCATGTAAATCGGCAGGCCCACGTTCACCCTGCGTTCATATAGTGGTTTCCGGTTGTTGCATCGCACGGCATGGCCTTCGGTGAGGAAGCAGACTGGCGACATGAACAAATCCCAACTCGCGATTCTCACCGATGCCGAGCGTCTGCTGGTGCTCGAGACGACCCCGCAAGCGATGGCCGACCTCGACGAGGACGATGTCGCGGCGCTGCATGACCGCATCCGGCGGGCCCGTAACAAGTACACCGGGCAGTACCGGCGTGGTGGCGCGCAGCGGGTGACCAAGGCGGGCGGTCGGGGCAAGGCGTTCGGGAAGAACCAGCGCGCCCGGGACAAGGCAGAGGTATTCGAGGACGCGTTGGCGCGGGTGAGCAGGCGGTTGTCCGTGCTGGCCAAGCAGAGTGCGGCGGAGTTGAAGGCCGAGCGGCTGGAAGCAGCGGCGGCTGCCAAGGCCGGGCAAAAACCATCCGCCGGCAAACCTGCCGCTGCGACCCCCAAGGCCACCGGGCCGAAGAAGCGGGGCGATGCCGCGGTGCGCTCCACCCGCACTGAGCGCCGCCGGGCCGACACCCGTGCGCAGGGCTCCCGCCGCCAGGCCAAGCGCGACTCCAAGCGCTGAGGCATGCCCGCCTAGGGTGGATCCATGGCCAACAAGAAGTGGTCGGAGATGTCGTCGGCCCAGCAGACCGCCGTCCTCACTCTGGCCAGTATCGAGCTCGCACTGACGGCCACCGCCGCTGTGGACCTCATCCGCCGCCCAGCCGACCAGATCCATGGCCGCAAGGGCCTATGGGCGCTTGCGTTGTTCGTCCAGCCCGTGGGCCCGATCGCCTACCTGTGGACCCACCGTCGATGACGTGGTCACGCGCCGTTCCCGGCGCAGCGCTGTTGGTCGCTGTGGTCTACGCGGTGCTCCACTCGCGAAGCGCGTTGCTCGGCGGTCATTGGGCGTACCTGGCCTGGGTGATTGCGATGGCCGTGCTCGCTGTAGCGCTCTTGATCTGGTCCCTCGCGGGTAGCCGGCCCGCGCGTGGTCCGGTGCGAGCGATCCTGCGATGGGCGGGTGCGGCCTTCGCGGTGGGCCTGGCCGCTGTCACGGCCTGGCTTGCACCGTATGAGGCCGATCCGGTTCCGACGGCCGCCACGCAGACCTCGAACACCGGCATCCTGCTGATGCCCGAGGACCCGGGCGACACCGGTGTGACGTTCATCCCGGGAGCCCTGGTCGATCCACGTGCGTACGAGCGGATCTTCGCGCCGATCGTGGACGCGGGCTACCCCGTGTTCATCGTCAAGCCCCCGCTCGGGCTCGCGTTCACCGTGCCGGACGCGGTGGCCGATGCCGAGACGGCCGCCCCCGAGGTCGAGCAGTGGGTCATCGCGGGGCATTCACTCGGCGGTGCGCTCGCCTCCGACCAGTTGGACAACGCCGCTGGCCTGATCCTGCTCGGCGCCTATCCCATCTCTGACATCAGTTCCGAGGAGATTCCTGTCCTCAGCGTCTCGGGTAGCAACGACGGACTCACCACCCCTGAGGACGTGGCGCAGAGCAAAGCCGACCTTCCCCCCGGAACCTCATTCGAAGTCGTCGAGGGCGGCGTCCATTCGTACTTCGGTGATTACGGTGAGCAACGCGGTGACGGTCAACCGGGGATCTCACGCGCCGAAGCGCAGGAACAGATCCACACCGCGATGCTGGACTTCCTCAACGGGTTACCGACGGCTGCGCCGTAGCCAACGCGGCCCCGACCGTCTCGACGAGGTCCTGGCGGGCGTGTTCGAACTGCTCGAGCACCGTGCCGTTGGCGCGCCGATACGCCCGGGAGACGAGGAACAGCAACTGCCCTTGCTCGGCGACCTTGATCGCGGCGGCCAGTCCCGCAGGACCGGTAGCAGCCACGGCGACCGCCCCTCGGATCCCTGCCCGGCGGTAGCCCCACCAGCCGAGGGCCGCCCAGGCAGCCGGGAACGCGATCAGGGCGAATGCCGGTTTGAGGCTCGCGGCCGTCGCGGGAGCCACCCCGGTCAGGCTGATCAGCCGCAGGCCAGCCATCGGGATGCCGTTGACGAGTGCGCCGTAGACGGCCAGGGGCGTCATCGCGAGCACCCGCGCCGCCCGCCCGGCCATTTGGATGCCGGTCAGTGCCAGATCGGGGACTTCCGTGTCAGGCAGGCCGAGAAGTTCCACCTGTGCGGAGTAGGCACGCACGCGCGTGGTCACGGCGCGCTGCAGATCGGGATCCGCGCGGCTGATGAGTTCGGCAGTGGTGGCCAGTTCGCTGTAGCTCACCGCTGTGGTGTCCGGCCGGCCGATGAGGTAGACCGCTGCCGCCGTCTCGAACCTGCGACGCTGGTCCCAGTCCGCGTATTCAGCCACGACGTCCCCGAGG
>WBZR01002143.1_pt2 | contig 15322 bp, 14 predicted proteins | sample 5204231 | NCBI WGS metagenome assembly WBZR01 (sample SAMN12412403, study PRJNA552823) | activated sludge metagenome | isolation source: activated sludge from anammox sidestream of wastewater treatment plant... | place: USA: Virginia | collected 2017-08 | reverse complement strand
CTGCTCACTGGTCCATTGCGACAACTCGCCGCGCCAACCGGGATCGAGGCTGCTGGCCGGCTCGTCCATAACGATCAGCTGGGGCGAGAAGAACAACGTCAGGGCAATGCCCAGCCGCTGCTGCATACCGCCGGAAAGTGCCTCGACCGTTTTTTTTTCGGTGCCGGCAAGGCCGACGCGATCCAGCCACTGTTGGATCGGCGTCATATCAGTCCCGCGCAACCGCGCATGAAACCGCATCAGCCGGCCCACCGGCGTACCCGATGGAAAAACCACGTTTTGCGGCAAAAATCCCCAGGTTTTACGAGCCATCTGCCACTGGCGCGCGCTGGCACCGGCCAGTGGCTGGCCTTTCCAGAAAACCTGCCCGGCATCTGGATGGCGCAATCCAACCAGCATATGCAGCAGCGTCGTTTTGCCGCTGCCGTTGTCGCCGGTCAGGACAACACACTGTCCGGGCGGGATCGACAGGCAAGCGCCTTGCAGCACCCGTTGTGACCCGTAGGTTTTGGTTAGATCTTTGGCTTCAATCATTCGGACAACTCGCGCGTCAGAGGATGCGTATCAGTGATGTAGCGCATGCCGGGAACGGGCGCCTGGCTCAAGGCCCATTCCAGAGTCTTAATGCCCATGCTGCCAATTAAAAGTTGCGATACGGGAAATTTTTCCGATCGCCCCGCCATCAGATCAACTTCATGATGCGGCCAGGCAGATACGCCCCTGCCTGACAAGTCCAGCGGGAGCGCATTATACCAGTAATTACCCTTGGAATTAACCGACCACTCCGTGGGCGGAGGTGGCCCGGTCAATTCGATCTGGCGCAGATTCGGGCCAATGCGGTTTAATGTGAAGGCATTGTCCTGCGAAGAGCTGTCAAGGATGATCCCAGAAAGATTACCGACAATGGTGTTGTGCTCAAAAACATTGCTGCTGCACGTCTGCAGGCGCACACCAGCCAGATTGCTGCGCACCTCGTTATCCCGAAACGTGCAGTTATCCAAATCCTGCAGCAACAGTCCATAGGCACGAAATCCGCTATGGTCGTGCAGATGATTGTCACGGACCATAAGATTCCGCGAAAACATCAAGGCAGCACCAGCCACATTGTGCCAAAGCTCATTACCCTGAATCAGATTGTCGTCTGAATACATGTAATGAATGCCGTATCGCGAGTCGTGGATACGGTTGCCGCGGAAAATGGCATTGTCAGTATGGGCGACATAAATTCCGTCGCGAACCTGCTGGATGGAATTATTTGCAATGATCGCCCCGCTGGCATTCCACAAATGAATACCATTGCCCATCAGCGACTGGGAGCTGGGGGAGCTGTAGTGCATGGCATCAGCCTCAAGCATGGCTTGGGCACCGGCTACAACGGCTGGTTTTTCCAAGGCAGCCAGACCGATGATCCGGCAGTTTTCAATCAGCGCATTTTTAGCGCCACGAACATAGATTCCGTGAAGATTCAGACGTGATTCCACGCGAATCACGCGCGCGTTGTCGCCAAGAATCAGAACCCCGGCATCTTCCTTGCCCAAATCGCGGCCGGAGCCGGTAACAACCAGATTTTCAACCGTAACACCATGCCCAGCCAGCGTGAGTACGCTGTTGTGGCCTGGAGCGACCACTTTCACGTCATTTTCTCCGCGCACGGTGATTGCACGCTTGATCACGATCGGGCCGTCATACGAACCCGATGAAACAATCAGTGTTGATCCATCGGTTGCGGCATCAATCGCCGCCTGCAGGTTCTGCCCGGGCTGCACGTGTTGCACCGATTGCGCGGCAACAACAGAGGCAAGAAATAAAAACGAAATACCGACAAACCCTCCCAGGAGGATCAACCGGTTTACGTTCATGGCAAAGCTCCGACGGGGGATTCATAGAACGGTTTTTGCCGCCAGGAGAAGACAATCGCCATCAACAGGCAAACCAGCGCGCCAGCCAGAAAATAGCTGGCTCCCTGGGGCAGGCTGGTTTGAGTCATATTGGCAATCTGCTTGGTTCCAAGCAGCGTCGGCCAGAATGGATCAGGGTTGATCGGCGCTTTGGGGTCAAGATGGTGCCCATAGGAGTACATGCGATAAATAAAATTGATCCCGGAAAATACGCAGAAGTAGAGATACAAAACCAGAAAATCGACAAGTTTGCTCATGACCCCGAAAACAACTGCGCGCAGGCCGAACAGGATGAAAAAGCCCAGGGCGAAGGGAATGAACGTCATCTCAACAAAGTCGGCTTGCTGCAGCGGTTGCATGCCGATGTAGTGATTGAGGATGTTGATTTCGTTCAGATCCTGACCTTCATTGCCCGCCGTCAACTGGTGACCATAAATCCACAGATCAAGCCCCTCGGGATATTGCGGGGCAACCAGATTAATATGCCAGAGCGGGAAGAAAAAGCTGGCGCCCAGACAGAACACAGCCAGGAGAATCCAGAGTCGGGAAACAACCGTCAGTCGTTTATAGAAAAATCGTTCATTCTTGTGCAATAACTTCTGGAGGGCCATGGCATACTCGATTCTGCGGGTTCGTAGTCAGATTTTCAAAAAATCATAAAATCATAAAAGTTATAAAAAAATTATTTCCGCCGCGGAGGGCTGATGCACCCCCGCGACGGAAATAGTCAGATTTCACATTAACCACCCGGGAACTGATCGGCAGGATAGACAACAAAGTATCCCTGCATTTCCTGATGCAATGCCGAACAGAAGACCGTGCAGTAGAACGGGAAGACGCCAGTTTTATCCATCTTGATGGTCACCGTGCGCGTTTCACCCGGATCCATGTCAACGTTGATGTTGTACCCACCGACACCGAAGCCGTGGCTGATGCCATAGGACTGTTCGGAGTTGGTGATATGGAATCGAACGGTATCGCCCTGGCGGAATTCCAGTGTGTCAGGGGCGAAGAAGCTACGCTGAGCCTGCATGCCCACATCAACAACATCGCCGTTACGCTTGACGAACGTATCCTTCTGGCCCCAGACCTGGTTGGGGTCTTTGTTGTCGCTGCGGCGATAGAATTTTATCGGCTTGACTTTGCTCACCGGAATAATCTGGGCAAAGTGCGGTTCCTTATCGGTGAACGTTTCGGAGACCATCACCATTTTTTCGCCGGTGATATCAATCAACTGGCTGGTCTCCGGATTCTGCACACCGGTCGAAATATGTCGGCCGACCGACTGCTTATTCATTGAAACCAGCCACTTGCCCTCAGGATTTTTGGTATCACTGCCGGCAACAACCAGGTGACCCGGGTTGATATGCACGTCAATGCGATCAAGCACCGCCTTCTGCATATCCGCCTTTTGTTCATCCGTCCAGGGAGGAAGCTGGAACTTGGCCACCTTGGAATCGATGAACAGCGTTGTATAGCCGTGACCTTTGCCATCATACTGCGTGTGCAGCGGCCCCATGCCCACCGGCACGATACCTTCCACGACGCTGGACTGCTTGACAACGTTGATACCCGAACGTTGTTCCTGGAAATCCTTGTCTTCAACCGCCTTGAGGAACTTCTCAAAGTTGAACACGGTGACGGAAGGTTCGAGTTTGCCGCTGGCGACAATCCACTTACCCGACGGATCCACGTCGATGCCGTGCGGTGACTTGGCTACTGGCACGAAATACATCAAGCCATCGACCTTGGCAGGATCAAGCACGGGCACGCCGTCCATGATCTCAGCCTTGCCTTCCTTCACCGCCTGTTCGGCTTTGCGCCAATTGACAAAGGCAGCCATGTCATATTCAGCCTGGCTGGCACCGACTTCCAGACGCTCGTGGGCCATTTCCGAGTTGTAGGAGGTCATAAAGAACCAGCCTGAGCTGGGGCCTTTGCCCGTGGAGGAAAGATCCCAGTCATACGGCGGGGTCTTGATCTGCCAGGCGAGCTTCATTTCGCCCGTTTCCGGCTCGATGGAAATGGCGGTAAAGACGCCATTAAAGCTCGCCTTATACTGATCCATTGGGACAGCCTTGTCGCGCTGCATAGGAACGGAAAATCGCGTTCCACCGAACAGATATTCAGAGTTTTCGGTAATGAACGATGAACCGTGGTTGCCCGAAGTATGCGGGATCGGGCCGATGATCTGCTTGGTCTTGAAGTCACTCAGATCAATACGGGCCACGCGGTTGTTGGCGTTGTCGTTGATGAACAGCCAGCGGCCGTCATATTCGCTGTTAGTCTGCGACAGGGCTGGATGGTGGGCATCGCCCCAGGTGAAATCACCGAGCATTGCCCGGGTTTCATCGTCATAGCCATAGCCATACGCGGAATTGGGGCTGAAGACGGGAATCGTCTTGATATGACGCATGGAAGGAATACCCGCCACGCGCACATCACCCGCATGGCCACCTGAATAGAACAGGTAGTATTCATCCATCTGCCCGGGAGCAACGTAAGCGCGCTCCGCATTGCTCTTGTTCTGAGCTGAACTGGGCTTATTGTCCTCCGATCCTGAGCAGCCAACCAGCAAGCCGGTTGCCACCATTGCCAGAATCGCCATCCCCGACGTACGGTAATTCTTGAACGCCATAAGGCCTCTTCCTTGGAATTAGTGTCTGACCGGCAACATAGCCAGTCTTTGTTTTTGGTCTTGGTTTAGAACTATCGCCGCGTTTTGGCTGAATGGCCATCAGCCCTGCCGCAAACTTTCCATTACTTGACTTCCAGTTTGCCATTCATGTTGCCCACATGACCAGGGAACGAGCAGAGGAATGGATATTCGCCTGCCGTCTCAGGAGCTTGGAACTCAACAGTCGTCTTCTTGCCGCCACCGACAATTTTGGTGAAGGCGATCACGCGACTGCGCACGCCTTCAGGAACATACGCGTTGGCAGTATCGCCACCTTTTTCACCGGCATCGGCCGCAAAGGCGAAGACATCTTCGCCGGCCTTGAGGATAACGACATTATGCCCCATGCTGGCTGCCGGCAGCTTGCCGACATGCTTCAGCGTCAGTCGAATCATCTGCCCGGGCTTGGCTTCCAGATGATCGATGTTGTAGGTCATCATATCGGTTCCGTCGATTTCCAACTCAAGCACATTGCCATCATCCTTGAACGCCTGCATGGCAGCCGGAATCGTCAGGTTACTTTCAGCCTTGGCGGAACTCGTCGTCTTTTGGGCAGCCGGAGTCTTGGCGGCAGCGCCCTTGTCAGCGCTATCACCCTGACCACAACCCACCAACAAGATTCCCGCCAGCGTCATCGGAGCCACTGTCGCCAATACATTCCACAACTTCATCGCTTGCCTCTATTCCTACGGTAAAAACCGTTACGAGTGAGAAAATAAACCCATCGACAAGCTGCCAATTGCACGGCACTCGACTCGTGCTTTTGCAGCCGCGATACTTATGGTTTTGCGATTCAGGCGGCTGCATCGTGCTGAATGTATAACACACCAACACGCATGCGACTATTTAGCTGCTTGAACCACGCACCAACCAGATGCGAATATTAGCGTAAGAACACCCTCATCGTCGAGTTGCCAAGGTGTGGCTAATTGTCCTACCTTGGATGATCCGTTGAATAACTCGGCAACCTTGTTTCCCCATCGGCTATCAGGCTAATTAGCCAGGGTAACATCGGGATCAGCGTAGAACGTGGGATTACTTCCCAGATTCTCGCTGCGGACAATGGTGATGTCGCGGGCTTGGGGATTATCTGCACCTAGATCAAACGCGCGTGGAAAATCAGCGTTGGTGATGGGTTCAGCATGTCCATCGGCAAACACGACATTGGCAGATGGCTGGCCACCGAGTGTATGGCGATAACCGATGCGCGAGCGCGGATCAGCCATGCGCACATCGCCATGCCGACCGGCATAGATGCCATCGACCAGAACAATCGTCTGGGCAGGTCGTTTAATGCGCGTAATCTTCTGCAAACCCATTATCGCCCCACCAGGCAGCCCGCCATAACCCGGAGAAGAGGTGTAGTAAACGCGCTGGACATCCGGCCAGGATGATCGTCCGATGGGGTTTTCCGCATTGATCCAGTAACCCACGCGGATGATCTTGTCGAAGCCACGCGCCGAGTCCGTCTTTTCCCGGCCCGCCGTCCCTGGTTTGGTTGATGGCCAGAGGATCGAACCGTAAGGCGTGTTGGCATCCAGCATCGCGGCAGGACAGGTAAAAACACTGGTGTCCTGTTTTTCGCCGACGGAAACCAGTCCATCGCGATCCAAAATACACGCCCAGCCATCCAGTGGCGCATCGCCTGCCCCGGGACTGCCGGTCGTCCCCTCCTGCATATTGTATGACGGAACATTGTAGCCGCGGTTGTGATTATTATAGAGCACCAGCGCCAATCCGAGCTGCCGCAGATTGGAAAGACATTTCACGGAATTGGCGTGAGCGCGGGCGCGATTGATCGCTGGCAACAAAATACTGATCAGCAGTGCAATTATGCCGATAACGACCAGCAGTTCCACCAACGTGAAGGCTTCTCGATGCCGGCGCGGACTTGGCTGGCCAGAAGAAAAATTCGCGTAGGGCAGTCGTCGAACAGGTTCCATGTGACAATCTCCCTCATTGACAAGACGCAACTGGCAATTTGTAGAGGGCAACCTATCAGCAACTGGTGGATTATACCAGTTGAATGGATTCAATGCCGCATTGTTCCGGGCGTTTTGTTTATTTTTAATCGCCCGCTGGATAAGTATCGAACCGCCGTCAATATCTTTTCTGATTCTGTCGCATGCAGAATTTTGACAATTTCGATCTGGTAAAATGCGCGCTAAATTAGAAATTATTTATTCACGATAATTTTGGAAATTGTTCTGCAACTTATCCTGTCAATCCGCATAAATAGGGTGAGGTGCTTGCTAAAAAGGAAACGCGCGACTGGATAAAGCAGACGGAATGTTGTACATCATACAAAGGCGTAGTGAACGCTTGTGAATTGAAATAAATGCAGCATCAGGTGCTGCCATATGATCCCTCCGAAGCTCTCGGCTCCTCCTCCTGCCGGGGGCTTCATTTTTGCGCGGATCTAATGTTATTCCGGTAGGGTGATTCTTTGACGACTATTGTGACAGTACCCCAATGTCCGTATCCGATTGTGGCTGATTTTGCTGGCTGACTGTCATGCCGTGAAACTATTCGGCGGCAACAAGAGGGTTGCCAAAAACAATCTGGCGGAACTGGAACGTTCCATCGGCGGCAGCATGGCCGGCAATCAAGATGAAGATCAAATCGCGGGCATAGCTGTTATCAATACTGGGCAGGATCTGGTTGCCGCGCCACAAGACAATCATTCCCACCGTGTCGGGTTTGGCATCCATTAAAACGTCATTCACCCATTGGTCGGCGATTTTATTCGCATTGCGGGCAGCGACAGGATCGGGCAGGGCGAATTTCTCCTTAATAAACTCAGGCAGATCCGAAGCCGCAAAATCCTCAGCAATATCGTCGGCCACGTGCATCGGCAAACCGACATAGCCGCGTGCGCTGATTACGACGCAACTGGAACACAAATCGACGAGATCAACAATTTTGGAGCGATCCGATGAATTGAAAGCGCGCAACGGAACATTTTGCAAAATAGGAGCTACCGCTGCCGGGGTGCTACCGGTCAATGAGGTAGCCAGCTCCGCCACACTTTGCTGCCAGGGGTTTTCTGGTTCTGGAGCGGTCTGCCCATAGGTGTGGGGCGTGGTCAAGACGAATAATGCGATAAATACAAATACAAAAGCTCGCATGGGTACACATCCTCTACAGATTCATATCGGCAGAAGATGCTGCAACCTCGGCTTATCGCTGGATTTATTTAATTTGTCAAAAAACTTGGATGCTTGCGGCGTGAAGTTTGGAAATCAGGGTGATTTTATCGGACAAACAATTGCGCAGAACCGTTTAAGACCGTTTTGTCCCACCCCGATCCCAGTCGTATCTCAACCCGTCAATTCGGTGCGCATGGGCCTTCATCCATCGAAAAAAGATCGGTTACCATTTCTGCAAGTCACTTTCGCCAATCAGCGTGAACCCTTTTTTGATCAATAGCTGCGCCGCCAGAGTGGGATCATCAACATACAGCGCCATGCACGAACCCTTGGGACTTTGCAGCAACGGATAGGCGTAATGGATATTGATTTCCGCAGCCAGCAGCACCGAGCAGATTCGCACCAGTGGTTGACGGGCACCGGTCGGTAGTTTCACTGCCAGCAGCTCCGTTTCACTGAAGCTGAAGCCTGCGGTTCGCAGTAATTCCCGGCCAAACTCGCTGTGGGCTGCAATCAAACGCACAAGGGCTGTGTCCCCGGATTCCTCGATCGACAGCGCAACGATTTTGCCCACGCCCTGTTCCAGCGAGCGCACCAGCGACTGTAACCGCCCCACCTTGTTTTCCAGAAATATGGTGTATTGACGAACGCGCGTCAGCTCAAATCCAGCACCATCCAGCGTTTCGGGGGGAAGAATACTTTCCATAAACTGTATCAGACTACCACGCAGAGGCATCGTCGTCATCTGATTTTCATCTCCGGCCATAAATTATGGATTGTTCGATCACCATCCCCTTACTGCCGGTCCGTGCGTTGCCGTCCCCTACCGCTTTAACGCAAACTGACTATACTTCCCCCTTTCGAGAATCCGTAACGATAAATCAACTGAATCGTGGAGCAGCTATGTCTCAAAATCGTGTGCCGAAGAAAATTGTGCTGGCTTATTCCGGCGGGCTGGATACGTCGGTCATTCTGCCCTGGTTGAAACAGCGCTACCCCGGTGTCAAGCTCGTGGCTTTTGCGGCGGAACTGGGTCAGGGTTCAGAGCTGAAGGGCATTGAAGACAAGGCGCGCAAAAGCGGTGCTGATGAAGTTGTGGTCATGGATTTGCGCAAGGAGTTCGCAGAACAGTACTGTTTTGCAATGCTGCGGGCACATGCGGTTTACGAACAGGATTATCTGCTGGGCACGAGCATTGCCCGTCCGCTGATTGCCGCCAAGCAGGTCGAAGTTGCCCGGCAGACCAAGGCTGATGCTGTCGGCCACGGCGCGACGGGCAAGGGAAATGACCAGGTGCGATTTGAGCTGACGTACATGGCACTGGGACCTGATCTGCAAATTATCTCCCCGTGGAAAGACACCCAGTTTGAATTGCGCGATCGTGAAACTGCAGTTGACTACGCCGAAAAGCATGGAATCCCGATTCCGGTCAGCAAAAAGAAAATCTACAGCCAGGATCGCAATCTTTGGCACATCAGCCACGAAGGAGCGGAGATTGAACATCCCGACAGCGAACCAAACTGGTCAGCCTGTCTGACCATGACCGCCCCGCCGGAAAAAGGGCCTGATCAGCCGGAAATTGTCAGCATTGATTTTGTGGCGGGCAACCCCGTTGCGGTCAATGGGAAGAAAATGGCGGGCCATGATCTGATCGCGGCCCTAAACGAAATCGGCGGTCGCCACGGCGTGGGAATTACCGTGCTGACGGAAAATCGCCTGGTTGGCATGAAGAGTCGCGGCGTTTATGAAACACCCGGTGGCACAATTCTTTACGAGGCTCACAAAGCCCTGGAGCAAATCTGTATCGAGCGTGATACGCTGCACTACAAGCAGCAGGTAGCGCTGCGTTACGCGGAACTGGTCTACTACGGTCAGTGGTTCCATCCGCTGCGCATCGCCCTGCAGACGTTTATGGATCATACCAACGCCACGGTAACAGGGACGGCCAAGGTGCGTCTATTCAAGGGACGGGCAATGCAGGTTGGCGCTTCATCGCCGCACAGCCTGTACGATCCGCAACTGGCCAGCTTCAGCATGGAAGGTTACGACGTGACGGCGGCTCGTGGTTTTATCGATCTTTTCGGGTTGCCGATGAAAGTGGCCAACGAAGCCCATCGCCGCCGGTAGCACACCTGCGGCACTTGCGCAGCCTACGGACGATGCCACCGCCTTCAGGCTGCCTGAGTTACCAGGTAGAGCACCGCCATTCGTACCGCCAGCCCATTGGTGACCTGCGTCAGGATGCCTGACTGCGGGCCGTCGGCGATTTCACTCTGGATTTCGATCCCCCGGTTCATCGGCCCGGGGTGCATGATAAAGACATCCTTCTTGCACCGCTGAAACCGATCCCACGTCAAGCCATACATCTGGGAGAATTCGCGCACGGAGGGAAACTGGCTGGACTGAATGCGCTCGAACTGCACGCGCAGCATATTGATCACATCCACCTGTCCGATGACCGAATCAAAATCATGCACGACTTTGGCGCCATATTTTTCAAATGCGCGGGGGCACAGCGTTGTTGGGCCAATCAGATAGACTTCGGCTCCCAATTTGCTCAAGCCCCACAGGTTGGAACGGGCGACACGGCTGTTGGAAATGTCGCCAACAATCGCCACTTTCAATCCTTCGATCCGGCCGAAACGCTCGCGGATCGTGTACAGGTCAAGCAAACCCTGGGTCGGATGCTCATGCGCACCATCGCCGGCATTAACCACGCTGCACTTGAGCGTTCTGGCCAGCATTTCGGCCGCTCCCGCCGCCCGATGGCGCACCACGATCACATCAACCCCCATTGCTTCAATGTTCCGGGCGGTATCGATCAGGGTTTCGCCTTTGCTGACACTGCTGCCCTTTTCGGAAAAGTCGATCACATCGGCACTGAGCCGCTGAGCAGCCAGTTGAAAACTGGTGCGCGTGCGGGTGGAATCTTCCCAGAAGGCGTTGACAACCACCTTGCCGCGCAGCGCCGGCACTTTCTTGATGCTGCGGGTTGATACTTCCTTGAACGATGCCGCCGTATCGAGAATGAAGTTGATTTCCTGACTGCTCAGACTTTGCAGCCCCAGCAGGTGATTGCGCGTCCAAAGTGGTGTGTTGGTGGACATGGTTTGCTTTATCGACATTTCAGATGCAAGTCCGACCGTCCGCTGATGAACAAAGCGCTGCCACTACGGTCGCGGATCGACAGTAATTGCATCGCGTCCGTCGTTCTCAGTCAACAATACATTCACCCGATGACTATTGGGCACGTCCCTAAGGGTCAGCCCGACATAATCAGCCTGGATGGGCAGCTCGCGTCCGCCGCGATCCACCAGCACCGCCAGTTTAATGACGCTGGGACGGCCAAAATCCGTCAATGCATCAAGACCCGCACGCACGCTGCGCCCGGTGAACAACACATCATCCACCAGCAGCACCGGTACACCATCCAGTTGCAGATTGATTTCACTGGGACGCACCAGCGGCCTGGGGCCAATTTCCGACAAGTCGTCACGGTAAAGGGTTATATCCAGAACACCCTGACCGATATGCTTAAATCCATGGGCTGTCATGGATTGCATCAATCGTTGCGCCAGTGTCTGACCGCGCGATCGGATACCGATGATGTTGATTGGCTGATGGGGTGAGAAATCAGCGCAAATACGCTCGCGCCATTGGTCGTAAATGGTCTTGAACTGAGCCTGATCATACTCCCTGAACATTGCGCCCAAGGTATGACAAAACCGCGATGAAGGGAAGAGGAGGGCGCTGTGCTTACGGATGCGACCAGAACCGCCAGCCGCGTGATTTGATCAATTATTCAGGTGTTTCTGCGAATTTGCCGCGGCGGCTGACAGCCGGAAAACCGTAATTTCCGGTCGGCACCAGTCCATGACACGCTGGCCGTAACTCAAACCGCGATTGACATACAGGTGTCGTCCGTTAACCGCGTAATAGCCTTGAACAAAATGGCGGAACCGGTTGGGATACAACCGCCTGCCGATCGGACTGGACGCCACCTGACGCCCGTGCGTATGTCCGGCCAGCATCCACTGCCAAGGATAATCCATCAACTCCATCGTATTGACCGGATTGTGATTCAGGCAGATGATCGGCGATTGGTGATCAACGCCATTCCATGCCTGCTGCGGGTCAATATGACCAGACCATTCATCATCCAGCCCGACCAGCATGACCGGCTGGCGCGCTGTCGGCGGCTGCCACGCATACGCCTGATTGCGCAATACCGTTAACCCACGATCGCGCAACGACTCTTCCAGGTAATCCGCCCTACGTTCACCTTCACGGCGACCATTGCGACCGTAAACGCTGTAGTCATGGTTGCCAAAGGTGCAGATAACGCCCTGACGCGCCTGAATATGCGAAAGAATGGTTGCAATGCGGCTGGCGTAACGATAACCGCCGGTGATCAGATCGCCGGTGATAACGACGAGATCGGGTTCCAACTCATTGATAAAACGGATGAACTGCGCCAGATAGCGACGCCAGACGACCGGGCTGTAGTGAAGATCAGAAATCTGAACGAGTTTCAGACCATCAAAGGCTGGATCAAGTCCGGCCAGTGGCATGGACTGCCGCTGAATATCGATCCAACGGCGAAACACCGGCAGCGCGTGGGTGCCGGTCAGCCCCAGGCGCGCCATGCCGTTCCAGATGGATCGGCGCAAGCGATACTGCTTGCGCCAATCAGGATTTTTCAGCAGGCTGATAATTGTTTCTGTCACGATTTATTCACTACTCAAGTCATTACCAGCTGCTGAACTATCGTCAAAATCATCATCTCCTCAGCAACTGCGACAAAGCAAACTAAATTATTATACGATGCGAGCGAGCTTTAGGTTCTCAAACCAATAGATCCAGCGCGGTCTGCAGCTCAAAACTGGCGTGGCTGTCCCCTTTTTTCTGAGCGGCCTGCAACCCCCGCTGATAGGCTTGCCGGGCAGGTTCAGGATCATCGTTTTCTTCAAATATCTGCCCTTTTTGGTAATAGGCGTAGCAATAATCCTCATCCAAAGCGATGACTTGATCCAGAAATTCAATCGCTTGCGCCGTTCGTCCTGCTTTGCGATGCTCCAAAGCAATACCATACAGCAGGAATGTATCCTGTGGCTGTTTGCTCAACATCGCGGTCAATTTGTTAAGTCGTTCATCAGACATTTGCATCAATCTAAAAGCCAAGTCCGCCGCTTTTCAAGCGCGCTGAACCGTGCAGGTAATACTATACGCTGATTGGTCAGCCCGGTCTTGCCTGAACCGTTCCGCCATGGACTGCTACTGCTGGACCGGAGCAGCCAAACCTGCTGCTTCCAGGACACCCGGTTTGCGCAATACATCAACCTTGGCGTTGGACGTAATCGTCGTTTTGATTTCCCGGCCTGACAAATCCAGGCGCGCCAAGCGCTTGATCACAATTTGCGTCCCCTGACGCACCTTGGACGGTTCTGCCGGCGTCGCTTCGATCAACACCGCTTCGGAGGGAACCTCAAAGACAAAATCAATCATATTGTTCCCGCCGGAGGGTTTGAGAAACAGCGGATCATCCGGATGGCTGACAAATAAAATATGCCCGCCATCCAGCGTGCCGATGGGGAAATAGTCTTTCCACTGGCGCGATTCACCTTCAGCACCGGTTCCGGCCACCAGTTCCACCGCTCCGGTACTGAAACGGAAGAAGCCACCGGCTCCGGCGGCGTTATCATTGACACTGACACGCACTACAACGAACCGTTTTCGGCTGGCTGCCACGCGCTCGGATTGTTCTTCCTTGCGTACGGTTGGTAATTCACTGGAAAATTGCCGGAAGGTGGCTTTCTCGCTGAGGACAAAAACATCCTGAACGGTAATATCCTCCGCTGGGGTCACGCGCTTATCACCGACGGGTTGCCCCAGCCGCTGACCGAACAGCTCCTGCAGCAGATCGGGGTGAACCGATTCCAGCGCCCGCTCGCCCGCCAGCGATCCACCGTCGCTGACATGCTCAGCCAAACCAAGCAACGCGTCTGCCACCGGTATTATGGTCGCGCTGTGCTGATCAACCTGCTCCAGACTCGACACGTCCAGTTCCGTGCCCATCACGGCATCAACGTTTCGCGACGCACCAGGAACATGGACCGGCGCTGTGCGATCAGTTTCGGCAATCGGAAAAAGCGAGTACATGCCGAACGAAACATCAAATGGCAACGACTCGGCGGCAATGGCGAAAACACCTGTACCAAAAATACCCGCGACAATTCCCATGGCCGCAGCACCGATTTTATCCATTAAAACCGGCACGCGAACATTTCCTGGGATCACTTGGTCAAAAATAATCCGCAGCACGATGTAGATGGCAGCGAACAGCGCAACCAGCACCACCGCGTAGGCATAATCCACAAACCGGCCGGTGGCAAAATAGGACTGAACCAGCGGTTCAGCGTACGACAAAGCCAGCAGGGAGGATAAAACGATCAGCGCCGCAGAGATCGTCGCGCTGAACAGCCCCTGCACATAATGAAAGAAAGCAATCGCGGCGACCAGAATGAGGATGATGACGGAAAAGATCATGAAGTTCACCGATAGTCGAAATTAACTCTGACCGGAAGCCGATGTCTCAGATTTCAGGAACATCAACAGCCAAAAAATCGCATCTGCCACAGGGTTGATGCGTGTCGAGGCCTTGGCGGTGCGACACTCCGATCAACCACCAACCGGTTTAAGCACGCGCAGGACTTCCTGAATGCTCGTCTCGCCGGCTTCAACCAGCTTCAGGGCCGATTCCTGCAGGTACTGGCCTCGCTGTTTGCGGAACGCCGCCTTGAGCTGCTCGTTTGATCCGCCCGTGAGAATCACTTCACGGATACGATCATTGACGGTCAGCAACTCATAAAAACCCACCCTGCCTTTGTATCTCAGATCATGGCAGAAGTTGCAGGGAATCGGCTCGCCTTTTTCATTACGCAACGGCTCGCTGCGCGCCTGATAGAGCTGGCTGACTTCACTATTGAGATTCAATTTGCGCAACATGCTCGCATCGGGCGTAAACGGAACCTTGCAGGCGCTGCACAATTTGCGCAGCACCCGCCCATTGATCACCATGCGCAAGCTGGCCATCGCCAGCTTGTCATCCCCAACCAGCTTGCGCCAGCGGGCGATTGCCTCAAACGTACTCGAGGCGCGCATGCCCACATAGACACGCTTATTGGTTCGACCACCGGCATATTTGGCCAGCGCTTGCGCCGTTTCGGTCGCCTCCACTCTGGATATGCCCAGCACATCCACTTCCTGACTGATGACCCACTCCGTCTGACGGGTTTCCTCGGATGGGTTGGTCCCGTGTGGCAATTTATTCTGGGTAATGCCTTCCAGGTCTTGATCAGGGCTGTGTTCCAGCGTCTGAATGTGGGTCAGGAACGCATCATGCTCCCGCAGAATGGCGTAGAACATGGTTGTCAGCCCATGATCCTTGGGAGCACTGACGATCACCACGCCGCCCGGTTCCTGCACCGTCGTCGTCAGCGCTTGCAGTTGATCGGAGGTCAGTCCCAGATCACCAAGTCGCTGCTGATGCAATTTCTTCACATCGGCCAGTAGCCGTATGACTTCACCCGAAGCACTGC
>WBZR01002976.1_pt1 | contig 15325 bp, 19 predicted proteins | sample 5204231 | NCBI WGS metagenome assembly WBZR01 (sample SAMN12412403, study PRJNA552823) | activated sludge metagenome | isolation source: activated sludge from anammox sidestream of wastewater treatment plant... | place: USA: Virginia | collected 2017-08 | reverse complement strand
ATGGCGCTGTCGGTCTTCTCATAGTAGCTGCGTTCGCCGAGGCTCAGCCCGTCCTGCGCGCTGTAGAGGATGTTCATCCGGCTGTTGTGCATGTCGGCATCGGCATACAGCCCGATGAAGGTGGAGGCACCGACCCGCGCGTATTCGCCGGCCAGCGCGGCGTAGGCCTTCAGGTCGCCCACCGCGTCGATGCGCTCCATGAAGGGCTGCAGCGGCGTGGCGCCGAGTTCCTCGACCTTGGCCGTGTCCATGTAGCTGCGGAAGAAATCGCCGACCAGCTGGGCGGTGGAGCCTTTGGGCGCTTCGGGCTTGCCCAGGAGCGTATCGATGATGCCCTTGACCTTCACTTCCAGGTTTTCCTTGGCCAGGATGGTGAAGGCGCCCCAGCGCGATTCGGTGGAGGGCACGGGGTTCCGGTCCTTCCAGGTGCCGTTGGCGAAGCGGTCGAAGTCGTCACAAGGGTTCACGGTGGTGTCCATGGTGGACACGTCGAATGCGGCCACCTTGGGGGTGGCGGTGGTCTCGGTCATTTTCGGTTGGTTGGTGCAGGCGGAAAGGCCCACGAGCAGGGAGAGGAGCCATGTGCCGCCGAGTGCGGCGTGGGCTGAATGCGCCATGCGTGTCCGGATTGATTGGTGGGGCTAAAGTACCGTGGACGGGCGCTGCTGCGAACGGAGATGTGCCTGGTGGTTGATGCGATGATGAACGGCCGTGGCCGAGAAGCCCTGCGGCGTGGCCGGTCGGTGACCAAGGTCACGGGCGGCGCATGGGGGGCGCGGTACCTTCGCGGACAAGAAGATCAGCGGGACATGAGCTACCATTTTTCCAAGGTCGTGGACCTTGATTTCGACCAGGCCATCGAGCGTGCCACCGGGGAGCTGAAGAAGGAAGGCTTCGGGGTGCTCACCACGATCGACCTGCAAGGCGCGCTGAAGGAGAAGCTCGGCGTGGATTTCCGGCGCTACAGGATCCTGGGCGCGTGCAATCCGCAGTTCGCCTTCAAGGCGGTGAGCGCCGAGGACAAGATCGGCACCATGCTGCCCTGCAACGTGATCGTGCAGGAACATGGCGACGGCCGCGTGGAGGTGAGCGCCGTGGACCCCGTGGCCTCCATGATGGCGGTGCGCAATGAAGGATTGGCCGACGTGGCGGGGGAAGTACGCGAGAAGCTCAAGCGGGTGATCGCGGGGATGTAGGGGGCTGGCGGGTAAAGGCCGAGGACGGTCTCGATATCGATCGTGGAACGACCGGGCGGTCGCGGTACTTCTTTCCTGTAGGCTACGTAGGATCCGTGCAAGCCGCCACCATCGCCTTCTCCACCTTGGGTGAGTTGCCGATGAGGATGCGATCGCCCGTGATCATCACTGGTCGTTTCAGGAAGGTGTACTCCTGCAGGATGTATCTCCGATAGTCGGCTTCCGTGAGGGTCATCGTGTTCAGGCCCAGCGTCCGGTACTTGAGCGCCACGCGGCTGAACAGGGCTTCATAGCTGCCGGCCAGCTTCTTCATGTGGTCCAGTTCCTCCGCCGTGATGGGCTTGCCCTTGATCTCCCGCAAGGTGAAACGCTCCAGGCAGGGGATCTCCTTGAGGATCCGCTGGCACGTGGTGCAGGTGCCGAGGTGGTAGAGGAGGTGGGGCATGCGGGGCTTGGTCCGTGGGCGAAGGTCGGCAGGCGCGGCCTATCTTGGCCCCCATGTACACCGGACTGAAACACTTCCACTCCACCGTCGCCTACCTCGTGCTGCTGCTGGTGCTCATCGCCGTGCTGCACGCGATCCTTTCCCTGAGGCAGAAACGGCCGTTCACGGCGATGAGCAAGAAGTTCACTCTCTACGGCCTGATCGCCGCGCACCTGCAACTGCTCTTCGGGCTGGTGCTGTACTTCGTGTCGCCCATGGGTTTCGGCAACCTTTCCGGCGAGACCATGGGCAACAGCCTGCCGCGTCTGTATGCCGTGGAGCATCCGCTGATGATGATCATCGGCATCGCATTGATCACCATAGGCTACGTCAAGGCGAAGCGCGCCACGGCCGATGCCGCGAAGTTCAAGGCCATTGCGTGGTACTATGGCATCGGCCTGGTGCTGATCCTGTCACGCATTCCCTGGCAGGTGTGGCCGTGATCACGGCTCCATCGCCCGCAGGATTCCCACGCGGGTGCGGCTCTGGGCTGCGCTCCGCCGGGCATTCCGGCGTGCCGGTGGTGGTCAACCCCGCTTGACTTCTTGCAGCCTTGTCCATTGCTCAGGACCTTTGCGGCACGAAGCTACCCGCATGCCACGCATCATCCTCGGCACGGCACTCGTGCTCTGCCTGAGCCTTTCGGCTTGCGCCCAGCCCGTGAGCAACATGACCGAAAGGACGAATCCCCTGCTCTGTGATCCCGATAGCGCCAGCTGCACCGTGCCCGGAAACGACCGGGCCGCCCAAACGGCGTTCGCGGAGTTCAAGCCGACCATCAAGCCGGTGACGATCCAGTATTTCACCGATCCCATCTGTTCCAGTTGCTGGGGTGCCGAGCCGCAGTTGCGCCGCTTGAAGCTGGAGTACGGCGATGCGATCGACATCCGATACCACATGGGCGGCCTGCTCCCTTCCTGGGACGTGTACAACAGTGGCGGCATCAGCAAGCCGGGCGATGTGGCCGGGCATTGGGACGAGGTGAGCCCGCACTACCGCATGCCCATCATCGGCGATGTGTGGCTGGAGGACCCGCTGCCCAGCAGCTACCCGCCCAGCATCGCCTTCAAGGCCGCCGAGCTGCAAGATCACCACAAGGCGCTCGTCCTCCTGCGCCGCCTGCGCGAACAGGTGATGACCGAGAAGCGCAACATCACCAAGTGGCCGGTGATCGCCGAGGCGGCCGTGTTCGCGGGCCTCGACACCGCCCGCCTGCATGCGGACTTCAATGGTCCCGCGAAGGCCTTGTTCCAGGCGGACCTCACCCTGGCGCGTTCGCTTGGCGTACGGGGATTCCCCACCTTCCTGTTCAGCAATGGTGATGGAGGAAGGCAGCTGGTGTATGGTGCACGCCCCTACGCGCAGTTCGAGGCGGCGATGAAAGCGCTGGCATCCGGTGCGAAGGCTGCGGCCTTGCCCACGGAGGTGGACGCCCTGTTCCGGGTCCATCCGTCGTGGTGTGCGCAGGAAGTGGCCGTGGTGCTGGGCATCCCGCACGAACAGGCCTTGGAACGATTGCAGGAGGCCGAGACCAAGGGCAAGCTCACTGCCGTGCACACACGCAACGGCAGCGTGTGGCACTGGAAGTGACGCCACCCGCTGTGATCACGTGTTCTGTTCCCGTGGAAGGAACAGCCCGATGAACCTCACTCGATCGCGAAGGCGATCTTCAGGTTCACACGGTATTCGGTGATCTTGCCCTTCTCCACCACCGCGCTCTGGTTCTGCACGTTCACGGACTTGATGCCGCGCACGGTCTTGCTGGCGGCTTTCACGGCGCTGTTGGCCGCATCCTCCCAGCTGGTCTTGCTGTTGCCCAATACTTCGATCACTTTCAGGACGCCCATGGTGTTCGGTGTTGTTGATGGATCCGATCAGTTCTGCCATGCAGCGCGGTCCAAACCGTGTATGCCACATAGCCCGAAGCTAAGCATCTCCGGTCAACGGACCCAAGGCTCATTTCCCCGGACAAGCACACCTTCCATCAGCCGTGCCGAAATTTGGGCTCGTTACCCTACCGATGGGCGGGCAAGCACACGATACCCCGGTCCGGATGGACGACCATCCGGAGGCATCGGCCGTGCTGGCCGTGCATGATCAGTTCTGGCAGAGCTATGCCCGGCGCGACCTGGATGCCCGCTTCGCGGTCTGCGCCGACGACATCACCTTCATCGGCACCGGGCAATATGAGCGTGCGGGGAACAAGGCGGAATACCGCGCCATGAATGAGAAGGGCATGGAGCAATTCCCGGCACCCTTCACCATAGAGCCGGTATGGACCCGGGTGCGCGTGATGGGCGACATGGCCTGGACGGAAGGCGATACCCTGTGGGTCCAGGAACATGGGGACCTCACCACCCGGGACCTGATCCGCCTCACCACCATTCTCAACAAACGCCATGGCCGCTGGGTGGTGGTGCACGTCCACGGCAGCGAACCGGACTACCGCCTGCAGGAAGGCGAGTACATGACCAATGCGCGCATCGTGGCCCGCAACAAGGAGCTGGAGGGGCAGGTGGCCGAGCGCACGAGGCAGTTGAACCTGGAAAAGCAACGCAGCGAGGACCTGCTCCTCAACATCCTGCCGGAACAGGTGGCGGAAGAGCTGAAGAACAGCGGCCGCGCCAAGGCCAGGCTCTTCAACAACGTTTCGGTGCTCTTCACCGATTTCATGGACTTCACCAAGGCCGGTGAACGGCTTTCACCGGCGGAACTGGTGGCCGAGCTCAACGAATGCTTCACCGCCTTCGACAGCATGCTGCCGGAGCGCCGCATCGAGAAGATCAAGACCATCGGTGATGCGTACATGGCCGTGGCCGGCCTGCCCGTGCCCAATGCGGACCATGCCGCGGACATCGTGACCATGGCCTTGGAGATCCAGGCATTCATGAAGGCCCGCCAAGGCAAGCACCGCTTCGGCATCCGCCTCGGCATCCATTCGGGCACGGTGGTGGCCGGCATCGTGGGGGTGAAGAAGTTCCAGTACGACATCTGGGGCGACACGGTGAACACCGCCGCCCGCATGGAGCAGAACAGCCTGCCCGGCGCCATCAACATCAGCGCCGCCACCTACGCCTTGGTGAAGGACCGCTTCCGGTGCACCCCGCGCGGGGTGGTGGAAGTGAAAGGCAAAGGCCCCATGGAAATGTATATCGTGGAAGGGCGGCTGTGAAGTCCTTGCTCAGAACTCCGCGCTCTTCGCTGTCCTCGGGAAGGAGGTCACGTCGCGGATGTTGCCCATGCCGGTGACGAAGCGGCGAGCACCGGTACGCCTCCGGAACGGACCATCGGACGCCATCATCAGTTCCGGAATAACGAGGTCCAGTTCCGCACCTCGATGCCTTCGCGGTCCCAGGATGCTGAACCCTCATGCAACAACAAGTAGCGCGCCCCGCGCTTGTTCAATGCACGGTGGTAGGTGAACCCGTCCAGCATGGAGCCATGCACCGGCCGGGACCCCTTCACCTCGATCACGCACGGTTCTTCGGGGTCGTCGACCAGCAGGTCCACCTCATGGCCGGTCTTGTCCCGCCAGAAGTAGAGCTCCGGCGGCAGGCCCCGGTTGAGGCGGTTCTTGAGCACCTCGGTGACCACCGTGTTCCCTAACAACGCCCCGCGTACGAAATGGGTGTTGAGCGTGCCGGCCGTGCGGATGCCGAGCAGCGCGCAAGTGCGCCACGGGCATCTGTCGAGGATCATGGCTGGACAGATATGGAATTGAATTCCATATTTGGCAAGAGCCGTCCGTCGGCTCGGGGATGCCAGAACGGAAGCAGCTTCAGAACTCCGCGCTCTTCGGTGTCCTCGGGAAGGGGATCACATCGCGGATGTTGCCCATGCCGGTGACGAAGAGCACGAAGCGCTCCAGGCCCAGGCCGAAGCCCGCGTGGGGCACGGTGCCGAAGCGGCGCGTATCCAGGAACCACCACATCTGGTCCTTGGGCACGCCCATGGCATCCATGCGCGCCTCCAGCACGTCGAGCCGCTCCTCGCGCTGGCTGCCGCCGATGATCTCGCCGATGCCGGGGAAGAGCACGTCCATGGCGGCCACGGTGGGGCCCTTGTCCGTGTAGCCGAAATCGCCGGGGCCGTTCATGCGCATGTAGAAGGCCTTAACCTGCGCCGGGTAGCCCGTGACGATCACCGGCTTCTTGAAGTGCTTCTCCACCAGGTAGCGCTCGTGCTCGCTCTGCAGGTCCACGCCCCATTCCACCGGGTATTGGAACTGCTTCTTCTGGTAAGGCTTGCTGCGCAGCAGGATGTCGATCGCGTCCGTGTAGGTGATCCGCTCGAAGGGGTGTTCCAGCACGAACTTCAGGCGTTCGATCAGGCCCATCTCGCTGCGCTGCTGCTGGGGCTTCTGCTTCTCCTCCTCGGCCATGCGCTTGTCCAGGAACTCCAGGTCGTCTGCGCTGTGCTGCAGCACGCGGGCGATGAGGTGTTTGCACAGGCCCTCGGCCAGGTCCATGTTGCCGTGCAGGTCCATGAATGCGGCCTCGGGCTCGATCATCCAGAACTCGGCCAGGTGGCGCGCGGTGTTGCTGTTCTCGGCGCGGAAGGTGGGCCCGAAGGTGTACACCTTGCCCAGCGCCAGCGCGGCGAGTTCCGCCTGCAGCTGGCCGCTCACGGTGAGGCGGCTCTCGGCGCCGAAGAAGTCGGCCGCCCAGTTCACGGAGCCGTCGTCGTTCAGCGGCGGGTTCTTGGCATCGAGGGTGCTCACGCGGAACATCTCGCCCGCGCCCTCCGCATCGCTGGCGGTGATGATGGGGCTGTGGAAGTAGTTGTAGCCCTTTCCGTTGAAGTACTCGTGGATGCCGAAGCTCACCTGGTGGCGGATGCGGAAGATGGCGCTGTAGGTGTTGGTGCGGAAACGCAGGTGGGCGTTCTCGCGCAGGAACTCCAGGCTGTGCTTCTTCGGCTGGATGGGGTAGGCGTTGGGGTCGCTGTCGCCGAGCACTTCCACTTGCTGCACCTGCATCTCCACGCGCTGGCCGCTGCCCTGGCTTTCCACGATGGTGCCGGTGCAGCGCACCGCCGCGCTGGTGGTGAAGCGGGCCCGCGTGGCGGCGTCCACCTTCTCCTGGTCGATGACGCACTGCAGGTTGTGGATGGTGCTGCCGTCGTTCAGGGCGATGAAGCGGTCGTTGCGAAAGGTGCGTACCCAGCCGGCCACGGTGAGGGTGGTGCCGGTGAGCGATGTGTCGGTGAGGACTTGCTGGATGGAGTGCATCGGTGATCGGGCGATCAGAAACTCAGACGATCAGAAGATCAGACAATTGGATGGGCAGTCGGGATCTGGTCGTTGATCGGGCCGCAAAGGAACGAAGTCGGGGAGATCCCTGCATCCGCGTAACCTTGTACCCATGCCCGTGGCCTACACCGTGTATGTGGTCGAGCTCAGCCGCAAGGTCTTCACCGAGGACCGGAAGTTCCGCGAGGCCAACCCGCAGTACAACGGCGTGTTGGAGTGCCTCTACGTGGGCCAGACGGGCAAGACGCCGCAGGAGCGTTTCGCGCAGCACAAGGGCGGGGCGCGCACGGCCAAGGGCCACAAGCTGTCCTCGGACATTGTTCGCAAGTACGGGCTTTACCTGCGCCCCAGCCTGTACCAACATATCGGTCCGCTGAGCCGGGAGGAAGCCTTGGAAGTGGAAAAGGGGCTGGCCTTGGAACTGCGGCGCAAAGGCTATGCGGTGTGGTTCAATTGAACAGACCGCGCATTGATCTGAGGTTCCGGATCCGCGATCGGCATTGATCCGCTTTCCTCTTTTCCTCCGGCTACTCCTTCACGAACCGCCCAATGGCCCGCCGGCCATCCTTTTCCATCCGCACGAAATAGATACCGCCAGGACAGGCGGAGGCATCCACGGTGATCGGCCCGGATTCCTGCACGGGTAATGAAAAGATTGCACGGCCCAACGCATCCATCACGATCAACGTGCCGCCTATGGCATCGAACGGCGGTTGGATGAGCATGCGGCCCGCGGTGGGGTTGGGCCAGAGACGGACACCATGGCCGAAGTGCCCATCCACATGGCTTACGCCCAGCACTTCGGCCACGGCATGGTAGGCATTCAGCTTGCCCATTCCCCAGCGCAGGCTTCCCTCCGGCGGGATTGCGCCGGTCTTGCCGTCGGTGAGCGCCGTGTTGCGGATGATGTCGCGGATCTCCGCCGGTGTAAGGGCGGGGCCGGCCTGGAGCAGCAGCGCCACGGTGCCGGTGGCGGCCGGCGCGGACATGCTGGTGCCGCTGAAACGGGCGAACGGGTAGTTGCGGCCCTGGAACGGCACGTTGAGGATGGTGGAGTAGCTGTTGTCGGTAAAGGAGCTGATGGAGGAGGCGACGTTCAGGCCGGGTGCGGTGATGTCGGGTTTGTTACGGCCGTCCAACGTGGGGCCGAAGGAGCTGAAGCTGGCGATATTGCCTTCCTGCGGCACGCCTGAAGCAGACCAGGTGGTGGAGCCGCACGCCGCCACGGTGATCACCTTTTCGGTGCAGGCAGGCTCGCCGATGCCGAAGTTTGCGTCCCCGGCGGTCATGCCGGCTTGTCCGCCCAGGAACGCCTGGCCCCAGTTGCCCACGTCGTTGGTCAGGTCGGTCACGTTCCAGAAGTGTACGGTGCCGGAAGGGGCCGTGGCGCGGAGGTGCACGTGCAGCATGGTGTTGGTGTTCTTCACGCGCAGGCGGAAATGCGGGCGGCCGTTGAGCGGATGTGCCGCATCGGTGGTGAGCTGGAAGAAGACGGTATCGTTGAACAGCACGAGGATGGAATCGATGAGGGCGGGTTCGGTGCCGGTGTGGAACCAGCGGGTGTCGTGCGGGTTGTAGTTGCCGTAGAGCACGCGCAGGCAGGCGCTGAACGGCTCACCGGGCGTGCCCCACATGATCAGGCCCTGGCCGTACATGTGCGGATTGGCGCTGTACGGGTAGAACTGCACGCGGGAGGTCAGGGTGTCGCCGTTGAACTCCTTGCCGATGTGGAAGTTCACATCGCCGTTGTTGCCACCCGAAACGCAGATGGCCACGCCTTCGTCCGCCAGCTGGTCGTAGGCCTGGCTCAGCAGCGAGGTGCCGTCCAAGGTGCCCATGTGGTACAAGCCCCAGCTCATGTTCACCACCAGGCGCTTGCCGTCCTGGTCGGCCAGCTGCTTCATCCAGGCCACCCCGTCGATGGCGGCCGCCGCATCCACTTGGAAGGTGCAGAAGAGGAACTGCGCATCGAAGGCGATGCCGCGGTAGATGGTGCCCGCGCCTCCGCCGCCGGCGATGCCGGCCACATGGCTGCCGTGCGTGGCGTAGCTGTAGATGTTCGCCGTATCGCTTTGCGCGGCCGCCAGGGCATCGGGCGTTGCATACTCGGCGCCATAGCCGAAGCCGTCCGGTGCGGGCCCCGCCTGCTTGAACTGGTCCCATGCGGCGCGGATGCGCGAATGCGTCATGGCCGTGTCGTAGAACATGGGGTGCGTGTAGTCGAAGCCCCAGTCGAGCACGCCGATCAGCACGCCGTCGCCGGTATAGGGCTGCGGCAGGAAAATGCCTTGCTGTACGCTGTCGGCATGGATGGACTTCACCAGCTTGTCCAGCGTGGGCCGCGCGATGCCCGCCAGTTCGGCGTATTCCAGGCCGGGGATCTCCTGCAGGACATCCAGGGCGTAGGCATCCACCCGGAAGGAAAGCACCTTGCCGACCCTGCTGCCGATGTGCACCTTGCCCGGGTCCACCGCCCCGGGGTCGAATTGGTCGTTCACCTTCCCCAAAAAGCCGATCATGCACCGCCCGCCCATCCATGCCGCCGGATGGATGCCCTGCAGTTCGGCCGCCAGTTTCCGGGCATCGGGTTGATGGAGGGCGAGCGTCCGCAGTTCCCGGATGCCTGCGCGGGTGTCGGCGGGCAATTGCGGCTGCGCGGATGCCAGGCCGGCGATCAGGCAGCAGGGCAGAAGGATCGAATGGCGCATGGGGTCAGGTTGACGGGGGATGAAGAATGACGTCCTATTTCGCGGGGTACCAGTTTTCCAGCCGCACCTCGATGGAGGGGTCGCCGTGGTGGACCAGTTCCTTGAAGCGCTGCACGTCGCTGAGGCCTTCGGCCCCGCGGTAGTGGTAGGGGTACACCACCTTCGGCCGGAAGGCCAGCACGGCATCGGCGGCCTCGTCCACGCCCATGGTATAGGGCAGGTTCATGCACACGAATGCGATGTCGATGTCCCGCAGGTCGCGCATCTCGGGAATGCCTTGCGTATCGCCGCTGATGTAGATGCGTTTCCCGCCCAGGGTGAGCACATAGCCGTTGCCCCGCCCGGGCGGATGCATGGCCTGTGGCGATGGGGGCAGGTTGTACATGGGGATGGCCTCGATGTGCACGCCGTGTATGTCCAGCGTGTGGCCGTTGGGCATGGCCGCGCATGCGGGACGCAAGGCCCGCGGCAGCCGCTCCTTCACGGCCGGCGGGGCCACGATGCGCGCCCCGCCCAGGGGCAGTGCCTCCAGCGTGGCGGTGTCCAGGTGGTCCGGATGGATGTCCGTGATCAGCACCAGGTCGGGCGCCGGATACGCCGCAAAGCGCTGCGCGCCGTTGTGCGGGTCCACGTAGATGGTGCGGGTCCCGTATTGCAGCACCAGCGAGGCGTGGAAGACCGGATGCACCGCCACGCTGTCGCCCGCGACCGGTGTCCGTGACAGGGTGCCGGGCCCGGCGGCCGGTGGGGCGGGGGGGCCGCAGGCGGGAAGGAGCAGGCCGGTGAGGAGGAATGCTTTCATGATGGGGGCCATGGAAAAGCCATGGCAAGGTAATCGCCTGCGTGGCCGGATGGCCCATGCCGTGGTTCCGCTCCATCTTCGCGCCCATGGAAAAGCGCAGATTGGGCAAGAGCGACCTGGAGGTGGCGCCGCTGGCGTTGGGCTGCAACGTGTTCGGCTGGACGGTGAAGGACGAGGCCACGGCCTTCCGGATCATGGATGCGTTCGTGGATGGCGGGTTCAACCTGATGGACACCGCCGATGCCTATCCGCGCTGGGCCCCCGGCTGCCAAGGGGGCGAGTCGGAGGCGATGATGGGCAAATGGCTGGCGCGGCCGGGCAATCGGGGGAAGGTGGTGCTGGCCACCAAGGTGGGCAGCGACATGGGCGAAGGGAAGAACCTGCGCAAGGCGTACATCCTCCGCGCCGCGGAAGCCTCGCTCAGGCGGCTGCGCACCGACCGTATCGATCTCTACCAATCGCACTGGGACGACCTGGGGACGCCGCAGGAGGAAACGCTGGCCGCGTATGATGAACTGGTCACCGCGGGCAAGGTGCGCTGGGTCGGTGCTTCCAACTTCAGCGCGGAGCGGCTGCTGGCGGCCTTGCGATGCAGCGGGGAGAAGGGCCTGCCGGCTTATGTCACCTTCCAGACCCGCTACAACATGCACAGCCGCGAGGAATTCGAGGAGCAGTACGCGCGGCTCTGCCGGGAGCAGGGCTTGTCGGTGCTTACCTACTACTCGCTGGCCAGCGGTTTCCTCACGGGCAAATACCGCCACGAGTCACACTTCGGGCAGAGCGCGCGCGGCGCCAGCATGCCGAAGTACCTCACGCCACGGGGGCTGAAGATCCTGGAAGGCATGGACCGTGTGGCGGCCTGGACCGGTGCCTCACATGCCGCCATAGCCTTGGCCTGGTTGCTGGCGCGCCCCACCGTGGCCGCGCCCATTGCCAGCGCCACCGGCGTGGAGCAATTGAGGGAGTTGATGCATGCGGCGGAGCTGCGGCTGTCTGCCGATGAGCTGCGGGTGCTGGACGAGGCCAGCGCCTATACCCCGATGGTTGCGGGATAGGACCCTGTCGCGCACGGGATGCCGGACGTTGCGGGCAATGGGGAACGCCGGAGAGTCAGCCGGCCGACAAGGCTATTCAGGGGATGCGGTGGGCTGCTGTGCTGGCATGAACTCCAACACCGCCGAATTCATGCAGAAGCGTTTTCCCGTGGGCGGGGGGCCGTCATCGAAAATGTGCCCCAGGTGGCTGTCGCAGCGGCCGCACAGCACCTCGGTGCGCACCATGCCGTGGCTGCGGTCCTCCCGGTAGTGCACGCTGTTGGGCCGCAACGCCTCGAAGAAGCTGGGCCACCCGCAGCTGCTGGCGAACTTGGTGTCCGAGCGGAAAAGGGCATTGCCGCACACCGCGCAGCAATAGGTGCCCGTGCCCTCAAAGTCCCAGTATTTGCCCGTGAAGGCGCGTTCGGTACCTGCCAGGCGCGCCACCGCATACAGGTCCGGCGGCAGGATGCGCTTCCACTCCTCATCGCTCACGTGCAGGTGGGCGGTGTCGGTGCGGGAGTAATAGGGGTTGTGGCTATGGTCCGCGGGGACGGGCTGTTGGTCGGGCATGGCGGGCGAAATGAGCGCACCGGTGCAGGCCGTCGCCAGGAGCAATGGCCATGCGGCATGGTGCATGCGCAGGAACATGGTGCAAAGTTCGGCATCCTGGCGTTGGAAAGGTCTGGGGACTTGGGGAGCTCCGCCCCGGACCGCCGCTCATCCCCGAAGGCCGCCGCACTTCCCAATTCCCGCCCGGTGGCTGTCCGGCCCATTACCTTGGTGATCATGAAACGCCATCTTTCCACCCTGGGCGTCTTGCACTATGTGTATGGCGCGTTCATCTGCCTGATCGGCCTGGGCATGTTGTCGCTGGTCATCCTGGGCGGTTTCTTGAACAATGCTTGGATACAGGGAGGCATGGGCGATGTCCCGCCCAGGATGGTGGGGGTATTCCTCGGTGCCTTAGGCTGGATCCTCTTCGCCGTCGTGGAGACACAGGGGATCCTCAACTTGATCAGCGGCCGCATGATCGACCGCCGCAGGAACCGCACGTTCACGCAGGTGGTGGCGGCGCTGAACTGCCTGAACATCCCGTTCGGCATCGCCTTGGGGATCTTCACCTTCGTGGTGGTGGCCGATCCCGAGGTGCGCGCCGAATACGGGCTGGCCGGGTGACCCATGCGGCGCCCTGGGCCCCCACGGCCGGGGAGTACCTTCGCCACACCATGAATTACCTATCCATTATCCAAGGCGAATTGGACACCATCGTCCAAGGCAACAAAAAGATCCTCGAACGCATCCCGGGCGACAAGCTCACGTGGAAGCCGCACGAAAAGTCGATGACGCTGGGCCGCCTGGGCCAGCACATCGCGGAGCTGCCGCACTGGATGGAACGCATCACGGCAGCGGACCATTTTGACTTTGTGCGCAGCGGGTACCAGCCCCCGGCACCACCGGCCTCGGTGGCGGAGATCCTGGATCTGTGGGAAGCGAAGTATGCCTTGGCCAAGCAGGCGCTGGGGGGTGCGGCCCACGCGGACTTGGAGCAGCGGTGGGAGATGCGCCGCGATGGACACGTGATCTCGGGCTTACCGAGGCGCGTGGCCTACGAGACCCAGTTGCAGCACATGGTGCACCATCGGGGCCAGCTCACGGTATACCTGCGGCTGCTGGATGTGCCGATCCCCGGCTTTTACGGCCCCAGTGCGGACGAGCGGTGACCACGCCGCCTTGGACGCGCACGGCCAGGAGGCTCGGAGGAAGACGGTTCAGTCCGTGTTGCCGCCGGCCATCGCACGCTCCATGCGCCGGTCGGGGATGACCCACATGAGGGCTGCCCCGGCGTAGAGGATGGCCGAGCCCAGGGGGACGAGGAAAGCCATGGCGATGGCGGCGATGTAGATCAGGGCCGAAAGTTTGCCCTTCACATCCCTGCCCACGGCCTTGGCCACTACCGAGCCCTCACCTTGGCGGCGGATGATGGCCCCCTGGAGGATGAAGTAGGCGCAGGCGGACATCAGCAATACCACGCCGTACAGGGCCGTGGGCCAGGCCGCCAGGTGGTTTTCGCCCATCCAGGCGGTGACCAGCGGGATGAGCGAAAGCCAGAACAGCAGGTGCAGGTTGGCCCACAGGATGGTGCCGTTGATGCTGCCCGCCGCACGGATCAGGTGGTGGTGGTTGTTCCAGTAAATGCCCACGTAGATGAAGCTGAGCACATAGCTCAGCAGGCGTGGCATCAAGGGGAGCAGGTCCGTCACTTCGGTTCCTTTGGGCACTTCCAGGCCCAGCACCATGATGGTGATGATGATGGCCAGCACGCCATCGCTGAACGCCTCCATGCGCGATGTCCCCATCGTTCCGTTGGTGGAGGTGCCTGTGCCGGGCCGGCCGGTGGTGCGCTCAGTGCTTCAGCAGCACCTGCACGCCGCCCGGCCGGTTGTGGGCGTATTTCTTGTTCTCCTTGAACTTCAGCACGTCGGGCGTGAGCCGCTTGGTGATGTCCACGCGCTGGTCCATGGGCTCCACCAGTTCTTCCTTGGTGAAGACCAGCGGGTTGCGTTCGTAGTCGCTTTCCACCAGGCGGTCGGTGAGGAAGATGGCCTCCTTGGGGCAGGCCTCCTCGCACAGGCCGCAGTAGATGCAGCGCAGCATGTTGATCTCGTAGGTGACGGCGTACTTCTCCTCGCGGTAGAGGTGCTCCTCGCCTTTCCTGCGCTCGCCGGCGGTCATGGTAATGGCCTCGGCCGGGCAAGCCACGGCACACAGGCCGCAGGCCACGCAGCGCTCACGGCCTTCATCGTCGCGCTTCAGCACGTGGCGGCCGCGGTACACCGGGGCGCGGGGCCGTTCCTGCTCGGGGTATTGCACCGTCACCTTCTTGCGGAAGAAATGCCGGATGGTGATCCACAGGCCCAGCAGGATGGCGGGCAGGTAGATGCGTTCCCAGAACGTCATCTTCTTGTCGCTCACCTGCTTGCTGCGGCCCGAGAGGGAGGCGTAGCCGTTGGCGGCAGGGACATTGGTTGCCGTGCTCATAGCGATAGTTGGCCTTGGGCAAGCATGATGCCGGCCGTGATGAGGATATTCAGGATGGCCAAGGGGATCAGGCCTTTCCAGCCCAGGTTCAGCAGCTGGTCGAAGCGGAACCGGGGCAGGGTCCAGCGCACCCACATGAAGAGGAAGATGAAGAAGAATGTCTTGGCGAACATCGCCGCCGCCCCGATCAGCGTGATCACGTTGGGGTCCCAGCCCGTGCCGGCCAGGCCGGGCACGTGGTAGGCACCGAAGTACAGCGTGGCCATCACCGCGCTGCTGATGAACATGTTCACGTATTCCGAGAACAGGTAGAAGCCCAGCTTCATGCTGCTGTACTCGGTGTGGTAGCCGCCCACCAGCTCGGTCTCGCACTCGGGCATGTCGAAGGGCGAGCGGTTGGTCTCGGCGAAGGCGCAGGTGATGAAGATCAGGAAGCCCAGGGGCTGGTAGAGGACATTCCAGCCGTGCTCGGCCTGGTATTCCACGATGCCGCCCATGCTCAGGGTGCCGGTCATCATCACCAGGGCCACGATGCTCAGGCCCATGGCCAGTTCGTAGCTCACCATCTGGCTGGCCGCGCGGATGGCGCCCAGCAGCGAGTACTTGTTGTTGCTGCCCCAGCCGCCCAGCATGATGCCGTACACGCCGATGCCGGTCATGGCGAACACGAACAGGATGCCCACCTCGGGGTCCATCCCCTGCAGGTTGATGCTGGTTTCGCCGATGGTGAGCGTGCCACCCCAGGGGATGATCACGCCGGTGATCAAGGCTACGGTCATGGCCACGGCGGGGCCGAGGAAGAACAGGG
>WBZR01002917.1_pt1 | contig 15335 bp, 19 predicted proteins | sample 5204231 | NCBI WGS metagenome assembly WBZR01 (sample SAMN12412403, study PRJNA552823) | activated sludge metagenome | isolation source: activated sludge from anammox sidestream of wastewater treatment plant... | place: USA: Virginia | collected 2017-08 | reverse complement strand
AAGTCGGGCGCCGGATCGGCGCCGTCGGCGCTGAAGACGGCGATGTTCCCCGCCGGCACGCCGCCCGCGCGCAGCAGCTCCCACGCCCGGCGGATGTGGTGCAGGTGGCTCCGGTAGTTGATCTCCTTCCGGCCGCCGCCGTTCAGGAGCAGCGCGTGGAGACGCCCCGGCGCCGGCGGCGGTGCACCGGCGTCCACGGCCCGCGCACCCGGCTCACCGGCGTGCACGGCGCAGCCCGCCGCCGGAAGCCACAGCGCGAAGAGCGCGAGGACGAGGCGGCACCCGCGGGCGGTCGGCACGCGCGGACCCTACCAGAGCCTCGCGGGCGCGAGAATCACGGTCCGCTTCGGAGCCGATAGCGGATCGGCATCTTCTTCGGACCGCCGACGAACGTCGTGGCCATCGACTCGGGCTCGCCCGCGAGCTCGACGTGCTCGAGCCGCGGCAGGAGCTCCCGGAAGAAGGCTTCGAGCTCCATGCGGGCGAGGTGCGAGCCGAGACAGAAGTGCACGCCGATCCCGAACGCAAGGTGCGCATCGGCGTTGGTGCGCGCGATGTCGAAGCGCATCGGATCCGCGAACACGGCCTCATCGCGGTTCGCGGAGAGATAGGACATCATGAGCCACTCGCCCGCGCGCAGGTCCACGTCCCCGAGCCGGTAGTCGGTCTGCGCCTGGCGCATGAAGTGGCGGACCGGCGTCACCCAGCGGATCATCTCTTCCACGGCGTTCGGGATCTTCCCGGGGTCGTCCTGCAGCGCCCGCAGCTGGTCGGGGTTGCGGATCAGCGCCTCGAGTCCGCCAGCTATCGAGCTCGACGTAGTGTCGTGGCCCGCGGTCGCGACGATCGAATAGTAGCCGGCGGTCTCGAGGTCGCCGAGCGGCTGGCCGTCGATCGTCCCGTTGGCGATCGTCGACGCGACGTCCGAGCGCGGGTGCGCCCGGCGGTCCATGGTGATGGCGTGGAAGTACATCGCCATCTCCTGGAGCGCCTGCATCATGACGTGCGCCGGGTCTTCGCCCGGCCGGCCGCTCACGTCCGGATCCTCGCCGCCGAAGATCTTCTGCGTGAGCTCGAGCATGCGGGGCTCGTCGGTCTCGGGCACGCCGAGGATGCTCAGGATCACGTGCAGCGGATAGTAGAGCGCGACATCGCGGACGAAGTCGCAGGCGCCGTCGAAGTCCAGCATGCGGTCGACGAAGCGCTTGGCGAGCACGGGGATTCGCGCACCGACCTCGCGGCGGAGGTTCGACGGCTTGAACCAATCGTTGGTGACGAGGCGGTAGGCGCGGTGCTCGGCGCCGTCCATGTGGACGAGCGTCTTGATGTCGATGCCGAGGGCGCGGTTCCTCTCGACCTCGGCGCGCGGCAGCAGCACGGAGTCGCGGGTATTCCAGAAGCGCGCGTGATCACGCTCGACCTCGGCGAGCGGCGCGTAGCGGGTCACGGCGCGAAACGGAACGAAGCCCTCCACCTCGATCAGCGGCAACGGATCGGCCTGGCGCAGACGCGCGGCCGCCGCGTGCCACGCGTCGAGGTCGGCGTACGCCCGGCCGTCGACGAAGATGCGGGCGTCACCGAGGCGTGACAGGTCGGTCGGAGCCTGGCCGAGCACGCTCTCCCGCATACTCCAGCGTGGCCCCTCGGTCCACGGGTGCATGCGCCCCCGGTCGAGCGATCGTCTCGCGCGTCGCGACGTCGGACGAGCGTCGAAGCCGGGAGCGACGTGCGGTCACCCCGTCCGCCGTATCGGCCGGGAACGGCAAGCCGATCGCGGTGTTCCGCCCGATCGCGCGCGGCTACCCGATCTCACGCGGCGAGATGGCGAGGGCCTTGGCCAGCCCTTCACCGTACGCCGGATCGGCCTTGAGGCAGTTGCGGACGTGCCGAATCTGGATCTCGCGCGGCGCATCGCCGATGGCGCGCGCGGTGTTGCCGAAGAGCGCCTGCTGCTGCGCCGGGCTCATCAGGCGGAAAAGCGCGCCGGGCTGGGAGGAGTCGTCGGTGTCCGTGCGGTGGTCCCAGTGGTCGGCCGCGCCTTCGAGCGCGAGCGGCGGCTCGGAGAACTCCGGCTGCTCCTGCCACTCGCCGTAGCTGTTGGGCTCGTAGCCCAGCGTGCTGCCGTAGTTGCCGTCGGCACGCCTGTTGCTTTCGCAGCCGTGCCCGGAGTCGTGCCGAAGTCAGCCGAGGATCGGAAACCGCCGCTCCAGAGCGAGGCGATCGAGCGCCTCCTGCATCACGCGGCTGACGTGCTCGTAGATCGCGTCGCGGTCGGGTCGCGCACCGAACGCGCGCCGGAGGTCGATCGGTGCGAGCACCTCGGTGGTGATCTTGGCCGGCAGAGGAAGGTTCACTCCGGCGACGGACAACGGCAGCGGGAATCCCGCCGTGATCGGACAGAGCCTGGACCGCACGATCGAGCCGAACGGCGACCAGCGGGCGAGGCTCTCGCCTCGCGTGAGGAAGAGCTGCGTCTCCTGCCCACCGATCGACACCACGGGCACGATCGGGACGTTCTCCGCGAGCGCCGCGTCGACGAACCCGCGGCGTCCGCCGAAGTCGATCTTCGCCGAGTGCCAGCTCGGACGAAACGCATCGTAGTCGCCTCCGGGAAACACGAAGACGAGATGTCCGGCGCGGAGCGCGAGCGCCGTGTTGGCGCGCGACGCCGGCATCATGCCCCATTTGCGGAGCATCCAGGCGAACGGCGTCCAGAACACGATGTCGTGGCTCAAGAGGAACACCGCCCGCTCGACGCCGAAGTGGTCGAAGAGCGGTCCGGCAAGGACCGGGGCGTCGGGGGGCATCATCCCGCCGGAGTGGTTGCCGACGAGAAGCGCCCCTCCCGTCGCCGGCATTCGCTCGATGCCGCGCACCTCGGCGCGGTGGTACCACTGCGCGTAGAGGCGGACCACGGGAAGCGTCAAGCGGATGAACGCCGGATCACGCTCGCCGAGGTGATAGGTGGGCGCGCCGTCGCTCGGCCGATCCTCCTGCCCCGGTGCCGTCATCGCGCGGCCGCGGCGCGCTCGCGCGCCCACCGGTAGTCGGCCTTGCCGGCCGGCGAGCGCCGCACCTTCTCGACGAGGAGGAGGGCGCGCGGGATCTTGTAGGCCGCGATCCGCGATCGGCAGAAGCCCTGCAGCTCCGCGAGCGTGGGCGGCGTGCCCGGACGCGGCTCGACGATCGCCACCACACGTTCGCCCCAGCGCTCGTCGGGCGCGCCGGCTACGACGACGTCGAACACGGCCGGATGGGCCTTGAGGGCCGACTCGACCTCCTCGGGAAAGACCTTCTCGCCGCCGCTGTTGATGCTCGTCGACCCGCGCCCGAGGAGCGTGACCGCGCCGTCCGCCTCCACGGTTGCGAGATCCCCGGGAAGCACCCAGCGGACGCCGTCCACCTCGACAAAGGTGGCCGCCGTCTTCTCCGGATCGTTGTAGTACCCGATCGGGATATGCCCACGCCGGGCGAGTCGTCCGATCACCCCCGAGCCCGGCTCCACGGGCCGGAGCCGGTCGTCGAGCACGGCGGTCTGCTCGTTCACGCGGAACGTCGATCCCGTCCGGTTGCCGAGGGTTCCGGTTTCCGAGGAGCCGAAGCCATCGACGATCATGCGCCCGGGAAGTAGCTCCTCGAGCCGGGCCTTGGTCGCGGGCGACAGGATCGCTCCCCCCGAGCCGATGACCACCACCGACGAGGTGTCGTAGCGGTCCGGGTGCGCGGCAAGCTCCTCCGCCAGCGGGCGCGCCATCGCGTCCCCGACGATGACGATGAGCGTGACGCGCTCGCGACCGACGAGCTCCCAGATCTCGGCCGGATCGAAACGGCCACCTTCGGGAACGACGATCGTCCCGCCGCAGAAGAGATCGTGGAACGCGAGCCAGTGCGCGCTCGCGTGCATGAACGGCGGGGTCGGCAGCGCGACGATCCCCGGAGTCAGGACGCGCGCGGCGAGCTCTTCGGGATGCCGAATGAAGTCGCCGGTCGAGAACGGGTCGCCGCCTCCCATCGCCGCGAAGAAGATGTCCTCGTGACGCCAGACGACTCCTTTCGGCATCCCAGTGGTACCGCCCGTGTACAGGCAATAGCGGTCGTCGGAGGACCGCGGCGCGAACGCTCGCGCGGCGGACTGACCGGCGAGCATCTCCTCGTAGTCGAAGGCGGGCAGCGTCGCCTCGACGCCGCTCCCGTCCTCCACGAGGAGGAAGGTCGCCAGCTTCGGCAGCGCGCCGGCGATCGCGGCGACACGGGGCGCGAACACGCGGTGCAGGACGAGCGCAACGAGGTCGGCGTCGTCGAAGAGGTAGCGCAGCTCCCCCTCGACGTAGCGGTAGTTCACGTTGACGGGGACCGCACGGATCTTGAATGCCGCCAGCATGCCCTCGAGATACTCGGGCCCGTTGTAGAGCTGCAGGCCGACGTGATCGCCCGGGCCGACTCCCCGCGTCGCGAGCGCGTGGGCGAGGCGGTTCGCGCGCCGATCGAGGTCCTCGTACGTGAAGCGGCGCGCGCCGGCGATCACCGCCGTGCGCTCCGGCACGACGTCGGCGACGCACTCGAAGAGATCCGCGAGATTGAACGACACCGGGGCGGGACCATACTTGGTTTCCGAACCTTCTCAAACTCTGGTACTGCCCGCTGGCATGGGACCAGCGGAAGCTTCGGAGGCGCGCGGTCCGACTCCGTGGTCGTTCTCGCTCATGGTCGGGGAAGCGATCGACGGAGCGATTCTTGCGTTCATGAACACCGCGTCGGCGCACCCGCGCGCCGGCGACCTCGATCGGCTCGCAGTCGAGATCAGCGGTGCGCATCGTCTCTACCGCGAGCGCGGACTTCTCGGGCGCCCCGACGTCTTCCACCGTCTGCCTCCGCCGCTCTTCTCGCCACGGGTCGGCGGGGAGGGCTTCTGGCCCTTCGATTACCGCTGGCTCTCCTTTCCGAGCGGCTACGATCCGGACCCGACCGATCCCGCGACCTCCCGGTGGAGCCAGTACCAGCCCAACCACACCGCGCATGCGTGGGTGCTCCGTCACCCGCATTCGACCGCCGACTGGCTGATCTGCCTTCATGGAATGGGCGCCGGTCATCCGGCGCTCGACTTCCCCGGTTTCCGTGCCCGGACCCTCCAGCAGATGGGACTCAACCTCCTCTTTCCGGTCCTGCCGCTGCACGGACCGCGCCGCGTCCCGGGCAAGGGCGTCCGGGCCTTCCTCTCCTTCGACCTCCTCGACGCCCTCCACGGATTCACGCAGGCGGTATCGGAGGTGCGCCGGCTGATCCGCTGGGCGCGCGGCGAGGGCGCGAAGCGCGTCGGCCTCTACGGCCTCTCGCTCGGCGCCTACACCGCCGCGCTGGTCGCAACGCTCGAGGAGGTGGACCTCCTGATCGCCGGCATTCCGGTCAGCGACCTGCCGGACCTCTTCCTTTGGCATGCGCCGCCGCAACTGCGCGCGGAGGTCGCCGCCCGTGACCTCTTCGGGCCGGAGCTGCGGGATCTGTTCGCGCTCGTCTCACCGCTCGGCAGGCCGCCCCTGCTCCCCAGGGAGCGGCGGTTCATCTTCGCGGGTCTCGGCGATCGCATGGCGCCGGCGGTTCAGGCGCGACGCCTCTGGGAGCACTGGGAGCGGCCGTCGATCGCGTGGTACGCCGGCGGACACGTCAGCTTCTTCTGGACTTCCGAGGTCCAGGCGTTCGTCCGCGGCGCGCTCATGGAATCGGGCTTCCTCTCGCCGCCAGGGGCGAGCTGAGAGCGCCTCGCGGGTTTCGATGGAGAGACTGACCGGTCTCGACGCCGGCTTCCTCTACATGGAGACGCCGACGCTCTACATGCACACGCTGAAGATCGGCCTGATCGATCCGTCGACCTCGCCGGCAGGCTATTCCTTCGAACGTTTCCACGACGAGATGGCGAAGCGCCTGCATCTCCTCCCCGCGTTTCGCCGGCGGGTGATCGAGGTGCCGGGAGGATTCCATCATCCGGTGTGGATCGAGGATCCCGATTTCGATCTCGATCGTCACATCCATCGCGAGGTGATTCCGGCCCCCGGAGGGTTTCGCGAGATGGACGCGATGGTTGCCGAGATCGCCAGCCGCCGACTCGACCGTCGGCGTCCCCTCTGGGAGATGTGGGCGATCGAAGGGCTCGAAGGGGGTCTCGTCGCCTTCGTCACGAAGATCCATCACTCCATTGCCGACGGCGTCGCCGCGGCGGCGATGCTCGCGAACGTCATGACCCAGGATCCGGAAGCGATCGAGCCCGTCGCGTCGCCGCGCCCGTGGTCACCGGAGGCGGTGCCGCCGAGAGGGCGGCTCCTTCGCGACGCCTTCCTCGACCACCTCCGCCAGCTGGCGCGGCTGGCGCGGCTGATCCGGAGGACGGTGCGCGCGCTGGTCGCGGTAACCCGCCATCGGCGCACGATCGAGGTCTCCCCCCCGTTGCCCTTCGCGGCGCCACAGACTCGGTTCAATCAATCCCTGTCCCCGCTCCGCTCCTTCGCGACCACGTCCATGACGCTCGCGGACTTCCTGACGGTGAAGAGCGCCTTCGCGGTGACCGTGAACGACGTCGTGCTCGCCGCCTGCGCAGGATCCCTGCGGCGCTATCTCGACCGTCGCGGGGAGCTGCCGGAGCGGTCGCTGGTCGCCGGCGTTCCCGTCTCGACGGCGAGCCCGGATGAGGCGCTGCGTCTCACGGGTAACCGCTTGTCGAACATCTTCACGTCCCTCGCGACCGACATCGCCGACCCGGTGCAGCGGCTGCGCGCGATTCACGACGTCACCCGCGAAGCCAAGGGGCTCCACACGCTCCTCGGCGCCGACATGCTCCAAGAGTGGGTCGAGTACACGCCCCCGCGCCCCTACGCCGCCGCGGTCCGCCTCTACTCGCATCTCCGGATCAGCGATCGCGTCCGCCCACCGCTCAACGTCGTGGTCTCGAACGTCCCCGGTCCATCGCGCCCCCTCTACGTCGCGGGAGCGCGCCTGATGAACGTCTTCTCGGTCGGACCGGTCCTCGAGGGGATCGGCCTGAACCTCACCGCCTGGAGCTATCTCGGTCAGATGAATCTCGCCGCGATCGCTTGCCGACGCGCCCTCCCGAACCTCTACGAGATCACCGATGGCGTACGCGAAGCCATGGAGGAACTGGTGCAGGCGGCGCGCCGGCGCTGATCCGACCGAAGCGGCGGCGGCGGGGACGCATCCGTCCCCGCCGCGTCCAGCGTCGGCGCCGCGTGCGCTACGGTCTCGACGCGGACGCGCCGGTCGCCGCTCGGACGACCTTGACGCCCTCGTCGAACACGCCCGCCGTCAAGTTGCCGACGTTCGAGAGCAGGGTTTCCGTGAACTTCCCGGCCGCGACCACGACGTTGAGCGTGTACTCGGCGAGGAACTCGGTGCCGCCCTTGGCGATCGACTCGATTCGCGCATCCATGATTGGTCTCCTCTCGCTTCCGGTTGAGGCCCCGGACGATCCGGGGGCAAGGTCCGGCATGCCACGATACGATGCCACACAATGTAGGCTATCGTGATACGTTGTCAACCAAAAAAATCACCCTCGAGGGCTTTTCGGCACGCAGCCGCCGCACAGGAAGACCGGCGTCCCCGGCCGATCCGTAACCCCGCGATAGGACTTCTCGCCGCGATCGAGCTCGCGACCACAGTCCCGACAGCGCTCGTCCCGGTCGAGGATGAGCTCCTGCCACCCGTAGATCCCGGCGGCGACCGGTCGAGTCGCAGCTTCGCGAACCCGCTCGGCGCCGCGCCGCGCCACGTGCGCGATCTCCAGGCCGTCGCCGACCACGTCTTCGACGAGCTGAAAGGTCTGCTCGAGCACGTTCCTCACGAGGTTCGAGACCGGGATCCGCAGACGCTGCGCCTTCACCTTGATCGCATCCTCGAGCGACTCGGGAATCCGCGTATGCAGGATCCGATCCTTGCGCTCGTCGGGATCGGGACGCGCCGGACGACCACTCATATACACACGGCAAACCACATTGTGATACACCGTGTCAAGCTCAACGGATCGCTCCTTCCCGCATCGTAATCGGCAAGGCGCCGAAACGGCTCGAGCGGGAGCGGCTGGAGGTGCGGCTGCTCCTCGGCAAACATGGCGGCGACCTGGCGCTTGGTCGTGCCGTGGATGCGCGTGTCGGCCCACCGGGTCTCCCAATCATCGAGGTACTGCTGCGCGGCCGCGAGCGTCTCGAAACGCATCCCCCGCAGCGGCGTCCGCTGCGCGTGACCGACGCCGGACTCGATCTTGCCCTTCCGATCCGGATGACGGACGCGACACGGCAGCGCGACCGCACCGGAGTGCGCGAGCATGTCGCGATAGAGCGGATTGAGCGTCGGATCGTGGACGTCGGGCTCGAGGACGCCTTCTTTCACGTAGTCGCCGCGACTGAGCGCTTCGACGATCACCTCGCGAAACGGCTCGTACGCGCTCGCGCAGTGGCAAACGGCAGTAACGATCTGAACGTCCGCGAAAGAAAGAATAGTCGTTTCCGTGTGTCGGGCGAGCCCTTGCACCGAGGGCGCATGCACGGTGACGCGGCTTGGACGACGCCCTCGCGGCGCGGTTGCCGATCGGCCGCCGTCAGAGCGGCAGGAGGGGCATGCCGAAGAAGACCTGCAATCCCGCGAGCACGAGCGCAAGCAGCCCCAGGATGGGATGCAGCAGGCGCGCCGTGGCGTCGCGCCCGATCCGGCGCGAGAGCCACGCGGCGCCCGTCATCACCGCCACGATCGCGATCGCGAGGCGGAGGTGCATGGCGCCGCGCGCGTCGAGGTCGGGTCGCAGCGCCCAGGTAGAGCCGAGGCCCGCCAGCAGGTCGAACACCATGAGCCCGTAGGCCCACGCCGCGAGGCGGGCGTGACGCGGCCGCAGGTGCCTCTCGAGACGGTCGCGCGAGCGCAGACCGAGCGACGCGGCCCAGGCCATGACCGCCAGGGTCAGGAGCGCCACCAGCGGGTGCAGGAACGCGATCACTCGCGACGATCCCGTCGGCACCGCCTGCTTCTCGCCCACCGCCGGGCGCGCGGCAAGGCCGGCACGCCCCCGGGTGGCCCGCGATCCCGATCTGTGACATTCGGAGGCCGCGCTCGTGATGGCCGTCGCCCGTCTCCTGCTCTCCGCCGCCGTGGCTGTCGTCGTCCTCGGGGCGGCGCCGCCGCGCGCCGTCGCCGCGCCCGACGGCCGGGCGCTCTACGCGAAGTACTGCCAGCTCTGCCACGGCGCAGCGCTCGAGGGGTACGCGGCCGACAACGCGCCGTCGCTCTCCTCGCCGACCTTCCGCGCGAGCGCGAGCACGCCCTTCCTGCAGATCGCGATCGAGCGCGGGCGCGCCGGGACCGCGATGGCGGGCTTCGGCAAGAGCGTCGGCGGCCCGCTCGAGCCGGCCGAGGTGGACGCGCTCGTAGACTTCGTCCGCGGCGGCCGCGCCGCGCCGCCGGTCCTGCCGCCCAAGGCGTCGAAGGGCGACGTCGCCCGGGGCGGTCGTCTCTACGCCACGCACTGCGAGAGCTGCCACGGCACGGCGACGCAGCGCGGGAACGCCGTCCACCTGGCGAACCCGATGTTCCTCGCCTCGGCCTCCGACGCGTACCTCCGGGTCGCGGTCGTGGAAGGCCGCCCGGGCACGCCGATGGAGGCCTGGCAGGGGAAGCTCTCGACGGGCGAGATCGAGGACGTCGTCGCCTACGTGCGATCGCTCGCGCGTCCCGTGCCCGCGGCCCCGGTCGCGCCGCCCACGCCTGCGCCGACGATCCCCGTCGTCCTCAACCCGCAGGGCGCCCCTCCGGCCTTCACGCTTCGCCTCGGGCGCTACGCGTCGGTCGCCGAGGTCGCCGCCGCCTGGGCCGAGAAGCGCCGCATGGTGATCATCGACGCGCGGCCGACGTCCGACTATCTGCGCATGCACATCACGGGCGCCATCTCCGTTCCCTATTTCGACATGCGCGGCCTCGACGAGGTGCCGAACGACGGCACCTGGGTGATCGCCTACTGCGTCTGTCCGCACGAGGAGTCGGGACGCATCCTCGAAGAGCTCCGCACGCGCGGCTATCCGAACACCGCGATCCTCGACGAGGGCTTCTTCGTGTGGGCGACCCAGGGGCATCCGGTCGAGGCCGCCGACGGGCAGATGCCGATCGCGGCGCCGCCCGCGAAGCCGGCAGCGTTCACCCCGGCGCCGCTCGCCTCCCCGCGGCGCTGAGCGGGCGCGCTGCGCATGCGCATGCGAGGTCGGCGGCGGCCGGCCGTCGCGGCGTCACGCGCGTGACGCGACTCGGCCCCCCGCGGCGCGGCGAGTCGTTGGCTTTCGCGTGGCACGTGCCATGCACCCCCCGGCGGCAGGAGGGCTTCCCATGAAGACCATCGTGATCGCGGGGGCGGTGTGGCTGGCGTGCGGGGCGGGCGTCGTCCGGGCGGACGGGCCGATCGACATGCCCAGACCGAAGATCCCGCCGAACGAGGTCACCGTGAAGGTCGTGGCTCCCGAGGGCACCAGCGACGCGGACATCGCGCACGGCATCGCGGAAGAGAACGCGCGCCGCGATCCCGCCGCGCAGGAGGCCGCCCGGATCCTCAAGCGCAAGGCCGAGGCCGATGCGGCGCACCACGCGCGCGTCGGCAAGGTCTGCGATTCGATTCCGGACGACGCGCTGGCGCGCGACGCGTCGCTGCGTCGGATGTGCGGCGAGTAGCGGGCGACGCTACTTACGAGCCGGCGCGGTCACGGGCGCCGGCGCCTTCGGTTGCATCGTGATGCCCGCCATGCAGCTCGGCGGCGCGTCGGTGCCCTCGAACGCCCGCATGCAGTCGTCCACGACCTTCTGGTTGCCAACGCTCGCCTGATAGTCGCCGACGTCGACCTGGAGGCCCGTCTTCGGCTGGGTCCAGGTGTAGGAGAAGCCGCTTCTGTCGGTGCTCCGCACCCGGCCGGAGAACCGCTCGTACAAGGTCACGCCCTGCTGACAGGCGGTGACCCGCGCCGCGTTCTCCCGGCTCGCGCTGCAACGGTTCATGGCGTCCGCCGCGGTCGCGTCCGCCTTCGCCGCGAGATCGACGCCCTCCTTACAGGCGGCGCCCATCTCGGATTGCGAGCCGTACTCGACCTGGCACTGCAGCTTGGCGTCGATGCTGCCGTCGGCGCGCGCGGGCCCCGCGACGACGACGCCCGAGAGGCCGACGAAAGCCCACGTGGCGACCACTGCCGGAATGCGCGTCATGACGCTCCTCTACCTACCCCAGCTCCCGGACGCAAAGGTCGGCGCCGCGGCTTCTCTTTCGGCGTCCGCTGCGATAGCAGAACGCCCCTGAAGGAGGAGCCCCGATGCGATCGTTCTTGATGACCGGCCTCTTGGCGCTGACGCTGGCGGCGGCCGCGGCGCATGCCGACGAGACCGCACCCAAGCCGAAGGCGGCCAAAAGCGCCAAGACCACGAAGAGCAAGCCGCAGGCGATGAGCGAGGCGAAACGTCGCGATCTCGAGCGCCGGATCGAAGCGCTCGAGCAGAAGTACGAGATGCAGTACCGCGAGACCGACTCGCCGACCGGCGCGCCGGGCGCGAAGCCCGCAGCCCACTGACGCCGCAGGCGCGCCCGCCGAACCGGGCGGGCGCGCCTGCCCTTCCCCCTCCGGATGGACGTCCGCGTGGCGCGTTTCCGCCATCCCCCCTCGCCGCCGCGACCCGCCGCCCCCTTCGGATGCCCGCACTGGCCGGGCTGTGTCGGCTGTCCGTGGGTCGGGCGGCCATACGAGGATCAGCTCGCCTCGAAGCATCACCGCGTCGTCGCGGCCCTCGCAGCGGCCCTGCCGGACGCTGTCGTCGCGGCGGTCGACCCGGTCGTGCCCACCTCCGAGCCGAGCGGCTATCGCGTGCAGGCGAAGCTCGTGGTCGGCTCGGTCCCGGCCGGCGTCGTCCTCGGCCTCTACGCCCCGGGCACCCACCGCATCGTCGACGCCAGCGGCTGTCCGCTCCACGATCCCCTCCTGCGGCGCGCGATCCCGGCGCTCCGCGCGGCGCTCGAGCGTGAGCGCGTGCCGATCCACGGCCAGGGCCGCACCGGCCTGCGCTACGCGCTGCTGCGCGCAAGCGTCGCGGAGGAGCGCCTCCTGGTGACGCTCGTGAGCTCGCGCGCTCCCCTCTCCCAGGCGACGCGCGTGGCCCGCCGCCTGCGCCGCACGGTGCCGCTCGCCGGCCTCCTGGTGAACGAGAACCGTACGAGCGGCAACGTGATCCTCGGCGCGCGCACCGAGGCGGTGTTCGGCGAGCGCGCGCTCCGCGAGCGCTACGGCGAGGTCGTGATCGCCGCCGGGCCGACCGCGTTCGTCCAGGCCAACACGCGCATGGCCGCGCGGATCTACGGAGCGATCGCCGAGGCCGCGGCGGTCGCCGCGGACACCCGCGTGGTCGACCTCTATTGCGGCGTCGGCGGCATCGCGCTCACGCTCGCGCGGACGGCCGGCACGGTGGTCGGCGTCGAAGAGGTCGCGGCCGCGGTCGCGGCGGCGCGGGCGAACGCCGCGCGCGCCGGCGCGACCCACGTCCGCTTCGTCGCGGGGCGCGTCGAGGAGGCCCTCGGAGGGCTCACGGAGCCGGTCGACGTGGTGACCATGAACCCGCCGCGCAAGGGGGCCGGAGCGGCCGTCGCCCGCGCGGTCGCCGCGCTCGCGCCGCGGCGGATCCTCTACCTCTCGTGCCATCCCGAATCGTTCGCGCGCGACGCCGCCGTGCTCGCCGACGGCGGCTTCACGCTCGCCCGGGTGCGGCCGTTCGATCTCCTGCCCCAGACGGAGCACGTGGAGGTTCTCGGGATCTTCGTCCGCGACTCCGCGTGAACGGGACCGACGGCACCGGAAACCGCAGCGCCTCGCGCGGCGGCGAGCTCGACGAACGCGGCGTCCTCGTGGAAGACATCCCAGGACTGATGGCACGATTTCGGGCGGCGGGCCGCGGCCGGACGCGAGTCACCGCTCGGAGCGCGGGATGCGACGCCCATGGGTCGCCCGCCGGGCCCAGCGTTCCGCCCAGACGTTCAGCGGCGCGAGCAGCGCGCCGAGCGCGCGGCCCTCGGCGGTCAGATCGTATCCTCCGCCGGCGCGGAGCGCGATCACGCCGACGGCGCGCAACTCGCGCAGACGCTCGTTCAGGACCGTCGGCGACACGGCGTCGCAGCGCTCCCGGAGCGCGCGGAACGGCAGCGCGCCCGCGCGCAACTCCCAGAGCACCCGCAGCGTCCAGCGGCGGCCGAGCCAGTCGAGGACACGCATCACGGGCCGTCCGCTGCGCGCGCCACGGACCGCCCGGCGCCCGACGGTCGCGCTCACGCGTCGTCTCGTGGTAGGCACGGGAACGCCATACGCTACGGATTACGTAGCACGAGGAGATCCCCCATGGACAGCCCGCGCATCCCGCCCGTCGAGCCGCCCTACGAGAGCAACGTCATGGACGAGCTCGCCCGCTGGATGCCGCACGGCGCCCCGGTCGAGCCGCTGGCGCTGTTCCGCACGCTCGCCCGGCATCTCCCGCTCGCCCGGGCGATGCTGCCGCTCGGCAAGTACCTCCTCGGCCGCCAGGCCGCGCTCGGCATCCGCGAGCGCGAGATCGTGATCCAGCGCGTCTGCGCCCGCCTCGGGTGCGAGTACGAATGGGGCGTACACGCGGCCTTCTTCGGCGCGCCGGCGGGCATCGACGCGAAGACCATGGAGGCGACGGTGCTCGGTCGGCCGGACGACAAGGTCTGGCGCGGCACCGACGCGCTGCTCGTCCGCCTGGTCGACGAGTTGCACTACGGCGCCTGCGTCTCCGACGCGCTCTGGGCCGAGCTCGCCGCGGCCTTCACGCCGCCGCAGCTGCTCGAGATCCTCGTGCTCGCGGGCTGGTACCACCTGATCGCCTTCGTCGCGAACGGCGCCGGCATCGCGTGCGAAGCGTGGGCGGAGCGGTTTCCGCCGCTCTAGGCGGTCGCCTGGACATCGCCGGCGGCCCGGTCTACCACCTCCGACGCCCCACGAGAGGAGACGTACGTGCGCCTGGGCCTCACCATCGGATACTCCGGAGCGACGATGGCGCTCGACATGCCGCTCATCGAGGAGGCCGACCGGCTCGGCTTCCACTCGGTGTGGTCGGCCGAAGCGTACGGCTCCGACGCCGTGACGCCGCTCGCGTGGATCGCCGCGCGCACGAAGCGGATCCACGTCGCGAGCGGCATCATGCAGATGCCGGCGCGCACCCCCGCGATGACCGCCATGACCGCGACGACGCTCGACCAGCTGTCGGGCGGCCGGTTCCTTCTCGGCCTCGGCGTCTCGGGCCCGCAGGTGGTCGAAGGCTGGCACGGGCAACCGTACGGGAAGCCGCTCGTGAAGACGCGGGAATACATCGAGATCGTCCGCAAGATCTGGGCGCGCGAGCGGCCCGTCGAACACCAGGGCGAGCACTACCAGATCCCCTACGGCGGACCCGGCGCGACCGGTCTCGGCAAGCCGCTCAAGAGCATCCTCCACGGACGCCGGATCCCGATCTACGTCGCCGCCATCGGCCCGAAAAGCGTCGAGCAGGCGGCCGAGATCGCCGACGGCTGGCTGCCGATCTGGTACTCGCCGCACCGCGCGCGCGTCTTCGCGCCGGCGCTCGACGCGGGGTTCGCGCGCGCCGGCGGCGGGAAGTCGCTCGCGACGTTCGACATCGCGGCCTCGGTGAACGTCGTCATGGGCCCCGATGTGCAGAAGTGCCTCGGCTACGTGAAGCCCGGACTCGCGCTCTACATCGGCGGCATGGGCGCGCGCGGCAAAAACTTCTACAACGACCTCGCGTGCCGCTACGGCTTCGAGGAGGCGGCGAAGAAGATCCAGAACCTCTACCTCGCCGGCAAGAAGGACGAGGCGGCCGCGGCGGTGCCGGACGAGCTCGCCGACGAGGTCTCCCTGGTCGGCTCGCCCGAGCGCATCCGCGATCGCCTGCAGGCGTGGCGCGAGTCGGGCGTCACCACCGTCGTCCTCGGCACGCGCCAGGTCGACGCCCTGCGCGTCCTCGCGGCGGCCGCCGCCTGACGCCCGCACCGCCGCGCGCGGAGCGGCGCCGCCGCGCGCGGAGCGTGAGCGGCCACGCGCGGAGCGTGAGCGGCCCCGGTCCGGAGCCCCCGGTCTGCGGCCCGCGTACCCGCGCCCGACGCGTTTTCCGTTGACACGCGAAACGCGCGGCGAGTAGAAGCCGCCGAGCGCGCGCGTCGGCGTCCCCTCACCGCGGCGGGGCGGCGCGCTGTCCCGCCGCCCAATGGGAAGTGGAGGAGACGATGCGGAGGATTCTGCGCTTCGGCACGGCAGCGG
>WBZR01003199.1_pt1 | contig 15362 bp, 15 predicted proteins | sample 5204231 | NCBI WGS metagenome assembly WBZR01 (sample SAMN12412403, study PRJNA552823) | activated sludge metagenome | isolation source: activated sludge from anammox sidestream of wastewater treatment plant... | place: USA: Virginia | collected 2017-08 | reverse complement strand
ACATATCGCCCCGCCAACTGCGTAACCACATGCCCGCCGAATTTTCGCCCGATGAATTGAAGCTGCTTCGCCGCATCTGCCCAGCGCCCGTCCTCTTCCAGCAGCCGAACCCGCTCCAGCGACTCCTCGGCCTCAAAGCTCGTATCGAGATAGGTGACGCTGGGATCAGTTTCCTGGCGCACCTGTGCGTCGACAGGCCCCAAGTGCGCCTGACAGATCGCAACGAGTTGGAAGATCAGCAGCAAGATAATGCGCCTCATCGAATCAACTTGTCCCCGGCTCCTGCGCCGGCATGGGCCGCTCTCGACGAAAAGGACAACGCCCCCATCAAATGGTATGTCCCCGCCCGGATAATATCGCGTCAGAAAGCACCGCGAATCACCTTCGAGTTTCGCCGCCGTATGACTGGCCGCCCCGCGCCTCGCCCGTTCCCATAAGTCGTTCACCGCAAGGCCCGCCCGCCCCGCCGCAATCATCCCGTCACCGATGATCGTCGAATTCCCGGACGATCGAACCGACCTCACCAGCCACCACACGCCACCGCCGTTTCGCTATAATCCGCCGCCCTATGGATCACTTTCACTACACCGGCGGCGAGCTCCACTGCGAACAGGTTCCCATTACACGAATCGCCAGAGAAGTCGGCACCCCGGCATACGTCTATTCCTCCGCGACCCTGCTGCACCACTACGACGCAGTCGCCAAGGCATTCGCCGCCCTGAATCCGATCATCTGCTACTCCATTAAGAGCTGCGCCAACCAGCACATCTGCAAATTGCTCAAAGACCGCGGCGCCGGCTTCGACGTCGTCTCCGGCGGAGAGCTTTATCGCGCACTTCAAGCCGGCGGCGACCCGGCCAAGATCGTCTTCGCCGGCGTCGGAAAAACCGACGACGAGATCAATCAGGGCATCGACGCGAAGATCGGCTGGTTCAACATCGAGTCCGAGGCCGAGTTGGAAAACCTGATCGAAATCGCCCGAAAGCGCCGCGTCACCGTCAACGCCGCCCTGCGCGTCAACCCCGACGTCGACCCCAAAACCCACCGCTACACATCCACGGGCAAAAAGGAAACGAAGTTCGGCGTCGACCTCGAGCGTGCGCGGCGCGTCTTCAATCAATACGCCAAGCAGGACAACGTCCGCCTCAGCGGGATTCACCTCCATATCGGCTCGCCCGTTAACAGCGTCGAGCCCTACGTCGCCGCCATCAAGAAGACCCTCGCCCTCATCGACGAGCTGCGCGCCGACGGCTTCACCATCGACACCCTCGACATCGGCGGTGGTTTCGGCGCCCACTACAAGGCGAGCGAGGCCCCCCCCGCCGTCGAATACGCCGAGGCCATCGTCCCCCTGCTCGTCGGCCGGGACCTCAAAATCATCATGGAGCCGGGCAGAAGCATCGCCGCCAACGCCGGCATCCTCATCTCGCGCGTCGTCTATCTGAAAAAATCAGGCGACCGAGATTTCCTGATCGTCGACGCCGGCATGAACGACCTCATCCGCCCCGCGCTCTATGAAGCCTATCACTTCATCTGGCCCGTCAATCCAGTGGATGGTTTCCTGCCCTCATCGCGCGGCGAAGATGCGACCATGCCCGGCCTGCTGCCCATGGACGTCGTCGGCCCCGTCTGCGAAAGCGGCGACTTCCTCGCCAAGGACCGCCTCCTGCCGCCCATGAAGCGCGGCGACCTCGTCGCCGTCTTCACCGCCGGCGCCTACGGCTTCGTCATGGCCAGCCACTACAACACCCGCCCCAACCCCCCCGAGGTCCTCGTCGAAGGCGACGCCTACCGAATAATCCGGCGCCGAGAGACCTACGACGACCTCCTCGCCGCCGAACAGTAATCTGCTCCGGCGCGACGGAAGATGTCAGAATCTTTCGCTATTTGCTGATGTCCGAAGGCAGTGAGCGCTTCTTCTCGCCGGGCAGGTAGTTCTCCCTTGTTACAACTTTGCGGCCGGACTTGGCTTCGAGTTGCTTCCGCGCATCGCCCGCGACTTTGCCCCCGGCGTGGGCCGCGTCTTTTTTTTCATCGAAACCCTGAGCGTCCTTGTTTCTTGCGATCTCCGTGGTGGCCGCCTCGCCAAGCATCGTGAAGATCAACCCGAGATCGGTCATGTGGTCGCGCAGGTTTTCGCGCTTGAGCCCCTTAAACAATTTGTACTCGGCGGGCGTGACGCCAAACGTTGCCTTTGAGATTTCGGCAGTGAGAATTGCGAAGTCCTTTTGCTCCTTGACCCCGCGCTGTTTCCATTCGTCGGTCAGTTCGTCGCGAATCGCGATCGAACGCATCCGCTTCTCGATCCAGTCCTTTGGATAGCCCTTTTGAACGTACAACTCCCGCATCCGCTGCTGGGCTAGCTCCGGATTCTCAATCTCCTGAACGCGGTCGTAACCGACCTGCGCCAGCCAACGCTTAAACGGCTCAGCCTTTGGACTGGGGATCGACTGGATGATGCGGAATGCGCCCTCTGTATTGACGGCGTCGGATGCATAACTCTTTCCGTCAGCACCGGTTAGCCTCACCTTTCTACAAAGTGTAGAAAGGTCGGCTCCCGAAGATTCGCGCTCCCGACGCTTCATGGCATCCCAGTATTTCGCGGGGGCGGCGCTATCCGTAAGGGCACCGACGATATCCACGACAGAGAAGTACCATTGATCGTCCACCCAGGCACGACGAATCTTCCGTGAGCCGAAAACGGCGATTCGGTCCGGCGAGTCAGCTTTCGATTTTGCCATCTTCAGGCCTCCTACGTCCGAGCATGATAACCGAACATAAACCGAAATCCAGTTTTTTTCCGCCGGCGAATTGCCGGGACAATTCGCCCACGAAAGTCCCGGTTGAAGCAACGCTCGCAACTCCTGCAAAACCCAAGGTGACAATAGGCGAAAAAAGTTTGGGAGGACGATTGCAACTCGCGCAACGGGCACGTGTTGGGGCGCTTCGAGTTTTGGGTGGTTTTGCGCGACATGAGCGTGATTCCTGAATGCTGCTCGCCGCCGACTGATCGGGCACGACCTGACGGTCACTTTGAGCCGACCATTCATCGCCCCAATCGCTACACTTGCTCAGCGCCCGCGCCGATGGCGAGTGAATGAGCTAGTCGTAGCGCGAGCGCATGCTGTTATATGGAGACTCCCACGAACATCCCCGACAGTCCACCCAACGGAGAAGGCCGCGTCCCGACGATGCTCCCGCGCTTGAGCCGCCGCGACACATGCCCGCCAAGCGGCTGTCGCACCGCATCGCCTTCGCCGACGAGCGAACACCGCTGCGACGGACGCAGCTCAAGGGCTTTTTGGAGGCCGGGCTTTAGGTGAAATGGGCTATGCTCGGAGAAGTCCCGCCGAGCCGTTCGGGCGACCAGAGTTTTCCGATGCGCAGCACGCACTCCCCAGGCATCGCCGAGTATGACGGGACGGATGCGGACAAGTCGGCACACTACATGATAAAATAGCTCAGCCGCCGCGGAGAGCTCGGCCCCTGGAGCGAAACGGCCAGCGCGACGGTCGGGTTTGAGCAGGTGATTTTAAGCGAAGCGAATGGAGAATAATACCATGAGCTGGATTGAAACAATCTCTGAAGCGGACGCGACGGGACAGCTTGCCGCCATCTATGCCGAGACACGGGCCAAGTGCGGCAAAGTCGTCAATCTCGTCCGCGTGCAGAGCCTGCGGCCCGATACGATGGGGATCGGACGCAGCTTATACCGTCACTTGATGGACGGCCCCGGCGGACTTTCACGGCGGCAACGCGTGCTGATTGCCGTGGTCGTATCGAAAGTTAACGGCTGCCTCTACTGAATGGAGAGCCACAAGCCGGACCTCCGTGCTGAGGTCCAAGACGAAGAACAGGTGCGGCGCATCCACGAGGACTATCGCAGCGCCGGCTTGGACCCGTCCACCACGGTTTTGCTCGACTTTGCCGTCAAGCTGACGCTACGGCCGAGGGAAATGCGGGAGAGCGATGTCGTGGGCCTCCGTTCGGCAGGCTTCAGCGATTCGAGCATCCTCGATGCCGTTCACACGATTGCGTACTTCAACTATGCGAACCGAGTGATGGACGCACTGGGCATCGAGCCAGAGCCCGAGATGCAGCACCGGCGAACATAGCCGTCGCCTCAATGTGCGACCGGTCCCGCAAGGTTGCTCCGCCCCTTGACGGCGCGGACAGGGAGCAAAAGTTGAGTCTGTGAGGGGAGGAGAAACGATCACCGGCCGGCGATCGGGATTCATCGATCAGCGGTCAGCGGTCAGCGAAAAGTAGTCAGGACTCAAGCCCATGTCATCCCAAAACGCGGAAAACTCGAACCGCCCCAACACATGCCCGCCACGCGACTTGCAATCGCCCGCAAATCGAATTGTCACCTTATGTCACCTTGGTATGGGCGCTCTGTCCGCGCGAGAAGGCTCCGCACCTGCGCGGCTATTTACCGCGCAGGCATCAGCGCCCTCGGTTCCAAGCACGAGAAAAACTCGCAGACTCTCAGGAGAGAAACTCGATACTCGCCAGCGCCGACCGGTGCCCCTCCAGCATCACCGTTACCACCTGGTCCAGCGCCGCCTTCCAGTCCGCCGAAAGCTGTTCGCTCCACGCCGGGCCGGACATGTCCTTCATCACGCCGATCAGCGTGTCGCGAACGATCGGGTAGTGTTCCGGCTGCGTGCCGTAATTGACGTGTCGAGCGCCCATTTCCCGAAGAGGCGCGCTGAGCTTTTCCGGCGCGCGGAGGTTTTGAGCAACCATGACGATCGACGCCAGAAACTTTTTCTTCAATCCACAAAGATCAGAAGGAAACAGACTCCGCATGTCGGGATTCTTCGCGAACAGATGGGCGAAGAAGCGGTCCGCCAGCTCCGGCCCGCGAGCAGCCAGCAGTTTGAAGCTGTTTTCAATCCGCTCGATGCGTGCATGGTCCATGTCTGTTCGCTCCTGTGCTCAAAAAAAACCGGCGACGCGCGCGAAGCGCGTCGCCGGCCCCCGACTGGCTTCTTTCCGCTCAGACGTATCAATCGATCCATAGTTTGTCGGAAATAAGTCGGAAGTTGTCGGTGGGCTACTATTCTCCAGCGGTGGAAGGATGCCGATAAAGTGCGCCCCCCGGAGTTATGCGGTCGGCTATTATTCCACTCACCGGGCGCCACGAAGCGCAGGTTGAAATGACTCGCGTCCGCGCGACCCCACCACGACGCGGACCACTGTGAATGGAGTTGAGAAAATGCCTATCCAGATCGACTGGTATTACCACCGCCCCGGCTGAGAGGGCTGCAAAAAATCGCAGGGGTTCCTTGCGAAAAAGAAAGTTGAGCCGATTGAAACGGTGAGCGCGGGCAAAACAAAGCTCGGCCGCGCCGACGCCCTCAAGCTGGCCAAGTCCGCGAGCAAAGTCATCGCCATGCGCGGGAAAAAGATCATCGAGTTCGACATGAAGAAAAGCCCGCCGAGCGAGGCGGAATTGCTCGCGGTCATCCTCGGCCCAACCGGAAACCTCCGCGCCCCGACCCTGCGAATCGGCAATACGCTGGTCGTCGGCTTCAGCAAGGAGGCGTATCGAGAAGCTATGAAGTAGAAGCGGTAAATGCGAATGACCGAGTCGATTGGCTGGTCAAACTATATGACTCTCAGCCATCGAAGAAAGCTGCCAATGAGCAATAGATAAACCAAGATGCAGGCAGGCACGACCACAACAGGGAGTTGCGATCGAGAGCGCTTCACATAAGTCCGCAGCGATGCGACACAGATCAATAGGAGGACACCCACAAATGCCGCATTGGAGATGACGTCGCCCGAGGAGTTCGCCGGTACGACGGTCACGAAGGAACACATGGCGGCAATGGCGTGAAACATGATGACGGCCAAGAGCAGAATCGACGGGCGCACTTGGATGGGCTTCACGACTCAACGGCCTTTCGCAAGTCTGAATGAAGGAGGCGATGAAACAGATGCTCCCCGCCCTCGCGGCGCGGGCTGAGCCGACCCGCGACGTAGGCCCGCGACCCCAGCCCGCGCTGCACCGCCTCGCAGATGTCGACGTCCTCCTTCTGGACGCGCTCGCCGACGGCGATGCTCGCCCGGTTCCTCGCCTCGGCGGCGCTGGTCGTGTCGTCGAAGTAGAAATCGAAGACGACCTCGCAGCGATCGACCCCCAGCGGCCGGACAAGATTGGTGTCCATCACGCCCTCATACCAATTGAGCATGAAGTTCGGATACACCCACCAGTAATACGCCGCTTCGCCCTTGCGAACCGCCGCCGTCTCGGCATCCTTGCCCACCTTCATCGGGCTCCACTGAAGGACCGTCCGCTCGAAGCAGTCGATCATGTAGTCGTTGTAGTCGATGACGGTGTTGAGGCTCTTGTGCAGATAGGGAATGTGGTAGCCGCCGTCGAGGTAGTTATCGACGTACACCTTCCAGTTGCAGTTCAGAATGTAACTTCGCCGCTCGAAGAACCGCAGCGAGTCAATATTCAGCTTCGCCACGCGCGGCACGATCTCGCCGAGAAAGTCCGCCAACGCCGCCCCGCCGGTCGAAAGATTCACAAAGACGAAGTTCTCCCACGTCTCGCATCGGACGGGCACGAGGCCGTTATTCGCTTTGTCGAAGTCATCGGCCCCGGCGAAGTCGGGCGTGGTCTTCAACGCGCCCGCAAGGTCGTAGGTCCAGCCGTGGTAGGGACATCGCAGGGCGTCGCAAGTGCCCTCCGGCGTGGTCGCCACGGCCGCGGCATGATGTCGGCAGACGTTGTAAAACGCCCGAAGCTGCCCGTCCTGCCCGCGAACCACCACGATCGGCTCGCCCGCGATCACCGTCGTCACGAAGCTGCCGGGCTCGCGGAGTTGATCCAGTCGAGCTGCGACCTGCCACGAGCCGCCGAAGACGGCACGGCTTTCAAGCTCGGCGATGCGTGCGTCGGTGTAATACGGCGCCGGGATCGTCAGCGCCCGATCGAGCGATGCGGCGGGGTCGTAAATGCGAAGGATGTCAGCGAGCGAATCGGCCATGTGATGGTTTCCCGTATGCGATACGGAAAATCATCGCGGATTCGGCATCGCGGGGCAACGTGTGCTAGGCCCGCGGCTGCTGACCGGCCATTACGAAGCGCGGGCCCGAGTCAGTCAGCAGCGGCGCGATGTAGTCGCGGACGAAGTTGGCGTTCACCGCGTCGGTGTGACCGCCGTAGTTACCGTCCTTGGCGAATTCGGGCCGCCAGTCGATGTTGGTGATCTTGCTGTAGAGCCGCCGGGTGTCGTCCCTGGCGTCCGAAGGCACGTGGAAACCCTTGAGCCCGGCAGAACAGGCCCCGCAGAACTGGCGATCGGCCGTCCCGGCAATCGACACGGCCACACCGAGGACCGCGTCCTTCTCGGAGGTGAAGACATAGAGCCGGCCGCGCACTCGGGCCAGTGCCTTGGTCATGTCGTAATGCGAGCTGAGCGATGAACCCAGCAGCACCACATTCTCCACCGGGTGATTCTCCGGCAGCGCCTCCAGCGCAAAGGCGGCAACGGCTGTCCCCGCCGAAAGTCCGACGAGATTCACCGGCTTGTCCGGATGCGAGTCCATGTACTCGCGGATTCGCTGGGCCAATTCCGCAGCCTTCTCGCGCTTGTACTCGACGCTCGCGCTTTGATCCGCCCCAACCCCCAGCCCCGTCTGCCACGGGAAGTTGGCAAAGTCGCCGCCGTAGTTGGCCAGCTTAAGCCCTTCGCGGACGCCGTTGCCCCAATTCGTCAGGACGCCCCCACCACCGGCCCCATCGAGGTAGAAGACGTAGCCGTTCTGGTCGAGGTCGTGGTTGTGCATTTCGGCCTGGCTGCAACCACTCGCGGCCGCGGCAAGGGCGAGCAAGCTAACGACGAAAGGACGCACTGGATGTGTGGTCATGCGTTGGCTCCTCATTTGGGAGCTTGGATGCAGGCAAGTCGTCAGGCGTTACCGTCGGACGGCCTCCAAACTTGGCAGGCCATGCGGGGGGGCCTATCATGCCCTGTCGGGGTACTCGAGTGGCGATTTGAACTGACGAAACGTGCGATCCGTAGACTGTTTTGGGGCCGGCCCCAGGCGCCCCTGACCGAGCGGCACCTACCAGGTATCAATCCACATGGCTCACGAATTCTTTGGCCTCAAGGACGCGGAAGATCGGCACCATGCCCACGCGCATGACCACGATCACGACCACAGTCACTTTCACGATCACGCCCAGGGCAATGCGGCCGAGGAGGCTCGCTGGGCGGGCTTCTGGCTGTTCATCACGCTCGTCGGCGGGTTGCTCGTCGTCACCAGCTACTACGTCCAGTGGTTCAGCCCCAAGGACGCCGCAACGGGTGAATACCTCTACAAGTTTCAGATGGACCTCGTCGCCGCCATTGGCGCGATCCTGCTTGCCACACGAATCCTCTGGCATGCGATCGCCAACTTGATTCGCGGCCACATGCACATGGACGAGTTGGTCGCCCTGGCCATCGTCGCGGCGTTCGGCACCGGCGACTATCGCGCGGCCGGGGTCATCGCCTTTTTCCTGCTGCTGTCGGAGTTAGTTGAGACCCGCACGGCAATCGGAGCCCGGGCAAGCATCGAGGAGCTGATCAAACTGACGCCGAAGACGGCGCGGCTGATTGAGGGCGGGAGCGAGCGAATCGTGGAAGCGGCACATTTGGCCAAGGGCCAGACGATCCGCGTTCGGCCGGGCGATAGCATTCCCGCGGACGGCAAGGTCGTCAGCGGCGACTCCACCGTGAACCAGGCAAACATCACCGGCGAATCCTTGCCCGTCGATAAGCGGGTCGGCGAACCCGTCTTTTCCGGAACGATCAATCTGACCGGGGCGATGGACATCGAGGTGACGAAGGTCGCCGGCGAGACGACGCTGGGGCAGGTTCAGAATCTGATCCTCAAGGCCGAGCGGACGCGCATACCGATCATGCGCTTGATCGATCAGTATGTCATCTGGTACACGCCGGCGGTGCTGATGCTGGCGTCGTTGGTCCTTTTCTTCAACAAGGACGACAACGGGATTCAGCGTGCCATCGCCATGTTGGTGGCGAGTTGCCCCTGCGCCCTGATCATGGCGACGCCGACGGCGATGGTGGCGGGCCTGTCCTGCGCGGCGCGGCTGGGCATCCTGATTAAAGACGTGAAGCATCTGGAGAGCGCCGGTCGCCTGACAGGCGTGGTGTTCGACAAGACCGGCACGCTGACGACGGGCATCCTTTCGGTGACACGGCTGATTCCTCGCGAAGGGGGTGACGGGGCGGAATTGCTGCGCCTGGCGGCTGCCGCAGAGCAGCTCAGCAATCACCCCGCCGCCAAGGCGCTTCAGGATGTCGCCCGCGAGGCCAACATCCAAAGCAACAAGCCGGAGAAATTTGAAGAGGTCCCGGGTAAGGGCGTCGTGGCGACGATCAGGGACGAAAAGACGGGCGACACCATTCAGGTGCTCGTCGGGCGCGAAACATTCATGCGCGAGCGAGGCGTCGACACCAAAGAGTTGGCCGAGGCGGCGGAGGCCACCGAGGGGATGAGCCAGCTTTATGTCGCGGCGAACGGACGTCTGCTGGGCTTGATCGGACTCGAGGATCGCACGAGACCGGCAGCGCGCGAGGCGGTAGAGGAACTGCGCAAGATCGGCATTCGCAGAGTGGCAATGCTCACCGGCGATCGTCAGGCGGTGGCGCGTCGCGTTGCGGCGGAGATGGGATGTACCGAGTATCGTGCCGATTGCCTCCCCCAGGAGAAGCTCGATCTGGTCAATGCCATGCGATCCCAGGGGCACCGGGTCATGGTGATCGGCGACGGCGTGAACGACGCACCGGCGCTGGCCGCCGGAGACCTGGGCGTTGCGATGGGCGCGGCCGGCAGCGACGTGGCGATCAATTCGGCCTCGATCGCCCTGCTTAATAATGACCTGACGCGCATTCCCTTTCTGATTCGACTGAGCCGGGCGACTCGCCGCGTTGTCCTGCAGAACCTGGTGTTCGGTGTCATGTTCGTCGTCACGGTCATGGCCCTGGGGGCATTTGACGTGATTGTGCCGACGGTCGCCGCGGTTCTTCACGCGCTATCCAGCTTCGTCGTCGTCTTCAATTCGGCCCGGTTGGTACGCTTCGGCGAGGATCGTGCCACGCATCAACAGATCATGGCCGCCGAGACAGACCGGAATACCGATATTCCGAGGCCCGCCCTGGCGTAGCCGGAGTTCGCTCGATACTTCGACGCCCATGCGTAATTGGGTGTCGGGCAGACCCCCAGTGGTCGATCTGTTATGATCCGGCTGCTCGGAGAAGCGTGATGGATAAATTTCAGACCGATCCGCACAACATGGGTAACGACGACTTGGTGACCACGCGTCTTGAGACGCTGGTCAACTTCTTCCGCGAGAAGGGCGTCAACTGGGCACGGAAGAACTCGCTGTGGCCGATGCCGTTTGCGACGGCGTGCTGTGGAATCGAGCTGATGGCAACCGGCGCGAGCCGCTATGACGTCGCCCGATTCGGCGCCGAGGTGATGCGCTTCAGCCCGCGTCAGAGCGACCTGCTCATCTGTGCCGGCCGCGTGGCGATCAAGATGATGCCCGTCCTCCAGCGGATTTACCTTCAGATGGCGGAACCCAAATGGGTGATTTCGATGGGAGCTTGCGCCTCGACCGGCGGCGTTTTCGATACCTACGCCGTGGTACAGGGAGTCGATCAATTCCTACCCGTTGATGTGTACGTGCCGGGCTGTCCGCCGCGGCCGGAAACGCTGATCGAGGGCATCATGGCGATTCAGCGACTGGTGGAGAAGGAAGGGATTCGTCCCAGCGCCGAGCGAGAAAAGGGAATGAGGCACGTCGTCCAGCCGACCTATCAGTTGACGATGCCGACGGCCGCTGAATAAGGATGCGTCATGGCCAAGCCAGAAGAGATGCTCGCCGCGCTGCAATCGAAATTCCCCTCGATGTCCCTTGAACTGCGCCCCCTTGTGGTGAGGACGAACAAGCCGGCCGATCAATTCTATGTGCGTGTCGAACCGGGCGCGCTGCTCGAAGTGATGCGTTTCCTGCGGGACGATGAACGCACGAAGTTCGAGCAGCTCATTGACCTGACCTGCGTGGACTATCTGAACTTCCCCGACGCCGCCGATCGGTACGGCGTGGTGTATTCGCTGCTTTCACTGACACACAACCACCGGCTGTGGATCAAGTGCTTCGTGAACGATCCCAAGCCGACGGTGCCGAGCGTTACTTCCATCTGGAAAAGCGCGGATTGGATGGAACGCGAAGTTTTCGACATGTTCGGCGTGGTGTTTGAGGGGCATCCGGATCTTCGACGCATCCTGACCTGGGACGAGTTTGAAGCCTACCCGCTGCGTAAGGACTATCCGCTGCGCGGCAAGGGCGAGCGCGAAGACTACCCGGTCATACACCGCACCGACGCATGATGGACTGACGCCATTTTCGCTTCAGCGATCGATCGGCGCCGTCTGAGCCATCTGCACCTGTCTCACGCGTTGGTTCAAGAGCTCAACGACCAGCGAGAAAGCCATCGCAAAATAGATGTACCCCCTGGGGATGTGCTGCCCGCAGCCATCGGCGACGAGCATCACGCCGATCAGCAGCAGGAAGGAAAGGGCCAGAATCTTCACGGTGGGATGACGCTCAACGAATGCGGAAATCGGCCCAGCCGCGACGAGCATGATTCCCACGGAGATCACGACTGCGGCAATCATGATGGTGATATCGCGGGCCATGCCGACGGCGGTAATGACCGAGTCGAGGGAGAATACGACATCGATCATTATGATCTGGATGATGACCGCCTTGAATGAGTCCGAGACCTTGGCCATCGACTCTTTGCCCGAGGGCCCCTCCATCTTGTGATGGATTTCAAAGGTCGCCTTGCCGATCAGGAACAGCCCGCCAACCAGCATGATGAGGTCTCGGCCGCTGAAGGGATGGCCAATGACGCTGAAGAGTTCGGCGGTCAGCCTTGTTACCCAACTGATGCCGAACAGGAGCAGGATGCGCGTGATCATCGCGAGGAGGAGCCCGGTCCGCCGAGCCCTGGGCTGCAGGGGCACATCGAGCTTGCCGGCGAGGATGGCGATAAAGATGATGTTGTCGATGCCGAGGACGATTTCGAGCCCGGTCAAAGTCAGTAGAGCAACTCCATTCTCTACTGTCAGTAATTCTGTCATCTTGATACCCTTTTTGCGGGTCTCGGTCGGCATCGGTCTGCCGAACCTGTAACCCGCTCGATCGCCGCCTCATCCAATTCCGCATCTATGAGGCGGACTTATGAATCAAAGATTCCTTAGTAATTACTATCGGATAATCGGCTCGGCCATTCTGCTCTCCGCGGGCGGCTGCGCCAAACCCATGCTCAGCCTGAGCGATGTCGTCGTTGTAAACGGCGGGCAGACGGCCATCGACGCGCTGTCCGAGCATAGCTCGCCGCTTGGTGATGTCGACCAATTGACCGGTGTGAATGTCGAGTTTTTTGCCGGGGATCAAACGCTGGGAACGGCCCGAACTGACCAAGGCGGTTGGGCTCGTTGGCGTTGTCATCTGCCCGACGGGGCGTCATCGGTGCGAGCAAGGGCCGTCGTCGACGGACAGACGGTCGAGGCCGAGGGCGGCGTGTTCGCGTGGGATCCGAAGCGCACCATCATCGTGTGCGACATCGACGAGACGGTGTCAGCGACGAGCTACACAGCCTTATTGGCCAAGGGGGAGGATGATCTTGGCTCGCAGCCGCTGCCGGGCGCGGTGAAGGCCATGACGGATTTGAGTAAACGGTTTAACTTGATCTATATCACGGGCCGACCGAGATTCCTGCTCAACAAGAGCCGACGCTGGCTGAAGACCAACGGCTTTCCCGCGGCCCCGGTGGTTACTGCGCCGACGCTTAAAGAGGCCATCCGGGTGCAGAAGTTCAAAGGCGGTCAGATTGCCGACTTGCAGTGCCTGTCCTCAAATCTGCTCATCGGGATCGGTAACGCCATGACCGACTCAGAGGCCTACGCCGCCAACGGACTGGTTACACTCATCATAGATGAGGGCGATTCCAACCGATTTCGTTCTCACGCGATTGTCGTACGCGACTGGGAGATGATCGGCCGATTTTTCGAGGCTAACCGCGAGGTGCTTGAGGATCCGGCGAGACTGTCATCGCTCATCCAACGTGAAGGAATGCTCTATCGTCCGGTCCGGCGATACATGCCCTGACACCTGCACGCATCGCCAAATTGCTGAGCCGATCCTGTCGCGCACGCCCCGGGGCGGGAGGTGTGCACTTCTCTAAGGCTTGATGACCGGTTCTCATCATTTCCCAGTCGGACGCTCCGCGATAGACTGGGCGCGGAAGTCTTACGGAAAGAAATTCTCAGATTTTCGTGAGAAGCGCCGGGACTGTCATCGAATAATTATTGACCTGAATGTTTGGGTTGCCTTGTCGGTCTTACTGGAGCTCTTATATGGGAATTGGCAGATCGTGTGCCTGCGGTCGTGGACTGATTGGCGTGGTTTTCCGATGCGCCCTTGTTGCCGGAGTTTCGCTGAATCTTGCTTCGATTTCGAGACTGCGGGCGGACTCAGTGAATTCGCCCAACATCACCATGAACGCAGACACCAACCGGGCTTCTGCCACCGGCGCGGGAGCGGGCAACGTCTCGGTGGTCATCAATACGATTACCGTGGCCGAGACCATCGTGACTGAGTATTCATCCGGAGCGGGAAAGGGGATTACCCTCACGGTTCGTCCGGGCTTTCAGTTCGACCCCGCCTCCAATTTGACGGCCCAAAGCAGCACGATTGGAATCAACGGCGGCGGAAACAATGTCGTCGCCACCGTCACGCCGGCCGGCACGGCCAATGAAGTGATCACGTTTAATTTCACGAGTGGGACCAGCGGCGGACAGGACATCATTCGCATCAATGGCATCCGGATCAGGATTCTCAGCGCGGCCGGTGCAGCAGGGCCTGCGCAAACCACGATAAATATCACCACTACCGCTGCAGGCGGCGCCTTTACCAATCAGGGAATCGTTGCAGCGACGATCAACAAGGGCTCACCTGATCATCTGCTCTTTTCAACACAGCCGGGCAACACGCAAGCGGGCGTCGATACCCTTCCGTCAGTCGCCATCGTGGACTTCGGCAACAATATCGTGACGAACGATCCGCGCACGATCACAATGGCGATCCAGAATAATCCTGGAGCCGCCACGCTTTCCGGGGCTACGCAGCGATCGACCGTTAACGGCATCGCGGCATGGGTTGCGGCTGACGATCTTCAGATTACAACCGCCTCAACGGGGTACACAATCAGGGCGACACACAGTGGCGAATCGTTCAACGCCAGCGACATGGTGGACAGCGCCGCATTTGACATCACCGCGGGCAATCCAGGCGGACTCACGATCACACGGCAGCCCGTCACGACCGCGGCGGGTGACGATATCCTGATTGATGTGACGGCGGTGGACGAATTCGGCAATGCACTGACCGGGACGCCGCTCAACGTCACGCTGGATTCCGCGGTAAATCCAGGTGGCTGGCCGCTTCTTTCGACGACGGGCCTGACCAAGCCAACTGTCAACGGTGTGGCATCCTGGAGCGCGGCGGACGATTTGCGAATAAATGTCAAGACGACAGGCTACGTGCTGGCGGCATCGGGCCTGGGGGCCCCGGTATTATCCGATTCATTCGACATAACGCCGAATACCCCTCGTCTGCTCAGGTTTGTCCAGCAACCCACCAACACGACTCAAAACGCTGCGATGAATCCACCCGTAACCGTGGAAATCATCGACCTGTTCGGCAATCGAACAACCAGCAACGCCGGTGTGCTGCTGACATTGCAGACGGCGCCGTGCGGCGGAAATCTGGCCGGTGCGGTCGCCAATGCCACCGACGGCCTGGCAACCTTTGCGGCGCTTACGCTCGACCGGGCATGCGACGGCGATGTATTGAATGCGTCATCCGGCAGCCTGGTCACTGAGGATTCTCAGCCGTTCAATGTGACAGGCGGGACCTGTGGAACCTGCGGCCAGGGCGTGGCGGTCTCTGTCGTTCCTCTGCCGGCTATTTGGATCGTCGCGCGCAATCGCCTCAAGCGATCTCGGCGGCGTTAGAAAAGTCGCCTGTTATTCTAAAGCGGCTCCTGGATGATTGGACGATGCTCCGCGAGCGATGCTTTTCGGCCCGCTTCCTTACGGGCGCGGCTCTGATCGTTCGCTAACGCGGCAACCGCCATAACCCGCATATTTCATCAGTGATCTTCGAATGGTGATGGACGGAGTTTTTCGGCTTTGTGCGTGAGCGGAGGGACGAAGGTGGAGGTTGGAGCGCGCAGGGCCCCCTTACCCCCAAGCGGTGATCA
>WBZR01003197.1_pt1 | contig 15374 bp, 17 predicted proteins | sample 5204231 | NCBI WGS metagenome assembly WBZR01 (sample SAMN12412403, study PRJNA552823) | activated sludge metagenome | isolation source: activated sludge from anammox sidestream of wastewater treatment plant... | place: USA: Virginia | collected 2017-08 | reverse complement strand
CCACCTCCTACCTTTGCCGACCTGTCCCATGGCCTTGGCGCATCCCACTGACACGGACGTTGACCTGGTGTTTGACACCCGGTGGCGCAATCTGGCGGCCCGCTTGGAAAAGCGCTTCGAGATGCCGATGGACCTGGACGGCATCCTTTTCCTGATCGGGGTTCAAGAGCTGGGACAGGGAGGCCGTGTGTTCACCAAGGACGAAAAGGTGGGGCTGATGCACATCGCGGTCTCCGTGCTGCTGGCACGCTACGGCTACTACCGGGAGGTGCGCCGCGATGCCGACGGCTGGCCGCACTTTGAGCGTGTGAAGGACCTGCCCCGGATCAGCGGCAAGCAACAGGAACACTTGCTGAAAGAGGCCATCCTGGCCTATTTCGGGGAATAAGGACGGCACTGCGCCAAGACGCACCGCCGGGCTAGAAGACCACCTTCAGCTTCACCGTCTCCTCGTTGGTCTGCTCCTCCTCGATGCGGATGATGCCTTCGCCCACCAGGGAATCCTTCTTCGCAAGGATGTCCAACACGGCAAACCCGGCCTGGCCGCGCTTGTAGAATTCCGAGTAGTCGAACTCCACGCGGCCGTTGGACCCGGTGGTGCCTTCCTTGGTCAGGCGGGAGAAATCCGCCTGCAAGGGTTGCACGGGGTTGGCGTACAGCTTCACATAGGCGCCCGAAACCACGGCACCCGCCGTGTCCAGCACCGTGATCACGGCCTTGGTGTCCTTCTCTTTCTTGCAGGAGGAAAGCCCCGAACCAAGGATGAGAAGAAGCAATGCTGCAAGAAGGGCCTTGAAGGGCATGGGCGGGTGTGTTGGTTACTTTTGGCCGCTTCGCTGCGGCGTGGTCGCGGCGCAAGGAGCCAAAAATACGTTTTCAGGCGATGTCCATGCAATTCACGCTCCGTTCCCTGGCCTTGGCCACGGCGCTTGCTGCGGTGGGGGCAGGGGCTTGGGCCCAAGGCGGCAACAAGGAGCTGCGGCACCTGGTGGAGATCAACACCACGGCCGGCCGCATGGTGGTGGAGCTGTACAACGAAACCCCGCTGCACCGGGACAACTTCCTGAAACTGGCGCGCGAACACTACTACGACAGCACGCTCTTCCACCGGGTGATCAAGGGCTTCATGATCCAGGGGGGCGACCCCGACAGCAGGAAGGCCGACGACCGCTCCAAGCCCCTGGGCAACGGCGGGCCGGATTACACCATCCCCGCCGAATTCCGGCCCGGGCTGTTCCACCGCAAGGGCGCCCTGGCCGCCGCCCGCGAGGGTGACGACATCAACCCGGAAAAGGCCAGCAGCGGCAGCCAGTTTTACATCGTGCAGGGCCGCAGCTGGCTGCCCTCGGACCTGGCGCGCCTGGAGGAAAAGAAGAACGCGGACCGGCCGGACAGCCTGGCCTGGCATTACACGGAAGAGCAGAAGGACACGTACTGGAAGGTGGGCGGCGCCCCGCACCTGGACGGCAACTACACCGTGTTCGGCCAGGTGCTGGAAGGCATGGACGTGCTGGACCTGATCGCCAACCAACCGACCGACGGCAACGACCGGCCGCTGACTGACGTGCGCATGTGGGTGCGCGTGATCCAATGAACCTGGGGGAGCGTATAGCGGCCGTGGAGGCCGAGATCGCGGCCACGGTCGCCGCCGATGCCCGGGCCGTGGAAGGCTTCCGCGTGGGCATGTTGGGGCGCAACGGCAAGGTGACGCTCCTGTTGGACGAGCTCCGGCACGTACCCAAGGAGGAAAAGCGCGAGTGGGGCCAGCGGTTGAACCAACTGAAGCAGGCTGCCAGCGCGCGCCTGGAGGAGCTGAAGGGCGCACTGGCCAGCACGGCCACGGCCCAGGGGCCCGAAGGCGATGCCACGCGCCCGGCGCTTACGGGACATGCCGGCAGCCTGCATCCCATCAGCATGGTGCGGCAGCGCATCACGGACGTGTTCGCCCGCATCGGCTACACGGTGAGCCAAGGGCCCGAGGTGGAGGACGACCGGCACAACTTCGGTGCGCTCAACTTCCCGGCCGACCATCCGGCGCGCGACATGCAGGACACCTTTTTCGTGGAAGGCGGAGGCGGTGAGCTAGCGCTGCGCACCCACACCAGCAGCGTGCAGGTGCGCGTGATGGAGAACAGCCAACCGCCGATCCGCACCATTTCGCCGGGACGCGTGTACCGCAACGAGGCGATCAGCGCACGCGCCCACTGCATGTTCCACCAGGTGGAAGGGCTGTACGTGGACCGCGGCGTGAGCTTCGCCGAGCTCAAGGGCACCTTGGAGCACTTTGTCCGCTCGATGTTCGGGCCGGACATGAAGATCCGCCTGCGGCCGAGCTACTTCCCCTTCACCGAGCCCAGCGCCGAGGTGGACATGAGCTGCACCATTTGCGCCGGCAAGGGATGCCCCGTGTGCAAGGGCAGCGGCTGGGTGGAGATCATGGGCTGCGGCATGGTGGACCCCGCCGTGCTCACCAATTGCGGCATCGATCCCGAGGTATACAGCGGCTTCGCCTTCGGCATGGGCGTGGAGCGCATCGCGCAGCTGCTCTACCGTGTGCCGGACCTGCGACTGTACTGGGAAAACGACGTGCGCTTCCTGGACCAGTTCACCGACGGGGCCTTCCGGGCCTGAGCCGGCATGGACGGGGCGTTGAATGCGGAGGTTTGCATCATCGGCGCGGGGCCGGGTGGCTGTGCCACCGCCCTGCAACTGGACAAGCACGGGGTGGGAACGATCTTGCTGGACAAGGCCGTGTTTCCTCGCGACAAGGTGTGCGGCGACGCCCTCAGCGGCAAGGTGGCACGCTCGCTGGAACGGCTTGATCCGGAATTGGCCATCGCCCTGCGCCGGCAGCCCGGCACGCAACCCAGCTGGGGCGTCACCTTCGTGGCACCCAACGGCAAGGCGCTGAGGGTGCCCTTCACCCGGGAGACGGGCGTGGGCGACGCGCCGGGCGCCATCCTGCCCCGCTTGGGCTTCGACCATTTCCTGCTGCAGGCCGTGAAGCAGGAAGGGTCGGCCACCGTGCTCGAGGGTACGCGGGCCAAGGGGTTCGAACGCACCGCCGAAGGCTGGCACGTCACGGCGCTGCACGACGGAAAGCCCTTGGCCGTCCGGTGTCGTTTGGTGATCGACGCTTCGGGGGCCAACTCCATTTTCGCCACGCAGGTGGCGGGCCTGCCCATGGAGCCGCGCCACCACTGCGCCGGGGTTCGCGCCTACTACAGCGGTGTCACGGGCCTGGACACGCAAGGCTTCATCGAGCTGATCTTCCTGAAGGAGCTGCTGCCCGGTTATCTGTGGATCTTCCCGCTGCCGGGCGGGCGTGCCAACGTGGGGCTGGGCCTGCGCAGCGACATGGTGCGCCGGCGCAAAAGCGACCTGAAGAAACTGCTTGTGCAATTGCTGGCCGAGCTTCCGCAACTGCGGGAACGCTTTGCCGATGCACGGGCCGAGGGTCCCATCCAAGGCATGGGCCTGCCCTTGGGCAGCAAGCGCTGGCCGCTCAGCGGCGACGGCTACCTGCTGGTGGGCGATGCCGCACACCTGATCGATCCCTTCACCGGCGAGGGCATCAGCCATGCCATGATCAGCGGCATGCACGCGGCGGACGTGGCCGCGCACGCCCTGCAAGCGAACGACGGCCCCATCCCGGCAAGCGCCCTGAAGGACCACGATGCCCGGGTATGGAAACGGCTGGGTCAGGAACTGGCCATCAGCACGCGCCTGCAGCAGCTCACCGCCTTCCCGTGGCTGTTCAACTTCGTGGTGAACAAGGCCACGCGCAACCCCGTGCTCGCCGACACCATCAGCAGCATGTTCAACGACCTGGACATGCGCGAGCAGCTGAAGAAGCCGGGGTTCTATGTGAAGCTGTTGTTCGGGTAGGGCACCTATCCGGCTTTCCGCGCCACAGCCATCCAATTCCACGGCAAGGGCGGTCCCATTTCCGCCGGAGCCTCGGCCAGGGCGTATCCCCACGGGTATTCGATCTTCCTGATGTCCTTCACCTGCATACCGCGCCGGGCCATCACATCGGCCAGTTCCTCCTTGAGGAAATGCTTGGTGGGCGTGCCGTCCACCACCACCACGCCCATGTCCAGGCGGGTGGTGTCCCGCGCGGCCTTGCGTTGGGCCACGGCAGGTTTCATGCCTTCGGCCTCATGGAGCTGCACCAGCCTGTGCGTGGCATAGAGGGCGGACTCCAGGGCGGGGGTCACCAGCAACAGGTGGCCACCAGGCTTAACGGCGGCGCAGATGTTGTCCAACATGGATTGGCGCCTGGCGCGCGATGCGGCAAGCAGCACATTGATGCACAGCACGAAATCCACCGGCTTGAACGGCAGGCCCCGGCTGATGTCGGCGTGGAAGTACTCCACGTTGTCATAGCGGGCATGGGTGCGCTCGGCGCGTTTCAGGCAGCGCTTGGAGATGTCCGTGGCCCGCACACGGCCGAAGTGCTCGGCCAGCATGGGGATGGTGCGGCCGATGCCGCAACCCAGGTCGGCCGCGGTTTTCTTGTCGCCGCCATGGTGCTTTACGGCCTGCAAGATCTTCTTGCCCCGGTCATGCCGCGGCACATCTAGGATGATCTCGTCGAATACATCGGCCACCTCGTCCCATTCCGTTTCATCCATCTGCGGCGAAGGTCGCGTTAAATCCGCGGAGGCAAGGACTGCATCGATACCACTTGTGCCGGAGGATCCTGCTTAACCGCTTCCCCCTCCTTACCCTCCTTACCTTCTTTACCCCTCCTTACCCTCCTGTACTCCCCGTCTCCCGCCCCCCTTACACCGCGCTCAGGCGGATCATGTTGGCCATGCCCTGCTCGGCTATGGGCATGCTGGCGATATTGGCCACCAGGTCGCCTTTGCCCACCAGGTTCTTGCTGCGCAGGATGTGCTTGATGTCGGCGATGGTGTGGTCGGTGCTCACGGTCTTGTCGTAATACTCGGCACGCACGCCCCACACCAGGTTGAGCATGGTGAGTATGCGGCGGTTGCTGGTGAAGGCGAAGATGTGCGCCTTGGGCCGCATGCTGCTGATCTTGAAGGCCGTGTACCCGCTGTGGGTCATGGTGACGATGGCCTTGATGTCGATGGCCGCGGCCATGCGCACGCTGGCCATGCAGATGGTGTCGGAAACCATGCGGTCGCTCTTGTCCAGCGGCGGCTCGGTCACGTTGTACATCTCCTCGCTGCTTTCCATTTCCACGAGGATGCGGTTCATGGCCTTGACCACCTCTACAGGGTACTTGCCCACGCTGGTCTCGGCGCTGAGCATCACCGCGTCGGCATGGTCGAGCACGGCGTTTGCCACATCGTTCACCTCGGCGCGGGTGGGCGTGCTGTTCTGGATCATGCTCTCCATCATCTGGGTGGCCACGATCACCGGGCGGTTGTGCCGCAGGCATCGCTTGATGATGTCCTTCTGCAACAGGGGCACCTGTTCCATGGGCAGTTCCACGCCCAGGTCGCCGCGCGCCACCATCAGGGCATCGGCCTCGCGGATGATCTCGTCGATCTCCTGGATGGCCTCGGGCTTCTCGATCTTGGCCACCACGCGGGCCAGGCCGCCCTCGGCACGGATGCGGTGCTTAAGCTCGATGATGTCCCTGGCGCTGCGCACGAAGCTCAGCCCCACCCAGTCCACGCGCTGCGAGAGCGCAAACGAAAGGTCCTGCAGGTCCTTCGGCGTCAGGCAGGGCAGGCTCACCTTGGTATAGGGCAGGTTGATGCCCTTGTTGCTGCTGAGCAGGCCCCCGCTGAGCACGGTGGTGGCCACCCTCTGCCTGCCGTCCGTATGCTTCACCTCCAGGCGCAGCTTGCCGTCGTCCAGCAGCACGATCTCGCCCGCCTTCACATCCTGCGGGAACTGTGCATAGCTCGTGCTCACCAGCCCCGGCACACCCTTTACGGGCTCGGTGGTGATCACCAATTCGCCGCCCTCCTTGAGCTCGATGGGGCCGTTGGCCATTTCACCCACGCGCAGCTTGGGCCCTTGCAGGTCGGCCAGGATGGCGGTGTTGATGCCCAGTTCCTGGTTCAACGAGCGGATGGTGGCGATCACCTCCCGGTAGAAATCGTAGTTGCCGTGGCTGAAGTTCAGCCGGCACACGTCCACGCCATGGGTGAGCATCTCGCGCAACACCTCCCGCGAGGAACTGGCCGGTCCCAGGGTGGCCACGATCTTGGTCTTCGGATCCGATGCAGTGCTCATTCCAATAATTTGTAGGCGCCTTTCAGCTGCCTGATGTCCAGCTCGAAGGCGGCCAGGATGAATTCGGTGCGCCGCAGCCCTTCCAGCGCCTGCCCGGGCCGCAGGGGCGCTTCCTCATCGATCACCAGGAAATAGTCCGCTTGGTGCTGGTCGGCCAGCAGGACCCCCTCAGGAGCATGGTTGCCCACCAGGGTCACCGTTGTCCGCGTTTCCTCGTCAATGCTGTCAAAGGCGGGAAACAGGGCCTTGCCTTGCGGGCCTTGGGCCTCGATGTCCGTACGTCGCCGTTCCAGGTTCAGGCCCAGGCTCTTGTTGATGGACCAGCACAGGCGGTAGTCGTTCACATGGCTGCTGATGGCGATGACGTGCACGTCGGGCAGGACGGGGCTATCCAGTTTGATCTTGGCCATGGTGGACACGCAAAGGTAGGTGGCCGTGCCGCGCTCAGGCCCGGTCCCCTTCGGGTCTCGTGCCGTGCCGTTGTCCGCCCGTGGCACGCCGATCCTGCCGGTACCGCCTGCGCGGCCGGTTCGCGGCCTCCTGCGCATCAGCCAGGGGTTCGGCACGGGCGGCATCACCGGCCAGGCCCAGCTTGCGGGTGGCATCGCGCGCGGCTTCCTGCTCCGCCTTCTTCTTGCTGTGCCCCCCACCGGTCCCGCACGGGCGGCCATCCACCTTCACCTCGGCCACAAACCGGCGGTTGCGGCCTCCCTGGCCGTTGTCCTCGTTGATGAGGAACTCCACCTTCCGGTGCTGTTTCTGGCCCCATTCCAGCAGGCGGCTCTTGCTGTCGCGGTCCTCCTGTTCCACGGCCCGCAAGTCGAAATGCGTGGTGACCAGCCGGATGACGGCGGCCTTGGTGCGGTCGAATCCCTTGTCCAGCAGCAGTGCGCCGAAGAGGGCCTCCATGGCGTTGCCCGGCACGGAGGTGTCCTGGTTGCCGCCGATGTTCACCTCCATGACGCGTTCGATCTCCACGTGCTTGGCCAGGATGCTGAGCTGGTGGCGGCTCACCAGCTTGCTGCGCATGCGGGTCAGGAAACCTTCGCCCCGGTCGGGATAGCGGTGGTAGAGGTATTCGCCCATCACGGCATCCAGCACGGCATCGCCCAGGAATTCCAACCGCTCGTTGTCGGCCAGGTCGGGGCGGTCGCCGTTCAGGGCGCTGCGGTGGCGCAGGGCCTGGCGGTAAAGGGGCAGGTTCCTCGGGTTGATGCCGAGGGTCTTGCGGCACCAGGCGCGGATGCGCCGCTCCTCGGGGGAGCCGGGCCTGTTGAACAAGGAACCGAACAGCAACGGCTTAACGGTACTTGCGGAAGATCACCGATGTGTTGTGGCCGCCAAAGCCGAACGTGTTGCTCATGGCGGCATTGACCGTGCGCTGCTGTGCCTTGTTGAAGGTGAAGTTCAGCTTGGGGTCGATCTCGGGATCGTCCGTGAAATGGTTGATCGTGGGCGGCACCACGTCCTTGTATACCGCCATGATGCTGGCCAATGCCTCCACGGCTCCTGCGGCCCCGAGCAGGTGGCCGGTCATGCTCTTGGAGGAACTGATGTTCAGCCGGTAGGCCTGTTCGCCGAACAGCCGCTGGATGGCCTTCACCTCCTGGGGGTCGCCGATGGGGGTGCTGGTCCCGTGGGTGTTGATGTAGTCGATCTCTTCCGGCTTCATGCCCGCGTCCTGCAGGGCATGCTTCATGCACAGGAAGGCCCCCAGGCCCTCGGGGTGCGGGGCGGTGATGTGGTAGGCATCGCTGCTCATGCCGCCGCCCACGAGCTCGCAATAGATCTTCGCGCCGCGTGCGCGGGCATGTTCCAGTTCCTCCAGCACGATGATGCCGCTGCCCTCGCCCAACACGAAGCCGTCGCGGTCCTTGTCGTAAGGGCGGCTGGCGGTCGCAGGGTCATCGTTGCGGGTGCTCATGGCGTGCATGGCGTTGAACCCGCCCACCCCGGCCTCATGGATGGAGGCCTCGGTACCGCCGGTCACCATCACGTCGGCCGTGCCCAGCCGGATGTAGTTGAAGGAATCGATCAGGGCGTTGTTGGCGCTGGCGCAGGCGCTTACGGTGACGTAGCTGGGGCCCCGCAAGCCATGGCGCATGCTGATCAGCCCCGAGGAGCTGTCGGCGATCATCTTGGGGATGAAGAACGGGTTGAAGCGCGGCGTTCCGTCGCCCTGCCCGAAGCCGATGCACTCCTCCTGGAAGGTGAGCAGCCCGCCGATGCCGGACCCCAAGATCACGCCCATACGCTCGCGTTCCGGGTCGGTCTGCGGCGACAGCGCGGCATCCTTCATGGCCTCTTCGGCGGCGGCCACGGCATACTGGGAGACCGGGTCCATCTTCCGGGCCTCCTTGCGGTCCATGTACGCCGTGGGGTCAAAACCCTTCACCTCGCAGGCGAACTGGGTCTTGAACTTCGACGGGTCGAAGTGTGTGATGCGCGCCGCACCGCTGATGCCGTTCACGAGCCCGTGCCAATACGATTCCAACGTATTGCCCAAGGGCGTGATGGCGCCCAGACCGGTGACGACCACTCGCCTGAGCTGCATCCTGCGGGGTTACTTCGCGTTCTTCTCCACGTAGTCCACGGCCTGGCCCACGGTTTGGATCTTCTCCGCCTGGTCGTCCGGGATGGCAATGTTGAACTCCTTCTCGAACTCCATGATGAGCTCGACGGTATCCAGGCTGTCGGCGCCAAGGTCGTTGGTGAAGCTCGCTTCCGGGGTAACCTCGCTTTGATCCACGCCGAGCTTATCCACGATGATAGCGATGACCCTTGACTTGATATCGGACATATCCGTTGGTTGTTGGTTGAACAGGCTGCAAAGGAAAGATATTTTCGACATCCGCAACCCTCCCCCCTTCCGAAAGTGCTCCACAGGGTGCCACCCCCTGGCCGCCAACCCCCAAAAGTGCAACTTCGCACCGCCGTACCCGACAGCGGCAGCCCGGCCATGATCCGTATCGCCATCCTCGCCTCAGGCTCCGGCACCAACGCCCAGCGGCTGATGGAGCATTTCGCGGGCTCCGGGGCGGCCACCGTGGCCCTGGTAGGTTGCGACCAGCCCCAGGCCCGCGTGGTGCAGCGCGCCTGGGACATGGGGGTGCCCGGCTACCTCTTCAACGGACGGCAATTGCGGGAAGGCACCGTGCAGCTCGAATTGCAACGCGCCCGGATCGACCTGATCGTGCTTGCCGGGTTCATGCGGCTGATCCCCGCGGAAATGGTGCAGGCCTGGCCGGAGCGTATCATCAACATCCATCCCTCACTGCTGCCCAAGCATGGCGGCAAGGGCATGTACGGCCACCGTGTACACGAGGCCGTACTGGCGGCCGGGGATACGGAGAGCGGCATCACCATCCACCTGGTGAACGAGCGGTACGATGAGGGGCGCGTGCTCTTTCAGGCCCGGTGCCCGGTACTGCCCGGTGATGATGCCGATACGCTGGCCGGGCGCATCCACGCGCTGGAACACGCCCACTACCCGGAGGTGGTGGCGAAGTTCGCCGCGGGACTGCATGGTTGAACGGTCCGCGGTGCGCCGTTCCAGGCATCCGTCCGAGCTTTGCACCCATGTTCAACGTGGTGCATGTAGGCAAGGCCTTCCTGGTGCTCTTCGCGGTGATCGACATCATCGGCGGCATCCCCGTGATCCTGCAGGTGCGGGAGAAGGCGGGCAAGATCTACCCGGCGCGGGCCACCTTGGTGAGCGCGGGCATCATGATCGTCTTCCTCTACCTGGGGGAAACGATCCTGGAATTCCTGGGCCTGGACGTGAACTCGTTTGCCGTGGCGGGCTCGCTCGTGCTGTTCTTCATCGCCTTGGAGATGACCCTGGGCATCCGCCTGTTCAAGGAGGACACCTCGGCGCCGGGCCTGAGCGAGGACCCCAAGGTGTACAGCATCGTACCCTTGGCCTTCCCGGTGATAGCCGGGGCGGGCACCATCACCACGGTGCTTTCCCTGCGGGCCGAATTCAGCCGGCCGGAGATCCTGGCGGCCATCATCCTGAACATGATCCCCGTGCTGGCCGTGATGCTGCTGACCAACCGCATCGAGCGCCTGCTGGGCCGCGTGGGCATCATCGTGGTGCGCAAGGCCTTCGGCATCATCCTGCTGGCCATTAGCGTGAAGCTTTTCGCAGGGAACATCACCTACCTGTTCCCCGGCCATTGAGCGGCCGTGGTCCCCCATCCACTACCCCCTCACCTCCTTTACTTCCCTTACCTCCCTTACCTCCCTTACCTCCTTCACCCCCCTTCATATCCATTATCTCCCTTTCTTTACCTCCCTCGCTTTCCCCACCCCCATCGGAAAGCCGCAAGCCACGAGCTGACCACCATCCCGCCCCCATGCAGATCACCATCCACACCGACGGGGCCGCCAGCGGCAACCCCGGGCCGGGCGGCTACGGCGTGGTGCTCCAGGCCGGCAAGCACCGCAAGGAGCTTTGGGGCGGATACCGCCTCACCACCAACAACCGCATGGAGCTGCTGGCGGTGATCGTGGCGCTGGAAGCCCTGAAGGGCGAAGGGCACGAGGTGACCATCGTGAGCGACAGCAAGTACGTGGTCGATGCCGTGGAAAAAGGCTGGGTGTTCGACTGGCAGAAGAAGGGGTTCGCCAAGAAGAAGAACCCCGACCTGTGGCAACGCTTCCTGAAGGTCTATCCCAAGCACAAGGTGCGGTTCCGGTGGATACGCGGCCATGCCGGACACCCGCTGAACGAGCTGTGCGACCGGTTGGCCGTGGCCGCCCGTGAGCAGCCGGACCTGCCCGCCGACGAGACTTACGAGCAAGGCGCGGAGCAGGGACTGTTTTGAACGAGGCGCGACCACCGGGGCCACGACGGGCCGGAAAGCATCCGTTGGGAATAACTTCGCACCCGGTGCGGGCCGCGATCGTCCGTGCCGGGACCAACCGCCACCGCCCATGCCCATCAACCTGCGCGCCATCGTCAATGCCCATTCCGGGCCCGTCGAGCTGGAACGTGCCACCCCGGAAGCACGCTGGCAGGTGAAGGGCGCCGCACCGGCCGACCTGGTGAAGACCGGGCCGGGCATGTACAGCCTGGTGCAGGACGGGCGTTCCTTCCGGGCCCTGGTGCTGAAGCACGATGCCGGGACGGGCGCGGTGCGGGTCCGCATCGGCGCGCACACCTACACGGTACGCCTGCAGGATGAGCGCCAGCGTCTGATGGAGCTGCTGGGCATCGACCGCAAGGCGGCGGCCGTGGCGCATGAGCTGAAGGCGCCCATGCCCGGGCTGGTGCTGAAGGTGCTGGTGAAGGAGGGGCAGGAAGTGCAGAAGAACGACCCCCTGCTGGTGCTGGAGGCCATGAAGATGGAAAACGTGATCAAGAGCACCGGCCAAGGCACGGTGAAAAAGATACACGCCCGGGAGCAAGCTGCCGTGGAAAAGGGGCAGTTGCTGCTCAGCTTTGAATAACAACCACAAGGAATGAACATGAAGAACCCGATCCCCTCCCTGCTGGCCGTGGCGGCCCTGGCCGCCTGTAGCCAGCCCGCCCCCGAGACCGCGCCGCCGGCGCCGGTGGCCGATACCACGGCCAAGGCCGAACGGCCTGCATTGGTCGCCCCCGCAAATGCCAAACTGACCTTGGTGGCGGCACCCCCCGCCGCCGCCTTCCCCGAGGCGGCATTGAGGCTGGACACCATGGCCCGCAACGAAAAGGACATGACGGTGCATTACACCTTCGGCGTCACCGGCTTCGACCTGACCGCGCAAACACCCGATGCCCCGGCACGGGGATGCGCCAACAGCCCCGATGGCCAGCACATCCATTTCATCCTCAACAACAAACCGTACATCGCCGAATACAAGGCGGACTTCACCGAGAAGGCCGATCCGGGGAACAACGTGATGCTGGCCTTCCTGAGCCGCAGTTACCACGAAAGCCTGAAGAACAGCGCATCGGTGGTGGTGAGGGAGTTTGCCATGCCTGGCAGCGACGGGGTGCCGGCCATCAACCTGGAGAAAGACCCCGTCCTGTTCTACAGCCGCCCCAAGGGCGATTACAAGCAGTTCGACGGGGAGAAGATGTTGTTGGACTTCTACCTGCTGAACACCAATCTGGAGGACCAAGGCTACAGCGTACGCGCCACCATCGACGGTGAAACCTGGATCATCAACAAGTGGGACGCCTACTTCATCGAAGGGCTGGCGCTGGGCCAGCACACCGTGCGACTGGAACTGATCGACAAGGACGGCAAGCTGGTGCCCGGCCCGTTCAACGACAGCGGGGAACGCACTTTCAACTATCTGGCCAGTTAGGACGGGAACCCGCTCCTACCCGACGCAAAGACCCCGGGACCAAGCGGCTTGGTTCCGGGGTCTTTGCATCCACGTGGTTGGTGCCCGCCTGTCGATGTTCTTCCTGCATCTGCGGTCAACCCGGCTTGGCGGGTCCTCTTCACTTCAGGCGCTTGCAACGGGTATCCAGCGTACCGGAATGGATCAGCTCCTGCAACTCCCTGATGGGATCACCGAACGAGGACCGGGGCCCGCAGTCGCAAAGGTCCGTTATCGGGTCGCGGTCGATGATGTCGGCCAGCATGTCCGCCAATGGCGGCGGCTCCTTCATGGCCGCATAGTCGGCGTAGGTCATGCCCAGGAATGCCGTGTTCAGGCCGACGCCGCGGCGGTCCAGCAGCCAGCCTTGGCCCAGTTCCACCGGCGTGGTCAGCCCGTGTGCCGTTCGCAGGTCCGTGGGCGCCGGGTAGGAAAGGATGCTCTTCCCATCGTCCGCCAGCATCACGGGCACATGGTCCCGCAGGTCGGTGCGGGTGCGGTACAGCACCACACGGGCCGTGCGCGCCATATCCGGGCTTGCGGGCGCGTTTTGGGCACCGGTTTGCGATGAAGGGGGAGGCGGGGGCACCTCGGCCGCCTTCTTCTTCGCACAGCAGCCGCCGATGAGCAGCAGTGCCGAAACGATCAGGACCTGTTTCATCGCGCTATGATCAACCGGTTGTTCCACACGCCCTGGTCCGTGTGCAGGCGAAGCACGTACGCACCTTCGGGCAATTTGCCCACCGCCAGGTTGATCCGGCCAGCCGGGGCCTTCGCCAACGGCGTTTCCTCCGGCAAGGCACGTCCCTGCATGTCCACCAGCTCCGCCCGCAGTACCGCGCCTTGGAAATCCCCAAGCTCCAACGTCACCTGGTCGTTGGCCGGGTTGGGGTGCATGGTGATGTGCCCCAGGGCAGGATTCCCCTCAATGCCGTTGACCCCTTGCTGGATGTCCAGTTCCAGCAGGTACGTCCCGGTATTGCCGGCGAAGTAGGGTGCCACATGGAACCATACGGTTCCACCCCCGGCCACCGTGATCGGGCCGGACATCACATCATCATAGGCTTCAGACCAGTTGGCGCCATCGGTGGACCAGGACCACAGGCCGTCCACGGTGTAGCTGTATCCATTGCCACTGTTCCAGGAATCGTGCAGGCGTGCGTTGATGGCATAGGTTGTCCCCGCAGGCAATACCACCTTGTAATGATCCTGGTCGGTGCCGTTGTGCAGGTTGGAACCCGTGGTGGCCACCGTGGCGTTGTTGCCGTTGAAGGAAACGGGGAGGGCGGCTGCCTGTGCCGTGGTGTTGTTGGGCTCATACTGGTCGCCTTGCACGGCAGGAGCGGTCACCGTCACGAAGATCGGGTTGGCATAATAGCTGGACCCGGTGAGCTGCCAGCCGCTGTTGTTGGGATTGTGCTGCACGGCCAGCAGGTAGGTGCCCGGCTCCACGGTCACCGTGGCGGGCCCGAACGAGAGCGGGTTGTTGTACACGTATCCGCTGGGAAGGCCTTGTGATTCGTTGAGCAAGCCGACATCCTGTGCCCAGGTGCCGTCCAAGTTGTACAGGCCGATGCCGTACTGGCCATAGAAGGTGGCCCAGCCGTCATTGATGATGTTGGTGGTGACGGTGATCTGCTGGCCTTGTACCAACGATGTTCCCGGGGATACATTGATCGCGCTGTACAGCTCGATGTCGTTGGGGTTGGTCACGGTGATCTCCGGGAAGTTGGTATAGGAACCGTTGTCATCCACCAGCACCCACTCGCCCCCCGTGGCGCGGTAGAAGATGCCGATGTAATAGGTGCCGGGCAGCATGGAGAACAGCCCGCTGGTGGAAAACACGAGGTTGTTGTTGTACACATTGCCCGCCGGCAGACTGTAATTCGTCAGCACCTGTACGTAGCCCACGAAATTCCCGTTGGCATCGAAGGCCGCCGCACAGTAGTCCCCGTTGAAGGTGTTGGAGCCGTTGTTGATGATGTTGGTGCTCACCGAGAAGGCCTGCCCATAGTATATGGTGGTGGCCGAGGGGCTCACCCAGGTGTACAGGGCCATGTTGAAGGTTTCGGGATTGCCCCCTCCGCCGCCACCGGGCGGGGGCTTCAGCCCGAATATGGCGTGCTGGTCGCTGTTGAACCCACCGGTGCCGCCACCGGTGCCGATCGAGGTCGGGTCCAGGTTGGAGATTGCAAAATAGCCGTCGGCCTGGCCGCCCCATCCCCAGTTGATGTGGAACAAATCGTTGTTGTCGTAGCCGTCCAGCACGAAACAATGGCCGCCGCCGGAACCAAATCCGGCATAAATGATGGGGCGGCTGCCGTCCAGTTCGGCCTTGAGCATGTTCACCCACTGCGACTCGGAAAAGTTGGCGCGCATCTTCCCCTGCATCCCCTGGTCGTAGCCGAAATAGGTGCGCAATGCATACTCGGCACAATGCTGAACGGGGGTGTAGCTGCTGATCACATACGCGCCGCTTACCTGCGGGCTGTAGTTCATCTCCACGCCCACCCCGCAGTGGTACATCAGGGTGGCCACCGCATTGTTGGCGCTGTTCACGATGTTCGGCATGGCCCCCCAGTCGTATGTGGTGGCCCCGAAGTTGGCCGACAGGGTGCCGTAGTTGTCGGCATTGTAGGAGTGGAAGCCCTGCCCTTGGGCCGGGTGGTTGTGGTACTTCATCACCTGGGCCATGGCCGTGGCCACGCAGCCGGTGACCGAGCCGCCCGGACATAAGGCATTCACATAAGGCGCCTGGTCCCATTTGGTGGCCACCAAGGGCTGCACGGAATCCATGTCCCTGGCGGATTCCTGCCCGCCGTCCAGGATCGCCGCCC
>WBZR01003196.1_pt1 | contig 15374 bp, 15 predicted proteins | sample 5204231 | NCBI WGS metagenome assembly WBZR01 (sample SAMN12412403, study PRJNA552823) | activated sludge metagenome | isolation source: activated sludge from anammox sidestream of wastewater treatment plant... | place: USA: Virginia | collected 2017-08 | reverse complement strand
GACCGTCTGGCCCGCGGCGGTCCCGGGCAGCGGCCACGCGTTCGAGGAGCTCGGTCTGCGCGCCGGCGACTTCGCGCTCGGCATGGCGGCCTGCGTGCTCAAGAGGGAAGCCGGCCGGGTCGCGGGAGCGCGCGTGACGGTCGGGGCGGTCACCGACCGCCCGACCCCGGTGCCCGAGGCCGAGACGCTGCTCGAGGGGGAGGCGGTCGGGCCCGAGCTCGCGCGCGAGGCCGGGCGGGCGGCGGCGCTGACGGTCGATCCGGCGGATTCCCTGCACGCGTCCGCGGCCTACCAGCGCCACCTGACCGGGCTGCTCGTCGAGCGCGCGGTGCTGCGGGCGTGGCAGGCGGCGGGATGATCCCGCTCGAGGTGACCGTCAACGGGCGCCGCTACCTCGAGCGGGTGCCGGAGCGGCTCCTCCTCTCCGACTTCATCCGCCACACGCTCGGGCTGACCGGTACGCACGTCGGCTGCGAGCACGGCGTCTGCGGCTGCTGCACGATCCTCCTCGACGGGGTCTCCGTCCGCTCCTGCCTGCTCCTCGCCGTCCAGGTCGACGGGTCGGAGCTCGTGACGGTCGAGGGGCTCGCGGGCGGCGGTGAGCTGACCGCCCTGCAGCGGGCGTTCCGGGAGCGGCACGCGCTCCAGTGCGGCTTCTGCACGCCCGGGATCCTGATCGCGGCGACCGACTTCCTCGCGCGCACGCGGGAGCCGACGCGCGAGCAGGCGGTCGATCTGCTCTCCGGGCATCTGTGCCGCTGCACGGGCTACGAGCCGATCGTGGCGGCCATCCTCGACGCGGCGGGCGGTCGGTGAACCTGGCGCTCACGCTGCTCTACGCGGCCGAGCGCACCCCCGAGGCGGAGGCGCTCGTCGAAGGCGACGTGCGGGTCACCTACCGGGAGTTGCGCGACCGGGCCGCCCGGCTCGCCGCCGGTCTCGCCGCGCGCGGGATCGAGCCCGGCGACCGCGTGGCCCTGGTCGCGCGGAACCGGCTCGAGTCGGCCGAGCTCCTCTGGGCCTGCGCGTGGCTCGGCGCCGTGCTCGTGCCGCTCTCCCACCGGATCGCGCGCACGGACCTCGACTACTGCGTCGCCGACTCCGGCGCGAAGCTCCTCGTCGAGGCCGACGAGGACGTCTCCCCGCTGCGCGCACGCGCCGGGCATCCGGGGGCGCTCGACCTCGACGAGCGCGAGCCGGCGATCATGCTCTACACGTCGGGGACGACCGGCCGGCCCAAGGGCGTCCCCCGGTCCCACCGGGCCGACCGGGCCGCCGGTCTCTCCCAGGTGCTCCAGCACGGCTACCGGCCGGGCGACCGGACGCTCGGCGTGATGCCCCTCTACCACACGATGGGCGTGCACTCGCTGGTCGCGATGGCGCTCGCCGGCGGCTGCTACGTCTGCCAGCGCGACTGGGACGCCGCCGGCGCGCTCGAGCTGGTCGAGCGCGAGCGGCTCACGTCGCTCTACCTCGCCCCCACCCTCTTCCACGACCTCGTCGAGAGCCCCGCGCTCGCGGAGCGCGACCGCAGCTCGGTCGAGGTGATCGGCTACGCGGGCTCGTCGATGACCGGCGCGCTCGCGGAGCGCTGCGCCAGCGTCTTCGCCCCGCGCCGGTTCTTCAACCACTACGGGTCGACCGAGATCTACACGTTCTCGCTCCACCCCGACCAGGCCGCGAAGCCGGGCTGCGCCGGCCGGGCGGCCCTGAACGCACGCCTGCGCCTGCTCCGTCCCGATCCGGAGGCGGGCGCGGACGACGAAGCCGGTCCCGGCGAGGACGGTCAGGTCGCCTGCCACCTCTCCTCCGACGAGGCCTTTGCCGGCTACTGGAAACGCCCCGACGCGGACGCGAAGGCGCTCCGGGCCGGCTGGTACCTGACCGGCGACCTCGCCCGCCTCGACGCGGACGGCGAGCTCTGGCTGGTCGGGCGGGTCGACGACATGATCATCTCGGGCGGCGAGAACATCCACCCGCTCGAGATCGAGGAGGTGCTGGTCCGCGCCCCCGGGGTGCGGGAGGTCGCCGTGGTCGGAGCTCCCGACGATCGCTGGGGGCAGCGGGTGGTCGCGTACGTGGTCGCCGAGCCGGGCGTGACGGCGGCGGCGCTCGACGCGTTCTGCCTCGCCTCGCCCGGGCTGGCCCGCTTCAAGCGCCCGCGCGAGTACCGTTTCGCCGAGACGCTGCCGAAGAGCCCGTCCGGCAAGCTCCTGCGCCGGCTACTCAGGGAAGGAGAGACCGCTTGACCCACGACGGCTTCCGCAGCGAGCGCGACGAGGCGCGCGGCGTCACCACGATCACGCTCGACGTCCCGGAGAAGCTGAACCGCGTCTCGATGCCCGCGCGCGAGCAGCTCGCCGCGCTGTTCGACGAGCTGGGCGCCGACCCGTCCGTGCGGGCGGTGGTGCTGACCGGCGCCGGCGGCAAAGCCTTCACCGCCGGCGGCGACATCCCCGGCTTCCTCGAGCGCGACCCCGAAGAGCTCTCCCGCCTCGCCTGGAACGTGGCGGCGGCGGAGCGCTGCCCCAAGCCGGTGGTCGCGAAGCTGCGCGGCTGGTGCCTCGGGGTCGGGCTCGAGCTCGCCCTCGCCTGTGACTTCCGGATCGCCGCCGACGACGTCCAGCTCGGTCTCCCGGAGGTCGGGCTCGGCATGATCCCCGGCTCGGGCGGCTCGCAGCGGCTCGCCCGCCTCATCGGCCTCGGGCGGGCGAAGGACGTGGTCATGCGTCGCCGCCGGATCCCGGCCGCGGACGCGCTCGCCTGGGGTCTCGTCTCGGAGGTGGTGCCGCCGGACGAGCTCGACGCCGCGACCGACCGCGCCGTCGACGAGCTGCTCGCGCTCTCGCCGCTCGCGCTCGCGATGGCGAAGCGCGTCCTCAACCACGCCTACGACGGGCCGCTGCACGTCGGGCTCGAGCTCGAGGGGCTCGCGTACGGGCTGCTCCGCTCGAGCCACGACTTCCGGGAGGGCGTCGAGGCGTTCGTCGAAGGTCGGCAGCCGCGCTTCGAGGGCCGCTGAGGCCGCTCACTCGGTCGTGCCGGTCTCGGTCTCCTCGGAAAGCCCGATTCCGGTCAGCTCGACCGCGCTCACCCGCCCCGCCCCGCTCGTCACCTCGATCGCGGCCGTCCGCTCGCCGCCCCCGGCCGGGGCGAACACGACCTCGATCGTGCACCTGGCGCCGGGCTCGACCCGGTCGCCGGTCGCGCAGTCGCCGCCGAGCCGGTAGTCGTCCGCCGCGTCACCCGTCAGCGCGACGTCGGCGACCGTGAAGGCGACCGTGCCGGCGTTGCGCAGCGTGATCGCGGCGGGGTCGCTCTCCCCGCCGACCCCGACCTCGCCGAAGTCGACGCTGCCGGGATCGAGCACGACCTCGGCCTTGCCCGTCCCCTCGCCGGCGAGCGCGACCTGCAGCGGCCCGCCGGCGCCGTCGTGCTCGATCACGAGCACGGCCGAGCGCTTGCCGGGCTCGCGGGGAGCGAAGGTGACGGCGATCGTGCAGGTGCCTCCCGCCTTCACCTTCTCCGCCGTCGAGCAGCCGGTCTTCTTCGCGAGCCGGAAGTCATCGGCGTTCCTGCCGTCGATCGCGAGCGTCGAGAGCTCGAGCGGTGCGTTGCCCGCGTTCGTGAGGGTGAGCTGGCGGGTGCGCTTGCCCTGGCCGAGTCCGACCGAGCCGAAGTCGAGGCGCGTGGTCTCGAGCACGACCGCCGGCTCGCCGATCCCGCTGCCCTTGAGCTCGAGCGACTGCGGTCCCGGGCCGTCGGCGAGGCGGATCACGACCCGGGCGGCACGCTCGCCCCGCCCGCCCGGCTTGAAGCTGACGGCGACAACGCAGGAGTCGCCGCTCTCGACGGGGCTGTCAGCCGAGCACGTGGTCGCGTCGGTGAGCCGGAAGTCCTTCGCGTTGGGCCCGTCGATCGCGACCGAGACGATCGTGAGCGGGGAGGCGCCGTCGTTCGCGAGCGTCACCTCCCGGGCCGCGCTGCGCTTGCCGAGGTCCTCCTCCCCGAAGTCGAGCACCGCCGCGGACAGCGTGACGCCGCCCGGCTCCTCCTCGTCGCGCAGGACGAACCACCAGACGGCGCCGCCCGCGACGACGAGCGCGAGCAGCGCGAAGAACGCCGCCATCCAGCCGCTCGAGGAGCGGCTGGGCGGCCCGGGCGGCGCCAGGGACGCGGCCGGCCGCGGCGGGTGGACCGGGGGCGGCGGCCGCGGCAGCCGGCGCGTCGCGTCGTCGACGCGGTCCGGTTCCGGCGGAGTCGGATCGTCGGCCACGGCTTCCAGCCAGGATAGCCGCCGGGCCGGGCGCCGCTCAGCCGAGCAGGTACGGGCCGAGCAGGGTCTCCCAGGCGCCCATGGTCTGCGCGTACTCGTCCTGGCAGCGCACGAGCCGATCCTCGCCGAGGCCCGACTGGGCGGCCTCGTCGGCGTACAGCTCCGGGTCCGAGCCGTAGGTCCAGCAGATGATGTTGTAGAAGCGCTGCTCGTTCAGGGAGTGCTCGTCCCAGAAGTCCGCGGCTGCGAACTCGTCGCGATTGGCTGCGACGAGGCCGAAGAAGAGCGCCCCGGAGAGCGCCACCTGGCCGGCCACCTCCGTGCCCGCCTCGGCGAGGATCGCGGTCGCGAGCTGGTCGACCGCGTCCTCTTCCCGGCCCGTGATGGGCAGGTCGAGCTGGTCGACCAGAGCGTGGCCGAGCTCGTGCAGGAAGACGAAGATCGTCGAGGCGACGACGAGCGCCTCGACCTCCTCGGGGGTGCCGACGATTTCGGAGCCGGTCACGAGCTGGTCGGCGAACGCGAGCCACTCGGGCGGCACGACGATCGCACTCGCGTCCGGGAGGTAGAACGGGCTCGGGCTGCCCGTCTCCTCGACAGAGACGATCACGTCGCGCGGCAGAGCCACCGTCGAGTTGACCCCGTCGGCGAGCTGCTGGAGCAGGCCGCTCGACGCGAGGTAGTCGGCGTAGAACTGGAGCTCGGGGGTCGTGACGGCGACGTACTGGACGACGAGGTCGCCCAAGTCGGCCGCCCGCCCGGACCCGGTCTCGACCACCGTCTCGGTCTGCGCCACCGTCTCGGTCTGCGCCACCGTCTCGGTCTCGACGACCGTTACGGTCGCCGGCTCCGCGGAGCCGCCGCCGCAGCCGGCGATCGCCGCAACGAGAGCGGCGGTCAGCGCGAGAGCAAGCGGGCGGCGCACCCGCGCGATCCTATGCCATCCGATCGGATCGCGCTCACGGCACGAGGGCGACCGCATCGATCTCGAGCTTGGCGCCGGGGATCGCGAGGCGGCTGATCTCGACCAGCGTGCTCGCCGGGCGCGCGGCGCCGAAGAACTCCCGGCGGACCGGGTTGATCAGCGACCGGTCGTCCACGTTCGTCAGGTAGACGGTGACCTTGACCACGTGCTCGGGACCGCTGCCCGCCCGCGCGAGCACGAGCCCGATGTTCTCGAACACCTGCCGCGCCTGCGCGGCGACGTCGTCACCGCCGACGACGTTGCCCGCGGCGTCGGTGGGCACGACGCCCGAGATGAAGACAAGCTCTCCGGCCCTGACGGCATCGGTGTAGTGGCTGATCGGCTCGCCGAGCTCCGGGACCCTGATCTCCTCGCGCGTTGCCATGCCCGCCCCCCTCTCGTGTCCGGCTCGCCGGGCGAACCCTACCGCGGCGCGGAGGTCAGGCGCTCGCCTGGTCGAACAGCTCCTCCCAGCGGGCGAGCAGCCCCTCGAGCTCACCGCGGGCCTGGCGGTGGGCGGCGATCGCGTCGACGTCGCCCCAGTCCGCCGCGAGCGCGAGCTCGAGCTCGGCAAGACGCTGCTCGCAGGCGGTGATCCTCCCCTCGACACGCTCGAGCTCGCTCGGCTCGGCTCTGACCGGGCGCGCCTTCTCCTTCCGCTTCGGTCCGGGTCGCGGCGCCGGCGCCGGGGGCGGCTCGAGCTCCGCCTCCGCGGCGGCGCCCCGCGTGAAGTCCGCCCAGCCACCGTCGTGGGAGCGCAGGGTGCCGCCCTCGAGCGCGAGGATCCGGGTCGCGACCGCGTCGAGGAGCGCCCGGTCGTGCGAGACGACGAGGACGGTGCCGGGAAACGCCTCGAGCGCCGCCTCGAGCGCTTCGCGGCTCTCGAGGTCCAGGTGGTTCGTCGGCTCGTCGAGGACGAGGAAGTTGGCGCCCGACGCGACGACGATCGCGAGCGCGAGCCGCCGCCGCTCGCCGCCGGAGAGCACGGAGACGCGCTTCTCGTGCGCCTCCCAGCCCGAGAAGAGGAAGCGTCCGAGCAGGCTCTGCGCCTGCGGGCGGGCGAGCCCGGTCGCCGCCTGCACGCACTGGAGCACCGTGCCGCGGGCGTCGAGCTCGACGTCCTGCTGATCGAAGTAGGCGACCTCGACGCCGTAGCCGAGCCGCGCGGAGCCGGCCCCGGGCTCGGTCCGGCCGAGCAGCGCCCGCAAGAGCGTCGTCTTGCCGGAGCCGTTCGGGCCGACGAGCCCGACGTGCTCTCCGCGCTCCAGCACGAACGAGACGTCCGCGAGCAGCGTCCGCTCGCCGGCGCCGACGGCGATGCCCTCCGCCTCGAGCACCGTGCGCCCGCTCCGGGGCGGCGCGAGGAACTCGAAGCCGAGCGACCGGGTGCGACGGGTCAGGAGCGCCGCCTCGCTCGCCGCCGCCCGGCGCTCGCGCTCGAGCCGGGCGATCTGCGTCAACTTCGCCTGCGCCTGTCTCGCCTTCGTCTTCTTGTAGCGGAAGCGCTCGACGAAGCGCTCGAGGCGGGCGATATCGCCGCCGACGCGCTCGGCGGTCCTCTGGGCGTGGAGGGCGCGCTCGGCCTTCTCGCGGCGCCACACGTGCCAGGGACCCGGGAAGTAGGTCGCCTTCCCCGCCTCGAGCTCGAGCACCGCGGTTGTCACCGCTTCGAGGAACCAGCGGTCGTGGGCGACGAGCACGACGGCCGCGTCCAGCGCCGCCAGCTCGCGCTCGAGCCACTCGAGGCTCGCTACGTCGAGGTGGTTCGTCGGCTCGTCGAGGAGGAGAACATCGGGGTCGCCGGCCAGCGTGCGCGCGAGCGAGGCGCGGGTCAGCTCGCCGCCCGAGAAGGTCTCGAGTGCCCGGTCGAGATCCGCGTCGGCGAAGCCGAGGCCGCGGACGACACCCGCGGCCCGCTCGCGCCAGGCCCAGCCGCCCGCGTGCTCGAGACGAGCCTGGGCCCGGGCGTAGCGCTCGAGCGTCGCCGGGCCGTGGTCGCCCTTCGCCATCGCTCCTTCGAGCCGGGCCAGCTCCTGCTCGAGCGCGACGAGGTCGGCGGCGCCGGAGAGCACGTACTCCCGCAGGGTCAGCGAGCGCCCGAGCGGCGGGCGCTGGTCGTGGAGCGCTACCCGCGCGCCCTTCTCGAAGGCGAGCTCGCCACCGTGCGGCTCGGTCTGGCCCGCGAGGATCCGCAGCAGCGTCGTCTTGCCGGCGCCGTTCGGGCCTGAGAGGGCAAGCCGGTCGCGACGTTCGAGCTTGAAGGAGACCCCGTCGAAGAGCGGGCCGCCGCCAATCTCCTTGCGCAGGCTGGAGGCGATCACGACGGCCATGCAGCAAGGCTAGCGGCCGCCCGGGTCTCCTCCCCGCGCGAGCGGCTCAGACCGGGCGCAGGCGCACGCGGCGGCCCCGGCTGCGCCCCAGCGCCCCGGCGAACTCGAGCTCACCCCGGGCCCAGGCGCGCAGCGTCGCTCGCCGGCGCCAGCGTCTGACGACGAACGTGACCATGCGGGAGGCTTCGCCCCCCGGCCGGCGAGTCCTTCCCGGCTACGCGCGGAGCGCTGCGGCCAGGGCGGCGGCCAGCCCGTCCACGTCCGCGGCCGTCGTGTCCCAGGACGTCATCAGCCGAGCCAGGCCGCTCGCCTCGTCAAGGATGTGAAACGGGTAGGGACCGCGAGCGAGAGCCCGCGCCCGGGCCGGCAGCCGGACGAAGACGGCGTTGGCCTCGACCGGGTGCGCCAGGTCGATCCCGGAGAGGTCGCCGATCGCGGCGGCAAGGCGGGCCGCCATCGCGTTCGCGTGCCCGGCGTTGCGCCGCCAGAGCTCGCCCGCGAGCAGGGCGTCGAGCTGCACGGCGACGAACCGCTGCTTCGACGCGAGCTGGAGGCCCTGCTTGCGCGCGTACGCGAACCCCTCGGCGAGCGCGGCGTCGAAGAAGACGACCGCCTCGGCCGCGAGCGCGCCGTTCTTCGTACCGCCGAAGGAGAGAACGTCGACGCCCGCGTCCCGCGTCGCCTCGCGCAACGAGACGCCGAGCGCCGCGGCGGCGTTCGCGATCCGGGCGCCGTCCATGTGGACGCGCAGACCGAGCGCGTGCGCGCGCTCGGCGAGCGCGCGCGTCTCCGCCAGGGTGTAGACGGTGCCGCGCTCGGTCGTCTGGGAGATCGAGACCACGCGCGGCTGGACGCGGTGCTGAACGCCGAAGCCGCGGGCGCGGCTCTCGACGAGCGCCGGGGTCAGCTTGCCGTCGGGAGCGGGGACGGGCAGGAGCTTCGAGCCGAGGAACCGCTCCGGGGCGCCGCACTCGTCGGCGTTGACGTGCGCCTCCTCCGGGCAGATCACGGCCTCGTGGGAGCGGAGCAGCGAGCCCAGCGCGAGCACGTTCGCCCCCGTTCCCGTGAGCACGAAGAACGTACACGCGTCCGCGCCGAAGACCTCGCGGAAACGCTCCTCCGCACGCGCCGTGTACGGGTCGCCCTCGCCGTAGGCCGGCGCGTGGCCGTCGTTCGCGGCCGCGAGCGCGGCGAGCAGGTCCGGATGCACCCCCGCCCAGTTGTCGCTCGCGAACGCGCGTCCAGCCATTCGACACGCGACAATAGCGGCGTGGACCCCGAGCGTGAGAAGCGACTGGCCGCCGAGGCCGCGGCGGGGCTCGTCGAGAGCGGCATGACGGTCGGGCTCGGTACCGGCTCCACCGTCGCCTACCTGCTGCCGGCGCTGGCGGCGCGCCGGCTGTCGCTGCGCTGCGTCGCGACCTCGCTGGCGACCGAGCACCGGGCCGCCGAGCTGGGCCTCGCCTGCGAGCCGTTCGCGGCGCTCGACCGGCTCGATCTCGCGATCGACGGGGCCGACCAGGTGGCGGCGGACGGCTGGGTCGTCAAGGGCGGCGGCGGCGCGCACACCCGCGAGAAGGTGGTCGCGGCCGCGGCCGACCGGTTTGTCGTGATCGCGGACTCGCGGAAGGTGGTCGAGACGCTGCACCCGCCGGTCCCGCTCGAGCTGCTCTCGTTCGGGCTGGCGGCGACGCTACGCGCGCTCGGGCAGGCGGAGCTGCGCGCCGCGCCCCCAAGCCCCGACGGGGGCGTGATCGCCGACTACCTCGGCGCGATCGGCGATCCGGCCGAGCTGGCGGCGCGACTCGCGGCGACCCCGGGGGTCGTCGAGCACGGGCTGTTTCCCCCCGCGCTCGTCTCGGAGGTGCTGGTCGCCCGGGGTGAGCTCGTCGAGCGGCTCAGCCCGGCCGGTTGAGCCGCCGAGCGCTCACAGCGCGGCCGGCTGGAACAGCCCGAAGACCGCGCCCGCGGGGTCTGCGAGCACGGCGATCCTCCCCACCCCCGGGACATCGAATGGCGGGGCGACGACCGTTGCCCCGAGGCCCTCGGCCGCCGCGACCGTCGCATCCGCGTCCCCGGTGCCGACGTAGGTCATCCAGGCCGCCTCGACGGGCATCCCGTCGGGCGTGGCCATCACGCCGGCCCGGTCGGTCTCGCCGTCGCCGAGCAGCGCGTAGCCGCCGGCGCCGTCGCCGTCCCACTCGCGCGCGGTCCAGCCGACGACGTCTCGGTAGAACGCCTTCGCGCCCTCGACGTCGGTCGTGATCAGCTCGTCCCAGACGAAGACCCCCTCCGGCTCGGGTGCCTCGCCGGACGGCGTGTAGAGGGAGAACGCCGCCCCGCGGGGGTCGGCCACGATCACGAATCGGCCCACCTCGGGCACGTCGAACGGGCCGGCGAGCACCGTGCCGCCATTCGCCTCGGCCCGCGCGGCGGCAGCGTCGGCGTCCTCGACGTGCACGTGCCCGAGCCAGTGCGGCGGCACTCCCGTCGCCGGATCGAGCTTCGCGAAGCCGCCGTGCGGCTTCCCGCCCACGCTGATCATCCGGTAATCCATCTCCCCGGCCTTCCACATCTCGGTCTCCCAGCCGAGCAGCTCCCGGTAGAACGCCTCGGAAGCGTCGACGTCGGGCGTCGACAACTCGTGCCAGACGAACCTGCCTGTGCTCATCGCTTCCTCCTTCGAACCCGTGGCTCCTGGCAACCGTACCTACCCGCGCGCCCGGGCGCGACCTGCGGCGCGGTCGGCGACGACGAGCGAGCGGGCCGCCTCGACGCGGCCGGCCGGGATCGACGGGTCGCACGCGAGCAGGCGCGCGAGCGCGCCCGCCTTGGCGGCCCCGGTGACGAGCCAGAGCAGGAGCTCCGCCCGGGCGAGAGCCGGGTAGGTGAGGGTCATCCGCCGCGTCCCGCGGTACGGCGCCGTGATCGCGACAGCGCGGTCGGTCACGTCGAGCACGGGGTCTCCCGGGACGAGCGAGGCCGTATGCCCGTCGTCGCCGAGGCCGAGGTGGACGAGGTCGAAGCGGGCGGGCAGGGCGGCCGCGTAGCGCACGGCCGCGGCCTCGAGGTCGGCGTCCTCGACCGGCAGCGACAGCACCCTCGCGGGGAGGCCGCCCAGGCAGGCGGCGAGGCGGGTGAGGTTCCGCTCCTCGCTGCCGGCGGGCGCGACCCGCTCGTCCACCTGGTAGACGTCGACGCGCTCCCACGGCACCGCGTCGTCGCGCAGCCGGGCCAGCATCGCCCGGGGGGTCGTCCCGCCGCTGAGAGCGAGCGAGCAGCGGCCGCCTCGCTCGACCGCCGCCCGCGCGGCCGCGGCGACGATCGCAGCCCCGCGCCGCGCGACGGCCTCCGGGTCGGGCAGCAGCTCGAGCTCGTGGCGCATCGGCGCGACCGGCAGGCAGCGGGCTAGCCGGCCGCCTCCCGCCGGCTCGCCCGGTAGCAGCGAACGAGCGCGTTCGTCGAGGAGTCGTGGGCGAGCGCCGGCTCCTCCGCGGCGGCCAGCTCGCCGGCGAGCCGGGAGGCAAGCTCCTTGCCGAGCTCGACGCCCCACTGGTCGAACGGGTTGATCCCCCAGACCGCGGCCTGCGTGAAGACGCTGTGCTCGTAGAAGGCGACGAGCGCGCCCAGCGTGCTCGGCGCCAGCCGCTCGCCGAGAATGAACGTCGATGGGCGATTGCCCTCGAGCACCTGATGGGGCACGAGCCGCTCGGGCACGCCGGCGGCGCGCAGCTCCCCGGCCGTGCGGCCGAACGCGAGCGCCTCCGCCTGGGCGAGCGCGTTCGCGAGCAGGAGCTCGTGGTGCTCTCCGGGCTCGTCGAGCGGCCGGGAGAACGCGATCAGGTCGCAGGGCACGAGTCTCGTCCCCTGGTGCAGGAGCTGGAAGAAGCTGTGCTGGGCGTTCGTGCCCGGCTCTCCCCACACGACGGGAGCGGTGTCGTGGGTGACGGTCGTCCCGTCGAGCGTGACCCGCTTACCGTTCGACTCCATCGCGAGCTGCTGCAGGTACGCCGGCAGGCGGTCGAGGTCGCTCGAGTACGGGATCACGGCGGCGGTACCGGCTCCGAAGAAGCCCGCGTACCAGACGCCGAGGAGACCGTGGAGCGCCGGTGCGTTGCGCCCGAGCGGCGCGGAGCGGAAGTGCTCGTCGACCTCGTGGGCTCCCGCGAGCAACTCGCGGAAGCGCTCCGGCCCGAGCTCGAGCATCGCGGTCACCCCGGTTGCCGACCAGAGCGAGTAGCGCCCGCCGACCCAGTCCCAGACCGGGAACGTCGAGGCCGGGCCGATCCCGAGCCGGGCAGCCCCGGCCGCGTTTGCGGTCACGGCGACGAAGTGCGGCTCCAGCGCGGCCTCCTCACCCAGGGCCGCGAGCGCCCAGGCCCGGGCCGCCCGCGCGTTCGCGAGCGTCTCGGGCGTCGTGAACGACTTCGAGGAGACGACGAACAGCGTCTCCGCGGGATCGAGGCCTTGCAGCGCCCCGGCGAGCGAGGCGGGATCGACGTTCGAGGCGAAGCGAACGGCGAGGTCGGGCCGTGCGTAGCGGCGAAGTGCCCGGTGGGCCAGCTCGGGGCCGAGGTGGGAGCCGCCGATGCCGATGTTGACGACCGCCGCGATCCGCCGTCCGGTGTGGCCGCGCCGCTCGCCGGTCCGCAGGCTCTCGGCCAGGACCGCCATCCGATCGAGCACCTCGTGGACGTCGCGCACGACGTCGCGGCCGTCGACGACCAGCGACGCCTCGCGCGGCAAACGCAGGGCGGTGTGGAGCGCCGGACGGCCCTCGGTGACGTTGACCGGCTCGCCGCGGAACATCGCCTCCGCCTGCGCACGCACGTGCATCTGGCCGGCGAGCTCGCAGAGCAGGCGCACCGTCTCGTCGTCGATCCGGTGCTTCGAGTAGTCGACGTGGAGGCCGCCGGCCGCGAGCGCGAGCCGCTCACCCCGCCCCGGGTCGGCCTCGAACAGCTCCCGCAGGTGGCGGCGCACGATCGCCCGGTAGTGGCGCTCGAGCGCCCGCCAGGCGGGGAGGTCGGGGAGTGGCGCGCGCGCTTCCGTCATCCTCTGGCCGCGAACGGTAGCGCCCGCCGCGACGAGCGCGCCGGTCATCTTGTCGAGAGTGATTATCGTTTGCTGCTATGCTCGCGCCGTGCCACGCCGCCTGCTTGCCCTCCTCCCCCTCGCGGCCGTGGCCGTCGCCGCGGGCTGCGGCGGCGGAGCGGCGAGCGAGCGGACGGAGCGCCCGCGCGTCGTCGTCACCTACTCGATCCTCGGGTCGCTCGTCACGGAGCTCGTCGGAGAGGCCGCCGACGTGACGGTGCTGATGCCGGACGGCGTCGATCCGCACGACTGGCAGCCGTCCGCGAAGGACGTCGAGGCGATCCAGTCGGCGGATCTGGTCGCAGCCAACGGCCTCGACCTCGAGGAAGGGATCGATGACGCGCTCGCCGAGGCCGAGCGCTCGGGCGTTCCCGTCTTCCGCGCGGCCGACCACGTCGACGTGCGCACGGTCGGTGAGGGCGAGACCGGGCACGGCGAGGAGCACGAGGGAGACGAGCACGGTGCGGGCAGCCCCGACCCCCACATCTGGACGAGCCCGCTCGCGATGCGAAGCGCGATCTCCGCGCTGGCGGCCGCGCTCGCGGCGGACGCCGGCATCGACGTGTCCGGGCGGGCGGCGCAGCTCGAGGCCCGGCTGACGGAGCTCGACGGCGAGCTCGAGCGGCTCCTCGCGACCGTGCCGGAGGGGCGGCGGCAGCTCGTCACGGGTCACGAGTCGATGGGCTACTTCGCCGACCGCTACGGCTTCGTCCTGGTCGGAGCGGTCGTCCCCGGCCTCAGCTCCCAGGCGGAGGCCTCGGCCGCGGACCTCGCGGAGCTGAAGGGGCAGATCGAGCGTGCGGGCGCGACGGTGGTCTTCACCGAGATCGGGACGCCGGTGCAGGTCGCGGAGGCGATCGCGAGCGAGACCGGCGCCGCCGTGGTCGAGCTGCCGTCCCACAGCCTTCCGGACGACGGTTCGTACTTCACGTTCATGCGCGGGCTCGCGACCGCGGTCGCGGACGCGCTCGCGGCAGGCTGAACGCCGTGGGCGCGCTCGTCGAGCCGTTCCTCGACAACGCGTTCATGGTACGCGCGCTCGTCGCCGGCGCGCTCGTCGCGGTCGCGTGCGCGGTCGTCGGCACGTACGTGATCCTGCGCGGGCTCGCGTTCATCGGGGACGCGCTTGCCCACGGGGTCCTGCCCGGCATCGCGGGGGCGCTCCTGCTCGGCTGGTCGGGGCTGCTCGGCGCCGCCGTGGGGGCCGCGGTGATGATCGGCGGCGTCAGTCTCGTCACTTCCCGCACGCGCCTCCCGGCGGACACGGCAATCGGGCTGCTCTTCGTCGGGATGCTCGCCGCCGGGGTGCTGATCGTGTCACGCTCGGCGAGCTTCGCCGGCGATCTGACCCGGATCCTGTTCGGTGACGTGCTCGGGACCTCCTGGGCCGACGTGTGGCTGCAGCTCGGGGCGACGGTGGCGGTGGTGACCGCTGCGATCCTCTGCGCTCGCCCCTTCCTGCTCCTCTGCTTCGACGAGGAGCAGACGCGTGTCGCGGGCTTCAGCCCGCGCGTCTTCCACACCCTCATGCTGGCGATGATCGCGGCGACCGTGGTCGTGTCGTTCCAGACCGTCGGCACGCTGCTCGTGTTCGGGATGCTGATCGCGCCGGCGGGGACGGCGGTACTGCTCGCCCACCGGCTCGCCGCGGCCATGGCGCTCGCCGCCGCGATCGGGAGCCTGTCGGTGGCGGCGGGCCTCCTGCTCTCCTACCACTTCAACCTGGCCGCCGGCGCATCCGTGGTCGAGGTCGCGATTGCGGTCTTCTTCGCCGCCCTCGCGGCCCGCGAGCTCCGCGGGCGCCGGCCCGCCTCCGCCAGCCCGTGACCGCCGCCAGCCTCACGGGAGCGGCGGTCGGCTACGGCGGACGCGTCGTCGTCGACGGGATCGACCTCGAGCTCCCGCCGGGAGCCTCGCTCGCCCTGGTCGGCACGAACGGCTCCGGGAAGTCAACGCTCCTGCGCACGCTCGTCGGCCTGCTCGACCCGTGCGGCGGGAAGGTCCGGGTCCTGGGCGGCCGCCCGGGCGCGGCCCCGGAGCGGGTCGGCTACCTCGGCCAGTTCCACGCGAGCGGCTCCGTGCTGCAGCTCCGGGCGGCCGACGTGGTGCGGATGGGTCGCTTCGCCGGCAAGGGGCTGCTCGGGCGGCTGGACGACGGGGACCGAAGGCTCGTGCGGGAGGCGCTCGAGCGCATGGGCGCCGCGGCCTTCGCCGGCGAGCCTGTCGCCAGCCTCTCGGGCGGCCAGCGCCAGCGCGTGTACATCGCCCAGGCACTCGCCCGGCGCGCCGACCTGCTCGTCCTCGACGAGCCGGCCGCGAGCCTCGATGCGGCAGGCCGGGCGCTCCTGGACGAGGCGCTCGCCGCGGAGCGGCGGCGCGGCGCCGCGATCGTGACCGCCACGCACGACATCGGCGACGCCATGCGCTCCGACCTCGTGCTTCTGCTCGCGCGGCGCGTCGTCGCGCTCGGGCCGCCGCGGCAGGTGCTGACGCCGGAGGCGCTGCTGCAGACGTTCGGGCTCGCGATCCGGGCGCTCGAGGGCGGGATCATGGTCATGGACTCCTCGCACGGGCACGGGGAGGGCGACCCGACCCCCCATGACCACTGAAGGCGCGGAGCGGATTCGAACCGCTGAATCGATCCGCGGCGCGTCGGGGGGCATGTCGCGGGGGATGATAGCCCGCGGCTGCGGGTCTCGCGTGTGGCCGG
>WBZR01003194.1_pt1 | contig 15379 bp, 11 predicted proteins | sample 5204231 | NCBI WGS metagenome assembly WBZR01 (sample SAMN12412403, study PRJNA552823) | activated sludge metagenome | isolation source: activated sludge from anammox sidestream of wastewater treatment plant... | place: USA: Virginia | collected 2017-08 | reverse complement strand
TCCAATTCTAGTAATTTTTCAAGTGAGATTGGCTGCAGTTGAGACCAATTATTTCTATTTATTGTGCCGGGTGTATTTATTCGGCTGCTATATTTGTTTAACTTTTTGCAAAGTTCTGAATCCAGAGTTAAATAATCCTGCAATAACTGAATACTGAATATGGAATTTGAAAAATTAATAGATTCCAGCACCCGTTTAATTAAATTTGGAGTTATTTCACAAAATTCACCATTAAGTTGCAAAAACTGAATATACTTTTCTTTTTCTCTGAAACTTTCCCAAAAAGCATAAATCAAACTGCTAATCAATTCGGATTGGGTATGGAGTATTTCAGAAATAATATTTGGAGAATTAATTTCAGAGTTCCAGTATAGTCTTCCGTTTCCGGATAATGATTTATTAAATAATAAGGTTTTTGCATAATTGTAATGTCCTTTTGGTATTCCTGCTTTTTCACAAATTAATTCATATAACTTTTCATCAATTGTACCGGCTTCAAATTTCCACCAATTTACCCAAAAACTTGAATCATGTGTTGATAAAACAGCCGCTGAATTTAGCCTGTATTCATGAAGTCTGTTAAAATTATAATTAGATTTATAATATCGCTGAAAATCAGTTCCGGGAATACCATATTCTTGCAATACATGATAAGAACAGGCAGGTACCGTCCCAAGGTCCTCTGCACAAGGTAGCATTCGGCTTCCAAATAGCATAGCATCAATTATTTTCCGTCCATGAGCTTCCCAAAGATATTCTTCTTTTGGCATAAAACTTCCGGGTTTTGTAAAATCGTTTGCTGGACTTACCCAAACTCTGAAAAGTCCAACAAAATGATCTATCCTGTACATATCATAAAAATTTTCCGCATATTTTAGTTTTTCTTTTAAATAAGTAAATCCATCATTGGCAATTGCATTCCAGTTGTATGGAGGCATTCCCCATTTCTGACCCATTGCAAAATACATATCAGGAGGTGCACCTGCACTAAGCTGAAGATGGAAATAATTTTGATGTGCCCAAACATCGGCACTTTCACGGGAAACCAAAAAAGGTATATCTCCCATAATCAATATTCCTTTTTTAGAAATTACATTTTTAACTTCACAGAATTGTTCGTACAATTGCCATTGAATCCATTTGTAAAATTCAATCCTTTCATAATTCAATTTTTCAAAATGTGATGTAGTTTCTATGCTGAATTCCCGCAATCCTTCCTGCCATTCAACCCATCCCTTTGAAATATTATTTTCTGCAATAACTTTATATACAGCATAATCATGCAGCCAATATTTGTTGGAATTTTTAAATGCAGTGTAATTTACAATATCATCTGTTTTTCTTCCTTTATATATATCCCAAAGAAATTCAATCTTGGACTTTTTAATTTTATAATTTACTCTGCCAAATAGCGGGCGGAATTTTTTCCTTAAAATTTCTAGTTTGTGCATTTGTTCCTGCGATAGCACAACGTTTAATTTATTTAAGTTAAGGTACATTGGATCAATTGCAAATGAGGAAACTGAGCTGTAAGGAGCAAAATCACTTCCAACATCATTTAACGGTAAAAGCTGGATTATAGAAATACCTGTTTTTAAACACCACTCTGCAAGTAAAACTAAATCAGTAAGTTCTCCAATACCGGTACTCGTTTTTGAATAAAGCGAGAACAATGGAACTGCAATACCCGCCCTGCGTTTTGTGCCTATCTTTTTCCAATTTATTGCAGTTCTGCTGTTTAACAGGTAAGAATTTATTTCTTTATCGTTCAAGTAGTCTCCTTGGGTATTGCTTTATGAGGTATTACAAGCTGTTCAAAAACACCTTTGCCGGTTTTATATTTAGGTATGTTGCTTTTTGCATCATTTAATCTGAATTTTACTTCACTCTCAAGGTCAACACCTGTTAATTCTTTGACAAGTTCTATTGCACGTAAAGCATATTCAAGTATCTTTACAGTTTCAAGTCCTGATATTTCGCTGAAAAACCAACCGCAGCTTGTAAACATTAACATTGAATATTTCTGCATCTCCAGCAGCTTTATTGCAATCAATTTTTCGTTATGGGTTAATGATTTAATTGAATTATTTTTAAAGAATTTATTCTCTCTGTCATTGGTATATTCAAGAATTAATTCTATATATTCATTTCGTGCTTTCCAAACATCAATAAACATTTTGCTCCCTAGATTTTCATAAATAATTATCATCTGATCTCTAAGCCAGTCTAAAGTTTCTCTTAATGGCTTACGCCATTGCTGCGTCCATCCGCCGACTCCTCCGCATCCGCAATTATCCTTCCATCGCTTAACTCCGTGTACACAGCTCCATGATGTTCCCTCTCCGTTATCTCCGGATTTAATTTTAACTTCATATTGCGTATCATTTGCTTCAAGATATTCTGCAAAATTAACAATTTTAAGTTTATTTTCAGGTGCAAGTACTCTAAGGAAAAATGCAAGTGTGCGTTCAGCATATCTTTTATGATGACCAAAAGTTTCACCATCTGTTGCAACACTAACCAATTGGTTTTTAGGAAATACATTTTCTCTTTCGGCAGCAGATTTTATTTTCATCAGCAGGTTTTGAGAGCTTTTTAGAACATCATCAAACGCTACTGCCTTAGATACAGGTCCGTTATAAAAAAATATTGTTATGTATTTATCTTTCTGAATTTCAGAATAACATTTATAAGGAATCACCGGATCAATTGAATTGTTGTTTACATCAATCCATTTAGTTTCATCTATTTTCCTGTAAAATGCTGCTTGGCTGCTATCTAAAATTATAAATTTTATACCTTCGGCTATTAATACTTCCAGAGTTTCTGTGTTGCAGGCAGTTTCAGGAAGCCAAATACCTTCAGAATCCCTTTTGAAATGATATTTAAAATCCGCAAGACCCCATTTAACCTGTGTTATCTTATCATTCAAATTAGCAAGCGGCATTATCATGTGGCTATAACACATTGCAATTGCATTACCATGCCCGTTATGAAATTTTATACTTTCACTGTCTGCCTGTAAAATTTTAATATAAGTATCAGGATGTTTCTTCTTTATCCATGCCATAAGAGTCGGACCGAAATTAAAATCGATATAATTGTAATTATTTATTTTTGCAACTACTTTTTGAGAATCATCAATTATCTCTGCTTCTGAATTTGCTTTGTAACATTCATGGTATATTTTTTCATTCCAGTCATGATACGGTGCTGCACTTGGCTGATTTTCAATTTCTCCTGTCCACGGATTTTCTCTAGGCGGCTGGTAAAAATGTCCGTGTATGCAAATATTTATCAATGTATTCTTCTTTTCTGCTAAATTATTTAATTATATTGTTAAAATTTTATTTACAGTGTTCAAATTTCGTATTGTGCAAACTACTTTTAGTATCTTTTCAGGTAAATTCTTTTTAAATACCATAGAATCAGAAAATTTACCTTTTGTAAGGTGATAAAAAGTGTCTCCTTTAACTTTCATAATTTCACTTTCAGTACTGAAGGATTCAAGCTCTTTAATTGCAGCTTTACCGGGCTTTTCAGATAGAAATCCAACTGAAATTTTGTAATCTTTATCACCTTTGATTTTACTGAAAGGATAGCCACTGATTATCTTTTCCATTTCTCTTTGGTTTCTTATAAATACAATTACATCAAAACTAAATTTATATTTCAATGCTTTTTCAATTTTTACTTTTATTGAATCTGTTTTTAATGAGGATTCAAACACTACATTTCCGCTTGCAATAAATGTACGTATATTTCCAAAGCCAAGTTTTTCAAATTCATCTTTAAGCCCAGTCATTCTAATAGTTCGTTTCCCTAGATTTATTCCTTTTAGAAATGCATAATAAGTCATTATAATCTTTCTCTTAAACTATATTTATTTAGATCGGTTATATAATTAATTCAAAAACATTCACAGCAAGCGGGGGAAGGGTTAAAGTAATTGAGTTTTCCCATTGCTTGCTCTTAACCGGTTCGGAGTGCTTTCCTCCAAAATTGCCTATACCTGAACCTCCGTAAACTTCCGCATCACTGTTCAATACTTCCTTCCAAAAACCGGTTTGCGGTACTCCAACAATATAGTTATCCCTTATAATTGGTGTCATATTAAATACAAATAACAGCATTTGCTTTTTGTCCTTTGAAAGACGGTAGAAAGAAAGAATGCTAGAAAGTGCATCTGAAAAATCTATCCATTGAAATCCTTCACTTTGGAAGTCCACTTCATATAATTCCGGATGTGATTTATAAAGATGATTAAGGTCTTTAACAAATTTATTTAGCTGTCTGTTAATTTCAACAAGTTCTAATAAATTCCATTCCAGCGAAGCTTCGCTGTTCCATTCATTATATTGTCCAATATCACTCGTCATAAAATTAAGTTTCTTCCCGGGATGTCCTGTCATAAACCCAAAAAATAACCGCAGATTCGCAAACTTCTGCCATGTATCGCCCGGCATTTTTTCTAAAAGCGAGTGTTTTCCGTGTACTACTTCATCGTGAGAAATTGGAAGAACAAAATTTTCGCTGAAAGCATACCATAACGAAAATGTAATTTTTCCCTGATGATATTTCCTGTGAACAGGCTCCTTGCTGAAGTATAACAGTATATCATTCATCCATCCCATGTTCCATTTCATATCAAATCCTAAACCGCCTTCACTTACAGAATGTGAAACACCAGGCCAACTAGTTGATTCTTCCGCAATCATAACTGTTCCCGCGCAGTATTTATGAACTATATCATTCAAATGTTTTAAAAACTCAACTGCTTCAAGGTTTTCTCTGCCGCCATAAATGTTTGGTTCCCACTCACCTTGTTTTCTGGAATAATCAAGATAAAGCATTGATGCAACTGCATCAACTCTTAATCCGTCAGCATGGTATTTTTCAAACCAAAATAGTGCGCTTGCAATTAAAAAGTTTTTTACCTGCGGTCTTGCATAATCAAACACGTAAGTATTCCAGTCTTTGTGAAATCCTTTTTTCCAGCTCTCGTAGGCATAAATCTGTGACCCGTCATAGAATGCAAGAGCATGCTCATCTGCAGGGAAGTGGGCGGGAACCCAGTCCAGTATAACCCCAATTCCATTCTGATGGCAATAATCAACAAAATACATAAAATCTTGTGGTTCGCCAAAACGGCTTGTCGGTGCGTAATAATGAGTTACCTGATACCCCCATGATATATCCAGAGGATGCTCCATTACGGGCATTAGTTCAATATGTGTGTAGCCCTGTTGTTTAACGTAATCTACAATCTGTTGAGCAAGCTGCCCATAGCTTAAGTATCCCCATTCATTTGGAAATTCTTTATTATTGTAATTCCTTTTCCACGAGCCCAGATGTAATTCATATATGTTCATTGCGGTCTCTTTAAAAGAATTGCCTGCGCGATTAGCTATCCACTCTGAATCATTCCATTCATAATTATTAATATCATGAACAACACAGGCATTTTTTGGCCTTACCTCACTCCTGAAAGCATACGGATCTATTTTTCTCCTTTGTACACCGTCAACTTTGCTCTTAATTGAAAATTTATAAGTATCTCCCTGTTTTAAATCACTTATAAATACAGACCAAATTCCTGAATCATGTACTTTATTCATGTAATTATTTGTGTCATTCCAGCCGTTAAACTCACCAATAACTGATATTGATTCTGCATTTGGTGCCCAAGTAGTAAATCGTACTCCGCTGATACCATTTTCAATTGTAATTTGTGCTCCGAATTTTTCATAAATTTTATAATAAGTTCCGGTATTAAAGAGGTGAACATCAAAATCTGTAACCAATTTAGATTGTTCCTGTTCGTTGTGAAAATTTGATGTGATGGTCTCTATCGGTTTTTCGATTGCTTTCACAATATCTTTTTTTTCAGTTAAGAGGATTTTACCTTCAGTTTCAATCAGCTTTGGTAAATCAATACCTGTTTGTTTCTCATTAATGTTTCCAGCTAAAGTAATTTTTTCGGGTTTTTCCAGTTCAGCTAACTTAATATTAAAATCAATTTCATTACTTTCAGCAACTTTACCGGATGATTCTGTTTTTTCTGTTTCTGAATTCTGTTCTAATTCGGGAGTTTCAGGATTTTTAATTCCAGTATTTACTTTAGGTTCATCTTTGAAGTTCTCAGGATGAAGTTTCTCTTCAATTTCCTTTTTCCGTTTTTCCGCTGCTTCTTCAACTGATTGTATGATATTTTTAATATTTTTTTCCTCTGACATTTTTATTTACTTTTAATCATTAAATTGTTAATTTGAAAATGAAGTACATTGAATCCGTATAAAACACTATATATCTATATAAACATTTCAGAAAATTTCTGCATTATTGATTCCCATTAATTCTATTAATTAAGGTAAATTAGAATTATTTTTTTAAACTATTTATCCAAATTTCAGTGAATTATTCATGTAATTATTAGTGAAAAATACAAATTGAAAATAAATTATTAAATAACCCGGATAAATGCTGCTTCATTTCTAAATTGATTTTTTTTTATTTTTTCAAATTTGCAGAATATTTTTTTTATTTAAAATTGATTAGTAAAATGATCTTTTTGATTCTAAATCAGAGTATATTATTATTAAGAATTTAATCTAAATATTAATATAATTAATTTTCAAATGTGTACAAATAAATAGTGAGTATTTTTGTAACTGATTTGATATTCTGCATTGCAAAAGTTTCATTTTTCCGCCATATTTGTGGGCATCCTTAGCTCAGTTGGTAGAGCAAATGACTCTTAATCATTAGGCCTGGGGTTCGAGTCCCCAAGGATGCACTAAACATACTAATACATAATTTTTTTTAATATTTTCCATTAATTTTTAAAAAGATAACAATAAAAAAAATGTTTTTTACAGCGGGATCAATTGTTTTCGCTGTTTTTTTATTTCTTCCTTTAATCGGATGTTCTGGTAAAGATACATCCGGTAAAATTTTCCGTTACAACGAGCCTAACGGCATTGAAAGTCTTGACCCTATAACTGCAAATAATTATCCTGCTCTTCATGTATTAATTAACACCTGTGAGGGATTAGTTGAGTATAATCAAAATGCAAAACTTATTCCTCTTATTGCAAAAAGTTTTGAAATATCTCCTGACGGCAAAATATATACTTTCCATTTAAGGAATGATGTATATTTTCATGATGATAAATGTTTTTCGGGAGGAAAAGGCAGAAAAGTTATATCTGCAGATTTTAAATATTGTTATGAAAGGGTCTGCGACCCGCGTGTTAAAACGCGCGGTTTATGGGTTTACCGTGATAAAGTTGAAGGTGCAAAAGAATTTTCAGAAGCACCAGAAAAAATAAAAAGTATCAGCGGTTTTGTTGCACAGGATGATTCTACCTTTGTTATTAAACTTGTTCAGCCGTTTGCACCGTTTATAAGTATATTAACCATGCCGTATGGCTATGTATATCCCCGCGAAGCTGTTGATATGTATAAAGCGATTTTGGCTTCAGGATAGTTGGTACCGGACCTTTTAAATTTGTTAAATGGGATATTGATAAAGAACTTGTTTGCACTAAAAATGAAAAGTATTGGGGTAAAGATAGTTCGGGTAAACAATTACCAATGATTGGTGGTTTTACTGTTTCATTTATAAGAAGCACTGAAACAGAATTTCTTGATTTTAAAGAGGGAAGACTTGATTTTGATAAACCCTCTGTTGATGTTTTTGGAGAAATCACAGATGATAAAGGTAATCTGCTTTCTGAATATAATTTTGATATGATAAAACAGCCGTATCTTAATACGGTTTATCTGGGTACTATGATGAACACCCAAATGGAAGGTGGTAAAGATAACCCGCTTGCTGAAAATAAAAAATTAAGACAGGCAATAAACTATGCAATAGATAGAGCTAAGATTTGCACGTATGTACTTAAAAATAAAGGAACGCCTGGTATTAATGGTCCGTTACCGGTAGGTATGCCGGGTTACTCTGCAGATGTTAAAGGATATACTTACGATAAAGAAAAAGCTAAACAATTACTTAAGGAAGCAGGATATCCTGAAGGAAAAGGTTTGAAGTTGAAACTTGTGTTTCATAATGATGAATCACAGCGTGAGCTGTGCGAAGCTATTCAGGCACAGTTAAAGGAAATTGGTATTGATCTTCAAATTGAAGAGATGCTAGGTGCTACCCATCGCTCTGCACAAAATGAAGGGAAACTTTCATTTTGGCGTGCTAACTGGGGGGCTGATTATTACGATCCGGAAAATTATTATGCTTTATTTTACAGTAAAAATAAAACTCCAATAGGACCAAATACTAACCATTATAAGAATCTTAAAGTTGATTCTTTATATGAACTTGCCTTAAAGCTAACAAACTTTAATGATCGCATGGATGTTTATCACCAAATTGATAAAATATTACTTGAAGATTCACCTTGGATAATAATTTATTACAATAAATATATTTATCTTAAACTCAAAAGAGTTCAAGGAATGTATGTTGATGGTTTAGGGATTATTAACTTAAAGTATTGCACAATAAAATAAATTCAAATGTCATTTGCTGATATATTTTCGTTTGCGGGAATTGCATTCAGTGTTTTATTTCCGCTTATTAACCCAATTGGAGGTGTACCTGCTTTTTCAGGTTTAACGGCAAATGATACTACTGAATTCAGACTTCAGCAGGCAAGAAAAACAAGTATAAATGTATTTTTTATACTCATTACATTCCTGCTCATAGGCAAGCTGCTTTTAGAGCTTTTTGGTATTTCTCTCGGTGTGCTTCAAATTGCAGGGGGGTTAATAGTTGCAAATTCAGGTTGGGCAATGGTAAATTCTAAACCTGAAAGTAAAAAAGATGATGAATCTAAAGTACAGAACTTAGATATTTCATTTATGCCTATGGCAATGCCTATATTAAGCGGTCCCGGTGCAATTGGTGCAGTTATTGGACTTTCAACCGGTGCTAAACATATTGAAGATTATATAGGTTTTGTTTTGGGAATATTTGCAATTGCAATTGTAACATACGTTTTCTTGTATCTTTCTATTCCTCTAATGAAGAAACTTGGCTCAAATGGAATTAATGTTTTAACAAGAATGATGGGATTTTTTATTCTGGCAATTGCTGTAAATTTAGTATATAAAGGTATATATGAATTAATTGCTGCACATTAATTTGAAGTTTTGATATCCTGATTTATATTAATTAGGTAATATTTTTAAATTCTTCTCTTAAAAATACCCCGTATCTTAAACCTTTAGTACTAACGGTTAAACTTTCAAAACCCGATTTCTGCATAAAACATTTCAATATCAATATACCCGGTATTAAAATATCAGCTCTGCCTGTCATAAAGTCTCCCATTCCGTAGAGTTCTTCTATTGGCATTGGTGTAAGCTTCTGTAAGATATTATCAATCTGGTCAATTGTGATTTTTAATCCATCAACTTTTTCAGCTTCAAATTTATCAAGATTTAAAATAATTGTCCCAAGCGAAGTAATTGTGCCTGCTAGACCAATCAGTTTTGTGTTTTGAGTATCAAAATTAATTTGATCCAGGTTTTCATTAATAAATGTTTCTGCAGTTATTATGTCATCAAAAGCGGGAGGGTGTTGGTTAAGGAATTTCTCCTTAATTCTTACTGAACCTATGTTGAAACTTTTGGAATTAAGATTTATATTTTTTAACTCCTTAAAGTTGTTTATCAGTCCGGTTGATGTTGAAATTTCTGTACTGCCTCCGCCAATATCAATTGTTGTAAGATTCTCACCATTTCCTGAAAGTTTATCATATACACCGCCTATGTACGTCAGTTCAGCTTCATCTTTTCCCGATAATACTTCAATTTTAATTCCTGTATTTATCTTAATTTGTTGTATAAACTCATCACGGTTATTTGAATCCCTGATAAAACTGGTTGATGTTGCAAATATTTCTTTAGATAAATATTTTTCACTAAAAATTTTATATTCATTTAATATTTCTATAGCTTTGGTAATTGATTCAGGAAGGATATTTCTGTTTTTATCTACTCCTCTTCCAATTCTTGGAACACGTTGAGCATCAAGTATTGTATTAATTGAATTAGTGTTTTTATCAAACTCTCCAATAAGCATCAGAATGGTATTTGTACCGATATCAATGACTGTTCTTTTCATTTGTTGTATAAATTATTGTTTAACAGCATAAAAAGCAGACCATTCAGCCCGCTGTTTAAGTTCCTTTAAACCAAAGTTATACTTAGTTAAATTTATTATCATTTCTTCAGTTTCTTCTTTAAGAATTCCTGTAATAAAAAGTTTTCCTCCGTCTGATAATTTATTATACATTTCTCCAAGATTAGGCAGTATCACATTGCTTGTAATGTTTGCTGCAATGATATCAAAACCCTTTTCATTTATTTCAGATATATTACTCTTATATAATATGATATATTCAGAAACACCATTTACCTCAAAATTTTCTTTAGCATTTTCAATTGCATCATCATCAATTTCAATAGCAACTGCATTTTTAATCCCAAGTTTTATGGCTGCTATGCTTAATATTCCCGTACCGCATCCAAAATCTAGCATATAACTGTTTTCTTCAGGTTCAATATATGTACAAAGTAGTTCTAAGATTAGCTGAGTAGTATCATTGTGTCCGGTACCAAAGGACATTTTAGGGTCTATTTGTATTGGAATTATTTCATTATGCCGTTTTATGGAATCCTTTTTCCATGAAGGATATATAACTAATTTATTAAAAATATAAACAGGTTCAATTGATTTTTCCCATTCATTGTTCCAATCTTTGTTATTAAAAATACTTAAAGAGATACATTTTTCCGGAATATTATCAAACTCACGCAACTCCTTAGTAATTTTTTCTGAAATTGCAGATTCGCCTCGAGTCAAATAAACCTTTATTTTTCCGTTTTCTTCAAGAAATGATGTTAAACCATTTAGGTAAAGTCTGTTATAAATAAGGTCATAAGTCAAATCGCTAAAAGCTATTTCAATCTCAATAAATATTTTATCCATTCATAGATTAATTGTAGATTTTCTTTAATGCAGAATCAAGCGTATTTTTCATGAGCATTGCAATAGTCATCGGACCAACTCCTCCGGGAACAGGTGTAATCATTGATGCTTTTTTACTGCAGCTTTTAAAATCAACATCTCCAACTACCTTATATCCCTTTGGGGAATTAGAATCTTCAATCCTGTTAATTCCAACATCAATTATTACCACACCTTCTTTAATCATATTAGCTTTCAAAAATTCCGGTTTGCCCAAAGCTGCAACAATAATATCAGCATTTTTTGTGAATTCAGTAATATTTGCTGTACCGCTATGAGTAATTGAAACAGTACAATTTGCCCCTTTGGTTTTCTGTAATAATAAATTTGCAATAGGTTTTCCAACTATGTTGCTTCTTCCTATCACAACAGCATATTTACCGGATGTTTCAACGTTATACCTCTTTATTAATTCAAATATTCCGGCAGGTGTGCAGGGGATAAAACATTTTTCACCAATCAACAGTCTTCCGGCATTCATAGGATGAAAACCATCAACATCTTTCCTGAAATCAACTGCCTCAAGTACTTTCCTTTCGTTAATATGTTTTGGCAGGGGAAGCTGAATAAGTATGCCGTGTATCTTTGAGCTGTTATTATAAGCTCTGATATGAGCCAGTAGTTCCATTTCTGAAACTTTTTCTGAAATTTTGTTTATAACTGAATAAAATCCGAGTTCTGCACATTTTTTTTCCTTCATTCTGACATATATCTCACTTGCAGGATTGCTGCCTACTAATATTAATGCAAGCCCCGGCTTTATTGTATTGTTTATCTTCAGTAATCTTTTTATTTCATCTGTAATGTGATTTGCAATTACTTTTCCGTCTATTATTTTTGCTGGTTCAGTATTTTTTGAAACTGTATTTTTTTTCTTTATTGCCAATATTAAGTTTTCCCTGTTATTTTAAATGTTTGTCAAGAAATTCACATATTAAATTCCACACTCTTATCTGATTTGAAACCTTACTAAATCCGTGTCCCTCATCATCAAGTACATAATATTCTACATCTTTGTTTAGCTCTTTTAATTTTTCAGCAATCTGGTCGCTTTCGGTTTGTACAACACGCGGATCGTTTTTACCCTGAATTATTAATAGGGGGGCTGTAATATTGGTTATGTAACTAATTGGTGAGCGTTCTAATAAAAATTCCCTGTCTTTAACACCATCACCTACAAGCTCAGCAACTCCCGGTTTCCAGTGCTCAGGCACTGAATTGCAGAATGTTACAAGATTAGAAGGACCAAATATATCCACTGCACATTTCCACCTTTCAGGTGCTCTTGTCGCACAAGTTAATGACATAAATCCTCCAAAACTTCCTCCTGCAACTGCAATTTTATTTTTATCTGCATATCCGCTTTTCACAATGTATTCATAAGCACCAAGTACATCTTTAAACTCGTTGCCGCCCCAATCTCTGTATATCATTTTCTGGAAAGATTTTCCGTATCCTGTACTCCCTCTGAAATTCGGAGCAATTACAATATATCCTCTGTTTGTTAATATTTGGAAATATTTATTAAACAGATTTTTTTCCTGCCATTCAGGTCCCCCATGAGGCCATACTATTGCCGGATTTGTACCGTCCTTTTTAATCCCTTTTGGAAGGTACATAAATCCGTTAATTTCAAGTCCGTCAAAACTGTTATATTTTATATTTTCCGGTATTACAAAATTATTTTTTGGAATACCTCCTATCATTGAAAAAGTAATTTGTTTTATTTTGTTTTTCTTCAGGTCATAAATATAAATATCATTTGGGTTTTGCGGTGAATCTAATACCAATACAACCTTTTCACTATTTTTTGTAAATTCAAAATATGAACAATTACCTTTTGGAATTTTAAGTGATTTTATTTTGCCTGTTTTCAGGTTTTTTAATTTCAGTTTTGTAGTTCCGCTTTCATTTACAGAATAAAGTATCTTTTTATTATCTTTTGAAAGTGAATAATTGGTAATATCCCAGTTTTCAAGCTGCTCCCAGCTAAATTTTCCTGATTTAATATTATAATATGCCAATCCATTAAACTCTCTTTCATAATCAGAAAGAAAATATACTTTATTAGATTTTTTATCAAAGCTTCCGTACGAATTTAATATACCGCCTGTATGTTGTGTAAAATTTGTAAAGGTTTTTAAAGAAGTATCATATATAATCAGGTCTTGGTTTGAATTACTGTAAAATTTCTGAAAAAGAATATATTTTTCATTTTCAGACCATGCAACTGCATTAAATGGATATGGCTCATTATATTCATATATCATTTCCTCGGTATTTGTATTTAAATCTGTAATATATGTATCAAAAAATCTTTCGTCTCTTTTGTTAGAGCTAAAGAGTAATTTGTCTCCCTTTTTATTGAAACTGCATAAAGTTATTTGACTGCCAAAATGAGAAGGTGTTAAATAAACCGGTTCACCTCCTTTATCCGAAATAATAAATATCTGATGATTTTCATCTCCGTTCAAATCTTTTGTGAAAACAATTCTGTTGCCTTTTGGCGAATACAACAATGAAAATACTGCATTATCTTCAATAGTTACCTGATTAGCCCAGCCTCCCTCAATTGGTATTGTCCAAATATTAGGGAGTCCATTAGTATTAGTAATATATGCAATTTTTTTGCTGTCAGGAGAAAGTGATGCTCCGGTTATTGCTCTAATTGCAAAATATTGGGAAATTTTATTTGATTTTACTGCAGAAGTGGTGATTTTGTTAATTTTTTTACTTTTTTCAGGTTTCATTGGTTTTAGGTAAATGTGTTTTAAAATATATTGAAAATTGAAATCTGCTTATAAAGATAATATTTAAAATATTTAGTTATAATCCACAAAATAATGAATGCTTGCGATTGAAATAAACGATTTCAATTCGATTTTGAATTTTGCTTATAAAATTATTAAGTTTTAATTAAATAAATATATGATTAATTTAGTAAAATTATGAATGTAAATTCACTTTTAACTAGTATTGATTCATTTCACCTTTCAGTTGATGAAATCGGGGCAAAAGAACGTGCAGCCTCATTAGCATCAAGAAGTATTAAAAAAAATAGCAAAGTGCAGGCAATTAAACTAGCTGCAAGTATGATAGATTTAACGACCCTTGAAGGAAAAGATACCGAAGGCAAAGTGCTTGCTATGTGTCATAAAGCAGTAAAACCTATTAAAGGAAATTATGATTTTCCGCATGTTGCTGCTGTTTGTGTCTATCCTAATCTTGTTAAAGTTGCCAAAAAAGTACTTGATGGGAGCGGTGTAAAAGTAGCATCAGTTGCAACAGGTTTTCCGGGCGGACAGATGCCTTTAAAACTTAAAATTGAAGAGGTAAAACTTGTAGTTAAAAATGGCGCTGATGAAGTTGATATGGTTATTAGCAGAGGTGAGTTTCTTGACGGTAATTATAAATACGTTTTTGATGAAATTTCTGCTGTTAAAGATGCTTGCGGTGAGGCTCATTTAAAAGTCATTTTAGAAACGGGTGAGTTAGAAACTTTTGATAATGTTAGAAAAGCAAGTATTATTGCAATGCTGGCAGGTGCTGATTTTATTAAAACATCGACCGGTAAAGTTCAGCCGGCAGCAACACTTCCAGTTACTCTTGTTATGCTCGAGGCAATTTGTGATTTCTATAATGAAACCGGTAAAATTATCGGAATGAAACCTGCCGGAGGCATAAGAACTACAAAAGATGCTATTGCATACCTTTGTCTTGTTAAAGAAACACTTGGCGATACTTGGTTATCACCTAACTATTTCAGGATTGGTGCATCAACACTTCTGAATGATTTACTAATGCAGTTTCAAAAAGAACAGACAGGATTTTATCAATCCGCTGATTATTTCTCAAATGATTAAAAAATATATTGTTTTTACAACAGCAATATTAGGTTTAATTATTTCGGTTAATTGTCAAGGAGACAATATTAAAACTAAATCAATCCGGTATTATGACCTTGATATTAAATTAAGTTATAACCCCAAAAATTTTTTTACAGGTGTTATAAGTATCAGTAAAAATGGTGCAGAGCTTTATTCAATAGATAGTACCTTCAGTGATTATATTGGTCATGATGAGATGGATCTTAACAGTGATGGTTCCAAAGAACTCCTGTTATACTGTTCAGGTGGAGCATCTCCATATATTTTTCAGGATCTTTATTTTTTTGATATTAAACGGAGCGAAAAGCCCGTATATATGATCCAGAATGGGTATCTTGATACAACCACATCAAAGCACGGGAGGATACTTGTGAATCAGAGATTATCACCTGCTGTTATGGGGCTTTGGTATTCATGGTTTTTGGAATATAAAGATAAC
>WBZR01003191.1_pt1 | contig 15389 bp, 14 predicted proteins | sample 5204231 | NCBI WGS metagenome assembly WBZR01 (sample SAMN12412403, study PRJNA552823) | activated sludge metagenome | isolation source: activated sludge from anammox sidestream of wastewater treatment plant... | place: USA: Virginia | collected 2017-08 | reverse complement strand
ACGCCTGCAAAATAACGCTCGTAAAGTTGATGGATGAGCAAAGGCGAGCTTCTCACAAAAATAACCGTTTGGTTGGCGCTCGCGGGGTACGCGACTGGCGCCTCGGTCTATCTGCTTTCTCGCGGAAGGAGGAGATGGGATGAGGTGGCCCGGATGGCCTGGACTGCCGGCTGCGCCGGTCTTCTCCTTCACGTGGCGTGCGCCCTTCACTACTACCACAATTGGAGCCAGGCGTCGGCGTATCGCGAAACCGCGCGCCAGACCGCCGAAGTGACCGGGATGAACTGGGGCGGCGGGCTGTTCATCAACTACGCGCTGATCGTCGGCTGGATTGCGGACGCCGTCTGGTGGCGCCGGGGTCTGGACGCTTATCGCAATCGTCCGCGATGGCTGGCGTCAGCGTGGCAAGGCTTTCTGATCTTCATCATCTTCAACGCCACTGTCGTATTTAAAACCGGCCCGCTTCGCTGGATCGGATTAGGACTCTGTTTGTGGCTGGTCTTCCTGTGGCTGTTTGTGAGCAAAACGTTGGGGCGCTCCGAAGCTAAGCCGAACTTCAAGGAATAAACGAATGGACTCTTTGCGAGTGGAAGCGAATCGCCCGGCGCTGGGATTGGCGCGACTGCCGGTTTATTACGGCTGGGTGAACCTGACAGTGGCGGCGTTGGCGATGGTCGGAACGCTGCCCGGCAGGACGCAGGGACTGGGGTTGATCACTGAGCCGTTGATCAAAGACCTTCAGGTTGACCGCGTGCTCTTCGCACAGATCAATCTCTGGGCGACGCTGCTCGGCTCGCTGCTCTGCCTGGGCGTCGGGCGGTTGATAGACCGGCTGGGCAGCCGCGTGGCGCTGACGGGTGTGGCGCTGGCGTTAGGCGCGGTCACGCTGGCGATGAGCGGTGTGCGGGGCGTCATCTGGCTCGCATTGCTCATCACGCTGACGCGCGGCCTGGGGCAGAGCGCGCTTTCGGTCATCAGCCTGACGATTGTCGGCCAATGGTTCGTCCGCAGGTTGAGCCTGGCGATGGCTGTTTACACCGTCATCCTGAGCGTCGGGTTTATGATCGCCTTCCCCGTTGTCGGAGCGGCTGTGGTTGGGGGCGGATGGCGCGCAGCGTGGGCCGGAGTCGGCGCGGCGATCCTGTTCGGCCTCGCGCCCATCAGCTGGCTGCTTGTGCGGCGCACGCCGGAAGATTGCGGCGTCTCGCTCGACGGCGAAAAACAGACGGAAGAGAAATCGGACGAAGCGGGAACTGGTCACACATTATTTCAAGCTCTGGCGACGCCCGCGTTTTGGATCTTCGCCCTGGCGAGTTCCATTTACGGCCTGATCGCTTCGGGCATCGCGCTGTTCAACGAATCCATCCTCGCGGAGTTGGGCTTCGACGCGGCCACTTATCACAGCAGCCTGGTGATCACCGCTTTGACAGCGTTGGCCGGAAATTTCTTCGGTGGATGGCTGGCGACGAAATGGTCGCTGAACCGTTTGATGGCGCTGGCGATGAGCCTGCTGGCGCTATCGCTGCTGGCGCTGCCGCACGTGCGGACGCAGGCGCACGTCGCGGCCTACGCTTCGGTGATGGGCGTCGCGGGCGGTTTTGTGATGGTGATTTTCTTCTCTTTCTGGAGCCGCGCTTTCGGACGCGCTCATCTGGGCAAAATTCAGGGAGCTGCTCAGACGCTGACCGTTCTCGCTTCGGCAATCGGGCCGCTGCTGTTGGCCGAATGCGTGACGCGCACCGGTTCTTACGCCGTAATCTTTTATCTGCTCGCGCTGATTGTCGGCGTGTTGGGAATCGCAGCCTGGTTCGCGCGCGTTCCATCCGACTGGCGTTCAAATTGACGCGTTGAACAATGCCGCGCCAGCGGCGTCACGCGTTGCGCTTCGCAATAACCCCGCGAATGAATTTCAGATTCGCGCTCATATCGTTTTCGACCGAACCGCTGGGGCTGTCGCATTCAAGTTGCGCCCATTTGTCGAAGCCGATGTCGGCCAGCGCGTCAACCACCGCCTTGAAATCAATCTTGCCCTGGCCCAGATAATTCGGATTGTCTTTCAAATGAACTTCGCAGATGCGCGAACGTCCGAGCCAGCGAATCTCTTCGATGACGTTGAATCCGTTCTGAGTCGAATTGCCAACGTCGTAATAGGTCAGCACGGCGGGCGATTTCGACCGTTCCATGATCCGCACGTTGTCGCGCGCCGAGATTGTGTCTTCGAGACCGAGAATCACTCCAGCCTTTTCAGCCGCCGGAGCAATCTCGCGCAACGCGTCGCCGACATAATCCATCTCGGCTGCCGTCTTCAACGCCCACTTGCCGAAGAACGGCAGCAGGATCACTTTCACGCCCATCGCCTTCGCAATCGGGATTGATTCAGCCACCCACTGTTTGCCCAGCGGGTCGGACTTCAATCCGTTGACGTGCAGGATGTCCAGACAGAGCGAGGTTATCGGCAATCCGATCTTCTTCGACTCTGCCAGAAAAGCCTTTTGTAAGGCTTCATCTTTCAATTGCATCTGGCGGCCGATGCTGACCTGCACGCCGTCGAAGCCGATCTTTTTGGCCAGCGCGACCGAGTCAGTCTTCGCGGTCTGCCGCAAATTCCAATCGGGAGCGCCGACCTTGAACTTCACGCCTGTCTTCAAAACATGGGCGGCGTATGCGATGAGTTGTTGATGCGCGAGCGCAGCGGATGCAGCCGCAGCGGCGCCAGTCTGCAAAAAGCGTCGTCTGGAGATTGTCATTAAATAGGCTCCTTGTCGTGATGCGGATTTTCAACGGATGTTGACGCGAACAGTTTTTGCCGCGCGCCACCGCGCTGTCAATACGGCGCTGGTCAATTGATCAAATATAGTGGCTGAAGCTATGATCCCGCCCGTCAGAACAGACATCTCCATTCAAAAAATTCTTTATCGCATCAACGAGGAGGAAATTATGTCGCGCACTCACACCGCTCTTCGCTTCGCGTCTTTGTTTGTCTGCGTGTCGCTCGGCCTGGCTTTGTTTGCCGGCGGCGCGGCGCAAATCTTTCGTGTCAACGCCAACGCTCAGCAACAGGGCGAGAAGAAGCCCGATGAGAAGAAGGACGAGAAGAAGGAAGAGTTGATTCTGAAGCCGGAAGCCAAAGTCTCGTTCACAACCGACGAAGGCACCTGGATGTCGCTCGACGTTTCGCCCGACGGCCAGACCATCGTCTTCGATCTGCTCGGCGATATTTACACGCTGCCTATTGCGGGCGGCGAGGCCAAACGAATTGTCGGCGATATGTCGTTCGAGGGGCAGCCGAAGTTTTCACCCGACGGCAAGCTGATCGTCTTCACCAGCGACCGCAGCGGGGCCGAACAGTTGTGGGTCTGCAAACCTGACGGCTCCGATCCGAAGCCGATCACGAAAGGGCGCGGCGCGGGAATGCTCTATTTCCTCTCGCCTTCGTGGACGAGCGACGGCGCCTACATCATCGCGTCGAAATCGGAGCGCGGCATCGGCACGTTCCACGTTTATATGTATCACAAGGACGGCGGCGCGGGAGTTTCAGTCGGCCCGCCGCCTCCACCTCCGCCAACGCCCGGACAGCAAGGCCCGCCGCCCGGCCCACAGATCAACAAGATGGGAGCTGTAGCTTCGCCCGACGGACGGTTCATTTACTGGGCGCAGCGCACCGGCGCATTCAATTACAACGCGCAATTCCCCATCTGGCAGATCGTTCGATTCGACCGCGACACCAGCGAAACCTCGACGATCACAAACGCGCAGGGCAGCGCGATGCGGCCCGTGCTTTCGCCCGACGGCAAGCATCTGGTTTACGCAACGCGGTTTGAAACGAAGACCGCGCTGCGCGTGCGCGACCTGGAAACCAATCAGGAGCGCTGGCTGATCAACAACGTTACGCGCGACGACCAGGAATCGCGCGCGACGCGTGACACCTTCCCCGGCTACGCGTTCATGCCCGATGGCAAATCGCTGATCGTTCCGATTGACGGGAAGATCAAACGCGTGGATTTTACGACGGGCGAGGCGACGGTGATTCCATTCACCGCGAAAGTTGATATGGACATCGCGGCGCGGCTGCGTTTCGATTACAAAGTTGACGACGGGCCGAACGTCAAAGCTCGCCTGATCCGTTACCCCGCGATGTCGCCCGATGGCAGGCGCGCCGCGTTCTCGGCGTTCAATAAAATTTACGTGATGGACTTGCCAGTCGGAACTCCGAAGCGTTTGACCAATTTGAACGCCGGCGAATTCATGCCCACGTGGTCGCCTGATGGCCGCTACGTCACGTTCGTCACGTGGTCGCGCGAGGGTGGGCATATTTACCGCGTCATCGCGAATGGCGAAGGGCAGCCGGAGCAGTTGACCCGCCGCCCCGCGTTTTACACCTACCCGGCCTATTCGCCCGACAACTCGAAGATCGTCTTCACATCGGGTTCGATTGACGATCAGCTATTCGCCGATCTGCGCGGCGATCATGAATTCTTATCGGAAACCGAAGCCGCGCTGCACGGGCGCGCCGATGGCGAGGTCACTGGCGCCGGCGGCAACACGGGCGTTGATCTGCGATACATCCCGGCGAGCGGCGGCAATTCGACGCTGATCGCCTCGGCGCAGGGCGGACGTTATCCGCACTTCTCGAACGATCCGAATCGTGTTTATCTGACCACTGCTCAGGGGCTGACTTCGGTGCGGCTGGATGGGCAGGATCGGCGCACGTTGCTGAAAGTGACCGGCACGGGCGCTCCGCCGAATCCGACGCCAGCGAGCATGATCAAAATCTCGCCCGACGGCGCGCAGGCTTTCTGCGAAGTTCAAGGCAAGCATTATCTGGTCACGATTCCGAAAGCGGGCAAAGAGACCGTGAATGTCAGCGTCGCAGGCGGCCCGTCATCCGTGCCCGTGAAGAAGATGTCGGCGGAAGGCGGCGATTACATCGCGTGGTCGCGCGACGGCAAAACAGTCACGTGGTCGTGGGGCGCGAAGTTTTATCGGCAGGCCATCGGCGCGGACAAATCCGAAAGCTTCGACATCGCGGTCGAAATGCCGCGCCAGAAGCCGAAAGGCGTAGTCGTGTTGACCGGCGCGCGCATCATCACGATGCGCGGCGACGAGGTGATCGAGAAAGGCGACATCACGATCACCGACAACCGCATCACCGAAATCAAACCGTCAGTCACGAAAGGCAAGCCCGTCTTCCCCGCCGGAGCCAAAGTGATTGACGTGACCGGCAAGACGATCATCCCGGGCATCGTTGACGTCCACGCGCACATGTGGCCGCCGCGCGACGTGCATCAGACGCAGGTCTGGCAGTATCTGGCCAATCTGGCTTACGGCGTGACGACGACGCGCGATCCGCAATCGGCGACGACCGACGTTTACGCTTACGCCGATCTGGTCGAAGCTGGCGAGATCATCGGCCCACGAATTTACACGACCGGCCCCGGCGTTTTTGATCGTTCGGGACTCGACGACAAGGACGCCACGCGCAACTACATCAAACGTTACCGCGAGGCTTATCAGACGGACACCTTGAAAGAATACGTCGCCGGTGATCGCATTGTGCGGCAATGGGTGGCGGCGGCGTGTAATGAATTCAAGATCACGCCGACGACCGAAGGCGCGCTCGACATGAAGCTCGACCTGTCGCAGATGATTGACGGTTTTTCGGGCAACGAACACGCGCTGCCGATTCAGCCGATCTACAAAGACATCGCCGAATTCGTGGCGCAGTCGAAAACCTTCTACACGCCGACGACACTGGTCGCTTACGGCGCGCCGTGGTCTGAAAACTATTTCTTCGAGAACACTGATGTTGTGGGCAACAAGAAGCTCGCCCGGTTCATCCCGCGCGAACTGCTGATGACAATGCTGCGGCGTCGCGGCCAGTGGTTTCATCCCGAAGAGTATGGCCACAAAGGCATCGCGGAAGGCGCGGCGAAAGTCGTTCGCGCGGGCGGCAGAGTTGGCCTCGGCGGTCACGGACAGATGCAGGGCATCGGTTGCCATTGGGAGTTGTGGAATCTGCAATCCGGCGGGTTGACACCGATGGAGACGCTTCGCGTTGCGACGATCTTCGGCGCCGAAGCCATCGGATTGAACCGCGACGTGGGTTCGCTCGAAGCGGGCAAGATGGCCGATTTGATCGTGCTCAATCAAAATCCGCTTCTCGACATCCGCAACACCAATACGATCCGCTACGTGATGAAGAACGGCGAACTGTTCGACGGCGAAACTCTGGATCAGATTTGGCCGATGCAGAAGAAGCTGGATAAGCAATATTGGTGGGACCGCGAGCCGAAATAGAAACCCTCGGGGCGCACGCGGCCCGCGTGCTGGCTTACTGAGAAGACCTGCTGCGATGAAAGTAGAGCTTCAGTAAGCCAGCACGCGAGGCCGCGTGCGCCCCAATACCTTATTCTTCATCAAACTCTTCCTCATCTTCAGGAAATTCAACCCGGTCGTAAACTTCCGCTAGCTCCAACGTGCAGTTGACCGAAGCAATGTGAACACTGTCGGACAATTCGATGACCGAAGCGGCGATCACCCATTGTCCATCTTCTCGCAGCGCGAAATGTTCGACGAAGGGGTGATTTTGAGCGACGATCAGGTAATCGGTCAGAGATGGATTGAATGTGCGATAGCGCCGGAATTTTTCGCCGCGATCGAAAGCTCCGGTCGAAGGCGACGCGACCTCGATGATGACTTTTGGGTTGACGAGCGTATCGCGATTTTCATCCAGGAACTGATGTTCTCCGCAAACGATCACAAGATCGGGATAAGAGTACAATCCTTTTTGCGAGTAACGTCTTCTCGGCAGCGGGCCACTTCGGACTCTCGTATCCTTTGCGAACGCCTGGCAGCGCGTGCCTTTCAGTTGATTGCGTATCTCTCCGGTTAGATTGGTGCAGATAGCTCCGTGCTCCGGGCTTTCGCCCGCCATCGCATAAATCTGCCCATCCAGATATTCGTGGCGCTCTTCGGACTCTCGCTCCATCGAAAGATATTGGTCTTCAGTGTAACGAATCTGCGCTTGGGGTAAGCTCATTTTTCACCTCCATCGCCAACCGCGAGCGCGCAGAGCCTCCTCGAAGCCGGCGTTTTTGTTTCATTCATCGTCCAGCTCTTCGTCTTCCTCCAAACCGGGAAAAGTGACCCGGTCGTAAACCTCCGCAAGCTGTAAAACGCAATTGACCGAAGCGATGCGAACACTGCCGGACAATTCGATGACCGAGGCTGCGATCACCCACTGCCCGTTCTCCTGCCGGGCGAAATGTTCAATCAGCGGGCGGTCCTGAGCCACAACCAGATAATCGGTCAGCGAAGGATTGAACATGCGATAACGCCGAAACTTCTCATCGGAATCGAAAGATTCTGTCGAAGGCGACAGGACTTCGATGATGACTTTCGGATTGATGAGCACATCCTGGTATTCATCGAGAAACTGCGGCTCTCCACAAATGATTACGGCGTCAGGGTAGGAATATAAGCCTTTGATCGAATGGCGTCTTTTCGGCAGCGGGCCGCTGCGAACTTTCGTATCCTTTGTCCAAAGCCGGCAAGGCGTGCCCCTAAGCTGCGAGCTAATCTCACGAATGATGTTTACGCTGATGTCCCCGTGCTGCGGACTCTCGCCCGCCATCGCATAAATCTGCCCGTCCAGATATTCGTGACGCTCTTCGGACTCGCGCTCCATCGCCAGATAATGATCTTCAGTAAATCGGATTTGCGTTTGTGGCAAGCTCATTTTTCACCTCCCATCGGAAAACGCCCCGCCTGAGAGCGGCCGGGGCTGGCTTTCAACCGCCGTCATTTTAACTACGGCGGTTGAATCTGTCAGCCCACGGCCGCTTCATTCTCACTTGACGCTGACCCGCGCGACATTGGTCAAGGCCGGCGAAGGCCCTCTGCGCGCATACGAAGAGGACTTCGGCATTCACGCCGCCGATTTGAAATAAGGCTGTCTCGATGAAGATTTAAACGGCTCGCCAAACGATCCGCCCGCCGGCGATTGTCGCCACCGGCGCGCCTCTCAATTCCCAACCGTCGAATGGCGTGTTGCGGCTTTTGGATTGAAACTTCGAGGCGTCAATTTTGACTTGCCTGTTCGGATCGAAGATCGTCACATCGCCTACCGCGCCGACCTTCAAAGTTCCGCGATCAAGTTTGAAAATTCGCGCGGGATTGGTCGAGAGCAATTCGATCATTCGGCTGAGCGCGATCACGCCGCGATGAACCAGACGATCAAGCGTCAGGCTGACGGCTGTTTCCAGACCGGCGATGCCGTTCGGCGCGTGATCGAATTCGAGCATCTTTTCGTTGGCGTGGTGCGGCGCGTGATCGGTGGCGATGGCGTCAATCACGCCGTCGCGCAAGCCTTCGATCACCACTTCGAGATCGGATTGCGAGCGCAGCGGCGGCGCCATCTTGAAATTGGTGTCGTAGCCGCTTTCGTAAACGTCGCGGTCGGTCAGCGTGAAATGATGCGGCGTGACTTCGCAGGTGACGGCCAGACCTTTTTGCTTTGCCTGTCGCACAAGATCAACCGAACGCGCGGTCGAGATATGCGCGATATGGACGCGCGCGCCGGTCAGTTCGGCGAGCATGATGTCGCGCGCAACGTGCAGGTCTTCAGCGGCGCCGGGCAATCCCTTCAATCCCATCAAAGCCGAGTACTCGCCTTCGTGCATCGCCCAACCTGCAGCGCCGCAGCAATCTTCGCAATGATCAATAACCGGCAGATCGAAATCGCGCGAATATTCCATCGCGCGGCGCATCAGGCCGGAATCGAGCACAGGCTTTCCGTCGTCGCTGATGGCGACGATGCCCGCAGTTTTCATCTCGCCGATTTCGGCCAGTTGCTCGCCTTTCGATCCCTGCGTGATCGCGCCGATTGGAAAAACGTTCGCCAGCTTCGCCGCCCGCGCCTGTTCGACGATGAAGCTCGTGACCGACGAGTTGTCGTTGACCGGCTTCGTGTTCGGCATGCAGCAAACGGAAGTGAATCCGCCCGCGACCGCCGCCCGCGCGCCCGAAGCGATGGTCTCTTTGTATTCAAAACCCGGCTCACGCAAATGGACGTGAAGATCAATGAAGCCGGGAGCGACGATCAAACCCGAAGCGTCGAACGTTTCGACGCCATCAGCGCTGATGCTTTCGCCGATTTCAGCGACGCGGCCATCGCGGATAAGCAGGTCGCGCCTGGCGTCGAGCGATTGCGACGGATCAATGATGGCGCCGTTGCGAATGATCAATGAAGACATAATTCCAAATTTGAGATGCAAGATTTGAGATTCGACTACTCTCCACCGGCAAGCAGATACAAAACCGCCATCCGCGCCGCCACGCCGTTCTCCACCTGATTCAGAATCAGCGAGAACGGCCCATCCGCGACATCCGAATCAATTTCGACTCCACGGTTGATCGGGCCGGGGTGCAGGACGATCACGTCATCTTTCGCCAGTTCCAGCCTTTTGCGATTCAGCCCGTAGTGGATCGAGTATTCGCGCAAGCTGGGGAAGAAGCCGCCCGACTGCCGTTCGAGTTGAATTCGCAGCATCATCACGACATCCGCGCCAGTGATCGCTTCGTTGATGTTGTCGGCGAATGTGACTGAGCCGTCAGATGGCGCGATGTGTTTCTCCAATCCGAATGGCAACAGCGTGCGCGGGCCAGCGAAGACGACGTGCGCGCCGAGTTTTGAAAGCAGATGCGCGTTCGAGCGGGCTACGCGGCTGTGCAGCACGTCGCCGATGATGGCGACCTTCAATCCGGCGATGCGGCCTTTGTTGTGACGGATGGTGAGCGCGTCGAGCAGCGCCTGCGTCGGATGCTCGTGCGCGCCGTCGCCGGCGTTGATCACCGAGGCTTTGACTATCTTCGCGATCTGATGCGGCGCGCCCGATGACGAATGCCGGATGACGATGGCGTCGGGCGCCATCGCCTGCAAATTCAGCGCGGTGTCAACGAGCGTTTCGCCTTTGACAACGCTCGAAGTCGAAGCCGAAATGTTGATGGCGTCGGCTGACAGGCGCTTGGCGGCTATCTCGAAACTTGTGCGCGTGCGCGTGGACGCTTCAAAGAAAAGGTTGATGACAGTCTTGCCGCGCAGCGTCGGGACTTTTTTGATCTGCCGCTGGTTTACGTCGCGGAACGTTTCAGCGGTGTCGAGGATGAGATTGATCTCCTCCGGCGAGAGGTCGGCGATTCCCAGGAGGTCTTTGCGTTTTAATGGCATGCAAACAAGTAGGGAGTAGGGAGTGGGGAGTGGGGAGTGGGGAGTGGGAGTGGGGGAAAGGCCCCCACTCCCTACTCCCCACTCCCCACTCCCTGCTCACTTCTGCTCGACGACCAGCACCTGCTCCGTCTCGTCGAATTCAGGAAGCATCACTTTGATGATTTCTTTTTCGGTCGTCGTGACATACTTGCCGATGTAATCGGCCTGGATCGGCAATTCGCGCCAGCCGCGATCAACGAGCACGGCCAGTTGCACTCGGCGCGGCCGGCCGAAGTCAATCAGTTCGTCCATCGCGGCGCGGATCGTCCGTCCGGTGTAGAGCACGTCGTCAACCAGGATGATCGTCTTACCGGTGATGTTCGCGGGCAGTTCAGTCTTGTTGACGACCGGACGTTCACCAACGGTGCTCAGATCGTCACGGTAAAGCGTGATGTCCAGCGCGCCGGTCGCCACATCAACGCCGTCCATCTCTTTGATCTTCGACGCGATCTTTGCGGCCAGCGGCACACCACGCCGGCGGATGCCGACCAGTAAAACATCCGAAAGGTCGGGGTTGTTTTCGACAATCTGTGATGACATTCGGGCCAAGACGCGGTTCATATCGGCTGCGGTCATCACACTGGATTTCTCGATGAATTCCATTTTGGAGCCTCGGTAGCTTTGGAGTGTTGATTTCTATGACGGTTGAACGAACGCGGAATATAGCATCGTTCACAATCGTTTCGCCAGTTCAGCCTGAAACGCGCGGATGCGGCGCGCATTCGTCCCCAGATCGCCTTTGCCTACGCGCGATTTCGAGCGGACATTGACGACCGTCGCGCCGCCTTCGCGTGTGATCGTCACGGTCACGTCGTCTTTGAATTTGAAAAGGCGGGTTGTCGCAATGGCTTCGATGACGCCCTGCTCACGATTCGTCTCGCGTATTTCCCAGCCCATCGCCTGCGCGACGGCGAGCGCAGTGTCAAAAACTCTATCGGATGGTTGATTGAATCGTTGCGGCTGGATGTCGGGATATTCGCGCGTCGCGCCCGTCCTGACGTCGTTGATGCGCGGCCAGATCAGGCCGAGGATGAACGGAGAACTGGCCAGCAAGACCAGCGCGACGATAATTCCCGCGATGAGTTTATTCGCTTTCATAGATTCGCCTTGTCGTTCCGGAATTACTGCTGATTGAGCGCGGGCAACGATACACGAGCGTGGCGAAGGCTGTAAACGTCTTTGCCTCGCCCGATTTCGTTCTGCTAGACTCGCGTTTACTTCCCACCCCACATGCGGATTCGGAGATTTCCTTTTGTCAGTAAATTCGCCATCAACGCCAATAATGATTGACACCGTAGCCATCGTCGAACGCAACCATTTGATCTCTTCGGAGTCAACACGCCGCTATGGCTATTTGCAATTGCGTCTGGATCAGGAGATTCCCGTCCTGCCGGGCCAGTTTGTGATGCTGAAACCGCATGGGATCTACGAGCCGCTGCTGCGTCGCGCGATGGCCTATTTCCGCAAATCAATTATCAACGGCGCGCGCTGCGTTGATTTCATCTATCAGATTCTGGGGCGCGGCACACAGGCGCTGGCGAAGTTGAAACCCGGCGGTGAGGTTGATTTTCTCGGATCGCTTGGAAACACGTACGACATTGAGGCGGCGCGCGGGCGCGAGGCGTTGCTGGTTGCAGGCGGCGTAGGCTCGCCTGCGCTGTTTATGCTGGCCGAAGAATTGTTGAAACTTGGGATGAAGACAAAACTCTTCATCGGCGGGGCGAGCCGCGGCGACCTTTGCGGACTTGATGATTTCATCGAACTGCTTTCGGAGAAGAACGTCGTTTGCGCGACGGTTGACGGCAGTCGCGGAGAAGCAGGTTTCGTCACGGCGCCGCTCGAAAGATATTTGCAATCACGCGGCGGCGAGCGGCAGATTATTTACGCCTGCGGCCCCGATCCGATGCTGCATCGCGTTTCGCAAATCGCCGAGCGCTTTGCCGTACCTTCGCAGCTTTCGCTCGAAGCGCCGATGGGATGCGGTTACGGAGTTTGCGTAGGCTGCGCGGTGGCTGTAAAACACGATTGTCCCGAAGGCTTCGTTTACAAAAAGGTCTGCACCGACGGGCCGGTGTTCTGGGGTGACCGGATTCACTGGCTTCATTGATATGGCGCAAAGAAAATCCATGACCAATCAAAAAATTGATTACTGCGCTGGCGGACTCGTCTGGCGCGAGTCGTCGAAGGGCCGCGAGGTTTTATTGATCCTGAGCCGCGGCGACAACGCCTGGAAATTGCCGAAAGGTCACATTGACGACGATGATCCGGGATGGGACGCGGCGGCGCAACGCGAAGTCAAAGAAGAGACCGGTTACGACACGGCGATCACGGAGTTCGCAGGCTTCACGACTTACCCAGTCAAAGGCAATCCCAAAGTCGTGTTTTATTGGCATATGATTCCGTTAGGCGAATCGGACTTCGAGCCGGACGACGAGATTCTCGAATACGGTTGGTTCACCGCGCGCGCGGCCCTCGACCGCCTGACATTTCCAAGAGACAAAGATTTTCTTCGGCAGTTTGTGAAAGACGATGAGCTTTAATCCGCAATCAAATTTACTCTCGGTTGAGATCGCGGGCATTCGCTTCAACAATCCCGTGTTGACCGCGAGCGGCACGTGCGGCTACGGGTTGGACATGACCGAGTTGATTGATCTGAACAAACTCGGCGGCGTTTGCACAAAGGGATTGTCCGCGAAGCCGATGCGCGGCAACGCGCCGTGGCGCATCGTCGAGACGCACGGCGGGATGCTCAACGCCATCGGGTTGCAAAACATCGGCGCCCGCGCGTTCGTGGAAGAGAAGCTGCCGGAGTTGAGAAAGTACGACACGCGCGTCATCCCGAACGTCTTCGGCTACACGGTTGAAGAGTACATTGAAGCGATAGAAATTTTGGAAGACGGCGAAGGCATTCACGGTTACGAGTTGAACATCTCGTGCCCGAACGTCAAAGCGGGCGGCGAAAGTTTCGCCAACGACGCGCGGCAGGCGGCTGCGGTGACTGAGGCCGTCAAGCGCGCTTCGACGCGCCCGGTGATCGTCAAACTCTCACCGAACGTGACCGACGTGGCTGCAATCGCGCGCGCGGTCGAAAGCGCCGGAGCCGACGCGCTGTCGCTGATCAACACAGCGATCGGAATGGCGATTGACATCAACACACGACGACCGCGACTGGCCAACGTCACGGGCGGATTGTCAGGCCCGGCGATTAAACCGATTGCCGTGCGCTGCGTGTTCCAGGCTTCGCGCGCGGTCAGGATTCCACTGATCGGCATCGGCGGTATTGCGTCGACGGAAGACGCGCTAGAATTCATCATCGCCGGGGCGAGCGCGGTGCAGGTCGGCACGGCGAACTTTTATGATCCGGCGGCGACGATGAAGATTGTTGACGGATTGGCTGAATATTGTTTGAGGAATGGGCTGGAGAATATCAGCGCGTTGTTTGGAACTGTCATCCTTGAATGATGAATTGTTGATGGCGATGAATTTCATTGGGAAGCACAAGGTCACTGCCGCTTTGCTCTTGATCGCATTGTCACTCGCGGTCCGGTCTGAACGCGTATTGGCATTCCAATCAAACTCCGCGCCTCGTAATAAGCTGATCGTCACTTCAGAACCTGAAGTGATCGTCAACGGCTCGCCCTGCCTGTTTCGAGTAAAATCGCGGAAGCCGCTCAGATCGCTCAGTGGCGAATGGCAGGGGCGTGACGTTTTCTTTGATTTTGACGCAAGAGATGGGGCGTGGTACGGCTTCGCGGGCGTGGGAATTGACGTGGCTGCGGGACGGCAGCGGCTCAGGCTCGAAGCCACGACAACGACCGGCGCTCAAATCTCCTACATTTATCCCATCAGGGTTGGGCGCGCGAAATACCCGACCGCACATCTCGGTGTCCCCCATCAATTCACTGAACCAGACGACGAGACGCTGGCGCGAATCAAGGAGGAGCAGGCGCTGAAGAAAGACGCCTTCGCGCGCGTCACTCCGTCCAGGTTGTGGTCAGGAAGATTCGCGGCTCCGATAGACAGCGTGATCACCAATGAATTCGGCATACGCCGCACGTTCAACCGCAAAGTTCAAAGCGTTCATCAGGGTTTGGATTTGCGCGCCGATACCGGCACGCCAGTCGGCGCGATGAACAGCGGCGTCGTGATTGTCGCGCGCGAGATGTTTTTCGAGGGCGGCTTCGTCGTGATAGATCACGGGCAGGGTTTGCTAACGCTTTACATGCATCTTTCCGAAATCAAAGCGCATGAAGGCGACAGCGTGGCGAAACGACAGATTATCGGCTTGAGCGGCGGAACCGGCAGGGCCACCGCTCCGCACCTGCACACGGGAGTTCGGTGGCAGGGCATTTACATTGATCCAGCTACATTGCTGAGAATGCAATTGCCCTGAGACTATTGCTTGAAATTTGGAAGGTTGATTGAAACTTGATGACTGATACACAAATCCGCAATCCCATAGTTGTCGCGTTAGACGTTGAATCGTCTGATCAGGCTTTATCCCTGGTCGAACGTTTGCGTGGCGTGGCCGGAATGTTCAAAGTCGGCAAACAACTCTTCACCGCCGCAGGCCCTGATGTCGTGCGAAAGATTATTGCGATGGGTGAGCGCGTTTTCCTGGATTTGAAATTCCACGACATCCCGAACACCGTTGCAATGGCCGGTGTGGAAGCCGCGCGCCTGGGCGTCAGCATTTTTAATGTCCACGCGATGGGTGGATCAAAAATGATGCGAGCCGTAACTGAGGCCGTGACCGAAACGGCGGAACGTGAGAGAATGGCCCGCCCTTTGATCCTGGGTGTAACGGTACTGACTAGCCACACGCAGGATTCCTTGAAAGAAGTTGGGATTGAGCCAAAGTTGGAAGACGAAGTGGTCAACCTTGCGCGGCTTTGCGATGCGTCCGGCATAGACGGCGTGGTAGCTTCGCCACTTGAAATTGCTCCGATCAGAAGCGCAATTAAAAATCCTGGCTTCGTTATCCTCACTCCCGGCGTTCGACCAGCAGGCGCGTCGCTCGACGACCAGAGCCGCGTGATGACCCCGGCCGAAGCCATTCACGCAGGCGCAAATTTTTTAGTCATTGGACGGCCAATCACAGCGGCTGATGATCCGGTCGCAG
>WBZR01003190.1_pt1 | contig 15396 bp, 13 predicted proteins | sample 5204231 | NCBI WGS metagenome assembly WBZR01 (sample SAMN12412403, study PRJNA552823) | activated sludge metagenome | isolation source: activated sludge from anammox sidestream of wastewater treatment plant... | place: USA: Virginia | collected 2017-08 | reverse complement strand
AAGGAGCGCGGCCGCATTCCGGCGCTCGATTCCCGGGATGCCTGGGAGCGACGCATGGCCGAAGGCGCGGCCGCCTTCATGCGCTTCAAGGCCGAGGGACGCTATGAGTAGCTCCGATCTCGACGAACTCGCTGCGGAGCTGGCCGAGTTCGCGCCGCCTGAAAAGCAGGGCGGCCGGTCGGCCCGGGAGGAGCGCATCATCGCCGGCTTCGAGGAAATCCAGCGCTACATGGAAAAGCACGGCCACGCGCCGCAACACGGTGAAGACCGCGACGTCTTCGAGCGCCTGTACGCCGTGCGGCTCGATCGTCTGCGCGCGCTCCCGGACTGCCGGGCTTTGCTCGAGCCGCTGGACCATCAGGGCCTGCTTGCCGGGGCGCCGGCGGTGGCTGCTTCGGCGGACGACACCATCGACGTCGATGATCTGGCCGCCGAACTGGCAGGCGTGGCCGAGGCGGACGACATCACGGTGCTGCGTCATGTCCGCACCAGCGCCGACAAGCGCACCGCCGAGGAGATCGCGGATCGCAAGCCTTGCGCAGACTTCGAGGCGTTCAGGCCACTGTTCGAGCGCGTCGCGGCGGAGGTCAAGACCGGCTTGCGCCAGTCACAGCCGATCGAGGCGGGACGCCGCGCGATCGAGGCCGGGGATTTTTTCGTTCTCGATGGCTTGACGCTCTACGTTGCCGAGCTCGGTGAGCCGCTGAAAACCACCGCCGGGGAAGTGGATCGGCGCCTGCGCCTCATCTTCGCCAACGGCACCGAAAGCAATCTGCTGCTGCGCTCGCTCCAGCGCGCGTTCTACAACGACCCCGCCGCGCGACGACTGGCCTCGCCCGAGAGCGGGCAGCTCTCCTTCGGTGGCGAGCTCGAGGCCGAGGATGTCGAAAGCGGCACGATCTACGTCCTGCGCTCCCTCTCCGATCACCCTTACGTCGCGCAACACCGCGACATCATCCACAAGCTGGGCGTCACCGGGGGCAAGGTGGAGACGCGCATCGCCAATGCCGAGAACGAGGCAACCTACCTGCTGGCGAAGGTCGAAGTGGTAGCAACCTACAAGCTCGCGGGCATCAACCGCACCCGGATGGAGAATCTGTTCCACAGGCTGTTCGCGCCCGCGCGCTTGAACATCACCATCAATGACCGCTTCGGCCATCCCGTGCAGCCCGAGGAATGGTTTCTTGTGCCGCTGTTCGTGATCGACGAGGCCGTCGCGCGCATCAAGGATGGCAGCATCACCGGCTACGTCTACGATCCGAGCGGAGCGAAGCTGGTGAAGGTATAGGACAGCCCAAATGCAGGAATGGCCCTCGCATTGCCGCGTGTTGTTTTGCACTTAAAGCTGACCCGTTGTTTGGCATAGATCAGCGAATCGTAGCCAAATTACGACAATTGCATCTGTATCAAATTGACTTTCATTTGAGATGGATGTATTAACCGTAGCATGACTACGACTAAACAAAGTCTGCTAAACAGACTCCACACGCGGCTGGCGCCTGGCACCCCCTTGGTGTCCGAGGATCTGGCTGCCATGGGCATATCCGCAGACTTGGCGGTTCACTACGTTCGTGCTGGCTGGCTTACGCGCCTGGCGCGCGGCGTTTTCTGCAGGCCAAACGATCCACCCGCGCTGCACCCCAGTCTGCTGCTTCTGCAACGCAAGTTCGAAGGGCTTCACGTGGGAGGCAGGTCGGCGCTCGACTGGTACGGGCTGCGTCAATACGTGGCACAGCAGCCGGTACTCCAGCTCTACGGGTGGGCGGCCGGTCGTCTGCCCCCATGGTTCACGGAGAGGTTTCCCGCCGAGTATCACCGAAAGCGAATGTTCGACGAACGGCCCGAAGCGCTTCTTCATGTCGGCCCTTTCGAGCAACGCCGCGAAGCTCCGCGGGTCTCCGCGCCGGAGCGGGCACTGCTGGAACTGCTGAGTGAGGTCGGTGTCAGGCAGACACTGCAGGAAGCCCGCGAGCTGGTAGAAGGCGCCTACTACCTGCGCGCCGATGTGCTGCGCGAACTTCTGCAGCAGTGCACCAGCATCAAGACGGTCCGGCTGTGTCTGCTGCTGGGTGGGGAGGGCTCGCTGCCTTGGATGAGCAAGCTCGATCCGGCCGCGCTTCCGAAAGGCAGCGATCGGCCGTGGGTGGCGCGATCCGCGGAAGGGTTGCTGGTGCTCAAGCCGTGAATGCATTGTATCTCCAGACGGCGAGGATGATGGCTCAGGTCGCGCCGTTGGTATTCGTCGATGACACCTTCGCTCTGAAGGGCGGCACGGCCATCAACCTTTTCGTGCGTGACATGCCCCGTCTGTCTGTGGACCTCGATCTGGTCTTTGCTGACCATTCACTGCCACGAGAGCAGGCGCTGGCTCGTATCAACGAGGCGATCCGCGAAGCCGCCGACAGACTCGTTCGGCGTGGATTTCAGGTGCACATTCCAGAAGCGCAGGCGGGCGAAACCAAGCTGCTGGTACGACGCGACCGGATCGAAGTCAAGGTGGAAGCCAACGTCGTCATGCGCGGGACGGTGCATCCTGTGCGCAGGGCTTCCCTCGTGCATGCCGCCCGCAACCAGTTGCTCGCTGACCTGGAGCTTCCAATGGTGTCGCTGGAGGATCTGTACGGCGGCAAGCTCTGCGCCGCGCTCGATCGTCAACATCCGCGCGACCTCTTCGACGTGATGAAACTCTACGAGCACGAGGGAATCACGCCCGGCATCCGTCGCTCATTCGTCGTCTACCTGGCCTGTGGCAACAGACCCATCCATGAGTTGCTGTTTCCGCAGCTGCGCGACATCCGGCACGACTACGCACACAGCTTTCAGGGAATGACCGAGGAGTCCGTGCCACTGGATGCCTTGACCGCGACAAGGGACAAGATGATCAAGCAGATCCAGCGGGAGATGGACGACGACGAGCGCCGGTTTCTCCTGTCACTCGTTCGCACGGAGCCCGAATGGCCGCGGCTCGGCATGGCGCACCTTGAGCATCTGCCCGGCTTGCGCTGGAAACTGCAGAACCTGCTGCAGCTGCGCAAGGCCAACGCGTCCAAGTTCGCAGAGCAGGCCGATGCTTTGATCACCGGGTTTGCGAGCGTCAGGTGATGATTCTGCTTTCGCGCCCACCCCCCAGGAAGCCTGCTGCATGGCCATTCGCAATGGCGGCGACGCGGCGGTTTGTGGTGCAACGCGGCCGTCCGCAGGTGAATGCAGGATCGTTCTCGAGGGCATGAGCGCCGCCGCCGCGCGTTCCATGGAGAACGTCGGTAGGACGTCCGGGCAAGCGCGAAGGGCCGAGGAGCCGGTCCGGAATGCAGGCGCCGATGGCGAGGGAAGCGGACGAATGGACCTGATTGGCTATGCGGGCATTGCCATTCTGGTGGTTGCCTTGGCCTACGTGTCGTCCTTCTTCAAGGGCACGAGGCTCAGGGGAATGGTCGCTGCCACGTTCTTCCTTCTCAACCTGATGGTTTTTGTCGCGGTCCTGCTGTACGCCATCATTGTCCTGCTGTGCAGAATAGGCGACAGCTGCGCCACCACCAATCTCCTGTTGGTTTACGTCACGATTGCGATTCCTGTTGGGGCAATATTGCTGACGGCAATTTTCATCAGGTACTTGCGATCGGCGACTCGCGCAAGAATGAATGCCGGGATGCTGCTGTTCAATGTGATCGCGCTGGCCACCATTTTCATCTTCAGGATTGGCACTTCGGCCTGAGGCCCTGACTGGCCGAATGGCAGGGGACTGCCTTGATAGGTGCTCGACCGCTGCACCATAATCACCGGCCGCACTGTCCGGAGCACCCATGGCCACCGCCCTCTACAAGCAGCCTGTCCCCGGCCTCGTGGCCTTCGGCGTCGCCTTCCTGAGCCAGTGGCTCGGGCACTCCATGTGGGCGCTGTTGCGCGCCTGGTTCGCAGGCGACCATGAGCTGCCGTCGCTGCTCCTCGGCCTCGTCGGCGCGGTGATGATTGCCCGGAGCCTCGCGCTCGGGGAAGTTGCGGCCACCTGGATAGCCTTCCTCGGCGCCCAGTTCGTCTGGGTCGGCTGGTTCGAACTGACGTTCGAGTTCTACGCGGCGTTCTTCGCCTGGCCGCGCTACGTCGCGGCTCCCGGCCTCGAGGCGGCAGGCAGCGTTACCTTCCTGATCGCGACGCTGCCGATCTTCGCCACCGTGTTCCTCCTCTACGGTTTCTACAACCGGCAGACGAAGTGCAACCTGATCCGCTGGTTTCACCGCAACCTGCGCATGACGCCCGGCATGCCCACCTCCGGCAATGGCCGCAGCATGGGCCGCATCGTCGCGATGGAGACCCTCTTCGTGGTGTGGGCCTGCTACCTCTTCTGGCTTTACGTGTCCTTCATCGGCGCCAACCAGTCCCTGATGGTCGCCGCTTATGCCGGCTGGGCGAGCTGGTTCGGCTACATTTTCTGGAAGCTGCTCAGGTTTCCGAAGGTGGGCCCGGCGTTTCGCTACGGTATTCCCGTGGGTATCGTCGCCTGGGGCCTGATGGAGATGCCGTCCTACATGGGTCTTTACGACGAGGTCTGGTTGAAGCCGGTCGAGTATCCGCTCACGACGATCGTCGTGACGGCGGTCTACGCGGCAGGCATCGTTTACCTCGCGAACCCGCCGGACCGGGCGCCCCGCGACGGCTCCGCGCAGACTGCTGCTGCCTGATCGGACGCGTGCGCCTACTGCGGTGGGCCGAGGAATCGGGGCTCCGGCTTGAAAAGGTGCCAGACATATTTTCCGCCTGGCGCGAGGCGCAGCGGGAAGGGGAAATATGTCTGGCACCTTTCCAGGCACCTTTCCAGCCGGTTACCACAGGCCGGTCCGTGCCGGAACCAGCAGCACAGCAGGGTGGATCCTCAGGTGCCGGTATTGCGGTTTCGGTAACTCCCGCCCTCTGCATCAGTCCATGCTGTCGGGGTTGGTGATTACCGAAACCGCAACACCGGCATCACTCCTACCAGCACCGCTCCATGTAAGGATCACAGCGCCCGCTTGATCGTCATGGCGCCACGGATCTGCCAAGGCTCGTAACCTGTCGCCCGGTCTTTCGGATAGTACGCGTCCAGCTTGTTCCGGACTGCCGGGTCAAGTGTGGAATCGTCTCCGTGACAGCCCAGGCACATCATCTGCACCGGTAGTGCCAGCATGTAGCGGTAGTAGCGAACACCACCATCCACGACCACCTCGCCTTTCTCCAGCGTCGCCGCACGCTCGCCTGCCGCGGCCCGACGGTCGAAGTCCTCGAGCACGGCCTGCTCCCAGGCATCGGGAACCGCCTTCGGGTTGCGGTTCTTCAGGCTGACACGCCGGATCTGCCAGCCTGATTCCGCGGAAGCCGCCTGTGCCAGCTGCGGACCCTTCACCCGACAAACTTCGACTGCCCCTGCAAAACCGTCTTTGCTGATTTCCTCCTGCAGCACGGCAACGAGCCGGGGCGGTACGCTGGCCGCCACGCGGCGCGCCTCCTCCAGCAGGGCGTCCTCGCTTGCCGACGCTCCGGCAGACATCACTGCCAGCGCCAGCGGAACGAGCCTGTATATGGTCGATCGCCGCATTGCCATGCTCCATTCGCGCCACTGCACGGGCAGTACCCTGCGGCGCATTGTATCCACTGGGATCGGGACCCATATTGGTAATATGGAATCCCGGTCCCGCCAGTCCAGGAGCACGCCACAGGAGGATCACCATGAAACCCGCGGAGAAATTCCAGCAGGCTTTGCTGGACCCTACGGCCATCTTCAGATCACCTGGAGACGTGCTCAGCGAGTCAAGCCTGTCTGCCGACCAGAAGGCCGAGATCCTCTCGCGCTGGGCCTACGACGCTGCCGAGCTCGCGGTGGCCGAGGAGGAAGGCATGATCGGCGGCGATGCCGGCGACATGGGCGCGATCATCCGGGCGCTCGACCAGCTCGCCTCGCCGGATCTCCAGCATTCGGCACCGACGAAGCACGCAGGCTTCACCACGCGGCGCTGAGGGCTCAGGTGCCGGTGTTACGGTTTCGGTAACTCGAACATCGCTGTCTTCTTTGGTCCAGGCTGTCGGGGCTGGCGGTTACCGAAACCGTAACACCGGCACCGTTCCCCCGCACGGGCTGTGTCCCTGCCGCCGGGACGTTCAACGACAGTGGCTTCGTCATGCACGGGATGGCCTGTCGCTGTCGATGAGCATGCTACGGTTGTGGGCTTGCACAGCGGGGGCGTAGACTGTAGCGCAGCCAGATTTCAGGCATCGGGTAAGAAAAATATGAAGTATCCTCAGCTGATTCGTGATGCATGCGCAGCCGCGACTGTCGGGCTGCTGACGAGCACGGCGTTTGCCGCGAGCTACAGCATCCAGATCGACGGCTCCGATGCCATCTGGCTCGCCGGCCGGAGCGATCTGGTGATTCCGGCTGCGGATCAGCCCTGGCCCGGTGGCCTGATCAGGCATGGTGGTCCGACCCCGGAGGAAATCCTCGAGACGCTGCCGCCGGGGATCGGCGTCAATGCAGGCGATGTCATCCAGGCGCTCGATCCGGCGATCGGCGGCATCAGTTTCTTCAACGGCTTTGGCGGTACTCTGTTCGGACCGGGCGGCAATGCGCTTTCCGGCAGCAGCCTGACTTCCTTCGGTGGCATCAGCGCGTACCAGGGCCCGCAGGGGCCGCTGGTGGGCGTGTTCCTGAATGACGATGTGCCTGACGGTATCGCGCCGGCAGGGCTTGATTTCACACCAGTCGGATTCGGCACGGATTTCCTTGCGCTGTCACCGGACCTGGCGCAGGTCTTCTACATCGGTGATGGCAAGACTTCCGGCGGGGTCTTCCAATCCTTCACTGCACCCGCCGGGGCGACACGGTTGTTTCTCGGTATTCCCGATGGCTTCAACTTCGGCGGCCCACCGGGTGCCTATGACGACAACGATGGCTGGTACAGCGTCCGGATCGGTGTGAACGAGACGCCCGCGGTTCCGCTGCCGGGGGCCATGTGGCTGTTCGGCACCGCATTTGCGCTGTCTGTCAGCGTCGCGCGCCGCCGCGGGGCCTGAATCCGGGCATTCGGCGGCCCGAGCAGGTTGGGCGGAGCCATATGCGGGCTGCCGTCAAACCCGCGCTTCTCTTGATGGCGCTGTCGGCCGTGATCGCCTCGGGTTGCACCCGACGCGAGACCGTGGAGCCCGCCGACACCATCTACTTCGGCGGCAGCATCATCACTGTCGATGCAGCCAATCCTGTAGTCGAGGCCGTTGCCGTCAGGGGCGGGAGGATTGCCGCGGCCGGGTCGCTGGCTGACCTGTCGGCGCGGAACAGGGGTGCATCCACGCGCATGGTCGATCTGGCGGGCAGGACGATGCTGCCGGGCTTCATCGATCCGCACAGCCACCTGATCATGGGCCTGCTGATGGAGGACCAGGCGAACGTCACCGCGCCGCCGGTCGGCCCGGCCAGCACCGCCGGGGAGATCGTCGCCGAACTGCGCAAGTTCGCCGCGGCCCGGGACAGGAAGCCGGGTGATTTCATCATCGGCTACGGATATGACGACAACCTGCTGCCCGCGGATCACCCGCTGACGAGGCTCGATCTGGATCCGGCTTTCCCGGACAACCCGGTCGTGGTCATTCACGTCTCCGCCCACGGTGCCGTGCTGAACTCGGCGGCACTGAAGCGGTTCAATATCACTGCCGCGACCCGGACGCCGCCCGGCGGCGTCATCGCGCGCCTGCCCGGCAGCCAGGAGCCGAGCGGCCTGCTGATGGAAACCGCCTGGCTGTCGCTGCATGAGCAACTGCCGGCGCTGTCCCGCCACCAGGAGCAGGCGGCGATCCGGTTCGCCCAGGGGCTCTACGCGGCCGCCGGCGTGACCACCGCCCAGGACGGCGCGACGATGGAAGCGCAGTTGGAGACCTTCCAGCGCGCCGCCGATCGCGGCGACCTGTACATCGATGTCGTCTCCTATCCGTTCATCGCCGACCTGGACAGGATCCTGGCCAGGCATCCGGCCCCGACATTCGGCAAGTACAACCATCACCTGAAGCTGGGTGGCTGCAAGATCCTCACGGACGGATCGCCCCAGGGCCGGACTGCCTTCTTCACCACTCCCTACCTGACCGGCGGCCCGGGCGGTGAGCAGGACTGGAGGGGCGAGCCGACCTTCCCGCAGGACGTCCTCGACGGCATGTTCAGGCAGTGCTACGGGCACGGCCTGCAGGCCATCGTCCATGCCAATGGCGACGCGGCCATCGACATGGCGCTGGCTGCGCACGAAGCGGCGATCGAGGCCGACCCGGGCAGGGACCGGCGCACGGTCATCATCCACTCGCAGTTCGTGCGCAGGGACCAGCTGCAAAAATACGCCGACCTGAAGCTGATCCCGTCCTTCTATACCGAGCACACCTTCTTCTTCGGCGAAGCGCATGTGAAGAACCGCGGCCTTGAACAGGCCTCGTTCATCAGCCCGATGAAGACGGCGATCGCCATGGGCCTGAAGCCGACCAACCACACCGACTTCAGCGTGGTGCCGATCGACCAGATGATGGTGCTGTGGTCAGCCGTGAACCGGACCATGCGCAGCGGCCAGGTGCTCGGGCCGGACGAGCGCATCAGCCCGATGGAAGCGATCAGGGCCATCACCATCAACGCTGCGTACCAGTATTTCGAGGAGGGCAGCAAGGGTTCGATCCAGCCGGGCAAGCTCGCCGACCTGGTGATCCTCGACAGGAACCCGCTGACCGTCCCCGTTGACGACATCAGGCATATCAGGGTCGTGGAGACGATCAAGGAAGGCAGGACCATCTACCCGAGGCCGTGATGCGGCCGCCATCGTACACTGTGGGCAACCGCCCTGGCCGACGTGACCGGGCGTCGCCCGGACGGCGGGCAACCGAGGTGAGAAGCGATGGAACTGTCCCTGCTGATGGCGCTGATCCTGCTCAACGGGTTCTTCGCCCTGTCCGAAATCGCGCTGGTGACCGCGCGCAGGGCACGCCTGCGCCCGCAGGCCGAGGCCGGCGACAGGCGCGCCGCCCGCGCGCTCAGGCTCGGCGAGCAGCCGACGCGCTTCCTGTCCACGATCCAGATCGGCATCACCTCCATCGGCGTGCTGAACGGCATCATCGGCGAGGCGCGATTCGCCGGGCCGCTGGCGGAGTGGCTGCAGCGGCTCGGCATGCCGGTGGAGGCGAGCCATCCTGGTGCCACTGCGCTCGTCGTCGTGGCCATCACCTACGTGACGATCGTGCTCGGCGAACTCGTGCCCAAACGTCTCGGCCAGATCAATCCGGAGCGGCTCGCCCGCGCGGTCGCCTTGCCGATGGACCTGCTCGCGCGTCTGGCGCGGCCGTTCGTGTTGCTGCTCTCCGCCTCCACCGAATTCGTGCTGCGCCTGCTGGGTTCCCGGGCGACGAGGGCCGAGGCGGTGACGGAGGAGGAGATTCATGCCCTGATCGAGGAGGGCTCGCAGTCGGGCCTGATCGCCGCGCAGGAGCGCACGATGCTGCGCAACGTTTTCCGGCTGGAGGACAGGCCGGTCACGACCTTGATGACACCACGCTCCGACATCGTGCATCTCGATATCGACTCACCGGCGGCACACAACCTCGCCACCATTCGCGAGTCCGTGCACTCGCGCTTCCTGGTGGGCCGTGACGGCTTCAGCGAGATCATTGGCATCGTCACCGCAAAGCAGCTCCTCGCCCAGGCGATCCGCGGCGAGCCGCTCGATCTCACCGCAAACCTGGACCCCGTGGTGTACGTGCCGGATTCGATCTCCGGCATGGAACTGCTGGATACCTTCCGCAGCACGCGCGCGCAGCTGGTGGTGGTCATCGACGAGTATGGGCATGTGCGCGGCATCGCCACGCTGCAGGATCTGCTCGAGGCCATCGCCGGGGAGTTCGACGGCGGAGACGCGGACTCGCGCGCCTTCCGCCGTGCAGACGGCTCCTGGCTCCTCGATGGCACGCTGCCGGTGCAGGATGTGCTCGACCATCTCGGTATCCGCGTGCCGCCCAGGGACCATGCGGGCAGCTACGAAACGCTGAGCGGACTCGTCATGTACCACCTGGACCGGATGCCGAAGACCGGTGACCGCATCCAGTGGGCTGGCTGGACTCTGGAAATCGTGGACATGGACGGCCGGCGTCTCGACAAGGTGCTGGCGACCCGGGAGATGCAGGAAGGCAGTGGCTGAGGCAGCCCAGGCCTGATCCCGCTCCTGTCAGAGTGGCCAGTCAACCGCTTGTGGCCTTGTCCATGTCGTGCGGGCAGCCGATAATCGCTGCTCACTAGAGCTGGACGTCTGCCGCTTCCGGCAGACAGAAGACTGGAGAAACGGCTTCATGAAATGGGATCCACCCGTAGAAGAATTCACCACGCCCAACCCGCTGACGGCGACGGAAGACATGTCCATTGACAGTCTCCGGGAGCTGATGGAGCAAGGCGGTGTACGACACCTGCCGATCCTGCGCGCAGGCAAGGTGGTGGGGCTGGTGAGCGACCGCGATGTGCGCGTTGCACAGGGGCTCAGTGACGAACACAAGTTCCAGGTCTGCGCTGCGGACATCATGGCCACCGACCCGGTGGCGGTGCTGGCGACGACGCCGCTCGACAAGGTGGCCTACACGATGTCGGATCGCAAGATCGGCAGCGTGATCGTCAACGAGGCCAGCGGTGAGTTCCTCGGTATCTTCACCGTGACCGATGCGCTGAATGCGCTGATCGAGATCAGCCGCGCCCGACGCTGAGAGGCTCGTGCCGGCGGGGGGTCAGTGCACCGGGACGGTGCCCGGCGCCCCCTTGTCCTTCAGGAAGAACACCAGGAACCGGGCCGGGCTGGTGTTGCTGGCGTTGCGCGAAACCGTGTGCACGTCATCGGGTGATTCGTAAAACGTTCCACCCGGCCCGAGCGTCGTTTCCTTTCCGCCTTCCACCTGCATCACGACGGAGCCTTCCAGCACATACACGAACGTGTGCGCGTTGTGCCGGTGGCTGCCCGATGAGGCGCCCGGCGCGTATTCGACCGTGAGCATCTCGACTTCCTTGCCGGGGAAGTCCGCCAGCTCCTTCACTATGAGCGGGATGACAGTCGCATCGGCTGCCGCCTTCTGCGTGGCCGCTGCCTGCGCTGCTGGCGGGTTTGCCGACATGGCCGGGGCTGCGAGGGCGGCGCTCAGGACAAGCAGGAGCGGACAGGCGATGTAGGCTGTCTTCATGATGTCGGTACCTCCCGGAAAAGCGCATCGCGGCAAGCAACAGAGCAGCAACGCATGCCAAGCATGCAGCAGGATACGACGGCCGGCTGGGCGCACGGTTGGGGTGTCAAACCCGGACGCTCGCCGATCAGTCGCCCGGCAAGGGATAGCAGCTGCCCTGTTTCCAGCCAGCCAGGTAGCGCTCCCACTGTGCATCCACCGCGGGAATCGCCGCCGGCGCCAACTTCGTCAACAGGTCGCGGTTCCGTTCCTGGTAGATTTTCGGACCGCCTTCTTCGGGCCACTGCCGCGTGGCATCGATGATGATCTTGCTGGTTCGACCGGATCTGACTGCGCTCGGGTCGAGCGGTATACCCGGCATGTCATCGAGGATCTCGGCAGCGGGGAAGGGCTGCCAGCGCGAGCCGACGGTGTGCATCACCTCGCCGAGATTCGTGCCGTCGACGTCCTCGTCCACGATGACAATGATCTTGGCGGAAATGCTGGTCTGGGCCAGCCGCCTGCCAACCTCCAGCGCCTGGCCGCGCCTCTTCTTGTCGATGGTGACGATGATCCACCCGGTGGCTCCGCCCACGGAATCCAGCGCAAGCACGTCGGGAAAGGCCTTTCGTAGCCGGTATAGCGCCAGCGCGTCCATCGGCACCCGGCAGAACCCGGGCGTCACGCCAGTGAACTGGTTGAGGATCCACGGATCCCTGCGATGCGTGACACAGGTGACCCTCATCCAGAAATTCTCTTCCTTCCTGCGGCCGAGGTAGCCGAACATCTCGCCGAAAGGGCCTTCGGGCAGCATCGGCTCCTGCAGCGGCACCTCGCCCTCGATCACCATCTCGGCATGGGCAGGGACCATGTGATCATTGGTTTCGGAACGCACCACCTCGACCGCCCTGCCGCGCAGACCTCCGGTGATGGCCAGCTCATCGTCCCGCATGCCCTTGGTCAGTGCGGACCCGCTCACCACCCACATGATCGGATCCTGCCCCAGCACGATGGAGACCTTCGCCAGCTTTTCCCCGCGTTCGCGCTCGGCCATGAACATCTTCCAGGCCCGCTGGCCGGGCTCCGGATTGACGCCGATCAGCCGTGGTCCGCGCAGCTGGCAACGGTAGGTGCCGAAGTTCATGCCGAGCTCGGGATCCGAGGTGAACACCGAGCCTGTCGTGATGTAACGGCCGCCATCGCCCGGGTTGGACTGGATGAAGGCGAACTGCGTCAGGTCAATCCCGTCACCGCGCAGGATCACCTCCTTGACGGGCGCCCTGCCTGCATCCACCGCCACCGGCGCGATCTGCGGCATCTTGCCACCGTTGCGCTCGAGGATGCCGAGGAAATGTTCTACCGCGGCCCGGTACCCATACCGGTCGGTTGCCTTGCCGGGTTCCACGCCGAGGAGCAGCGACTCCGTCTTCCAGTGCCCCTGGTGGTTGAAGAGCAGCGGGCCCTTGACCCAACGGCCGTCGATCCTGACTTCGTCCGCGAGCACCGCCGGCGCGCCGAACCAGCCGAACCTGTCCACAAGCCGGTAGGCGAGGGCGGTGACCTCATAGGCGTCCTGATCCAGGCGCCCGACGCGCATGAGCAGGCCGTGATCGTCCAATGCGGCGATCCAGTCCCGGAAGCTGTCATACGGGAAGGATGTTCCGGAGCCCGTCCGCATGCCGTCTTTTCGCGTTGCAGTCATGGGGGCGTCCTTCGCGGTCTCCGCAGCCAGCACAGGGAGGCCGGCTGCGGAGGCTGCCAGGCCGGCTGCCGACGACAGGAGCGTGCGTCGGTCGAGCTGGGGCGAAGCGTCATCCGGAACAGTCATTGGCGCCTCCCGGTGTCAGCGCACCGCATTGCCAAAACGCACCCGAGCAGTGAGGCCCCAGGTCCGCAGATTGGGCAGGTTGATCGTCTCGCGCAGTGGCGGGAAGTCGCCGAGCGAGCTGGTCGGCGGGTTGTTGTGCGAATAGATGTCCTGGGTGTTGCTGCGGAAAATGTCACGGTATGCGCCGATCGGCTTGCTGAAGCCGAAGAGGTTGTCGACGAAGGCCTCGACGGTGTACCGGCCGGATTCCAGGCCGAGACGCAGGTTGACGAAGGTGGAGGGCGGTATCCAGTTCTGGTTGTCACTGCCCGTGTACCACCTGTCCCGCCAGCTCACGTCCGTACGGCCATATACGTCCCAGTCATCGACCAGCTGATGGCGGTACTGCAGTGTGGCGTTTGCCGTCCACGGCGAAACCCGCAGCTGATCCTGGCCGGAGATGTCACCGGATGCGGCTGCGCAGGCGTTGACCTTGGGGGCGCGTTCATTGACGGGCGCAATGGGCAGGGCGTAGATCGCTTCCGGCGAACAGCTCGGATCCGTGGTGTAGAAGCTGGGAAAGAACTGGTAGGAGGCCTGTTTCGCGCTGTCCCAGGTGGAGTCGGTATAGGAGACGCCGAGGCTCGCGCTCCACTCCTCGTTGATCAGCAGGTCGGCCTGCAGTTCCCAGCCCCACACGGTGGCATCACCGGTATTGCGCATCAGGGTGATGGTCTCCGCCGTGCCCTTGAGGACGCCATCCGTCGGGTCCACATATTCCGTCAGCACCTGTGGAAGGACGATGTCCGTCCAGTCGATGCGGTAGACCGAGAGATCGATGCCCAGGCGGCGGTCGGCCGTGCGCCCCTTGATGCCCGCCTCGACTGTCCAGTTCTTTTCCGGATCGTAGGGCTCGACGACGGGTATGGCGGGTCCGCTGACTTGCGTGACGGGATCGATGAACTTCGGCTTCTCGCCAGCGAAGCCTCCGCTCTTGCTGGCATTGGCCAGTGAGGTGTAGACCAGCCAGCCGCTGTCCGTCTTGTAGTCCAGTGTCAGGCGTCCGCTGATCCAATCCCAGTTGTCCTGGGATTTCAGGTGAGCTTCGCTGCGCCGCGGGTATATCCCCTGATGCTGATACTGCAGCTCCGGAACGATCCACTGCCGGTATTCCTTCGACTCCCACGTGTAGCGCAGCTCGCCCCGCAACGTCCAGCGTTCAAGGAAATCCAGTTCCGCAGAGGTGAAGGTGGCCCAGGAGCGTGTCTGCGTGATGGACTCGATCTGGTTGTTGTTGTAGCCCGGATCGGTGATGAACAGGCCGTTGCCAAACGGTGCCAGGTACCGGCCGGGTCCCATTGGCTGGCAGGGACAGAAGGCGCCGGAGCCGATGCCGTAGTTGGGATCCAGCGGATCGGAGATGGTCGGCGGACGGAGGTCGTCCGGAAGGGGACTGGTGAGGAAGGCCTGGAAACCCAGGTCCTCGAAGCGCACGTTGTAGTAGTAAGCGCCAGCGGACCAGCGAAATGACCTGTCGCGTGGGCTGGAAAAGCGCAGCTCCTGGCTGAATTCCCGGTCCTCGGTACCGGGCTCGCGGTTGATGATGCCGCTGTAAAACCGCTTGAGTGGCGTGGGTGTATTGTTGTTGTTGCAGCTGGGCGACTGCCAGACCCCGATGCAGTAGACCAGTGGGGTATTGTTGCCGAGGCGGCCGAAGTCGACGATGGCATCCCATTTGGTGTCGACGTAGCCGGTCAGCGCACTGACCGTGCCCGCGGACACAGTCCAGTCCACATTCAGGCTGCTGCGGAAAACTTCGCGGTTCTCGCCTCCCGAACCCAGGGCCATCGGCAGGTCATTGCCCGACCAGACCATGGGGATCTCCCCGCAATAGTTGCTCATGATCGGGCTGTTGTACGGCACTCCGGCCGCGTTGCGGAGCTTCGGGTTGTGGATGGATGCATCCTCGCAGTTCGACTGTATCGCGGCGGCCGCAACCTGCGAGATGTCGTCGTTGGAGTAATAGACTTTGGCCAGGACGTCGAGCGTGTCGACGGGGGTCCACAGCAGACTGCCCTGCACCGAGCGATAGGTCTGCCCACCGACGTCCTGGTCATACAGCGTATCGTCGTAGGAGCCATCCCAGCCGTCGTAGCTGAGGCCAATGCGGCCCTTGAGCGTGCCGGCGATGATCGGTCCGCTGACCGAGCCGCTTGCCGCGAACTTGCCGCGATTGCCCGCGGTCAGTGCGCTGTTGGCCTCGAAGCTGTCGCTTGGACGCTTGGTGATGAAGTTGATCGCCCCGCTGAAGGAGTTGCGGCCATAGAGCGCGCTCTGCGGACCCTTGACGACCTCGATGCGCTCGATGTCGAGCTGGCTGAAGTTCAGGCCTTCGCGCGCCGAGACGT
>WBZR01000129.1_pt2 | contig 15397 bp, 16 predicted proteins | sample 5204231 | NCBI WGS metagenome assembly WBZR01 (sample SAMN12412403, study PRJNA552823) | activated sludge metagenome | isolation source: activated sludge from anammox sidestream of wastewater treatment plant... | place: USA: Virginia | collected 2017-08 | reverse complement strand
AAGGACTGATATTATTCGTACTTTCTTCATTTGATGTTTTCGATGCTGCAATATCCGCCGGCTGAGCTGCTGCCGGAACGAATTTCACCAGCACATCGACAAACCCATAAACACTGCCGATCAGCGCCAGTTGCTGAAAAAACTGAATCCCGCCGTTGGCTGTGAAAATCTCGCGCAGCACCCGCGTAAGCAGTTGAGCCTGATTTTTATCCGCTGCCGTTGAATCAATGTTGATCGCCTTGCCGAACAGGTAGTCAACCATTGTGTCCACCCGCCAGCCAATATCGTTTTCAATCACGACTTCCTTGCGCAAATGCTCCGGGCCATCGCTGCTTAATTCATCCGTGCCAAAACCGTTGTCCGCTGCGCCGGTGATACGGGCGGGCAATCCCCATTCCTGTCCCTGGCGATACGGCCGATCATTCTCCGCCCGCCGCGAACCCGACCGCAGGCGCAGTGGATTACGGTAATAATCCCACAAGCGCCGATAGTGCGGCTGGCATTGGTGCACCAACCGTTGGATCTGCGCTAAAAATGTCTGCGGCGCGATGGCGTTGATTTCCTGTATGTTCATAATGGTCTTCATCACGAGCTATTGCCTGCTCGCTGGCCTCCACCATCCACCCCCGCAATTGCGCCGCTGTTTTCAGGAGCGCGCCCTGAACCCTTGGCCACAACAGGAAAACGCGCAGCCAGTGAAAATAAAATTTACGATGTTCTTATTTTGTTAGGTATTTTAGCTGCGCCCCGTCCTCCCCACCGGCGCATGGGCACGCGCGCAGCCCGGCGCGATGAACTCAAACTACACGATGATCCTTGTTCTGTTATTTAACCGGCGCGCACTTGTAGACCGGCGTCATCTCACCGACACTAACCAGCCATGCGGAAAACCTATCTCAAAGACGCCCGCGCCGGGGATATTGTCGAGGATGTTTTCGTCATCACCCAGGCTCAGCTTGCCTCCACCACCACCGGCAAGTTTTACATCAAAGCCTTCGTGGCTGACCGCACCACCCAGATCACCGCCCGCATCTGGAACGCCACGCGCGAAATGTTCGATGCCCTTCCCGATCCGGGTTTTATCAAGCTGCGCGGACGCATTGAAAATTATCAGAACAATCTTCAGCTCATCATCGACCAGCTTTGGGCTGCCCCCGCCGGCAGTTTCGATACGGCTGATCTGATCCCGCACACAACCTGCAACATCGATGAAATGATGGCGCAGGTCATCGAACTCTGTCAGTCCGTGCAAAACCGCCATCTGGCCGCGCTCCTGCAGGCGTACCTTGATGACCAGCAACTGATGGACAACTTCCGGCGCAGCCCCGCCGCCATGAGTTTCCATCACGCCTACATCGGCGGCTTGCTCGAACATACGCTCAGCGCCATGCGCGTGGCTGAAGCGGTTGTCCCCTTCTATCCCAAACTGAATCGTGATCTCGTGCTGGCTGGTATTTTTCTGCACGACCTGGCCAAGACCTGGGAGCTGCGCTACGACTGCGCCTTTGACTATTCCGACGGCGGGCGGCTGGTTGGCCATGTCGTCAAAGGGGCGATCTGGCTCGAGGAAAAAGCTACCCAAGCCGCAACCCTGCTGGGCGAACCGATCCCTCGCGAGCTGATCGATGTCCTCCAGCACATTATCCTGTCGCATCATGGGCAGACCAACCTCGACTTCGGTTCGGCCCGCAATCCCAGCACGCCCGAAGCCATCGCCGTCCACATGATCGAAAATCTTGACGCCAAGATGATGATGTCCCTGCATTATTGTCGCGACGATAACGCCAGCGCTTCAGGTAACTGGACGGAGTATCTCAAAGCCTTTGATGGCCGGTTGTATCGTCCTGATGTTGCCCCACAGGATTGACCAGCCTGCGGGCAACAGGCTGGCGCGCGTCTGATAATTATCGTTCTTATAAACAGGAAACTGTGTTTGTTGGAAAATTTCGCACTCTTGCTGTTTGCTGCCTGTCGCTTCACTTGACAGATTTAGCTGGTTCTCACGAAGATACGTCCTGATCAAATGAACAAAGTCATTGTCCTACAACATGTTGCCCACATGGGCCCCGGGCGGATTGTCCCCATCTTCCGTGATTTCGGTATTCCCGTGGAGGTGCGCCTGCTGCACGCCGGCGATGAAGTGCCCGACGATATCGACGAACTCCGCGCTCTGGTCGTGCTCGACGGCCCTGCCGATTTACCCGCTGCGGCTGAAAAATCACCCGCACTGGCCAGCGAGCTGGCCTTGCTGAAGCGCCTGGTCGCGATTGATCGGCCTGTTCTGGGTATTGGTCTGGGCGCTCAACTGCTAGCCATGGCCGGTGGCGCCAAGGTCTACCCCAACGCCAAACCCGGCGCAACACCCGAACAACCCGCCACGCCGCTGCCTGAACTCGGCTGGTTGCCCGTCAAGTTCCCTTTCCCCGGTGGAACCGATCCGCTGGTGGGTGGCTTGCACGATGGCGCCATGATGTTTCATTGGCATCACAACACTTTTGATTTACCCAAACTGGTTCATCCCAATCCACCGGCCCCGCCGGCACCGCCACCGCCCACGGGCAACTCCCTGCTGGCTTCGTCCGCCAAATGTCGCAATCAGGTTTTCCGGTTCAAAGATCGTTTGCTCGGATTTCAGTTCCATTTTGAATTGACCCAGGAGGATATCCAGGCCGTCGTAACCCATGCCACACCAGCCGACAAGCAGGCACTGGGCGGTTCTGCCCTGGCTGACATTGCCCAGCAGACGAAACAGTATTATCCCGCTTATCAGCGTCTGGGTGACTTGATCATTCGTAACGTCGTACAATATCTGCGCTTGTATTGATTGGCCCTGCGTAACGCTAATACAGGGGCCTGTTCATATTGAATTGACCGACCGTGTCATGGCCAGACTGAATCAGTTGATCTGACCTGACAAAGGGTTGGACAACAATCGCCTCAGATGGCTGGCGGTGAAGAATCTCACCATCAGCCCCTGACGCGAGCAAGCGACAAACAGGCGGAATGTTTCCGCCTTCGGCGCATGGATAAACTGACCAACTACTTTCGCACATTCACGGCCCGGCCCATGGTTCGCCCCTGGGCTTTGGCCGTGCCGATTCTGGTTCTGGTTCTGGCCTGCCCCCTGCTGCGCCCTTTGCGCCATCCCCACCCCTCGGAAATTTCCAGCGATGAAGTAATGCGCCTGGCGACCATCCAGGCGATTGTCGAACACCGCAGCCTTGATGTTCACACAGCGGGCACCGCGTCTGGCCCGTATGGTTTTGCTGCCCCCAGCATCGACGGAATACGCCAGCCTCCGATGTTGTCGATCCTGCTCAGTCCGACCTACTGGCTGATGTATCGCAGCGGCATCACCATGGATTCCAACGCCACCACCGTCGCGTACATCCTCACCCTGCTCGGTGTCACCCTGCCCGTGGCGCTGGCCGGCGGGCTGGTCTACCGGATGGGTCGATTTTTTGAACTGCGCCGACCTTGGCGCACCCTTCTGGCGTTCATGGTCGTCTTCGGTTCCGGTCTGTTCAGCTACAGCACCGTACTCAACGCCCACGCCCCCGCCGCCACCCTCATACTCGCCGGCAGTGCCGCCCTGATTCACACCGCCATGCGCGCCCGTTCGCCGCGACTGCTGCTGTTTGTCATGCTGGCCGGTTTCTGTTTTTCGCTGGCGGCCACGATTGATCCACCCGCCCTGATTTTCCTGCCGTTGATGGCGTTCGTGTTGCTGGCATTTCGCTGGCGGGCCAATTACCGGCTGGTTGGTCTGGCTTGCTATGCCCTGGGTGCGGCGGTCGTTCTGCTGACCCATGTCTACATCACCGGAACGGTCACCGATTATTTCCTTCCCGCAGAACTGCGCGGCCAGCAGGCGGTCTTCCCCATCGGATCGCTCCCGCCGTCACCGGCCCCCAGCCTCGAACAAACACTCCTGGCAACCAGCCCCGATGAACTGGTCTCGACAACCTCCGGGCTTGGCAGTGACATGACCAATTTACTGATCGCGCTCCTCGGCGATCATGGCCTGCTCACCCATTTTCCCATCCTGATTATGGGGCTGTTTGGCATCGCCGCCGTCATGCACCGCCACTGGGCGCTGGCCACCAAGATTTTCGCCACCGCCACCATCAGTGCCACCGTCGTGATTATCATCGGTTGCGTTGTCTGGCTTGCGGACTGGTCCGACGCCATGTTTGCGGTGCGCTGGTTTATTGTCTTCACGCCGCTGCTTTTATTCTGGTCCGGTGCCTGGCTGCGACGCCACCATCGCCCTGCCACCTGGTCGCTGGTCGCCGCTTTGGCGCTGTTCAGCGTCAGCGTTTCGTTGATCGGCGCAACCTACCCCCTGCCACGCCACGGTCACGCCGGTTACACCGCCGCCAGTGCTGTACACCTCATGAGCCAACCTCTCCCTGCCGACAACTCCGCCCTGGCTGTTGGCGTCAGATAAATAGCAGCGCTTGGCCTGAGCTACCTTGTTGCAACCGTCTTGTCTTAAAACCTCAGTAATTCCGCTTGCTCGCGCTTCGACGACTCGCGCAGGCTTGCTTCATCGCGCCAATAGACCAAAAAGATGCAATATCTCCACTAACTGCCTACACTATATCAATCGATGACCACCGACAGTAATATCATCCCGAGTCTTCATCGCCGCACGCCCCCTGCGCGCCTTCAGCACACGCCCTTTGAGCCGGTCTGCGCTATTTTTCGCCAGTACCTGCGCGGGCAAAAGCAGAAGTTCACCCCGGAACGCGCAATGATTCTCGACGCCGTTCTGCGCAAACAGGGGCTGTTTGAGGCTGAAATACTCGTCGATGATCTGAAAAAACTCGGTTATCGCGCTTCCCGCGCCACCGTCTATCGAACGTTGAACCATCTGCAGGATGCGGGTATCCTCAAGCAGGTCTTTTTTGACAACAAACAAAGCTATTTTGAAGTGATCGTCGGCGGACAGAGCAATGACTATCTGATCTGCATCGCCAGCGGCAAGGTGATCGAATTTTCCAGCCAGCGCTTGAAAAAACTGCGTGATGAAATCTGCGCCGAACATGGCTTTGAACCCATCGGCCACCAGTTTCATATTTATGGCCTGTGCGCCGAAGGCCGTTGCAAAAACGACAAAAAATAACGAGATTTGACCCGGCCCCCCCGCTCGTTTTAACCCCGTGTATCGCTTGACCGACAACAACAACAACACGATCGTGAAGTGAGCTACAATAACCGCCTGATGACCAGTCCCCGGCTGATTGGTTTAGCACAGCGCCGCGAACGTGGCCAGCGTAAGAACGATGATTTTGACCTTCTTTTCCCAGTACAGCGGGTTGATCAGGCTTATCATGGTATTTTCCTCGTGACGACCATTAACAACCACCGTGCCGCAGTGAGATTGGAAAAGAACTTTATCATTGGTGACCGGAAATCGAGAAAAAACACAAAAAGTCACAACATGCCGTTTTTCGCTTTATGCGGAATGATTCAAAAAATAAACAGGATCAACGCCGCCAGGCTGTTTGACGTTGCTAAAACGCAACAATGTCGCGAAAAATGACGCCGCCTACCATTACGGCCGATGAACAATAAAATTAACACCTTTAATGTCCATTATTAAAAAAATTGAGGTATTTGGTTCGTTGAATTTGCCAAATTCAGATAACAATCCTAAACTTTTTCAGCTTTGATTCGTATTAGTAATTAGTACCATGAACAACACTACCTATATCCCGTCTGAACCCGTTGCAGCCGCTTCGACGACTTCGCACAAGTCATTTCAGCAATTATTCGATGATTTGCGCCGGCGTGTCTCTTTTGATCTGATCGTGCTGGTCTCGACCATGCCGCGCGGTGGCCTGCAGATTCTTCAACCGCAAAACATCTCGGAAGATTTTTTCAAGGTATACACCCGTGAGTTCAGTCAGGAAGATCGTCTCTCCTGGCAGGCGATCATCCAACAAAAAGCCCTGTCCGATACGCAGATCGAGCTGCCGCATGAGTATCGCAGCCACTTTCTTCAGTCCTTCAAATTTCAGCATGTGGCTGCCGCCCCCATGGAAGCTCCGCTGCTGCGCGGCTTCGCGGGTGTGCTGCAGATTTATCGCTCAGCCAAGCATGGCCCGTTTACGCCGGCCGACTTGTACGAACTGTCACAACTAGCCAGCCAGATCGATCAAGCCGCTGCCCAGCGCCGCAGGCCGTTGCTTCAGGCACTGACGCATGACATCAGCGCTCACAATGTTAATGCGCGTCAATTTATTTTTGACGTCAGCGCTCAGCAACTCCTGCCCCAGTCAAACTTGAATGAACTGGACAGCCAGCTTCTGGAACGTCTGCGCAACCAGGTACAAATCCTTCTTAAATCCATCGAAGAAGAACCGGAAGACCGCTCACTGCGCATGAGTCTGCCCGATAGCGTCGGTCAGCGATGGAACTTCCGCGCCGTCGCGACCAGCCGTTACCCTGCCTTATCGCAAGGCCCGGTGATCTTTTTCAACCTGCTGCCTGAATACAGCGAATGGTTGACCTTTGACACCGCTGATTTCGCTGCCGATACGGAAATGTCGCGCATGGTTCCCGCTTTGCGCTTCCTGCACGACAACTTCTCGCAAGGGCCAACCCTGGTGGAAACCGCCCGGCTGGTGCAGCTTTCCCCGTTTCATTTTCATCGTCGATTTACCGAGTTGTTTGGGCTGACCCCCAAGCACTATCTACTGGATGTGCAGGTCGCCACGGCCAAGCGAGATCTGGCCAGCCGGAAGAAAAAACTGGTTGATATCGCCCGTGAGTGTGGTTTTGCTCATCAAAGCCATTTCACCAGCCGTTTCAAGCAGATTGTCGGCCTGACCCCCACGCGCTGGCGCCGTACCATCGCCAGCACCTGAGGTCGCTGACATTGGAATTGAACGTAACGAGCCGGAAGCGTTAGCGACGGAATTAAACGTGCGCCATCAGGTGGTATTCCCCATCGCAGTCAGGCCACATCCGCAGCCACCGTATGAAAACGAACCCCTATGGCTCGGGCAACCTTGAGAATGGTCATAAAGCTGGGATTTCCGTTCTTATCCAATGCCCGGTAGAGGCTTTCCCGACTCAGACCGGCATCCCTGGCCACCTGACTCATGCCCTTGGCGCGCGCTATGTCACCGAACGCCCGCGCGATACCCGAAACATCCTCTGGTGCTTCGCTCAGCCAAGCATCGAGATAAGCCGCCATTTCATTGGGCGTGCGGAGATGTTCAGCCACATCATAAGACGTGGTGGCAGGTCGGCCGCTTTTTCGTCGTGGTTTACTGGATGATTTTGCCATGTTGGTTACTCCCTAAAACTTCGATTGAGCGCGATCGCGTTTTGAACATCCCGCCGTTGCGTGGATTTATCACCACCACCGAGCAGGAGCAGAAGTCTGTCTCCCCAAATCGAGTAATAAACGCGATACCCGGGACCAAAGTCGATCTTGAGTTCCGACACGCCTTCAGTCAGATTTCGATGCGTGCCGGGATTACCATGAATCAACCGGTCCACCCGCATCAGAATTCGCGCACGCCCGGGCTTGTCCTTTAGATTGTCAATCCACCGGCCAAACGCCTCGGCCTTCTCGACCCGCATCATTGAATTGTAACCTATAAGCTACACAATTTCAAACGAATTGCCATCGGTACTCTGCGGGCAGCGTGACTTCGACGGAAGAATATGTCGGTCATTCCCCCCATAACTCAGCGAACTATGAACCGGACAACCACGAGCCGTAACATGACGAGCCGTAACGAGCCGGAAGCGTTAGCGACGGGGCGGAGCGCGACGTAACGTAACATGACGAGCCGGAAGCGTTAGCGACGGGGCGGGACGCGACGTAACGTAACATGACGAGCCGGAAGCGTTAGCGACGGAATTGAACGCGACAAGACGCCCCCGACCTACGCCCCCTGGCGCGTAATGATCTTGTAATTCTCGCGCTCGCCCACCCCGCGCAACGGATAGTCCTTACGCAACGGATAATTATCAAACCCGTTCCACGTCAGGATACGCCGCAGATCAGGATGGCCGGTGAATACAATCCCCAGCATGTCATACACTTCACGCTCCATCCATTCCGCCCCAGGCCAGACGCTCGTCACGCTCTGGACGCGCAAACCTGGATCACTCTTTTCCATGATCTCCTCATCGCGGATTTTATTCCACTGACTGCCCGGCGCTGTCGGATGCTGCGGATTCAAAAATACCTTCAGCCACAACCGCCGCGTCGACTGCGCGATGGAAACCAACCCGTAATTCACCCCAAATCGATCCTTGGCGCCGGCGTAGTTCAGATAATCCACGCCATTGATCTCGCTCAGAAAATCATAACGCAACTTCGGGTCATCACGCAGAAAGGTGCACGTCTCGACGATATTCTGTCGCGGAACGACCACCGTCACCATGTCGCGGAATTCGCCCACCTGAAACCGCGTATCAGGAAACTGACTTTTCAGCTTGTTCAAAGCCGGATGATTGATCTGTCGTGCCATGGTTAATTTGAATTGTTGTACAGATGGTCCAATGCGTCAAGACACCGCGCCGCCAGCCTCAATAAATTGACACCCAGCGGCCAACACCCGCTTCATTGAAGCAAACCGGCTCCGCGACGGCGAGACGCGGAGCCAGCAAGCTTGCCTGTAAAAGCAATCCCTGATTACCGATAAAATTCGATGATCAGGTTCATATTCACTTCAAACGGAACTTCTTCCGGTGCCGGAACCGTCAACGTCTTGGCTGTCAACTGGGCCGGGTTCCACTCCAGCCAGCCCGGGACATTATGCCCTGCGCCAACTTCCATGTTCTCCCGCAACAGCGCTCCAATACCTTCCTTGAAGGTGATCACCTGACCCGGCTTGACCAGGTAGCTGGGAATATCCGTCTTGCGACCATCCACCAGCACATGACCATGCGACACAATCTGCCGCGCCGCCCAAATCGTCCGCGCCACACCCAACCGGCGCAGCACATTGTCCAGACGACTTTCCAGGATGCTCATCATCACGCTGGCGGTATTATGTTTGGAACGCTTGGCCATCGCCATGTACTTGCGGAACTGCTTCTCCCGCATTCCATAGTGATAGCGCAGCTTCTGCTTTTCAATCAGACGGACGCCATATTCCGTGCTGCGACGACCACGAAAGCCGTGCATCCCCGGAAGATTCAGCTCTTTGGCGGTATGCTTGGGAATGTCAGCAATGGGAACGCCGACACGACGGGAAAGACGTACCTTGGGACCAACGTAGCGGCCCATAACTCAATCACTTTCCACGGGCCATCGATGCGCTCTGCGCACCAATGCTCGCCCGCTCAAAACATGCACGGCGCTGATCTTTTTTCTACCGCCTGAAAACACTCCAGCCGGTGTCAGCGACTTACGCGCCTTTTACCGCTGCCGTGGTTTTGAGGCACGCGCACGCGGTTGATGCATCCCACCAATCAGTGAAATGCAAGTCGGGCAGTATACCCAACTCCTCCCAATGAACAAGCCGTCCAGGCCATGAAATGATGATTTCACCGTCATCATCCCCATCCTCCGCCCCGAAACAGTGAAGTGGACACACCGTCCATCCCCCGGAAACTGTTGCATTATAATCGCTTGTGGCGATTCTGCGGTTGATCCCGCCGCCGAACTGGTCGTCGGGCCAGCCAACTCCACAAAACAATTCGCCGGGTAATATCCGGGCCTGCTAAATCACAAACCGGACACTTCTACTTGGATAAAACCGGACATTTCTACTTGGGTTTGACATACCGCGACACCGCTCATGTACAGCCTGACATTGTCGGCCTATGATGGACAGACAAAGGCGACTATGAACGTATCATTGGATCATCTGGTAATGCCCGGGCAAAAGGTCGGCGAGGGTTGCGGCGGTGGAGGCTCGACCGTTGCGTTCGATGACCCCAATTCCAAGGCTGGACGCAAACCCGCGTGGTTGAAAATGCGCATGCCCGGCGGCGAGCGCTATTCCAATCTTCTCAAACTCGTCAACGACAAACACCTGCATACCGTCTGTCAAAGCGCCAAGTGTCCCAACATGGGTGAATGCTGGAATGCCGGAACCGCCACCCTGATGATCCTGGGTAATGTCTGCACGCGCGCCTGCGGGTTTTGCAACATCGCCACCGGCCGGCCTCCTGAGCTGGATTTGGATGAACCGCGCCGCGTCGGCCAGGCGGTCGCGACGATGAACCTGGGGCATGTTGTCATCACCAGCGTCAATCGTGATGAGCTGCCCGATGGCGGGGCGGGCATCTGGGCTGAGACCATCGCTGAAATTCGCGCCCGCTCGCCCAAGACCAGCGTCGAAGTCCTCATCCCCGATTTCTGCGGCGACTGGCAGGCGCTGCAGAAAGTGCTAGACCAGAAACCCGAGATCGTCGGACATAATCTGGAAACGGTCCCGCGCATGTACAAGACGGTGCGCCCTCAAGCCAAGTTCCAGCGCAGCCTCCAGCTCCTGCAGATCGTCAAACAACAGGGTTTTGTCACCAAGACCAGCATGATGCTTGGTATCGGCGAACAGCAGCATGAGGTCGATTCGGTTCTGGATGATCTGGTCGCCATTGGCTGTGATATTCTTACGCTCGGTCAATATCTACAGCCCACGACCAACCACCTGCCCGTGGATCGGTGGGTGCATCCCGATGAGTTTGCCCTGTGGAAACAACGTGGTCAGGAGCGCGGCATCCGTCATGTGGAATCTGGCCCGATGGTGCGCAGCAGCTATCACGCGGAACGGCAGGTGCGCGATTATGCCCACGCCAGTGGAACCGAATCCCCAAATCACAACAGCGCCGAATGACCCGGTTTAATCCCAATGCCCGCCCCGATCATCAATCTTCTGGCCACGGCTGACTACGCCGCAACGATCGCGCGCGCCGCACAGATGCTCGCTGCGGGCAAGCTGGTCATCATGCCGACCGATACCCTCTACGGTGTCGCCGGTCGGATCGATCTGCCGGTAGCCGTGGCGGGGTTGAAAAAATTACGCGGCGGCGATGAAGCCACCCCCCCCACCATTCATCTGCCCCATCGGGAAGATGCGCTGCAATACATCGATCCGCCCAATGAGCTGGCGCAGCGCTTGCTTGATAAACTCTGGCCCGGGCCGGTGGCGCTGATTTTTAACGTCAGTGCTGAGCGCCGCGCTCAAGTGGCGGAGCATTTCAAGGTTGAGCAAAGTCAGCTCTATGATGATGGCCGGATTCTCCTGCGCTGCCCGGATCATCGCGTTGCGCGCAATGTGCTGGAAGCGGCCGGCGGCCCGGTCGCGGTGGTGCTGGCCTCCATTCAGATGAATAACACCCCGATGCGCCCCGCGGATCTGGCGGATAAACTGAACGACCAAATTCAACTGGTGATCGACGCCGGCCCCACGCCCTACACCCGCGCATCGACCATCCTCCGCGTGCAGGATGATCATTATCAGATCGTGCGCCAGGGCGTCTACGATCAGCGCATCATTGAACGGTTGCTGCAAACCACCATTATTTTTGTCTGCAGCGGCAACACGTGTCGCTCCCCCATGGCTGAGGCAATCGCGCGACATTTGATCAGCCGCAAACTCGGCATCAACCCCGCCGATCTGGAAAAAAGAGGCATCCACGTTCTTTCCGCCGGTGTCATGGCCATGCCCGGTGACCCGGCGGCACCGCAGGCGATTTATGCCCTGCAGCAAAGCAACATCGACCTGACGGCCCACCGCTCCCAACTGCTGACCGTCGAACTCCTGCATCAGGCTGATCTGGTCCTGACGATGAGCAATGCCCATGGCGACGCGGTGCGGGCGATGCTCCCCAGCGATCACGAAAAAATTACGCCCCTCTCGCCCGATGGTGATATTCCCGACCCGATCGGCATGAGTGTGGAAGTCTATAAAAATCTGGCGGCGCAGATGGAAGGTTGGATTCAACAGCGTCTGGAGCAACACGCAATAATCTAAAATCAACCATCCGCAATGATTTTTCTTCCCGAACATCTTCCGTTAAACTGATGCAAAGCTGAACCGTTAATTCATCATGATAATTGCCATTGCCTCCGATCATCGCGGTTTTGCCGCCCGCCAGAGAATCATGCCCGAGCTGAAAAGCCAGGGGCATCAGATCATTGACCTGGGTTGCCCGGATGACAGCGCCTGCGACTATCCCGATTACGCCCTGCCGGTGGCGCTGGCGGTGGCGCGCGGTCAGGCGGAAATTGGCATTCTGCTGGATGGTTCAGGGATCGGCATGACCATCGCCGCCAACAAAATCTGCGGCGTGCGCGCAGCCCTGGCCCAGGATGAAGTCACCGCCCGCCGATCGCGCGAGCATCATCATTGCAATGTGATCTGTCTCGGCACGGAACTGCTCAGCGAGGAGCAGCTTCGCAAAATCATCAGTACATTTATTTCCACCCCGTTCGGCGATGGTCGCCATCTGCGCCGCATCAAGAAAATCGCAGCCATCGAGCGTGATTACGCCTGTCGCCACTCCGGCCCCGCGCCCGCCGACAACGCCAACCACCCCTGAGCGCAGCAACTGTCCGTCAGCGCTCGTTGTGCTGATCAGCATAATTCCTTTGGCCCTGCCAACTGCAACCAGCCCTTAACCCGCCGTGCGCCGCGGCACGTTGGTTCGATTGACATCCGCCGCCTTGGTCTGGCTGCGAACTGCTGCCCCTTGCTGGACATGTTGCGAAGTCGGTGTATGCCCGCTCGTCTTGGGCGCGGTCGCATGGAACAACTTATTTAGCGCCCCGCTTGACTGGGCAATGTCGTGCTTGATTTCATCAACCGTCAGCGTGCTACCGGGCTGATTGGTCATCTTTTTCCGTGCCAGCAGCATCTGCACGGCTGACTGCGCCGCCAGTTTCGTATCAATCTGCGGCAGCATCGGCCCGGACTGACCCACGCCTTGTGCGCTGGCTGATTTGCCTGCGCCCGCCTTGGTCGCCGGTTTGCGCCCAGCCGTTTTACGCGCTGGTGCCTTGGCCGCTGGTGCCTTGCTTTCTTTGGATTCGCTCTTATTCGTTTTTGCCATTCGTAGTTCCTCGAAGATACTATCCTACCGTCAACCGGTGCGTTTTCTCAACTGACCAGACCGCCAACCGCCGGACGACGCAGGGCAAACGCAAGTAGGCGTCCGATAGGCAATCTCTTACGAGCCGCGACCGTGAGGGAGCGGTTTTTGAGCCGATCACCGCTCCCTCACGGTCGCGGCTCGTTAATACATCAACCCTCGCGGGCTACTTGCGATTGCCCTGCCGGACGACGCCGATGCCAGTCGGTCGCCTGTTCGTACATCCGCGCCGCCCGCAGAATGGTCGATTCGCCAAACGCCGGGCCAAGTAGTTGCAAACCAATGGGCAGCGGACGCGGACCATCGGTAAACCCGCACGGCAGGCTGATCCCGCAAATTCCCGCGATGTTGCACGTGACTGTGAACGTATCCGCCAGGTACATCGACAGCGGATCGCTGGTCCGCTCGCCGATCGCGAACGCTGGCGTTGGCGAGGTGGGGCAGATAATGGCGTCGCACCGGCCAAACGCCTGATCGAAATCCTGTTTGATCAAACGTCGCACTTTCAGCGCCCGATTGTAATACGCATCGTAATACCCGCTGGATAGCGCGTAAGTCCCGATCATGATCCGCCGTTTGACTTCTTCGCCAAACCCCTCGGCACGGCTGCGCGAAAAAAGCTCCACAATATCATCCACCGCGTGCGCTGTCCGATGACCAAAATGCACGCCGTCATAGCGCGCCAGATTACTCGAGGCTTCACACGGTGCGATCACATAATAGGCGGCAATGCCATAATCCGTATGCGGCAGCGAAATATCGACCAGTTCCGCACCCATGGCCTGATACTGCTGAATCGCCTGATTCACCGCAGCCTGCACGCGCGGATCGATCCCCTGCGCCGCGGAAAATTCCTTCGCCACGCCCAGGCGCAATCCTTTGATCGGCTGATTCAACTGCGCCAGATAATCCGGCGCGGGCTGATCGATACAGGTACTGTCGCGTCGGTCCGGCCCCACCAGCACATTGAGCAGCGCCGCACAATCGCTGACCGTCCAGGTCAACGGCCCGATCTGATCCAGCGATGAGGCAAACGCCACCAACCCCCATCGACTGACCAGCCCATAGGTTGGTTTCAACCCCACCACGCCGCACAGCGCCGCTGGTTGACGAATCGACCCCCCTGTGTCCGACCCGATCGCCCCGCAGCACAATCCCGCTGCCACCGCCGCAGCACTACCGCCGGATGAACCACCCGGAACGCGCGCCGTATCCCACGGGTTGCGCGTCGCACCAAAGGCGCTGTTCTCCGTTGAACTGCCCATGGCAAACTCATCGAGGTTGGTCTTGCCCAGAAATACCGCCCCGGCTTGTTCCAGTTTCTGGACGACATGTGCGTCGTAGGGCGCGCGAAAATTGGCCAGCATTTTCGATGAACACGTCGTCGTTCCCCAGTTCGTACAAAGATTATCCTTCAGCGCAATGGGCACGCCCGCCAGCGGGCCGGTGCGCTGACCGTCATCCACCAGCGCCGCCTGCTGCAGCGCCCGCTCGACCGCCAGGGAATTAAACGCCTTGATCGTCGGGTCATTTTTTTCAATCCGTGCCAGCGTCGCGCGCGTCAACTCAACAGCGCTGATCTGTTTGGTCGCCACCGCCTCGCGGGCAGCCAGCAAAGTGTCGGGAACATTCATGTCTGTCATCAGGTAAGTGTCAAAAAACAATCACTTCAACCGGCCGAGTCATCTTCGCCCAGAACTTTGGGAACCTTGAAAAACGGCCCGTCCGTCGCGGGTGCATTGCGCAACACCTCTTCCAGCGCCAACGACGGTTCGACGACATCTTCACGCAGCACATTCGTCATCGCCACCGCATGCGCCATCGGCTCGACATGATCCACCTCGAGCTGATTGAGCTTGGCGATATAGTCCAGAATCGACTCCAACTGCGGAGTCAGCCGTTGCAGAACATCTTCATCCAGCGCCAGTCGTGCCAGTTGCCCGACGTGTCGAACCTGCTCCAGCGTGATTTTCGTCTGCTTGCCGTTCATCGTGGCTAGTTTGTATCGCCACGGCTGGGCGGTGTCGAGTTGGCACCTGTTTATCAATTTTTAGCGAATTATGGTGATTTCGCCCGTGTCCGTCAGGCGCTGCCAGACTATTTTCACTGGTTTAGCAGCGTTTTTTAACGGATTGGCGGCAATTCCGGCTCGATAATTGACTCGCCTGTGCGCCAGCCCTGACAATATGTACGAACATGGTCTACCGTCCGTCGCGCAAAGTTCAGCGTTTTGATCTGCCGGTCGGCCGAGTCGTCGCTGGCAAGTACACCGTCGAGCGCTCGCTGGGCAGCGGCTGGGAGGGCGAAGTTTATGTTCTGGTCGAGC
>WBZR01003189.1_pt1 | contig 15403 bp, 14 predicted proteins | sample 5204231 | NCBI WGS metagenome assembly WBZR01 (sample SAMN12412403, study PRJNA552823) | activated sludge metagenome | isolation source: activated sludge from anammox sidestream of wastewater treatment plant... | place: USA: Virginia | collected 2017-08 | reverse complement strand
AGGCCTTGCGGCCGGCGAGCAGCTCGTAGAACACGACGCCGAGCGCATAGACGTCGGTGCGCGCGTCGACCGGCTCGCCGCGCAGCTGCTCGGGCGCCAGGTAGTGCGGCGAGCCCGCCACCCAGCTTTCGAGGCCGGGCGGGCTGCGCCCGCGCGCCACGCGCGCGATGCCGAAGTCGAGCACCTTGGGCCGGTCGCGCTGCGTGACGAAGATGTTGGCCGGCTTGATGTCGCAGTGCACGATGCCGCGCGCGTGCGCGCAGGCCAGTGCATCGGCCACGCGCCGCACGAGCTGTGCGGCGCTGCCCTGGCCGGGCCGCCAGCCGCGCGCGAGCCGGTGCCGCAGATCGCTGCCCTCGAGGCGCTCCATCGCGATGTACACACCCTGCGGCGTCAGCCCGGCGTCGTGCACGGTGACGATATGCCGATGCGACAGCGACGCGATCGCGCGCGCCTCGGCGAGGAACAGCCGTTCGAGCGCGGTGCGGGTCGCCGCATCCGCGTCCAAGTGCAGCGTCTTGACGGCCACCGCGCGCGAGAGCAGCGGATCCCAGGCCTCGTGCACCTGGCCCAGGCCGCCGATGCCCAGGCTGTGCTCGAGGGCATAGCGGCCGATGTGCGTCAGCGTCGGCCGCCCAGCGGCGAGTGCGCCCGCGCTCGGCGCGGCGGCGCCGGCCAGGGACGAGGCGGGCGGCCGTTCCCGCAGCGTCGACTCGACGCGCGGCAAGACCACGGTGGCGTCGAATGCCGCAGCAAGCGAGTCGGGCGGGATCGAGTCCGGCGGCAACGAATCGGGCGGCAACGAATCGGGCGGCAACGAATCCGGTGGCGCCGTGTCCGGCGCAATGGATTGCGGCAGGCTCGATTCCTCGACCGACGCCGAGCGCCCCGGCCACGCCGAGGGCCGGCGTGCATTGCCCGGGCCGGAGCCGATCGACCACAGCGCCTCGGTGACGGCGAAGTCCGACTCGGCGGCGTCGGCCGCGCGGCGCCGCTGCAAGGGGAGAAAACCCACGATGCAGCGCAGCTTACGGGACGGCCGTACGGCGCCGCTGCGCCAAACGGCCGCGCCGCGGCGTCTCTAACGCGTTGTCACGGTTCTTGCGAGTGGGTTGGGTGCGGGTGCGACGCGCAGGGCCCGTGAAAACATGCACCACGCGCGCGCGATTCATGTCTTCACAGGCGCTCAGGCCAGCACGCGCGCCAGCCGCGCCAGCGCCTGCTCGAGCTCGGCCATCGAACGGGCGAACGACAGCCGCAGGTAGCGCTCGGCCGCGGCCGGACCGAAGTCGCGCCCGGGCGTCAGCGCGACATGCGCGCGGCTCATCATCTCCAAGCAGAAGTCCCAGCTCGACGCGCTGTGCGCCGAGCAGTCGGCCCAGGCATAGAAGGCGCCGTCGGGCAGCACCGGCACCTGCAGTCCGATCGCCCCGAGCGCCGGCACCACGAAGTCGCGCCGGCGCTTGAACTCGGCGCGTCTGCGCTCGTACTCCGCGATCGATTCGGGCTCGAAGCACGCGAGCGCCGCGTACTGCGCGACCGTGCTCGGGCAGATGTAGAGGTTCTGTGCCAGCCGCTCCACCGGCGCGACGAGCGCGCTCGGCAGCACCATCCAGCCGAGGCGCCAGCCCGTCATGCCGAAGTACTTGCTGAAGCTGTTGATCGAGACGAGATGCTCGTCGGGCACGCCGGCCAGGCCGAGCGCGCTCGTGCCGAAGCGCTCGTCGTAGCCGAGGCCGAGGTAGATCTCGTCGACCAGCGTGACGCCGCCGCGTTCGGCCACTGCGCCTGCAATCTCGCTCAGTACCTCCGGCGCGATCGAGGTGCCGGTCGGGTTGCCCGGGCTGGCGAGCAGCACGCCGCGCGTCGACGCACCCCAGGCGCGGCGCACCCTGCCGGCATCGAGCTGGAAGCGCGCCGCGGGCCCGGCCGGCAGCAGCCGCGCCTGCGCGCCGGCCGCGGCGACGAAATGGCGATTGCACGGGTAGGAAGGATCCGCCAGCAAGACCTCGTCGCCCGGCTCGAACAGGGCCAGGCAGGCCAGCTGCAGCGCCGCCGAGGCGCCTGCGGTGACGACCACGCGGGCCGGGTCGACATCGAGGCCGAAGCGCTCGCCGTACCAGCGCGCGATGCGCGCGCGCAGTTCGGGCAGCCCGGTGGCCTGCGTGTACTGCGTGCGGCCCGCGCGCAGGCAGCTCTCGGCGGCCTCGACGACGCGCGCCGCGGCAGCGAAGTCGGGCTCGCCGATGTTGAGGAAGATCATCGGCTCGCCGCCCTGTGCCGGATCGCACTCGCGTCCGGCGGCGATGCGCGCCGCCTCCTTGGCGCATTCCATCACGTAGAAGGGCTCGATGCGCTGCAGGCGCTGCGCCAGGCGCAGCGGCGCGCCCGCCCGGTTCACGGCGCGCGCGTGCCGGCTTCGGCCGGCCGCAGCTCGGCCGCGGCCTTGTCGAGCACGCCGTTGACGTACCTGTGGCCGTCGGTGCCGCCGAAGGCCTTGGCCAGTTCGACCGCCTCGTTGATGACGACGCGATAGGGCACGTCGACGCAGTGGACGAGCTCGTAGGCCCCGATCAGCAGCAGCGCGTGCTCGATCGGCGAGAGCTGCGCCGTCGGGCGGTCGAGGTGGCGCGCCAGCAGCGTGTCGAGCGTCGCCGCCTGGGCGATCGTGCCGTGCAGCAGGGCGTCGAAGTGCGCGCGGTCGCACTTGCCGAAGCCGTCCATCTCGCGCATGTGCGCGTCGATGGCACCGGCATCGCTGCGCGCGAGCAGCCACTCGTACAGGCCTTGCAGCGCCAGCTCGCGCGCGCGCCGCCGCGGCGGCTTGGCCGTGCGCGCCGCGCGCCGCGACGCGCCGGGCGCCGGTGCGCCCGGCGCGTCGCTGCGTGCGGCGGCCAGCGTCACGCGAGCTCGTCCAGCAGATTGGCCATCTCGACGGCGACGCGCGCGGCGTCGCGCCCCTTGTCCTCGGCGCGCGCCCAGGCCTGGGCCTCGCTGTCGCAGGTGAGGATGGCGTTGGCCACCGGCAGCAGGTGATCGAGCGCGACGCGCGTGACGCCGGCGCCGCTTTCGTTGGCGACGAGCTCGAAGTGGTAGGTCTCGCCGCGCAGCACGCAGCCGATCGCCACCAGCGCGTCGTACTCGCCCGAGCGCGCCATCGCCTCGAGCGCCACCGGGACCTCGAGCGCGCCGGGCACGCTGACGTGGCGGACGTCGGCGGCGTCGACTTCGAGCCGCTCGAGCTCGGCGACGCAGGCGCGTGCGATCGCCGTCGTCAGTGCGTCGTTGAAGCGTGCGCGCACGATGCCGATGCGCAGTCCTTCGCCTTCGAGCTCGCCGGCCCGGCCCTTGTCGGCTTCCTGCATCGCGTGGGCTTCCTCAGGCGGCGGCACGAAAGCCGCTGATCTCGAGGCCGTAGCCGGTCATGCTCGGCATGCGGCGCGGGTTGGCCAGCAGTTGCATGCGCCGCACGCCCAGATCGCGCAGGATCTGCGCACCGACGCCGTACAGGCGCAGGTCGAACTGGCTGCGCGCCGGCGCCGCGGCCCGGGCCGCCGACTCGGGCAGCAGTTGCGCGGCGAGCCGCTCGACGTCGTGCGAGCAGTTGAGCAGCACGGCCACGCCGCAGGGCCCGTCGCGCAGCGCCGCCAGCGCGCGCGGCAGCGGCCACGAGTGGCCCGCCGCGGCGCTGTCGAGCAGGTCGAGCGCGGTGAACGGCTCGTGCACGCGCACCGGCACCACGTCCTGCTCGCTCCAGCGGCCGTGCGTCAAGGCCAGATGCAGGCCGCCGGTGCGGTCGCGGTACACGCTCGCCTCGAAGCCGCCGAACGGCGTCTCCAGCGGCCGGCGGCCCAGGCGTTCGATCAGTGATTCGTGGCGCACGCGGTGGCTGATGAGGTCGGCGATGGTGCCGATCTTCAGGCCGTGCGTCTGCGCGAAGACCTCGAGATCGGGCAGCCGCGCCATCGTGCCATCGTCCTTCATGACCTCGCAGATCACGGCGGCGGGCATCAGGCCGGCGAGCGCCGCGAGGTCGCAGCCGGCCTCGGTGTGGCCGGCGCGCATCAGCACGCCGCCGTCCTGCGCCATCAACGGGAACACGTGGCCGGGCTGCACCAGGTCCTCGGCCCTGGCCTCGCGCGCCACGGCGGCGGCGACGGTGCGGGCGCGGTCGGCCGCCGAGATGCCGGTGCTCACGCCGCTGGCCGCTTCGATGCTGACGGTGAAGGCGGTGCCGTGCCGGGTGCCGTTGCGCGCCGACATCAGCGGCAAGCGCAGGCGCTCGCAGCGCTCGCGCGTGAGCGTCAGGCAGATCAGCCCGCGTGCGTGGCGGGCCATGAAGTTGACGGCTTCGGCGCTGACATGCTCGGCGGCGAGCACGAGGTCGCCCTCGTTCTCGCGATCCTCCTCGTCGACGAGGATGACCATGCGGCCGGCGGCCAGCTCCGCCACCAGCTCGGGAATCGGGGCAATGGGCATGGGCGGATTGTAGGTGGCCGGCCTGGCGAGCCCCCGGCTGGCGAGCCCCCGGCTCCGCGGGCGATCAGAACTGCGCTCGCCCAGGCGGCCGCGCGACGATGCGCAGGTCCTCGCCGATGCCCTGCACGTCGACGAAGTGCCACGCGCCGGCCGCCTCGAGCGCCGGCAGCGGCGGCAGCGCGGCCATCGCGCGGCCGGGACCGATGAGCTTGGGCGCGACGTAGACGAGCAGCTCGTCGACGAGGTCGGCCGCGAGCAGCGCGCCGTTGAGTCGGGCGCCGGCCTCGACGTGCAGTTCGTTGACGCCGCGCGCGGCAAGCTCGCCGATCAGGGCGGCGAGGTCGACCCCGCCTTGTGCGGCGGGCAGCCGGCGCAGCTCGGCGCCGCGCGCCGCGAGCGCGGCCGCGCGCGCGCCGTCGACTCGTGCGCCGTAGATCCACACCGCGCGCTCGGCTACCTCGAACAGCCGCGCCGCGGGCGGCGTCCCGAGATGCGTGTCGACCACCACCAGCGTCGGCTGCAGCGTGGTCGTCAGCTCGCGCACGTCGAGCCGCGGGTCGTCCGCGCGCACCGTGCCGACTCCGGTGAGCAAGGCCGACGCGCGCCGGCGCCAGGCGTGGCCGTCGGCGCGGGCGGCCGCGCCGGTGATCCATCGGCTGCGCCCGTCGGCCAGCGCGGTGCGGCCGTCGAGCGAGGCGGCGATCTTCATGCGCACCCAGGGACGGGCGCGCAGCACGCGCGAGAAGAAGCCGATGTTGAGCTCGCGCGCGGCGGCGGCGAAGGCGGCGTCGGCCAGATCGACCTCGACGCCGGCGGCGCGCAGCCGCGCCAATCCGCTGCCGTTGACGGCAGCGAAGGGGTCAGCCGAGCCGACGACGACGCGCGCGATGCCGGCCGCGACGAGCGCGTCCGAGCAAGGTGGGGTGCGGCCGAAGTGGGCGCAGGGCTCGAGCGTGACCCAGGCGGTGGCGCCCTGTGTCGCGTGGCCCGCCGCGCGTGCCGCCGCCAGCGCCACCACCTCGGCGTGCGGGCCGCCGGCGCGCTGCGTGGCGCCGCGGCCGAGCACGCGGCCGTCGGCGCGGCCGACGATGCAGCCGACGCGCGGGTTGGGGTCGCTGACGCCGATGGCCTCGGCGGCGAGCTCGAGCGCCTCGGCGAGACGCAGGTGATCGAGGGCGGCGAGCGGCATCGCCGCCGAGTTTAGGGCGGCGGCTGGTGCGTCCAGGTGACGCCGGCCGGGCAGGCGAATGCGACGGCGCCGTTGCCGGCCTTGATGATCACGAAGTTCTGGTTCTGCAACGCCGTCTTCACGTCGGCGTAGTTCGCGGCGGCGAAGTAACGGCAGACGCGGTAGCGGTTCGCCGCGGCGTCGGCGGCGTTCGCCGCGAGTGCGAGCGGGGCGCCGAACTGGATCGAGCCGCTCCACTTGGGCTGCACGATGTCGATCGGCACGCCGCAGTAGTAGTCGCGGAAGGTCGCCGCGTTGACCAGGGAAACGTAGCAGCCGTGCGTGCCGGCGAGCGCCGCCGGCGCCGTCTGCACGACGGCGATCCCGGGCAGCGCGAAGTCCGGCCCCAGCGCGGCAGCGTCGTCGACATCGGCCGCCTGCGGCTGCGCTGCCTGCGTCGCGTAGCGCACATAGCCGCTCACCAGCATGTAGTTCTGCGCGGGGTTGCAGACCAGATCGGCCAGCTGCAGCAAGGCGTTGTCCTGCACGACCGTCGAGCACAGCTTGAACAGGCCGCTGACGTTGTCGAACAGCCAGCCGACCGTCACGCCGCCGGGCTGCGGCGGCAGGAAGCCGCTCTGGCCGTTGCCGAAGTCACGCGCCTGCGGCGGGATGCCGCGATGGCGGCCCAGCGGGTTGCGCGACGGGACGCCGGCGCCGGGCGCGACGAGCGTGGCGGCGAGTTCGGGTGCGACGCCGGCCACCATCGACGCGAGGCGCACGCTCTGCACGGCGCCGCTGCGGTCGGTCCATTCCACGTCGGCGACGAGCGTCTTCGTCGCGGGCTGCGTGTTGAGCGGCGCGGAGTCCCGCACCGTGCCGCTGCGGCGGTACTCGGTGTTGGTGGTGTAGCCGGGCACCACCGCCTGCGGCGCGCTGGCGATGGCGGCATAGGACTGGGCATGGCCGGGCGTGGGAGCGAGCACCGAGAGCGCGCGCAGGTCCTCGAGCGACTCCTGGGCGATGCGCACCGCCTCCGAGCGCTGCTTGGCGATGTCGCCGTTGTAGCGCAGCGTGGCCTGCATGCCGACGACGCCGAGCATGCCGAAGGCGAGCACGGCGAAGGCCACCAGCGCTTCGATCAGCGAGACGCCGCGCGCGGCGCGCCGGACTCGTGTGGCGCAGGCCGCCGGAGCCATGCGGGAGGTCATGGCGCGAAGTCCCTCCAGCCGCCGGGAACCTTGACGAACGATCCGGCCGTGCGGCGCAGACGGTTCATCACCGCGCTGTCGTAGACGAGCGTCGGGTTGCCCGCGACCTGCAGGTCGTGCTCGGCGACGATGCCGCCTCGCACGGTGCCCGCGTTGGCCGTGGCCCAGGCGGCGGCACGGCTGTAGATCACGCCGTGCACCGTCGGCGCGCCGGCGAACTCGACGCTGCCGTCGGCGACGATGACCACCGGCGCGGCCGCGCTGCCGACATCGACGTCGATGCGCAGCGGACCGGCGCCCTGCACGTGGATCACGTGACCGGGCCGGAGCAGCGCGCTGTCGACGACGCCGTCGGCGTCGCTCGCGTTGCAGCCGCCGGCGCAGGCCACGGCAGCGGCGGCCGGCTGCTCGAAGTAGGTTGCGGGCCACATGCCGAACACGCTGTCGAACATGCGCTCGGCCCCGTTGTTGGCCGGCGTGGCGGGTACCAGCGGCGGCACGAGATCGGGCAGTTGCATGGCCGGATCGTTGTCGATCACCGAACGTGCGACCGGCGTGCCGGGCAGCGTGCGCAGCGTGGCGATCGCGGGGTTGAACGCGGTGCCGGAAAGCACCGTGGTGCCGCTCGAGGCGGCGTCGGTGTTGGTCACCGTGAGCGTGGCGCCGGGCGCGACCGTCGTCGTGCCGCGCACCAGCAGCGGCGCGTTGGGCGGCGTGCCCAGGCCGCTGCGCAGCGCCAGCACCGTCGACAGCGCGGCCAGTCCGTCGCCCGACTGTGCGCTGCGCGTGAAGCGCAGGCAGGCCGGATCGGGCCGCGTGCAGGAGTTGACGTCGACACGCACGATGCCGGGGCGCGCCGCGATCGCCGTGAAGCGCAGCCAGAACGCGGTGTAGGGTCCGGCGCCGTTCTGGACGAACGCCGGGTTGGGCTCGCCGGCGGCCGGGCAGTCGCAGGACCAGCCGGTGCCGTCGAACACGCAGCCGGCGAGCCGGTCCGGTACCGGCGCGATGTTGCCGGTGGCCGCGTCGATGGCGAGGTAGCGCTCACGAAACGACGGCTGCGGCGCGGCGGCGTTGACGGCCGCCGCATTGGCCAATGGCTGGCAGTCGTCGCTCATGCGGGCGTCGTTCAGCCGCGCGATCGCCCACTCGATGCCGGCGTCGGCGGCTTCGAAGGCGAGCGTCGAGCGGTACTGGTTGCCCGAGGTGCGCTGCTCGAAGATCAGGTTGCGGCTGGTATAGGCGGCAACCAGCGAGACGATGAAGAACAGCACCATCACGACGACGAGCGAGGCCGCGCCGCGCGCGGCCCGGCGCGAAGGCAGCCGCTGCCGTGCGGCGAGCCGCGGGGGCGTGTGGTGGACTGGCCGGAGGGAGGGCATGGCGACGCTTCAGCTCGGGCAGGCCTGCGGCGGCGCGCCCGCGACGTTGAACTGGACCTTGTCGTTGCGCTGGCGCACGCGGCTGCGGATCGAGCGGCGCACGGTGTCGTCGGCGCGCGCATGGGCGGTGATCTCGACGACGAATTCGTTCACCGTCTGCTCGGGCCAGCAATCGACCGTATTGCCCGGTTGGCACAACTTGGGACAGGGGATGCGCACCGTGGTCAGCGGCTCCCGCGTCACCTGGAACGAATCGACCACCATCACGTTGCCGTCGGTGAGGTCCTGCTCGGGCATGTTCGGGCCGAGCGTGGTGCGGACGACGCCGTTGACCAGCCGGAAGCGCCAGCCGCCCGTCTCCGTTGTGCGCTGGTAGCTGAAGTTGACGTCATTGGTGGCGACGTTGGCCGGCGCCGACGTGGTGTTCAGCGCATTGGCCGCCGCCGGAGTGTCGTCGCTGACGATGCCCCTCCACGATTCGTTCCACGCTCCGATGCGGCGCAACTCGCGCGCCACGATGTCGGCGGTGGCGCGCAGATCCTGCTGCAGTTGCGTGTCGAGCAGCAGGCGACGGTTCTCGCCGAGTTGGCCGGAGACGATGAGCGACGCGGCGGCGACGACGAACAGCCCGACCACGACCCCGACCATCAACTCGACGAGCGACAGGCCGCGCGCTGGCGCGCGACGCCGGTGACGGGAAGCCAGGCGTCGATGGTCAGCGCTCGATGGGGTCATGTCACGCTGCCGCTCAAGGTGCCGGGATGCCGAGGCAGTTCTTTACGCCCGGGTCCGGCGCCGGGCACAGGTCGAACCCCGGCACCGATTGATCCGGTGAGCACACGGTTGGTCGGCCGGCGAGGCTGATGTCGATACGCAGGCGGCCGCGCGGCCGTCGCGTGACCTCGAAGCAGAAGTCGCGGTCGATGGGCGCGCCGGAGCTGACGATGCTGATGCCCCCGATCACCGGGTTGTAGGCGAACCACTTCTCCTGGAACCGCGGCAGGCGCAACTGGATGTCCTGACTGCGCGGCACCTGCACGATGCGCACCTCGCGTTGCGTGCCGATGCAGGCGTTGCCCGGGTTGGCCGTGCAGTTGCACTTGGACGGGTCGAGCGAGCTTGCGTTGAGCGGGTCGATGCTGCTCGCGAACAGCGTGTAGCAGCTCATCGATTCGGCCGCGTTGTTGCGCACCAAGAACCCGACGAACTGATTGCGCGACAGCGCCTCGCTGCGCGCGAACTGCACGTCGGTGACGGCCTGCGCCGCGATGCCGCGCAGCCGCTGCATGCCGATCATCTCGCGCATCGAGGGCGCCACCAGCGCGATCAGCACGCCGATGACGGCGATGACGATCATCACCTCGAGCAGCGTCAGCGCCTGGGTGGCGCGGCGCAGCGGGCGGCGGGGCGGCAGCAGCGGTTCCATCGGCGCGGGCCCTCGGTCTCAGCGTGCCCAGCAACGCGCCGGATCCGGGTCGGCGAGCGCCCAGTCGACGCCGGCCGCAGCGGCCGCGCCTGCCTGGCGCAGGTTGCCGTCCTGCATGCGCACGGCCAGCACCTTGCAGCTGCCGTCCTGGGCCTGCGAGGTGCCGGCGACGGCCGTCGCGCTCAGCACATAGCCGCGGTCGCCGGCGCCGACGAGCGCCACAGCGAGATCGTAGTAACCGTTGGCGGTGCGCACGCCGGCCATGCCCAACCCCGGCGGCACGGCGTTGCGCGCGTCGGTGAGCGAGGCGGCGTACACCGGCTGCGTACTGCGGTGCCGCTCCTGCATCTGCTGCACGTTGGACAAGGCCGCGAAGGCCTCGCTGCGCCGGCTCTTGCGGATCGAATTCTGGTAGACCGGCAGCGCGATGGCGACCAGGATGGCCACGATGACCACCGCGATCATCATCTCGATCAGCGTGAAACCACGCTGCGGCAGCGGATCATGACCAAGCCCCATGCCGCCGATTGTTCCGGCCGGGCGCGGCCGCCGCCATGCCGCTTGTCGGCTTTCGTCTGCCGGTCGTCGGCGCGCCGCTTTCAGCACGCAGGCAGGCCGCCGACGCGTGCACCGGGCGAGCAACTGCGCACCCGTCCCATGATGTTGATGATCTGCCGGATCTCGCGGCCGTCACGGCCGGCGATGCGCATCGTCGCGGTCGGCGTCACCGTGCCCTCGAGCGGCGCGAAGACCAGCGAACGCACGTTGGCGCTCAGCGTGACGCCGCCCGCGGCGGCGACGCGCACGTGGCGCAGCACCGCCGCGTCGGCAGCACACGCGGGGCCGGCGGCGCCGCAGCGGCATGGCTGCGCGCCGCCGGCATGCACGACGTAGCAGGCACCGGCGGCATCGGCGTCGAAGGCGATGCGCACCGTGCGGTTCAGCGCGACGGCCTCGCTGCGCGCGAGTTGGAGATCGGTCTCGAGCTGCGCCGCCACGCCTTCGAGATGGCGCCGCTCACGCGCGGTCTCGAAGCCGGGGACGGCGCTTCCGAGCGCGACCAGGCTCACCGCCAGGGCGACCATCGATTCGGTGAGGCTGAAGCCGGCGGCGCGGCGGCGGGGCACGGGGATGCGCTTCATTTCGGGCTCCATGCGGTGTGGCATGGCGCCCAATGTAGGAAGACGCGCCGCCCGGCGCGACCCCGGCAGGTGGGTCCAGTCGGGGGCTCCGAGGGGTGGGGTGTAGGTATCCCCCGCTCGGGGGCAGCAGGAGGGGCGGCGCCGCGCACGGCGCGACGGCTCAGATGTCGCGGATCAGCTGCCGGAAGGCGTCGACGTCCTCGAATTCGCGATACACCGAAGCGAAGCGCACGTACGCCACCTTGTCGATGCGCTTGAGCTCGCGCATCACGAGCTCACCGAGGCGGGCACTGGCCACCTCGCGCGCCGCGCCGGCGAGCAGCTTGTCCTGAATGCGCTCGAGCGCGGCGTCCACCTGCTCGGTGCTCACCGGCCGCTTGCGCAGCGCGAGCATCATCGAAGCGCGCAGCTTCGCCGGGTCGAACTCGACGCGCGAGCCGTCCTTCTTGACCACCGCCGGCAGCGCGATCTCGCCGCGTTCGTAGGTGGTGAAGCGCTTCTCGCAATGCGTGCAGCGCCGGCGCCGGCGCACGACATCGCCCTCGTCGGACTCGCGCGTCTCGACGACCTGGGTCTCGTCGTGGCCGCAGTAGGGGCAGCGCATGCTGCGGGGGGCCGCGGGTTCAGCGGTAGACGGGGAACGCGCTCGTCAGCGCGGCGACCTCGGCGCGCACGGCGGCGATGCGCCCGGCGCTGTGCGGCTCGTCCAGCACGTCGGCGATCAGGTGCGCCGTCCGGCGTGCCTGCTCGATGCCGAAGCCGCGCGTCGTCATCGCCGGCGTGCCCAGGCGGATGCCGCTCGTGACCATGGGCTTTTGCGGATCGTTCGGGATGCCGTTCTTGTTGCAGGTCATGTGCGCCTGGCCGAGGATGGCCTCGGCTTCCTTGCCGGTGAGGCCCTTGGGGCGCAGGTCGACCAGCATGAGGTGGCTCTCGGTGCGGCCGCTGACGATGCGCAGGCCGCGCGCGGCCAGCGTCTCGGCCAGCACGCGCGCGTTGTCGGCCACCTGCTGCTGGTAGAGCTTGAACGCGGGCTGCAGCGCCTCCTGGAAGGCCACCGCCTTGGCGGCGATGACGTGCATCAGCGGCCCGCCCTGGATGCCGGGGAAGATCGCGCTGTTGATCTTCTTGGCGATCTCCTCGTGGTTGGTGACGACGATGCCGCCGCGCGGCCCGCGCAGGCTCTTGTGCGTCGTGCTCGTCACGACGTCGGCATGCGGCACCGGGTTGGGGTAGACGCCGGCGGCAATGAGCCCGGCGTAATGCGCCATGTCGACCATGAGGTAGGCGCCGACCGCCTTGGCCACCCGGGCGAAGCGCTCGAAGTCGATGCGCAGGCTGTAGGCGCTGGCGCCGGCGATGATGAGCCTGGGGCGATGCTCGTGCGCCAGCCGCTCCATCGCCTCGTAGTCGATGGCCTCGGCCGCGTCGAGGCCGTAGCTGACGACCTTGAACCACTTGCCGCTCATGTTGAGCGCCATGCCGTGCGTGAGGTGTCCGCCCTCGGCCAGGCTCATGCCCATGATGGTGTCGCCGGGCTGCAGCAGCGCGAACAGCACCGACTGGTTGGCCTGGCTGCCCGAATTGGCCTGCACGTTGGCGAAGGCCGCGCCGTAGAGCTTCTTCAGCCGCTCGATGGCCAAGGTCTCGACGACGTCGACGTATTCGCAGCCGCCGTAATAGCGCCGGCCCGGGTAGCCCTCGGCGTACTTGTTCGTCATCTGGCAGCCTTGCGCGGCCATCACCGCCGGCGAGGTGTAGTTCTCGCTGGCGATCAGCTCGATGTGCTCTTCCTGGCGGCGGTTCTCGGCCTCGATCGCGGCCCAGACTTCGGGGTCGACGCGGGCGATCGTGGATTGGGTGCGGTCGAACATGGCGGTCCTCTCTGGCTCTTCGGCGCTTCGCGGTGGAGGGCCCCGACGCTGGGCGCAGCGGCCGGCGCGAAGCCTGCGCCGGGTGAACGGCCCGAAGCGCGCGCGACCGGGAGGCTGCTGCGATGCGTGCTTTCCGGTGGCCGCCCCGACTCGGGGTCGGCCGGCGGCGCAGGGCCGCGGCGCTGCCTGCCCCATCTCCGCTCTTCTATCGCCGCTTGTGCCGGCTCTCAGTGTAGCGTGCGGAGTTCACGGCCCAATCACGGCCCCACCGGCGGCACTTCGGCCGCCGTGCCAGGGCATCAGCGCAGCATCGCCACGGCGCCGGGCGCCTCGTCGGCCGGCGCGGGCGCGCCGGCGGGTCCGTCGGCGGATCGCTGCGGCGCGCTCGGTGCAGCGGGCCGGGTCGTGCCGGCGGGCACCTTCTTGCCGTCGGCCACATGGCGCAGCAACGACTGTTCGGCCAGCACGCGCCCGACATAGCCGCCGTCGCTTTCCATCAGCGCCGCGCCGACGTACTGGCGCAGACCCTCTTGCAGGCTGCCGGCGCGCGCGATGCACTCCTTGAGGACCTGCACGCCCACGCGCAGGTTGCTGATCGGATCGAAGGCCGCGTGGGTGCCGCCGAAGGCCACGTACTTGTCGTCGTGCACGCGCGTCATCACCTGCATCAGGCCCTGCGCGCCGACCGGGCTTTGCGCGAACGGGTTGAAGCTCGACTCGATGGCCATGATCGCGAGGATCAGGGTCGGGTCGATGCCGGCGCGCCGGCCGATCATCCACGCCTCCTGCACCAAGGCGCCGATCGGCTCGGGCGCCACCTTGTAGCGGCGTGCGATCCAGTTGGCCACGGCGGCCTGTTCGCGCGGCAGCGAGCGCGGGTCGGCCGCGGTCGCGCGCGTCACCGCCTCCGGCTCCGACAGGGACGGCAGCAGGTTGCCGGCGGCCAGTTCGCGCTGCTCGTGGCGCTGCTGCAGGTATTCGAGGGTGACGCTCTCGAACTGCTGGCGCAAGTCGGCACGGCCGAAGCCGAATGCCAGCGTCACCACGGCCGCCAGCCCCACCAGGGCCAGGGTGTTGTGGCTGACTTCCAGCATCCCGTGCCCGACGTCGCGGACGAAAACCCCCAGCGACCGGGCTGTGCCCTGCCACGCACGGCACAGCCATTCATTGGCTCGCATCCTGGCTCACTCCTTGTCGCGCGGATCGAAGCCAAGGGGCCGGATGACCGCGCGACCATAATCGCCCTCGCGCTGCGGCGGCCGTCTCGGCCGCTGCTCTCGCCGCTGGCGCTGAACGCCTGCGAACCCAGGTAGGGCGGGTTTACCCTGATGTCTCAGGTTTCGGGCGATTCTAGGAACCGTCAAATACGCGGTCAAGAATTTGAAACTCGCTCTTAATTCAAAATTGGAATGAAGTACACAGACCTCAGGGGCTTCCTGGGTCAGCTCGAGGGTGTCGGCGAGCTTCGAAAACTCGCCAAACCAATCTCGCCGCGCCTCGAACTGACGGCTATCGGCGACAAGTTGCTGCGTTCCGGCGGGCCGGCGCTGCTGTGCACCGAACCGGTCGGGCACCGGATTCCTTGCCTGATCAATTTGTTCGGCACCCCTAAACGAGTGGCCTTGGGCATGGGTGCCGGCTCGGCCGACGAGTTGCGCGAGATCGGTGAGCTGCTGGCGGCGCTGAAGGAACCCGATCCGCTGCGCGGACGCAAGGACGCAGGACGTCTGTGGCAGATGGCCAGGGCGCTGTGGGACATGAGGCCGGCGGTGCTGCGCGAAGCGCCCTGCGGCGAGGTCGTGCATGAGGGCGACGCAGTCGATCTCGGGCAGTTGCCGATCCAGACCTGCTGGCCGGGCGATGCCGGCCCGCTGATCACCTGGGGGTTGGTGGTCACCCGGGGACCGCAGGGCGTGACAGCGCCCCGGCTGCGCCAGAACCTGGGCATCTATCGCCAGCAGGTGATCGGCCGGCGCGAGGTCATCGTGCGTTGGCTGGCGCAGCGCGGCGGGGCGCTCGACTTCCGCGAGTTCGCCCGGGCCAACCCGGGCCGACCGTTCCCGGTTGCCGTAGCGCTCGGCGCCGACCCGGCGACCATGCTGGGAGCGGTGACGCCGGTGCCCGACTCGCTGTCGGAGTACCAGTTCGCCGGCCTGCTGCGCGGCAGCCGCACCGAACTCGTGGACACGCGGGTCGGCGAAGGCGAACGCCGCCTGCAGGTGCCCGCCAGCGCCGAGATCGTGCTCGAGGGGCATGTTCCCGCGGCGCCGCCCGGTTTCGCCGGCGCGAGCGAGTCTGGCGTGCGCCTGCGCGAGCAAGGCGGCTACCTGCATGCGCTCGAGGGCCCGTTCGGCGACCACACGGGCTACTACAACGAGCAGGACTGGTTCCCTGTTCTGCGCATCGACCGCCTCAGCCACCGCCGCGACCCGATCTACCACAGTACCTACACCGGCAAGCCGCCGGACGAACCGGCGGTGCTGGGGGTGGCGCTCAACGAGGTCTTCGTGCCGATCCTGCGCAAGCAGTTTCCGGAGATCGTCGACTTCTATCTGCCGCCGGAGGGCTGCAGCTACCGGCTCGCCGTGCTCAGCATGCGCAAGAGCTACCCAGGCCACGCCAAGCGCGTGATGTTCGGCGTGTGGAGCTTCCTGCGCCAGTTCATGTACACGAAGTTCATCGTCGTCACCGACGACGACGTGACGATCCGCGACTGGAAGG
>WBZR01003188.1_pt1 | contig 15404 bp, 14 predicted proteins | sample 5204231 | NCBI WGS metagenome assembly WBZR01 (sample SAMN12412403, study PRJNA552823) | activated sludge metagenome | isolation source: activated sludge from anammox sidestream of wastewater treatment plant... | place: USA: Virginia | collected 2017-08 | reverse complement strand
AACCTGAAGGTGACCCTCGAGGCCTCTGGCCAGGCGCGAATGACCCTGAGGCTTCGCAATCTGGTGACGAACGCGTTCGATCCGATCGGCACCTTCCAGCTGGCTCTTACGGACGGGACGTTCGTTGTTCCCAACCTGCCCGCCGCAACATATGTGAGCGCGGCCGGTCAGATCGAGTGCCAGATCTCGACCGACCCAACTAGCCGGGCGATCAGTTCGCGGACTCGGGTCGATATGGTTCGGTTCGACGTGCTACCCTAGCGACATGCGCTGCACAAGTCTGGCTCTGACGCTGCTCGCTGCGTCGGCGCTCGGCCAGGAGATGGCCGAGAAGGTCTCGGCGAGCTGCACGGGGGCCAGGCTTGTGCCCGCCCTCGAGGTGCTCTCGAAGGCCGCGAACGTTCCGATGCGGCCGGGCTCTGGAATGGCCGGCGAGATCGTCGCCTTCCGGTTCAACGATCTGCCCCTCGGGTTCGCCATGAAGTGGCTGGCAAGCGCGGTCGATGGGCAGTGGATCATGACCGAGGGCATCTGGACCCTCGCGCCCGACACAAGAGCCCGAGAAGCGCAGCGTGCCAGCGCACGGCAACAGCGGCTCGACGCCCTGCGTCGACAACTGGCCATGATTCTGAACCCGCCGAAGAAGGACCCCAAGGCGGCGGCAGGGGAGGCTCAGGAAGAAGAGGTGAGTCCTTCGGAACTCGTGATCCCAAGGCTGGTATCAAGGCTCGATCTGCGCGTCCTCGCCGACCTGCCATCCAATGGACGCGTGGTGTTTGCGACAAACCCGAACCGCCTGCAACGACCGATGACCTTGGACGCGGGAGCGGTCAAGATGTTGGTCGACGAGCACAATCAGCAGGTCGAACTCGATCGCCAGGCAAAGCAGAACCAAGAGGTGCTCACCGACGAAGAGACCAAGTGGCGCGCCTGGATGAAGAAGATGGGCATGGATCGGGAGCGGCAGAAGGCGCCGATCAAGGACGTGCCGGCCAAGGCGTTGCTCGTCTGCGAACGCTCGGGTGAGATGTACGACTCCCAATCGATCTCGTGCACGCTCAAACTGTACGACGCCCAGGGCAATACCGTTCTTCTGCGCTCGAGGTCGTTCGACACGGACGACCAGATGGTGCGATTGATGGACGCCGTGCCTGCCGTCGGCGAGGACGCCAAGCAGGCGAAGCAGCCAAAGGAGCCGACGTTCGATCCGAAGAGCCCGAAGATCCCGTGGACCGACGTGGCCAGGGCGTTTGAGACGTTTGGCAAGCAGGCCGACCAGATGTTCTTGGGTGGAGATGTCTTCAAGGTGCCGCCCCTGATGAAGGAGGCCATGCAGAACCCAGACACGATCGAGCCGCTTTCCGTGATTCTTGGGCACGGGCTGGTCGAGTCGGCCAAGGCGTCGTCGGCTCAGCTCGTAGCCAGCTTGCCGGACGATGGGCTGGAAATCGGCTTCGGTGGCCGCAGCGACCTCGAGCCGACGGTGGATCGCTTCCTGTACTCAGTCGAAAGCGGCCAAGAGATCGAGATCGTTCGAAAAGATTCCTGGTGGACCGTCAAGCCGAAGCACCCGCTGGAGGCCAGGGAGAAGCGAGCCGATCGGCTCGCGTTGGCCGAGATCACGCGGAAAGGCGCAGCAGGGGCTTCGATCGGGTTAGACGAACTCGCCCGTTACGCTGCAAAAGCGCCACAGCCGTTCCGTTCGGCAGTCTCGATGGCTTACTTGATGCTTTCGACCCCCGGCATCATGAGTCTGATGATGGAGGAGAGCCGGTGGGATTTCGTGCGCCTTTACGGCCTCCTAGGCCCAGCCGAACGGTCAGCTCTCGCTTCGGGGAAACAGATCGCCCTGTCCTCACTCACGCCTGACCAAGCCGCGGTCGTGAACCGGCTCGTCTACGGTGCAGATCCGAGCATTCAACTTGGGCCGCCTCCCACCGACGGCGATGCCGGCGCTCTCGGAATCTTCGGGATGGCGTGGTCTTCGACCGTGACGAGCGACGAATCGGACTATCGCAACGAACCTACGGAGCTGTGCCCGAACGGACTTCCACCTCAGGGCTATCTCGGCCTCGCGATTCGCAGCGAGTACTTGCTCAAGGCCGCGAAGGGTGGAGGCATCTTCGAGATGTTCGGTTCGGGTGGAATCCAAGAGTTTGCGATGTACCAGCTGATGCGGGATAACCCCACCTTGAGCCAGGGCACTCCGATTCCGGACGTGAAGGACGTGTTCGTCGGCAATCGAAGGATCTTGAACTTCACGATCCAGCTTGCGCCCGACGCCGCGATCCGGCAAAGCCTGAACGACGATCAGATCGATACGTCTGGCAAGCCGACGTCGCTTGCAAGCCTCCCAGCCGAAGTCAAGGCAGCCCTCGATAAGGCGGTTGCCGACTTGAAGAAGCTGGACCTGCCATTCCTCGATCCCTCGATGATCGGCCGCGGCCGCCCTCCGATCCCTCCGAGCTCAGCACAGTGAAGATCGCGACCTACAACGTCAACTCGATCCGGCAGCGGCTGCCGATCGTGATCGAGTGGCTTGCCGAACACGAGCCGGACGTGCTCGCCCTTCAGGAGACCAAGTGCGAGGATGCGAGGTTTCCCGTCGATGAGATCGAGGAGCTGGGCTATCATGTCGCCCGCCACGGACAGAAGGGCTTCAACGGAGTCGCGATCCTGTCACGAGAGCCGCTCACCGACGTCATCACCGGACTCGGCGATCCGCTGTTTCCGGACGACTGCCGCCTGATTGCGGGCCGAGCCGGCGGGGTCGCGATCATCGACACCTACGTTCCAAACGGTACGCAGCTTGGGACCGACAAGTTTGAATACAAACTTCGATGGCTGGAGCGGTTCGGTCGATTCGTGTCAGAACGTTATCGGCCCAACGACTTTGTCGTCTGGCTTGGCGACATCAACATCGCGCCGACCTCGGACGACGTCTACGACGCCCGGAACAAGCTCGGCAAGATCGGACACCACCCGCGCGAGTTCGCCGCTCTCGACGCTGTGAGAGCCTGGGGATGGGAAGACTGCTTCCGCCGCTTCACGAAGGGACCCGGGCACTACACCTATTGGGATTACGTGATCGTCACGTCGGTCGAGAAGAACTTCGGGTGGCGGATCGACCACATCTACGCGTCTCCGGCCTTGGCTCAGCGATGCACGGCTTGCGAGATCGACATCGCCCCGCGAAAGGAGATCAAGCCCAGCGACCACACCGTCGTTTGGGCCGAGTTCGACGTCTGAGTCCAGTAAACTGTGCCCGATGCGGCGTTACGAAGGCACGGGACTTCCCGCGAATCCGAGGATTGCGGTCGTCGCAAACGATGCCATAGGCAACTTCGTCGTAGCGACGCCCTTGCTTCAGGCTCTTCGCCGCGAGCTCAAACCTAGCCTCATCACCTACTATGGAGGCCGCCGTACGTGGGAACTGCAGGTGGCGAGCGATCTCTTCGAGGCGACGTTCCCGCTTCACGGTTCTCCGTTGGAAGAGGCCATCGAAGCGGCGGGGACGAATGACCTCGTCGTCAACGTCGAGAACGGCTCTCACGCAAAGGCGTTCGTCGGCGCGATCGCGAAGGACACGTTGGTCTGCGGTCCGGCGTTTGATCCCGCTGGGACCGATGTCCCCTTTCCGAGTGACGAGAGGGGAGATCTGTGGCGCGATCGGGGCTGGATCGCTCCAGATCTGACCGCACGTTACGGATTCCTGCAAACGGGTTGGATCGCCGAGATCTACTGTCGGCTTGCCTATCTTGACGGACCGATTCCCGATTACAGGATTCCCGTCGAGCCGGTGGAGCACGACTTCGACGTCTTGATCGCGACCAGTGCCAGTCTGTCGGAGAAGCTGTGGGCTCCCGAGAAGTGGTCGGCGGCGATCGCGGGTCTCACCGATCAAGGCTTGAAGTGCGGGCTGTTGGGTGCGAAGCCGAGCGAGCAAAAGGCGCACTGGCAGGGATCCGAAGACGAGGCGAGGATGGTCGAAGCCGGTTGGCTGGCCGACTTAAGAGGGAAGTGGACGCTGCCGCAGGTCGCGGGCGCCTTGCGCCGAGCGCGCGCGGTGCTTACGCTCGACAACGGCATTCTGCATCTCGCTGCCGCCGCCGGCACACCGACCGTCGGGTTGTTCCGAGACGGCATTCACCGGCTTTGGGCTCCCCCCTTCGAGCGACTCACGGTGTTAACGCCGGGAGAAGGCAGACCGGTGGTCGAGATCAGCCTCGAACGTGTGATGGAGGCCATGGCCCGTGTCGTCTGAACGGGTCCTCGTCTGGCTCAAGTATCGATTTATCGGCGACGCAGTCCTCACGACACCTCTGCTTCACGCGCTGGCCAAGCGGAACAAACCGTACGTCCTCACGGCGCCCTACCTGCGCCCACTCCTCGAGGCCGAGCCCATTCAGTGCGTCGACAACGTGCGCGTCAAGGGGGTCGGGGCGTTCGCGAAGCAACTTCGAGAGGTCCGGTCCGGGCGATACGACGTCGCCGTCATCGTCAACCGCAGCTTCCGATCCGCCCTGATGGCCAAGCTGGCGGGCGTTCCCCGGCGGATTGGGTTCCCAACCGAGGGAAGGGGCTCGTTGCTGACCGATCGGGTCCCCTATGATCCGATCGGACCAGAGGGTGCCAGCTATGCACGGCTGGGCACTCCGCTCGGTCTCGATGTGCCCGACCATCCTCCGGTCCTCACCTTGACGGAGCAGGAGAGAGCCGAAGGGCGCACGCTGTTGCAGGGGGCGACGGTCGGATTTCAGCCGGGAGCGACCTCGAAGTGGCGTGCGATTCCGACGCAGCATGCCGCGACGATCGTCAACGCGCTCACCGAGGCCGGACACCGGGTTGCGATGTTCGGAGGCCAGGCCGAGCGCGAATGGTGCGACGCTCTCATGCCATTGCTACGCGAACAGCCAGTCGACCTCGTGGGGGCATGCTCGTTGCGTGGGACGATGGCCGCGCTCTCGGGGCTAGCGGTCTACGTCGCCCCGGACACCGGCCTCGTCCACACCGCGGTCGCCCTCGGAACTCCGACGGTCGCGATGTTCTCGGTGGCCGCCGGCAGCAAGTGGGGCCACCACTATGCGCCCCATGCGGTGTTCGACGCTCCTGACGCCGATATGCAGCGGATGGACGTCGACGCGATGGTCGCAGCTGCCTTGGAGCGCTTGCAGTGAGGCTCGGCGACACGATCGTCGCCCCCATTACAGCCGCCGGAGGCGCGGTCGCCGTCGTGAGAGTGTCCGGAGAGGATGCGTGGCAAGTCGCCGAATCCTGGTTTGGCCGGTGGCCAGAGCCACCCGAATCCCATCGGGCCCAGTTCGTCCGATTTGGAAACGGCGACGAGGGTCTGGCCTTGCCGTTCTCGCAAGGTCATGGCTACACCGGCGAGTTTGCGGTGGAGGCGTCGATTCACGGCTCACCGGCGTCCGTTCGGTGGTTGATCGAGGAGAGCCTAGCCGCCGGCGCAAGGCTGGCCGAGCCTGGAGAGTTCACCATGCGGGCGCTGATGAACGGCCGTCTCGACCTCGCTCAGGCCGAGGCAGTGCGCGACACCGTTGCTGCCCAAACCGTACTGCAGCTCAGGTTCGCGAACCGGCAGCGAGGCGGCGCCCTCAGCGCACGAGTGGAGGAGCTGCGAGACTGGGCCCTGGCTGTCCTGGCAGCAGTCGAAGCGTCGGTCGACTTCAGCGACGAAGTCGGCGAGTTCGACAGGGATGGCGGCCTTGTGAAGCTCGAGAATCTGGGACATGGGATCGACCTCCTTCTTGCCACCGAGGAGACGGGTCGGATTGTCCGACGAGGTTTGCGCATCGCGATTGTCGGCGAGCCGAACGCGGGGAAGTCCTCGCTGCTCAACGCACTGGTCGGGCGTGATCGCGCGATCGTAACCGACATCCCGGGCACGACTCGCGACACGATCGAAGCCTTCGTCGACCTTGGTGGCATCCCCTGCATGCTAGTCGACACGGCTGGCATTCGAGATTCCTCCGACGCAGTCGAGAGGGAAGGAGTGGCGCGAGCGCACGCAGCCGCGCGCGAGGCCGACTTCGTATGGCATGTCCACGACTCGACCAAGTCCATGAGCCAGGTTCCGACGTGCGACCTCGTCATCTGGAACAAGATCGACTTGCCAGATGCGGACCCTGCGCCACAAGGGTCTGTTGCCCTAAGTGCGGTGACGCGGCAGAACGTCGATCGGCTGGGCGAGTGGGTATCGGAGAAGGTCGACGCCGAACGGTGGGACGTCGTGATCGATCCGCGGCACGGGCACTCGCTGCGAGAGGCTCGGCAGGCGGTCACGAACGCGATGGACACGATCCGTGGCAACTTGCCGGACGATCTCCTTGCGACGTGTTTGCGCACTGCGATCCAGTCGTTGGGTGAGATCACTGGCCAGACGTGCGACGCGGAGATGCTCGAGCGCGTGTTTCGCGACTTCTGCGTCGGGAAATAGGGGCTCGGTATCCTGCCATCCGTGATCGATCCCGCTCTCTTCGAGGAGAACCAGCGAACGGCGCCCTCATCGGACGAGCGGAAGTCGATGGATGTCGGTGCCATCGACTGCGAGCGCGGAGGGCGGCTCGAGTCGGTGACGGTCGCGTATGAAACGTGGGGAAAGCTCGACGAGGCGAAGTCCAATGCGATCGTCGTTTGCCATGCGCTTTCCGGAGATTCTCACGCCGTAGGCTGGTGGGACCGGATCGTTGGCCCCGGAAAGCCGATCGACACCGAGCGGTACTTCGTCATCGGCACGAACGCGCTTGGCGGTTGCCAAGGCACGACCGGCCCCTCATCACTTGCGCCTGACCTCAAGCCCTACGGCAGCCGATTCCCGAGGGTCACGGTGGGCGACATCGTCGAGGTCCAGCGTCGGTTGGTTCGCAATCTCGGGATCGAGACGCTCCATGGCGTTGCCGGCGGAAGCATGGGTGGGATGATGGCGCTGGAATGGAGCCGGGTCGGCAAAGTCCGCAAAGCGTTCGTGACGGCAAGCGCGGCTGCCCACGGGGCGATGCAAATCGGATTCAACGAGGCGGCGAGGCAGTCGGTCATGCGCGATCCCAAGTGGCGCGGAGGCGATTATCCGCCCGACGATCCACCGGCACAGGGCTTGAGCGTCGCGCGAATGATCGGCCACCTCTCGTTCCTGAGCGACGCTGCCTTTGAAGCCAAGTTCGGCCGCCGAACCCAACGGCCGAGAACAGGGGGCGACGAGGAGGTCTTTCAGATCGAGTCGTATCTCAACTACCAAGGTGACAAGTTCACGCATCGGTTCGACGCGAATAGCCTGCTCGTTCTGACCAGGGCGATCGACGACTATGAGTTGGGGAGTCTCGAAGGGTGTTCGACCGAGTTCCTGTTCGTCAGCTTCACGAGCGACTGGATCTACCCGTCGCACCAAAGCCAGTCACTACACGAAATGGCCATGGCGGCGGGTTGCCGTTCTGGCTGGGTCGACATCGACTTGCCAATGGGGCACGATGCGTTTCTATTGGATGGCGAGGTTCAGGGAGCCCTGGCTCGACAGTTCTTCTCAACCTGAGCCAACCGGGCCTACTGGGCTGCGAGAGAGACAGGAGTCGGATCATCGCCTTCCGAATCCACGAAGTCGAGTGTCTTGCCCTTGATCGTAATGAGCGGTGATCGTACGTTGCTCGCAGGACGGTCGAGGACGCGCAAGAATTCGAGCACGATTCGATCTCCGTCTCGATGCCAGCGTCCCGATGCCGAGACACTCAAGTTGAGGAGACGAAACGTGCCGTCGCGCTCAAGATCCAACTCGACTTTGGCGAGCGTGCCGGCGATGTGAGGCGGTCCTGACACCGGCCGCTTCCCGCGGTAATGGCCCGCCATGCCCCGATCCGCGCAAGACGCTAGGAGCAAGAGCGAGGCGAACACGAAGGCGCACGGTCCAGCCAATCGTTTTGGGCGAGCGGGCGCCATCATGAGAGAGTCTACACGCGGTCGGTTGGTTGCGTAATCTGTGCTGCGTCTAGGTGTATCATGACTCCAGCGAGGTTCACACCAATGAAAGCCTTTGTTTCACTCATCGCGGCTGTCGCGCTCATGATCTCAGTCGGCTGCGGAAAGACGGAGGAAGCTCCCGTGGCCTCACAACCTGCTCCGACTCCCTCGTCGAATGCAGCGCCACCCGTGTCGACGAATCTGCCCGACTTCTCGACCGATGACCGGGTCAAAGCCACAGTCATTCCCACGCTGATCGAGAAGTTCGGCGCCGAGCCAACCCTCGCCGGCGTTTCTCTCAACGTCGAGCTGAAGGACAGGACGCTCCACATCATGGGTGACGTGAAAAGCAACGACCAGAAGCGGAAGATCGACGAGATCGTCAAGACATTGGAGCCCGCCGCGAGCGCAGCAGGCTACAAGTTCATGAACATGGCGATCGTGAAAGGCTAAGGAGTTCGATGTGCCCTACAAAGTGAACGGAGTAGAAGTAAGCCTTGCCGAGCCTGTCTTGTCCGATGGAACGACGTTTGTTCCGATCGCCGACCTCGCGAACGCGATGGGCGGCTATGTCGACTGGAACCACGAAGCGAAGTACGCTCGCGTCGAAATCGGTGAGAGCGTCGGTATCGTGCACAACGACGATCAGTTTGCCGACATCGGAGGCAAGGCGATCGACCTTCATGCGAAGCCCTACTTACAGGATGGAGTCCTTTGGGCGCCGGTCCGCTTGTTCCGGGATGGATTTGGGATCGATCTGCGGGTGAGTGGCACGACCGTCGAGTTGACCCGGTAAGTAGCAGTCCTGTCAGGCTCGCCAATCGGTGAAAGGCGGTGGGTGACGGCCATAATTGAGTGGATGGCCGTCATCACTACTGAAGTCTACACGTCGATGGGCCTGAACCAGTTCGAATACGAACGCATCCTCTCCCTGCTCGGCCGCGAGCCCAGCCACACTGAGCTCGGCATGTTCTCCGTGATGTGGAGCGAGCACTGTGGCTACAAGTATTCGCGCCCAGTTCTCGCGCTTTTCAAGAAGTACAAGGAGGCGATGGAGGGAGAAGGGCTCGAGAACGCCGGCGTCGTCGACATCGGAGACGGCTGGGGCGTCACGATGAAGGTCGAGTCGCACAATCACCCGAGCGCGGTCGAACCCTACCAGGGCGCTGCAACCGGCGTTGGCGGCATCATTCGCGACATTCTCACGATGGGAGCGAGGCCGATCGCCTCCCTGAACTCCCTTCGCTTTGGTCCGATCGAGGGTGACGACGCAACAGCGGTCCGTAACCGGTTCCTGTTCGAACATGTCGTCGCCGGCATCGCGGGCTATGGGAACTGCGTCGGCGTGCCTACCGTCGGGGGCGAGGTCGGATTCCATCCGCGCTACAGCGGCAACCCGCTCGTCAACGCGATGTGCGTGGGAATGCTGAGGATCGACGAGATCACGACCGCGGCGGCAAGCGGGGACGGCAATCCGGTGATCTACATTGGCTCCGCGACGGGCAAAGATGGGATTCACGGCGCCAGTTTCGCCAGCAAGAAGCTGAAGGAGGACGCCGTCGAAGATCGGCCGAACGTTCAGATCGGCGACCCCTTCGCTGAGAAGCTCTTGATCGAGGCGACCCTCGAGGCGCTCGGGACTGGCGCCATCGTCGCGATTCAGGATATGGGGGCCGCCGGGCTCACCTGCTCGACGGTCGAGATGTCTGGAAAGGGTGGCGTGGGGATGGAGGTCGACCTCGATCGCGTGCCGATGCGCGAGGACGACATGTCCGCCTACGAGCTGATGCTCAGCGAGAGCCAGGAGCGGATGCTTGCGGTCGCCCACAAGGGACGCGAACGCGAAGTGATCGACGTGTTCCGGAAGTGGGGGCTCAAGGCTGAAGTGATCGGTTATGTCCTCGAAAATGGGGAGACGATCGTGCGACGAAACGGTGAAGTCGCGGCTCACGTGAACGCCACGTTCCTCACGGACCACTGCCCCACCTACACCCCTCCCGCCGAGGCTCCCGAGTCATATCTCCGTGCGGCGGAGTTCGATCCGAGCGGCCTGCCGAGTGTGGATCTCCGTGAAGCGCTCCTCGCCTTGCTCGCAAGCCCGACGGTCGCGAGCAAGCGCTGGGTGTTCCGTCAGTACGACCAGTCTGTCCAGACGCAAACGGCGATCCTCGCGGGTGACGGCGACGCCGCGGTGCTCGCTCCGCGTGGAACGAGCAAGGGCTTGGCTCTGAAGATCGACGGCAACGGCCGCCACGTGTTCTTGGACCCGTATGTGGGCGGACAACTTGCCGTCTGCGAAGCGGCTCGCAACGTGGCCTGCGTAGGTGCGGTGCCGACAGCGGTGACCGATGGACTGAACTACGGCAATCCGCAGAAACCGCACGTCTACTGGCAGTTTCGCGAGTCGGTCCGGGGCGTGGCTGAGGCCTGCGAAGTCATGGAGACGCCGGTCATCAGCGGCAACGTCAGCTTCTACAACGAGAGCGACCTGGGTGAGGTGCTCCCGACGCCGCTGATCGGCATGCTTGGCGTGCTGGATCGGGCTGAAGATCGGGTCGGCATCGCCCCGAAGCCCGGCAATCGGATCGCGCTTGTGTCGACGCCGCTTCAGCATGTTCCCCAAGAGGGCCTCGGTGGATCGGAGTTCCTCGCACGGATTCACGGGATCGAAGATGGCCGCCCGGTGGCGCCGAACGTCCCCTTGGAGCGAGCCCTCTGCCGGTTCTTGGCCCAGTCTGCCGGCGCCAAGTGGATCACCGCCGCGCACGACTTGTCAGACGGGGGTTACGCGGTCGCCTGCGCGGAGATGGCGATCGCAGGGGGCCTCGGGCTGAGCTTGTCCACTCCAGAACCGGTCGTCAGCCTGGCCGGCCGACTCTTCGGCGAGATTCCCGGCCGCGTCCTGATCGCGTATGATGAGGCGAACCGCGACGAGTTGCAGCGTGTCGCGCTGGCGGCAGGGCTTCACTTTCAAGAGCTTGGAAGCGCCGGTCCGGTCGGAGGCGTCCTAAAGATCGAAGAGCTTGGGGAGTTTGCGATTCCCGAGCTGAAGACGGCATATGAGGGCGCGATCCCTCGCCTGATGGAACACTAGCGGATGGCATGGAAATTGCCCAAACTGCATCGAGAGGTTGTATGAAACGGCTACTTGCGCTTGCCCTCGTCCTTGTCGTCGCCGGTTCGGCGTTCGCGCAGGACCCAGTCGATCGTGCCACCCAGCTCAAAGTCGTTGCGGCCGCCGACATGTACAAGGCCAACAACGTCGATGGCGCGATCAAGGCGTTTGAGGAGCTGTACAAGACCCATCCCGAGAATGTGGATGTCCTCGCGTGGCTTGGCTTCCTGTATTTGAAGGTCGATAAGACCGATGAGTCCGTGCCTCTGCTCGAGAAGGCGCAGGCGGCGAGGCCTGGCAGCATTGATATCCTCAACAACCTGGGCAACGCCTATCAGAAGCAGGGCGAAGACGAGAAAGCCCTTCCGATCTACAAGCGGATCACCGAGATCGACCCCAAGTTGTTCGAAGGTTGGTACAACCTCGGCAACGTCCAGCTCAAGCTGAGCACGCGCTCGATCGACAAGGTCGACCAGGCGATGGTGGATGGAGCGCTGAACTCGTACACGAAGGCGGTCGAGCTGAAGCCGACCGATCCGTTCCTCTTTAACAACATCGGCGTGTGCTACGAGCGCAAGGGCCGCTCGGACTTGGCCGCGCAGAGCTTCGTCAAGGCGTCCGACCTCCGCAAGGACAACAAGGTCTTCGCGTCGAACGCGGGCGTGACGCTCGCGAAAGCACGCCAGTTTGCCCAGGCGATTCCCTACCTGGAGCGGGCGATCCAACTCGACCCTTCGAACAACTCCACCGCGATGGTGCTGGCCGACGCCTACAGCCAAGTCGGCAAGCTGGACGATGCCCAGAGGCTCTACGAGTCCTATCAGGCGGCGCTCTCCAACAACCTGACCTTCTGGTTCAATCTCGGCCTTCTGCGTGAGCGGCGCAACGACCTGCCAGGCGCTGAGGAAGCCTATCGGCACGCGATGGACATCGACGGCACCGACCTCGACGTTCTCAACAACTACGGCCTCGTGCTCTTCAAGATGAAGCGCTACGAGCAGTCGCAGACGATCTTCGAGAAACTGGCCGGGTTGGACCTCAGCCGCAAGCCGGATATGCGACGAAGCACTCGGCTGAATCTGGCGGCGGCGGCGTCCAAGACCGCCGACTTCGACACCGCGATCCGCCTCTGGCGTGAGCACCTCCGCGAGGAGCCGTCCCGGGTCGACGTGCGGGTCAGCCTCGCCAACGCGCTGTGGGTGACCGGCGATCTGGATGGCGCCTACGCCCAGTTCAAGCTTATCCTGGGCGTGAAGAAGGACCAGCCTGACGCGCTCAACGGGGTGGGACTCTACATGCTGAAGGACTCCAAGCTCCCGGAGGCGGAGTCGTATTTCCGCAGGGCGATCGCTGCCAGCTCCGGCTTCGTTCAGGCGTACAACAACCTTGGCGTGGTCCTCGAGCGGCGCAACAAGCGGGCTGACGCGATCAAGGTCTGGGAGCAGGGTCTGCGGATCGACCCTTCCAACAAGGAAATCCGAGAGAATCTCTCACGGGTGAAAGGCTCGGGCTAAGATAGGACGTGCGGATTCACGTCCTGGCTAATCCCTCTCGCCTCGACGCCCTTGCAGCGGCAGTCGAGGCGATTCGATTTGTCAGCCACCGCGGGGTCGAGGTTGGGACGACGCGCGAACTGGCCGAAGCCCTCAACGTTCCGGAGGTGAGCACGTCGGACTTCGGTAGGGCGGACCTCATCGTCGCGTTCGGCGGAGACGGGACGCTGATACGTGCCGCCGACCTCGCCTCAGCGTTCGGCACGCCGATCCTGGGCGTGTACTTCGGACGGTTCGGATTCGTCACCCAGTGCCAGCCGGAAGAGGTCAAGGCGTGTTTGAGCGACTTCTTCGAGGGCGCGGCCCGAATCGAGGACCGGATGATGCTCCAGGTCGAACTCCTCCGCAACGACCAGACGGTGGCCACGCTCCATGCCCTGAACGAGATGACCGTCCAGCGAGCGGTCGACGCGCGGATGCTGTCGATCGCGGTCGAGGTCGACGGGCACTTCCTGACGAGCTACCCCGCCGATGGCGTCATCCTGTGCACCCCGACCGGCTCGACTGCGTACAACCTCTCGGTCGGAGGGCCGGTGATCGATCCTCGACTGCAGGCGATCACCCTCTCCGCGATCGCTCCGCACACCCTGAGCGCTCGGCCGCTGGTGATGCTCCCAACCAGCACGGTCGTCCTGAAAGTCGAGACGATCGGCGACGCGATCCTCAGCGCGGACAGCCACACGCGGCTGCATCTGCTCAGCGGGGACATCGTCCGGGTGACCCGGTCGGAGCGCGTCACGAAGCTCGTCGTCGTCGATCACGACGACTTTCTGACCAAGCTCGGCGAGCGGCTGCTCTGGAGCCAGAGTATCCTAGGGAGCCCGTGAGCGAGCCGATTCTGAAAGTCCGAGACGTCCAGGTGGAGTTCGCCTCCCCCGGCGGCATCGTCCGAGCACTGGACGGCGTGTCGCTCGACGTGAACCCTGGAGAGACCTTGGCGGTGGTCGGCGAGTCAGGGTGCGGCAAGACGACCCTCGCGCGGGCCGTTTTGGGCCTGCAACCGCTTGCCGGGGGCGAGATCGATCTGATCGGCCGCAAGGTCACCGGGACTCATGCCAGGATGGCCCGGGAGGTCGGGATGGTGTGGCAAGACCCCTACGCATCCCTCGACCCCCGGTGGAAGGTCCGCGACTCGATCGTCGAGGCGGCTCGGCTCGCCGGAGTCGCGGCGGACGCCTCGGCGATCTTCGAGGAGGTCGGGCTGGATACCCGGTGGCTGGACCGCTACCCCCACCAACTGTCCGGAGGCCAACGCCAGAGGGTCGCGATCGGCCGGGCTCTCGCAAGCGCCCCACCCCTCGTCATCTGCGACGAGCCGACCGCCGCGCTCGACCTCTCGATCCGCGCACAAATCCTCAATCTTCTCAAACAGATCCAGCGTTCGCGCGACTGCTCGTTCCTCTACATCTCGCACGACCTTCTGACCGTGCGGTTCCTCGCCGACCGGGTCGCGGTGATGTACCTGGGCCGGATCGTCGAGGAGGGGCCCACCGAGGCGATCTTCACCGACCCTCGCCACCCGTACACCCGCGCGCTGTTGGATTCCGCTCCCACGCTGGACAAGCTCATGACGTTGCCCGACGCCTTGCCCGGAGAGCTCCCCGACCCCCGCGAGAGGTTCGTCGGGTGCCGTTTCGCGTCGCGCTGCGCGTTCGCCGACGATCGGTGCACGAAGGTCGACCCTCCCGAGATGCGCGAAGGCGCCAGGCGATTCGCGTGTCACCACCCGTGTGGTGGCCCCGGCGTCCCGCCGATGGACCGAGCGCCCCAGAGCCTCACCCCAAGTTCGTGAGGATCGGCACGATCGCCTGATCGACGTAGATCCGTCCGCCGTCCTCCATCGTCGAGCACCCCAGGTCACGCATCTGTCCGTCGACCTGCACCTTGCGGGAGCCCAGGAAGGCCCTCACTGTGTGCGAGCCTTTGACGAACGCGACGACACAGTCTTCGGGGTCGAAGAAGTGTTTGAACCCAAGCCGGTCGGCGAGCTCGGTCGATCGGCCGAGCGTCCTTTCCAGGTGGGTGATCCGCTGCGCGGCGACGACTCCGCCTCCGCAGACGAGGGTCGTGGACGATCGAGGATGGAGAGCCACCTGGCGGGCGACGAACGCCCGGATGAGACCCTCGGCGATCGCGAGGGCCTCGCCGACTGGTCTTGATTTCACGGTGCCATCTCGATATCGCATTGTGTGGCTTACTTCGACGCCGAGTCCTCGGCCTTCGCAGTCGATGAGCATCAGGATCGAGGATTCTGTCGCGCGCTGCAGACCTGCGTTACCGGGCTGAATGGAGAGAGGTGAGCCTTGCATCCATCGGTACTTCCGGATTTGCAGGGTGGCTGGATTCTGCCACGAAGCCTCCGTCGCTCCATTGCGAAATGAGAGCAACAGCTTTCCGTCCCGAGCCCGGAACCGGAACGTCGGATCATGATCTTCAACGATCCATTCTGAGGAGCGCATTTTCGGATGGTCTGGAAGCCAAGCTTCGTTCACGATAGTGAGTGTCATGAGTGTAGCGATCACGATTTGTCCTCTAGCGCAGTTCGGTGACCCACAGGGAGTCAAGCACGATGCTGGGAAAGAACGTCTGAGCGGACGTCGAACATATGGACCCAGCCAAAGGGGAACCGCCCATACCACTCAGACCTTCACCCCAAGTTTGTGAGGATCGGCACGATCGCCTGATCGACGTAGATCCGTCCGCCGTCCTCCATCGTCGAGCACCCCAGGTCACGCATCTGTCCGTCGACCTGCACCTTGCGGGAGCCC
>WBZR01003186.1_pt1 | contig 15407 bp, 9 predicted proteins | sample 5204231 | NCBI WGS metagenome assembly WBZR01 (sample SAMN12412403, study PRJNA552823) | activated sludge metagenome | isolation source: activated sludge from anammox sidestream of wastewater treatment plant... | place: USA: Virginia | collected 2017-08 | reverse complement strand
CATCCTTGCCTTCCAACCTGCTCGAGGGCTGGACATCGATGCGACCCGCAACGTGTATGAGGGGATGTACGAGGAGTGCGCGAAGGGGGCAGGGGCGCTCGTCGTGAGCTTCGACCTCGATGAGCTTCTCGAGTACTGCGATCGGATCGTCGTCATGAACGGGGGGCGGCTCAGCAGCCCCGAGAGGATGGATCGGGCAGAGATTGGGCGGCTGATGGTGGGCGCGACGTGAAGATCGCGGCGCTCGTCGCCCTTGCGATCGCACTCATCTGCGGGGCGATCGTCGCCGCTGGAGCCCACCCGATCGAGACGATCGGAAGCCTCTTCCAAGGTGCGCTCGGCTGGCCGGTCCCACCGGGTGAGGCGTGGTCAGGACGGGCGCTCGAGGGAACGCTCAAGGAGTTCACGCCTCTGCTGATCGCGGGGGTCGCCGTCTTCGTCGCGCTGCGTGCGGGCCTGTTCAACATTGGAGTGGAGGGGCAGTTCTTGGTTGGGGCGCTCGGCTGCGCGGTGGTGGCGCTCAACGTGCACGGGACGCCGGGGATCATCCTCGGCTTGCTGACAGGGGCGGTCCTCGGCGGGCTGTGGGCGTTGCCCGCGGGTCTCATCAAGGCGCTCCGTGGCGGTCACGAAGTCATCACGACGATCATGCTGAACAACATCGCGATGCTTGCGACCACCGCCTTGGCATCGGGCAGATTTCGCGATCCGAACCAACAAGGCACGACGACCGCGTCGATTCCAAAGGACATGATGCTGCCGACGATCGGAGCCGACCCCAAGTTCAGCGTCGCGATCGCGGTGGGACTCTTGTTGGTCGTGGGGCTGTGGATCTGGCTCAAGCACACCGTCGCCGGGTATGAGCTGCAGGCGGTCGGAGCCAACCCCCGGGCCGCAACCTTGGCAGGGGTTGACGCGAAGCGGACGATCATCCGGGCGATGACCGTCTCGGGGGCAATCGGGGGTCTGGCGGGCGGCCTTCAGGTGATGGCCTTCGAAGGACGGTTCTTCGAGGGGTTCTCAGGTGGCTATGGGTTCGACGCGCTGGGAGTCGCCCTCCTCGCGGGGGGGCACCCGGTCCTGCTGATCCCGTCGGCGTTGCTGTTCGGTGTTCTCAACAAGGGCTCGACGACGATTCAAGTGCTGCATAACGTGCCGAAGGGCATCAGCTTCGTCATTCTCGGCCTGCTGATCGTCGTCTTCGCGGCAGTTCGGTATCGCAAGGCGGAGGGGAGGGAGAGTTGAGCGATCTGACGCTCCTGCTTCAGGGCACCTTGGTGCTGAGCGCTCCCCTCGTACTCGCGGCGATGGGCGGGTTCTTCAGCGAGCGTTCCGGGGTGATCAACATCGCGCTCGAGGGCAAGATGCTGATCGCGACGATCACGGTCTTCCTGGTTTCGATCGCGAGCGGTAACGCCATCGTCGGCGCAGCTGCCGGGATCGGAGCGGCGACCCTGCTCAGCCTTCTGCACTGGCTGCTGACGCAGAAGTACAAGACCGACCCGATCGTGTCCGGCATGGCGATCAACGCAATCGCGTTCGGCGCCGCCAACTTCCTGGATAAGCGGTTTACGGACCCTGCCCAGTCCGGCTTCCCCAAGTTGCCATCGGCGGTGTATTGGGGCTTCGCGCTCGTCCTCCCGATTCTCGCCTGGCTCTATGCGACCCGAACGCGAGGCGGACTGAGGCTGTTGGCAGTCGGCTCCGACCCAGATAAGGCCCGCCAGATGGGCGTCTTCCCGCAGAGAATCCGTTTCGTGTGTCTCGTTGCGACCGGGGTCTTCTGCGGAATCGCAGGAGCGTTGATCGTGTCGAATGCGGGCAGCTACACCGACAACATGACCGCCGGGCGCGGGTTCATCGCCTTGGCCGCTCTCATCATCGGAGGGTGGAGGCCGCTCCCCGCGTTCGCCGCTTGCCTTGCGTTCGGCTTGTTCCAACAGCTGCAGATTCAACTGCAGGGCACTGCCGCCTTCGGGGTCGAGCTCCCGAGGGAACTCTGGCTCAGCCTCCCCTACTTGGCGACGCTAGTCGCCCTTGCCGGACTCTTGGGTAAGAATCGAACGCCCGCTGGACTTGGAAAGCCATGATCACCACCCTCATCCTTGCAAGCGCCGCTCCGAAAGACTTGTTTGACCGCGCGATCCAGTTGATCAGGCGCGCCGACCGAGGAAGCTTCTCGGTGAAGTTCGATTCTCGGCAGAACGAAATCAGGAAGTCTGGGGCTTATGAGGTTGCGTATGTGAGGCCGGACGCCTTGAGAATCCGCTCGCTCATCGATCGAACCGATCGCACGTTCACCCTAGTTGGTAAGGACGTCTTTGGAGTCGACTCCAAGGCGCACGAGTATCTCGTCGCGAAAGCCGGCACCAAGGGTTCCGTCAGCGATCGGATGGGCCTTGTCGTGCCGGTCGACGAGCCGATTCGCATCCTCGTCGACCCGGGCGTGGGACAGACCTTCCTCGGCGCGTTCAAGGGAATGGATGGTTGGAGGCAGGTGCGCGCGACTCCGCCGCTTCTCGAACTGAAGGAGTCGACCGGCGCGTTCGCGATCGGCTTCGACGGCACCGGCCGGCTCGCCTCCGTGCGGGTGGAAGGACCGGCGGGCGTCTTGGCGTGGAGCTATCGATACGGCGGTGCTCCCAAAGCGATCCGTTTCGTGAAGCCGTCCGGGTTCAAGAAGGTCGACCAGTTCTATGACGTCCCCCCAGAGCGTGCGCCCAAGTATCAGGACGCGGCGGCTCGTACCGCGGTCGAAGCTTGCCTTCGGGCGTACAGCCGCCTGCGCGATGCCTCCATAGTGATCGACGACGGTTCCGCTCAGACTGAAATGTGGCTGAGCGCCGGGAAAGTCCGGCAGCGTTCGGCAGCGGGAGACTGGGCATGGGACGGCAAGACCCTGTCGGTCGTCCAGAAGACTGACCGCACATTTCGGCAGGGTCCTGCGAAGCTGCGCGCGGTCGACCTCGCGGTAGGCAAGTGTGGCATGCCGATGGATCCCCTCCTTCGCAAACTCGTGCGGAAGGAGAATCCGATCACGGCGATGCTCGACGGCGACCTGACCGGCCATACGGTCGGCCAAATCGGCTCGGGAGCCCTTCGGTGCGACGTGATCGAGTTCCGATCGTCGGGAATTCGGATGACGCTGACGATTCGGCGCGACAACGGGCTGCTTCTGGCCTCGGCCAGCGAGAACTTGGATCGGAGAGGCAAGGTCGTCTCCCGCAGCGAGCGTCGGTTCGACTATCGTTCGATCGGCAAGCCGATTGCGGCGTCGACGTTCGTTCTTGCCGCTCCGAGCGGCTATCGAAGCGCTCCCCTACCCTAGCTCACATCGCGCCAAAGCCGCGCTCGCTAAAGCTGATCGTGTAGGTGCTCTGGTGGGTGACCAGCGCGACCGTCATCCAGATCGCCTCCGCCAGATACTCGCCAAGGAGGATTCCAAAGGCGACGTTGCGCAGCTTCGCGTACCCTGGGTGGCCGCCATATCGGGTCACTACCGACTTGACGATGAGGGCGATCAACAAACCAAACCAGTAGTAATCGACCCCGAAGTTCATGCTCAGAACATAGCCGGCGGGGTGGATGGGGAACCCAGGGATCCTGAAGCGTACGAAGTCGAGGAGAGCCACCACCCCGAAGCCGACGCCAGTCATCACCATCCCAACCGGGTCGGGACCGTGGCGCTCCTCGATCATGGTTCGCATTATCATCGGATGCTCGGGCCAGGCGTTCGGATTGCCGGTGCGATACGCCATCACGTGCAGGAAGAAGAACGCGAGCACGAACGCGACGATCGACGCGCTGAGGATCAGCCAGAAGACCGGACGCTGGGCGAGCTTCTCGTCGCGCGTCATCTTGATCGCTTCAAGCTGATAAGGCATCGGATGGGTTCGCGCAATTCGGTTGAACGGGAAGAAGACCGTGCTTAGCGTTGTCGCTTGCTGGTCGGTCAGCCACGACGTCCCGAAGAACCTCCCGAGGAAGCTCGTCGCCGAAAGGTAGGCGAACTCGTGGGTCGGCGGTCCGAGTTGAGCTCTTAGCCGGGCGACCACTGCGCCGAATACCAGAAGGAGGCCCAGATACAGGATCAACCAGGGCACCGGAAGCCCTCCAGAGGCTCCGATCACGACGAGGCCCGCGATCGAAATGAGCAAACCTGCGAAGGTCCATCGGTGGCGCACACCACCGTCGTCGGACGCCGCTCCGGTGCGGATGTCAGCTACGACCTTTCGCAGATAGCCTCGCGAATACCAGAGGGCTCCGAGGAAGATCGCGAGCACCGCCCCCCAGGTCTGCTCATCGAAATAGGGCGGCCCGGGTGAGATCGCGGTGCCGGAAAACGTGTGCTGGGGAAACCCGTTCGCGGCGAGCGCGACATGGGTCGCCTTGCGCAAGAGGAAGAAGAGGATCAGGCTGACGAGCAGATCGCTGGGCATAAGGAGGCCGATCGCCGCCAGGAACGGGTAGAGCGAGATCGGCATGAACCCCATGTTGCTGAGTGGCGGATCGGGGAAGAACTGCTCGATCCGCAGGTACTCCTTGACTGGGATCGCGGGCAGATTGGGATAGAGGTAGTTCAGCCCATTCAGGATGTCGATCGCGAACATGATCCCGAAGGCGATCCACATCGGTCGGCTTCGCCACATCCCTCCTGAACCACCACCTTCGCTCATCGCTACCGGCAGTTGGATCAACGGAAAGGTGAGCCTCTCGTGGCGGCACCAGGCCCCACGCATCAAGCTGTTCAGGCACAGGTAGGCGCCAAGCATGAGGCCCATAACGAGCGCCCACCCGAGGTACTTGGGCAGGTACAGGGGGAGCTTGGAGGCGACGTAACCGATGCCCAGGCCGCCATTTGAGATGTCACGGACCGCGCCCGCGTCCTTCACGACCAGCCATTCGGGCACGTTGGGGAGCATCCGGTCCCGAACGAGCGGGTCCGTCTTCGCCTGGTAGGCGAGCGAGTGGATCGGCGGTTGGGTGATGTACGCCCATTCGGAACTCACGGAGCCCGCCACGCTCGCGATCGCGAAAGCGACGATGAGATCTGCCTGAGAGAGGGCCGCCCTCGGAGCGAATGTCCGGAGGGCCGCGTTAAAGATGACGAGCGCGATCAGAACCGCCACCGGAGCGACGAGCAGCGAGAACAGGTTCGAGACGAGGGCGTTCGTCCCTGCATAGGCGACCAACGGGATCGCGAGCACACCGGCGGCCACTCCCCGAGCGCGCAAGCGCCTTGGAGCGTCGTGGCCTTGGGGCATCGGCTCGCCCATGTGGCGCATCATACTGTGGCTATGCGGCTCGCGGTCACCGGAGGGATCGCCGAAGGGAAGTCGACCGTCGTCGGATACCTTCGGGACGCGGGCTACACGACCGCTTCGGCCGACACGGTCGCCCGCGCTGTGTTTGCCTCAGCCGAGGTCCAAGATTGGGTGGTTGGCCGGCTCGGCTCGGCGGAGCCTTCGCGGGTGAGGGAGGCGGTGGCCATGGACGCGACATTTCGTCGGTCGCTCAATCGGCTGATGCACCCGCGAATCCTGGAGGAACTGGATCGACTCGAGGCTCAGGTCGTCGAGGTTCCGCTCCTGATCGAAGCCTGCCTGCAGTCGCGTTTCGATCGCGTCTGGGTCGTCACGTGCGGACGCGCCGAGCAGCTTCGCCGGCTTGCTGAGCGCCTTGGCGACGCGTCGAGCGCGGAGGCGCTTCTTGCGACTCAGTTGGCGTCAACGGTGAAGATTCCCTTTGCAGACTGCATTGTGCGAACCAACTTGGCTGAAGAGACCGTCCGTGGTTATGTACTCGATGCGGTGTTTGCGAGCTTGGGCTAGCATTTTGGCCTGGTAGCTCGTGCTATACTGCTCGAACTTGGAAGAAGGGGCGGTCGCTGGTGCGTCCGCAATGAACTTGTATGACGCCGCGCGCAGGCAATTTTTACGGGTGCGAACTCTGGAACGCGATCGACGCGTCCATGGCTTCGCGTTGCCTGTCGTCGATGGCACCGCTCGAACAGATTCCAATAAGTCCGAAGAGGACCGTTAAGGAGGACTCGTCACAGTGAGGCGCTTTTTGAACACGACCCCGGGGCGGCTGATCAGCCACCTGGTGGTAATTGCTCTCGTCGTGCCGATCGTCACGCTCGCAACGACTCGCAAGGCGGAAGCTCAGCTAACCGCCGATGTTCGTTGGGCTGTGGTCGATTTCAATGACGTCAGCAAATTTCCGCAAGGGCAGAATTTCGGGGCCACCGCAGCCGAAATGCTGCACAACGAACTGGCGAAGCAGCGCGAAAACGTTCGCGGCAACGATCGATTCGACCTCGAATCTCGCGAGAGCGTGAGCCGAGCGATCGAGACGTTGAGTCTGCAGCAGCCTGTCACCGACCAGACCAGCTTGCTTCGGCTTGCGCAAGAGCTGCGCGTAAGCAAGATCGTCACCGGTGTCGTCAAGGCCTGGGACGTGAAGGATGTCGGAGGTGGCAAGCAGGCCACTGCCGCCATCGAGGTCACCGTTTATGACGCAGCCTCCGGCTTCGCAGTCAACGGTTCGTCCGCCATCGAGAAGTCGTCCGTTCGCGCTGCTAGCGTCGACGTTAAGATCCTGGTTGCGGAGGCCCTTTCGGCCGCTGCCGCCCGGGCTGTCCCGACGCTCCTTCGCCAGAACATCTCGGCGACGGTTCTCAACACCCGCAACGACGAAGCGCTGATCAACAACGGTTCGCGCATCGGCTTCCGCAACGGCCAGCAGGTCGTCGTCCTTCGAGGCGCGCGCAATCGCGAGCAGCAGGTCGCGGTCGCCGAAGTCTTCGACGTCGAGCCCGACAGTGCCAGCATTCGCATCACGCGCGACATCAAGGGTCTGCAGCCTGGCGACCGCGTTCAGGTCGTCTTCAGGCCGGATACCGTAGCCGTGAAGTACGGATCGAACGGTGAAATCAAGAGCGCAACCGAAGTCAAGGCGAAGCCGAAGAAGAGCAATGCCGGCATCATCTCGCTGATCCTCGTGGTCGCGGTCGTCGCCCTGCTCCTTTCGAATGGCCGATCGAACGACAACGTCGCCGCCCACAATGTCACGGCGGAACCCACCCTCTATCCGAACCAGTCTGGGCGGCCCGCCGTCCTCGTTCGATGGAGCTTGGATCTGTTCTTCCGAGGGAACCAGACGGTTCAGTGGCTGATCTTCCGCGACGACTCGTTCGACGCGCCGGTCGCGGTCCAGTCCGAGCCTCGGAACACGAACGCGATCGATACGTCCGACGCACGAACCTTCACCTGGTACCAACAGGAAGAGATCAGCAGCCTGAACTGCGCCGACCTCAGCGGCCAGACTGGAAACGGCACTGGCGTCATCGCCGGTCGGCCGTACCAGTATTCGGTGGCTTCGGTCTATCGGATCAGCGTCCTCGACCTTCCTGACGGCGGTTCGACCGGTGGTGGGACCGCGACGACCGGTGCAACCGGCGCCACTGGTGCAACCGGCGCGACAGGCGTGACCGGCGCTACCGGCGCTACCGGCGCTACCGGCGTGACCGGCGGCACGGGTGCCACTGGTTCGGGGATCGCTCCGGCTCCGGCTCCGTTCGTCGCTCCTGCGGCGCTCGCTGACTGGTGCTACTTCGTGACGGCTCGATCGGCTGCGATCGGCGTCGCCACTCCTTACGGCAAATCGACTCTGCGATCGCCGGTTCCGAACGACACTGTGACGGGCTTCCGGAACTTCACCTTCGCGTCGGTTATGAACTCAGCGTTCCCGACTCGGACGGAGTACGTTCTCCAGCTTTCGCCGTCGGCAACGTTCCCGCGAGATCGCACCTTCACGTCGGCGAGCAAGGTCGCGACGGGCACGCTCGATCAGAGCATCGCCCTTCAGGCCCGCTTCCCCGGCGATACGTTCGCTCAGTTCGTTCGCGACCAGTTCGGCGCGGCCGCCGGCACCCAGCTGTGGTGGCGCGTCGGAGCCCGAAACGTCGACGACAATCCGGGCCCTGCTCCGGATGCGGCGACCGGCCTGCGGTACATCTTCAGTGACCCGCAGCCGTTCAACATCCCGGCGCCTCCTCCTTCGAAGCGCAACTGACGAGCAACAAAACCAACTGGCCGAGCCCGCCGCTAACGGGCTCGGCCCCACCATAGAAAGGGACGCAAGATGAAGAACATGATGGTCAAAGCACTGGGTGTCGTAGCGGCCGGTCTCACGACTGCGGCGGCATTCGGTCAGGCGAACTGGGGGCAAGTATGTGTAGACCCGATGAACATGATGCCCCGGTCGGATCCCGATGTGGTCAACACGGTCTTTAACGACCTGATCCTGGTGCGCATGGGCCTCGCGGGCACCGTCACGTACGGTGGCGCAAGCGGACCATGCTTCGTGCCGGGCGTCACGATTCCGATCACCGGCAACTTCGCGATCTCGATCGGACCTCGAGGTTCGCTGCAGCGATCCAGCCCGAACTTCCAAGACGACTGGATGGCGGTCACGTTCGGCGCCTTCCAGGATCCTGTTTGGTGTTACGCGACGACAACCAAGGACGGCAACCGCACCCGTTGGGGATCCGGCGGCATGAGCGAGGCCTTCGTTGGCTTCTCAAACCGCTACATGAGCGCGACCTCCTCCGGAGACGGGGTGCAGGCAAAGCTCCAGATCGAGGTGCTTGCCGATGCTGCTCGATTCCGATGGCAGCTCACGAACACCGGGACCGACACGGCGAACATCGGTCTGTGGTTTGGCAGCGCCCTCGCCTTCCTGCTCGACAATGGCAGCGGCTTTGGTGGCGCCCAAGCGTCAGGGTTCCTTGGCGACAAGCCTGTTTACATCTACCTGCCCAACCAGCGTCCCCCGAACACCGACATCTCGTTCGACAAGAACTTGAATCCCGCGACGTTCCCTCGGTACGTCGACATGCTCTTTGGCCAGACGGACGCCTTCGGCATCCGCATCGAGAACGAGCCGAGTGACGCGACGGCAGACGTGTCCGACAATCAGCCCGCCATCGCCGACAAGTTCTGGCTTGGTAAGACGACGTTCCTCCTCGGTGACATTACGTCGAACGCGGCGACCTTCCCGGTTGCCATGCTCCCCGACACGACGTTTCTTGGCAGCCCGGCCTTCGTTCAGGCGTTTGCCGAGCAAACCGTGCCTGGCGGAGCCACGATCCAGCTTCTGCATTACGTGCGGTCGACCTGGGGATCTGGCAACTACCAGCTCCCGTATGGTGTCGTCGTCGACGCTCCCAAGCTGTTGGGCACTCCAGTCAACGACTTGAACGGTAATCCGGCGGACGGGAACCTCGTTCCCAATCCCTTCAACTTGCGCGTCTACGTGGATAACGTTGGCGGCTACGGCTTCGACGGCAAAGAGTTCCCGCTGAACGACGTGCGCATCAAGCTGAAGTTCCGCCAGCAGGATCAGTTGACAATCACCGGAGCCTCTGCGTCCGTTCCTTACGAACTGGAGCGCACGATTCCGCTCGTGCAGCCTCGCGAAGACGAGTTCATGGACTTCCAAGTGGCGGTCGGTCCCGACGTCTCTGGCGTCGTTCCGTATACGGTCGAAGTCTTCTCGCAGCCCGGTAACGTCCACAAGACGATCAACGGCACGATCACGATCGCAGCGCGACCCAGACTGAATCTCGTGAAGGACGCGAACTTCGTGACCTTCCCGTACCAGTTCACCGAGACCGCTCTCGAGACGGTCCTCAGCGAGTTCCTGGATCCCGCCGTTCCTGGTGGCGACTTCCAGGCATACAAGTGGGATCCGGTCCAGCAGGGCTACGTGATCACGAACTCGGTCGAGCGTGGCCGGGGCATGTGGATCATCTACGACAACACTGCCGGTACGTCGCAGATCGCGAACCTGTCGGGTAACCCCTCGATGCCGGGTGGGCTCCTCGACGGTGCTCCCCTGATTCAGGGCCGCGGCGGCTTCAACATGATCGGCAACCCGTATAACTACGCGATCCCGATCAACCAGATCTTGGGCGTCAGCGCCGGCGCTCCTCAGGGCGCCAAGACGTATCGTGAGATGGTCGAGCTGGGCTACGTCCAGAGCTTCCTCACCACGTGGGACACGGCGACGAAGGACTACGTCTTCGTCGATTCCGAGACCGGCGTGCTCGACCCGCTCAAGGGTTACTGGGTCCGCGTCTTGACCGACGACGACCTGACGTTCAACTACCCGGCCGTCTTCGGCGAGAACGTTCCTGAGCAGACCCGCCGCGCAAACGTCTGGAAGCAGACGGACTCGCAGTGGAAGCTCAAGCTCAGTGCGCGAACGACCGAGGGGACGGACGCCGAGAACTATGTCGGGCAGGCCGCCAACGCGGCTCAGGCGAACCGATATCGGATCTTTGAGCCGCCTGCAGCGCCCAGCCAGCAAGTTGGACTCGCGGTGGATGGGATGTTCGCCGGGAAGCCCGCCAAACTGGCCCAGTCGCTCAGCGAAACGAAGGGTCGCCACTCGTGGAACGTCGTCGTCGACGCTAAGAAGGCCGGCGATGTGACGATCACTTGGCCGAACCTCTCGACCATTCCAAAGAACGTCCGACTGAAGATCACGGATAAGGCCACGAACGTGAGCCGCTTCCTGCGCCAGACGTCGGGTTACACGTTCCGCATGGACAAGCCGGGCCGGCGCGAGTTCACGGTTACGTCCGAGACCACCGGGACGGTCGGTGCGGTCATCAGCAACGTGATCACCAGCCAGCCGAACGCCAAGGCGGTCGGCCGAGGCGCCGCTCCGTTCACGATCGCCTACACCCTGTCGGCCGACGCCACCACGTCGGTGCGGATTCTCTCCGCGACCGGCAAGGAAGTGTTCGTGGTCCAGCAGGGCCGAGCGGACAGCTCCGGCGAACACAAGGTCGTTTGGAACCTGCGCACGGGCTCGAACCGAGCGGTGGCTCCGGGCGCGTATCGTGTCGAAATCGTCGCTGAAACGCAAGGTGGCGAGCGCATCCGCAAGGTCGTTGCGATCAACGTGATCCGTTAACGGCCTCCTGTAAGGGGCCGGAACCTCGCGGTTCCGGCCCTTTTTTCTTGCTTCTCGCACTTCGAACCCGATACAATCCGTCTAAGCATCGAACGTAAGGCTCATGAAGTCGCTCCGTGCCGCCCTGTGCTTCCTGTTGGCCACCCTATGGCTGGGGGCGATAGCGGCGTCGGCAACCATCGAGATGACGAGCTTTCCGTCGATGAGCGTGGCCGATGGCCGCAGTACCGTCACCATCACCGCGTTGATCCGTGACGTGAACGGCAAGATCGTTCCCGACGGGACCCGCGTGATCTTCTCGACCGACATGGGTTCGTTCCGAGAGGCAGTCGTCGGCACCCAAAATGGGGTCGCCCGCACGATCCTCCAGTCAGGCAACGTCCCGGGCGTCGCCAAGGTCACGGCGAGCGCGATCCAGTATCAGGCGACGGCCACGATGGACTTCGAGTTCGTCAGCGACCGCTCTCTCTTGTCGACCGCGAAGGACTTCGTAGAGATCGTCGCCCCGAAGGACCTTCAGTACAGCATGGATCTCAAGACGATCGGCGCGTCTGGCCCCGATCGCGGCGTGGTTCTCCAGTATCGAGACATCGAGATTCGAGCGGACGATGTCCAACTCACGGTCCCGACCTATGAAGTGCGGGCCAAGAATGCGATCCTCAAGATCGGCAAGGACGAGCGCCAGTTCGGGCTTCTCTTCTTCAGGCTGAACAACCGCCATGGCCTTGGCATGACGAACTACCGATACCGCCCGGTCGAACTTCAGCCGTTCGGTGGATCGATCCGGTTTGTCGAGGGTGAAGAGCGGGAGACCTACGGAATCGCCGAGGTGTGGCCCGGCTCGCTACGCCCACCCCAGGGAGCGGTCTCCAAGTCGGTGTTCGATTTCGCGGACCTGACGGACTCGACGACCCTGATCAACGCCAAGAAGGCGACCGCCTTTCCCCGCAAGGAAATTCAGTTCCAGAAGGCCGACGTCTACGTCGGTGGCGCCCGCATCATGCGGCTCCCCCTCTTCAAGGTGTCGCTGTTCGGATCGACCCCGCTGGTCACCGACCAGATGCTGAAGATCAACGACAATCAGGTTGCGATCGACTACCCGTACTATCTGAGCCTCAAGCCGGGCCAGACCAGCCTCCTCAGGCTCACGATGGGCCAGAACCAGGGCCGTTCGCTCACGGGGAGCCGGGCGCCAATGCTCAACTACGAGATGCACTGGAACCACGGCGACCAGATGCAGGGCGACTTGATCGTCAATAGCCTTGGACGCAGCGATTGGGGCGTCTCGGCGCGCCAGTATTGGCAGATCGACACGACGAGCGAGGTCAGCGCACAGCTCGAGTTCCCGTCGCACACCGCACTTTACGGCGGAGTCGGCTACTCCAAGCAGTTCACCGGCTGGTCGCTCAACGCGAACGCCAACGAGAGCCACACCCTTCGAGGGCCAGACTCGACCTACCGCAGCCTGTCGATGAGTCTCGACCACGATCCGGTGACCTTTGGCAAGCTGCCTGTCCGCTTGGTGTATGGCTTGACCGCGAACCAGCAGGCCCAAAGTTCGCTGGCAGGCGCCTACAACCAGACCGCGTTCGGCATCCGTTCAACGGCTCAACTCAATCCGATCTACTTCGCGAAGTCAACGAGCCTCACTGGCAGCTTCACGGCAAGCAAGCTGATGGGCGAAAACGTCCCCGGTGGCTTGACGCTCATGGGCTCGCTTTCGATCAATCAAGCCTTCCCGAATGGAGGCATCACCTTTGGCTACGACTTCATCGACGATGGCTTCAACAGCCAGTTCTTGGGCCGGCACCAACTGAGCGCTCGCGCCAACTATTACGCAGGTGGACTCTCGTTCAACGTCTTGGGCGTCAAAAGCATGGACGTCGATCGCATGAGCGCGCAGATCGACGCCTCCTACCGCCTGGCTCGCGACTGGCGTCTTTCTTATGCCTACACGTTCGACCGCTACTTCGGCGACAGCTTCTTCGACTACAACTTCATCCTCGGTTACCGCATCGGCTACCGGGAGTTCGGTCTCACGTGGTCGCACCGCACCAAGCGCATCGGCATTCAGGTCTTGGGCACGACGTTCAACTAGCGCGGCCCTCCTGACGCTGCTCGCCTCCTTCGGCTTTCCCCAGGCGTTCGGCCGATTCGGTTACGTCCAGTCGTGGTCGGTCCCGGGCATGGTCTTGACCAACGAGGGATTCCGTTCCGAGTACGCCTCAGCCGACATGTTTCGGTTTCCTCAAGCACTTCGCCAGTGGAAGTGCCTGTCCACGTCTGAGACGTCGCAGACTGTGTCGACGGGCGAGTTTGCCGGCAATCCCTCGAAACTTCGGCAAGATCTCACGAGCCTCGGATATGCGGCCTACTTCCCAAAGGGGATTCGGTTCAGCCTACGCTGCACGAGCGGGCCCATCTTAACTTGGAGCGAGGGAAGTATGGAGGCGAACACGGGATACGCGACGCCCGATTCGTCCTGGGTGCTGGTCTCGTTCCGCGATGCGCAGCCACCGATCCTCTTCACGTTTCAGGGGGTGAAGGCTGGCCTCAGGATCACTGGCCAGACCGGCCAATGGTCGATCGCGTCCGACGATGCGTTCCAGGGCTGGGTGAGGATCTCGACGCCGCTCGGCAACAAACCCTTCGCGACGAACTCGGCAGCTGATCTCGGGAAGCTCGCCGCGGCGTGTGCGCCGGTGATCGAGCTGGTTGGAGAAGCCGCACCGGCGGTCGTCTCGACCCAGGCGACGGACGAGGGCCCGGGCGTCTATGTCGAGTGGAAGTACGATCGCCCTGGCGCGGTCGTCCCGTTCCCGGTCTTCCTCTCCGCGATGGGGGGCTACAGCGTCCAGGCGGTCTCTCGGATGAAGCGACTCGACGTCAACACGTCGTCGGGGCCGGTCTTCGTGACGGATGAGCCTCGTCTTGCTCTGAGGCTTCCGATTCGACGGGTGCCAACCGGAAGGGCGGTGCTCGTCGGGCCTGCAAACGGCGAGTCGATCGGGACGGCCTCACACTTGGACTACGCAGCGGTTGCCGAGCTCGCCCTTGCCAATCTCGTTTCGACGCAGGACCGAGGGTCGAGAGAGCTCGCTCAGTCGACGGTCGGCGAGTTCGTGACAGAGGCAACTTATTCAGTGGAGCCCAATACGGGGCAGCGCTTACCGTTCGACGGGAACGGAGGCGGGCTCGATCTAGCGGCCGCTCATGCCCTGCTGCTGCAATCGTCCCTCTCTACCACGAAGCCAACTTCGGAGCCCAACTCGCTGCTGACGTCGCTCCTTTGGCGGCGTGACTGGGCGACATGGACGTTGGCTTGCCCCGACGAGGCGATTCGACGACGCGCTGGGGCGCTTGCGGCCATCGCCGCCGCCTTGGCGCCGGAACCCGAGCGCCGTGCGGACGCGGCGATGCTTCATGCCGGCCTCGCAGCCGAAAGGGGCCTGCAAATCTGGCTTGCCCGCACTCAGGGCGGCCCCGCCCCCAAGAAGCTTCGCGAGACCTTCTACGACCTTCGGGCGGATCTACTTGGACCGGACGACTATCGCAGGAAGGCCGGATTTGGCCGGGCGATTCTCAGCGAGCTGCGCTCGTTCGGCGACGTTCCGGTGACGCTCGTCGACGTGCAAGGAAGGCGGTTCTTGCGCTGGCAGGCACCCGATGCCAGGCTTCAGGTCATCACCTTTGCGTCTGCTTATCCGCTTACGGTGACCGCCGGCAAGAATGTCGCCGAGATCGATGTGTCTCAGGGCCTGGGCTTCACCGTGGTTCGCAGCCGGCCCAAGGAGGCGGGGATCTGCGAGGCAGAGGTGACGATTCCGTCGTGGGCGGAACCGATCCCTGCCTGGGTCGCACCGCCCCGCTTCGAAGAAGCCGAACGCTGAGGCTAGCGGATTCCCCATAATCGGGAGGGATGAAAGCGGTCGTCATGGCGGGCGGCGAGGGATCAAGGCTGCGGCCCCTTACAATCCACCGTCCGAAACCGCTCGTCCAAGTGGGCAATCGGCCCATCATGGCCCACGTGCTCGAGCTCTTGCGGCGTCACGGGATTCGCGAGGTCGTCGCAACTCTCCACTACATGGCTGACGAGGTCCAGACTGCCTTTGGAGACGGCTCGTCCGACGGCATGGACATTCGCTATTGCGTCGAGGACAGCCCACTCGGCACCGCCGGAAGCGTCAAGCAGGCGGAGAACCTCATCGGCGACGGGACGTTCGTGATCCTATCAGGCGACTCGCTGACGGACTGCGACCTTGAAGCGGCGATTCAGTTCCATCGAGAAAAGGGAAGCCTCGTCACGATCGTTCTTAGTCGGGTGCCCAATCCGCTCGAGTACGGTGTCGTCATCACCGACGAGGAGGGACGCGTCCAACGCTTCCTCGAGAAGCCGTCTTGGAGCGAGGTCTTCAGCGACA
>WBZR01003183.1_pt1 | contig 15411 bp, 13 predicted proteins | sample 5204231 | NCBI WGS metagenome assembly WBZR01 (sample SAMN12412403, study PRJNA552823) | activated sludge metagenome | isolation source: activated sludge from anammox sidestream of wastewater treatment plant... | place: USA: Virginia | collected 2017-08 | reverse complement strand
ACGCTGGCCTATGAAATGCCGCCCGAGCGTTCGCTCCAGATTGATACGCCCTGGGACTTTGACCTGTGCAGCATGATCGTCGCGAGTCAGTCGTCGCGGACAGCGCCGCCGAACCATCGAGGATGTCAAACGCTTGTCGCTGAATGATCTACATGCCATCCGTTCCTTGCGTGAACGCGAGAGCCATCTCTTCGATCGGCCCCACCGCGCCGAAGACGCCCAGCGCGTCCTGTTCTACAGCATGGACCCGTGGCAACTCGGCGTCTTCGAACAGTTCCTTCACCTTGCCGTCGAGCTTGAGGGACACGAGGCCGTGTCGGTCTATTTCGACGGCCTCCTGCCGCTTTGCGCCTGGGAGAACCAGGACATCCAGCCGCCACCGCACGAGGTTCTCCGCCGCCGATTCGAGTTCATGCACGATTGCTTCGGCATCAAGGGCCGCGGCATCTCCACCTACGTCGATGCGACGACCGCACGGCATTCCGCCGAGGAACTCGTCCGACAAACACCTGACGCGCAACTCATGGATATGCGGCACCGCGGCCTGCCTATCGGGAAGATCGCGCTTCGCGACCTCACTCAGTATTCGTTGGGCATGTTTGACCCGCGCACGCCGGAGGAATTCTCAGTCTATCGGCTGCACCTCATACACGCCGTCATGAGCGTCGATCTCGCCGATGCCATCCTGCTCCGCGAAAAGCCCGACATCGTCGTGCTCGTCAACGGCAAGTCGATCATGTACTCGTACATGTACGAACTTGCCCGCATGCGCGGGGTGAGTGTGACGACGTGGGAAGAAGGCGGCTACTTCGATGCCTCCGTGGTCCTGGCGAACGATGACCGCGCCATCGACTTCCCCGTCGATGAGGCAAGCTGGCAGGCCGCGCGTCAGCACACGCTGTCGGCAAGTGAGGTCGAGGCCGTTGATACCTACTTCGCCCGATGGAGAAGGCAGGAGGCGCGGTTCTACACCTATTACGAACGAGAAGAGACGGACTTTGAGCGCATCCGACGCGAGCTTGATATCCCGCCCGATGCGAAAATCGTTTCGCTTTTCACGAACATTATCTGGGACACCAACGCCCTTGGGAAAGACCGCGCTTTTGCCAGCATGTTCGACTGGATCTGTTCGACCATCGACTGGGCGGCGATGCGCCCCGACCACTGTTTGATCATTCGCGCCCACCCCGGCGAAACGCGCCTGTGCTTCAAGACGCGGACGCCGATCATCGAGTCCATCCAGGCTCACTACGCAGGGCGACTTTCGCAGAACGTGAGATTCGTCGCGCCTGACTCGCAGTTCAGCTCATACGAGATTGCCGCGCGGTCGGAGCATTGCGCCGTGTACACCTCGACGCTCGGCGCCGAGCTCAGTCTCATGGGAGCGAGCCCGCTTGTCTGCGGAACACCGTTCTACAGCGGCAAGTCACTCACCGCGGACATCAGCCTTCGCGAGCAATACTTCGCCATACTCGACGGTAAGATTCCCAAGCCGACGGTTGATACCGACAGCCTGCGCAAGCTGCTCCACGTCGTTATCTATCGACTGGTGAAGCGACCCGAGTTTTTCGTCGGCGTCCACGGACACCCGCAGAAGCCCCGCATCCAGATTGATAGCTTTGAGAACTTTCCCGACTCGATGCCAATCTTCGACGGGATCGTGAAGTCGATACTGCAGCGCCGGAGCTTCGTCGGCATCCCGGCCGGCGCTGCCGCCGTCAGGGAGATGGTGCCGGCATGACTACACTCTCCGCCGAAACCGCCGCGTGCCCGCGCGTCCATCGGGAAGTGACGCCCGACGGCGTCATCATCCACTACAACGATGCGCCGTCCTATCAGACCGAGCGCCGCACCATCTTCGATAATCGCATTTACGATTTCGCCACCGACGTCGCCCGGCCGCTGCTGATCGACGGCGGCGCTCATATCGGAATGGCGGCCCTTCGCTGGAAGCGACTCTACCCCGCCGCGCGAGTCATATGCTTCGAACCCGACGAGACCGCATTTGCGCTACTCGATCAGAATATTCGCGCCAACCAGCTGAGAGACGTGGAGCTGATTCAGGCGGGCCTCAGTGACTGTGACGGGCACGCTCGATTCGCGCCCGACGGCTCTGATGGCGGCCGCGTCATCGGCAACGATACGCGCGACCATTCAATCGCCCATTCGGAATCAGCCTGCTCTATTCGCACGGTCCGGCTCTCGTCGCTCCTCACCGAGCCGGTCGACATACTTAAGCTCAACATTGAAGGTGAAGAGTGGCCGGTCCTTCGCGATCTGGAGCAATCCGGCGGACTCGGCCTCGTTCGACGGATTATCCTCGAGTACCACGGCTGGCCCGGGGGCAGGCAATGCCTTGGCGACATTCTCAATCTCCTCGACCGCGCGGGCTTTCGCTATCTGCTTCACGACTTCGACCGCGAGACGAATCCTTCCACCAAGCCGCCGTTTCGCCTGCGACCGAATTCACCATGGTTCTGCCTCGTCTACGCCGAGCGCCCCGATGCGAGGTCACCAGCGACGATTGACGCACCACAGGTTCGCACGCCGATCGACTGGGGTGAGCTACGCCGCATCACGCCGGTTAGCCGCACCTTTGGCTTCGATCGCGGGACGCCCATCGACCGGTACTACATTGAGAAGTTCCTTGCGGGCCACGCGCACGACATTCAGGGCCGCGTCCTCGAAGTCGGTGATGCAACCTACACCCGCCAGTTCGGGGCCGATCGCGTGACGCAGAGCGACGTTCTTCACGCGGTGTCCGGCAATCGTCATGCGACGATCGTCGGCAACCTGGCCACCGGCGAAGGCATCCCCACTAGCGCGTTCGACTGCATGGTTCTTACTCAGACGCTCCTCTGCATTGAGGACGTGGGCGAAGCCATCAAGCACGCAGCGAAGGCCCTGAAACCGCGCGGCGTGCTGCTCGCCACGCTGCCGGGAATCAGTCAGATCAGCCGCTACGACATGGACCGCTGGGGAGATTACTGGCGATTTACGACGCTCTCCGCCCGACGTTTGTTTGAAGCTGAGTTCGGCGAGGCGAATGTCAGCGTGCAGGCGCACGGAAACGTCCTTGCCGCCACTGCGTTCTTACAGGGCATCAGCGTCGAAGAACTGTCGTCGTCGGAACTCGACGCCGTCGATCCAGATTACGAACTTCTCATCACCATCAGGGCCGTCAGGACAAAATGAAACCGACTCGCAGAAAGGGCTCCCCAATCACTGATACCCATTCCGACAAGGCAGGCGGATGCCTCATCCTCTTGTATCATCGAATTGCCGAGCTCGACGCCGATCCGCAATTGCTCGCCGTATCACCGCGGAACTTCCGCGAGCACCTGGAGATCATCCGCGGGCGCTTTAATCCCATCTCACTCGACCGACTGCTCAGCGCCCACCCGGCACGCGACATTCCGCCGAACAGCGTCGTTGTGACCTTTGACGATGGCTACGCGGACAACTTTGAAATCGCCGCGCCGCTTCTTGGCGAATACAACATCCCCGCGACGATTTTTGTCACGCCGCGCGTCGAACCCGTGGTCCGAGAGTTCTGGTGGGACGATCTCGAACGCATCGTCCTGACCGCCCCGCGCGTTCCGGCCGATCTGCGTCTGGAATGCGGGGGGGCCGTTCACGAGTGGCACATCGCCGACGGATCGAATGATAGACCGTCAGAATCCGGCTGGAACGTTCTTTCCCGCGAGCCGGTCAGCGAGCGGCAGGGCCTGTACCTGTTTCTCTGCCATCTCCTGCGCCCGATGCGCGACGATCATCGATCGAGCACGATCGACGAGCTTCGCGCGTGGGCCGGTGCGGCGGAGATCATCCGACCGTCGCATCGATCGATGTCGCACGAACAGATTCGCGCGGCGGCCGGACATGATCTGATCGAAATCGGGGCCCACACGCTCACGCATCCACAGCTCAGTACGCTCAGCGTAAATCGCCAGTTGGACGAAATCCTGGGAAGCCGAAGCGAGTTGGAGCGCATCATCGCGCAGCCCGTCACCAGTTTTGCCTACCCGTTCGGCTGCCGGGGCGACTTCGGCGAAGAGTCGGCGGCGATGGCGCGGTGCGCGGGATTCCATTGTGCCTGTGCCAACTCCGGAAAGCCGCCGGTCTCTGCCGCGAGAGTCACCGCCGATGCCGACGTCTTTGCACTGCCGCGGGCGATTGTCCGTGACTGGGACGGCGCCGAGTTTCACGCACGGCTCCTAAAGGCACATGGCGAAGAGTCAAGAAAGCCGCAATTGAGCTATGCCGCGCGAGCTTAGCATTCTTCAGGTCAGCACGGCCGACGTTCTTGGCGGCGCGGAGGCGATTGCGCGGAATCTTCACGTCGCTTATCGCCGTCTGGGCCACGACAGTCACATGGCCGTGGGTCGCAAACGCTCCGACGACCCAGACGTTCATCGAATCACGCATCACAAGGGCGAAGCCACGAGTCTCCGTCGGCGGATTGCATGGGGACTGCACGCCGCAATGCAACCTCACTTCCACAAGATTCCCGGAGCCCGATTGATGGCCCCTGTCCTGCAGTCGCTCGCCGAGCCGTCCGGCTGGCTGGGGCGCCGTCGCGGCATCGAGGACTTCAACTTTCCCGGTTCACTTCAATTGCTCGATCTGCCGCCTCGTACGCCGAAAGTCGTTCATTGCCATAATCTGCACGCCAACTATTTCGACCTTCGAGCGCTGCCGGGGTTGAGTCGCCGAGTACTGGTCATCCTTACACTTCACGACGCATGGCTGCTTGCCGGCCACTGCGCTCACTCTTTCGATTGCGATCGCTGGCGAACCGGCTGTGGACAATGCCCCGACTTGTCCATTTACCCTGCGGTTCGGCGCGACGCCACCGCCGAGAATTGGCGGCGAAAGGCCGAGGTGTTTGCTCAGTGCAGAGTTTGCGTCACCGCGCCCTGCGATTGGCTCCTTCAAAGAGCGAAGCAGTCCATGCTTGCCCCGGCCATTGCCGATGCGCGAGTCATTCCTAACGGCGTTGATACCTCCATCTTTCACCCCGGCGATATGCAGGCGGCTCGCCGGGCCCTGGGTCTACCGATGGACGCCGCCATTCTGCTCTTTGTCGCACAGTCTCCCGGGCAGAATCCCTTCAAGGACTTTGCGACGATTCGTCGCGCCATCGGCCAACTCGCTACCCAACCGCTTGAGCGACCGCTGCTCTTTCTCGCACTCGGCGGAAGCGGTCGGCCCGAACGAATAAATGGCGCGGAGATTCGCTATATCCCTGCACAAGCCGATGCCATGACGGTCGCCGATTACTACCGCGCCGCGGATCTTTACCTTCATTCCGCCAGGGCGGACACGTTTCCCAATACGATCCTTGAGGCCCTTGCCTGTGGCCGCCCTGTCGTCGCAACGGCTGTCGGTGGTATTCCGGAGCAGATTATCTCGCTTGTGCCATGCGGCTCGGCGACCACGGGCGAAGCCATCGACGATGCCACTGGTGTGCTTGTCGCCGCAGGAGATGCGGACGGTCTGGCACACTTCTCGGCGACGATCCTCGGCAATAGGCAACTCGCGATTCGCCTCGCCGGCAGCGCCGCAAAAGACGCGTCCTCGCGATTTTCCCTCGATCGCCAAGTCGAAGCGTTTCTCGCGCTCTATCGAGAACTCCTCGATCCGCCCCCGAGCCGTCGGCCGTCCTCGCCCATGCCTCGCGCCGAACTGATTCCCGCGCATACCAGATAAATATTTTTGTATCTACTTCGCCAGCAATTCCAATCCGAACCTGAGCAGAATCGTGTAAGCGAACAATCCCGCAACCAGCGACGACATGACACCCACGAAGGCCGCCCGCGGAAGCTTCAGGTATCGCCGCAGCGCCGTCGTCAGCAGCACCGCGTACGCCACGAACAAGAGACTCACGCCACCAGACAAGACCATCCACTGCCAAGGCGGCGCTCGATCGAAGAGTACTTCGCTGGGAACTAGCGGCACCTGCCCCACAAACATGCCCCGCGGCAGCAACACCACAAACGCCATGAGCACCAGCGAAGCACACGCAACGAGCGGCGGCGCGACATATACCACGACGCGCAAGAGCTGGATGCTCCGCACTCGGCAACGCCCCAGCGTCTGCTGCATGACAAACAGAACGATTCCCGCGCCACCAATTCCAAATAGAAAGCCAAGCAGCATCAACAGGTATCGCGGATCGCCCAGAGTCGGCCATGTCCCGAACATCCACAGTTGGTGGAGCTCGGGATGATTCCACGTCCAGGGTCGCCATCCGCCCCTGGTTTGTGGTGTAAGCAGAAAAGTGACATAAACGATGGCACACGCCAATACGTGCGTCAACGCAAGGATGGCCAGCACCGACGTTACAAGAAAAACCAACAGCGGCCCGGGACGCACGGCGTCATAGAGCGTCACACGCCGCCAGATCGTACCGGGGGAAAACGTCCACCCCAGCGTCTTGAGCCATGAGAATGCCGGACGGCGCCGCCATGCGTGTTCGATAAGAAGCGTTGCGTGATCAACGTGTCGGCGAATCAGCGGCCGCCAGTCGAACTCCAGCCCGCATTCCGGACAGCGCGGACCGGGCAACTGACGCAGGTTGTAGGCGCACCGTGGACAGTACAGGTCGAAATCAATCGCATCCCAATTGGGTTGATCGCCGACGAAGAGCTCTTCGAGTCGGTCCAGCGTGACGGACGGTCCACGGACGTCGGACTCGACAGACATGCAGCCTCAAATAAACCAGCTACGGAGTCGGGTCGTCGCCCGCGTCCGATCTCTCCCCCGCCAAGGTCGCTGTTGAGTCGGCGATGCCGACATCGCCGCGCAGCCAGCCGATCACGAGGTAGTCCGCGGGAAGCTTGCCTTGAAGATTAGCAGGCTCGTACTCGATCGACATGACGCTTTGCCCGGCGTTCTTGAGCATCCCGTTCGTGCGCGAGGGCTCGATCAGATCGTAATAGCCCTTGTCGCGCATCGATGCGGCCACGCGCGTGGCAAGATCGGTCCCCATCGGTCCCGCAGCGGCCCTACCCGGCAGCGTCGGAAACGCCGCGAGTGCGACCCTGGGATTGGACTCTCGCTGCAAGTGATCGGCGATCAGCGCGCCGGCTCGCTCCGCAAGTATATTGGGGTCTTTTGACGGGGCGATGACTTCGCCGAGCGACTCCGCCTTGCCCGCGGAAACATTGACCAGTTTCAATCGAAGCGCCAACTCGCCCTGCGTTACCGAATTGTGCTCACTGGCGGGCCCGCCGCGCACCAAAGCTCGCACCTGCTGCTCGATGGCCCCCAGCGGCGTACCCGCGAAGGCCGTTGCCGTGACCTTGCCGCCGCGGCTGATCACGAATCGCGCCGGCACGTCAAAACTCCAGTCGGATGACAGCCATGCCCGCAATTCGGGCCGTGCGCTTCTTGAAATCACCACGCACGGATAATTCGCCCCCGCGCCGTGAAGAATTGGTACGGTTGTGGAGTTCCAGTTGTCGGGCGAGTCGAAATTACAGGCGATGACCTGGAATCCCTCATCCTTCAAATCGCTTTGCAACCGCGCCAGCATCGCCAGCTCGTCGCGCGTCTCGCGAGACCACGAGGCCCAGAAGTCCAGAAGCACCACGCGCTGTCGATATTTTGACACAAGGTCCTGCAGGCCCGCGGCATCCAGCGTCGGAGCCCGATCGGGATAGCGGTAGGCGAAAGACGATGACGTCCGTGGCGCCCCCGACGGGGCCTTGCCCTGGTAATGCCAAGTATTATCTGTCGGATAGCCCTCTTGATTACAGCCCGGCTGAGCCAGCAACGCCACAGCGAGCGGGCCGACAAACAGGAACCCACGACTAAAGCGATTTATGCGCCGTTTCGAAATGTTCTGGGCTTCCAGTGACATCATCCATGACCTCCCGGTAACCTTTATGAGGGGACACCACCGCCCGCAAGCGACCGTTTAACTTCGAGCCCCCGCAATATGCGGCGCGGCATCCAGCCGCAGCCCTCATTATATATCGGACGCTGGCGATCCTGCCCGTTGTGAGATGGGAATCTGGTCGGATTCCCCGTCATCCTCCCCGTCGGCGCGCTTGGCCAAAACGACCATGCGGTCGCGTACCTCTTGCGCCATGCGTGAGTTAGGGAATTCGTCCACGATCTGCTTGCCCACGTCCAGGGCCTCGGCCCAATTATGCTCCGTGACGGCAAAGGAGAATTGCAGCCCCAGATTGTGAAGCTTCGTTCGGAAAACGCCCCGCGCTGACTCTTCCAGGGCCGCCGCCTCATTCCGGGTCAGATATTGATCCAATTCCCTGAGAATGGCGATTCCGCGATCCACGTCGTTCCTGCGAACCGCGTCGTCCCACTCCTTCAACAATCGCCGCTTTTGCTCCCCGCGGCGAAACTGAAACAGCTTCGGCAAGGCCGCGACCTCTCCGTTGTTGGGATGCTGTGCCAAGAGCCGATCCATCAGCCGACGGGCAGGATCCCATTCCTGGGCCTCAAGATGAGCCTGAACCTGTTCGGCCGCCTCGTGAACCTGCTGGCTGTTGAGCTGCTGCCGGGACCGGTCCACCTCCTGACGAAGTCGCGCCGCCTCGTTCTTATATCCGTGACGCTCCTCCAACTGCTCTACCAGGGCATAGGCAGCCTCGATATCGCCCCGGATGATCTCCTCATTAATCGCCAGCCGCAGGGCCGTTCGCTCCCGATCACGATGCATCAGGCCCCGAACTGCGTCGGAAAGCTGAACGTTGTCCGCGATCACGCCCAGGTGTTGCATGCCCGTCGGTACGGTGTCATGGATATCCCGAAGCGTGTTGTAAACTCTGAAGCTGGTCGCCTCGATCTTCAGGGCCAAGTCCGTGAGCCCGCGCAAGAAGAGGTAAACCGCCCCCATGAACAGACCCATGGACGCGACGCCGATGCCGACCAAAATCATCAGGTACCGACCGTCGACCGTGTCCCCAAGCACCAGGTACGACGCGGTGATGATCAACCCCGCGACTCCCGACACTCCGAGTGCCCCCGCGAGCATCGAGGATCGTCGAATATTCTCAAATCGTTGCGGCGCTTCAGACATGTTGCTCCCCGAAAAAATAAAACGGCGGCAAGCCGACCCGGCGAGCAGGGCCGCCCCGGCTGATGGGCTCATTTCACTCTAGCTTCCCGCCACGTGTCTGTCAATCGAGGACTACACTAAGCGCCGCTCTCCTAGAAGGTTGTGGCGAATTTCTCATTCCTTGACCGTTGTCGCGGGGGCTGCCGTTACGACTTGGGATTCCCTGCGAATCCGCTCCCTTTCCGCCCGGGCTGCCTTTCGCCGCTCAGACTCGAATTCGGCCTCACGCCGGGTTACCTCATGAGCCCTCGCATCGGCCAGCAGGCGCAGGAACACGAACCCTCCAATCAAGAGGAAGCCTGCCGTCACGATGCCCTGCCAATCCTGCGTCAATATTCTGTTCCTGCTCGTACGCCGCTCGCGGCACGACTCGTCCATCCGCCGACGCCTACCGCATGTATTCCCCGCCGAAGGTCGACACGTTTGAAGGCGTCAGCATGATGACGTGCTGTGAGAGGAAGTCGCTTTCCTCCATCATCATTGTTTCGTAGCCGGGCTTGCTCAGGCGGACGCGCTTTCCGGGCTGAATCTTGGCCTTGAAGATGTTCCAGGCCCCCTTGCCGTCCGTCCGACCGATGACTTTCCAATCGCCGCCGTCCTGCTGCTGCTCGATCGTTACTCCATTGACGGAGGCGGATGTCTCTCGATTATTGATCTGACCAAAGTGCGAAAACTCCACGCACCCCGGTGAGAGAAGGAATGCCGATGCTACAACAGTCGATGCCAACAGTTTCGGAATTCGGCGATTCAATTCGTCACTTCGCTTTCTGTTCTCAACTACCCACGTACCGCGAGTAGATCGATCGGGCCTCGTCCGGCTCGGTCGTGCCCTTGATGATTGCGCGGCCGTCTCGAAAGAGGGTGATCTGGTACTCTTCCACGTCGAATCGAAGTAAGTATCGGTTCAATTGAGGCGGCCCCTTCGCCACCGGCGCAATTCTCGCCGCAACGCCCGGTAAGTCGACCTCTGATGCCGAGCCTGATGACACCTGCACCGCCGATCGCCCGCAGAGCGTCGCCGTGCGGCCAGAGCCGCGCTTTGTCAAATACTCGTATCGACCCTCCCGGCAACAGACACAAGCGTTTGTTTCATGCGTCCCCGCCATGTCGAAGTCGTTGAACTGACCTGTCCACGCATCGATCTGCACCAGCCGCCGATTCAGCAGTTCCTTGTTACCCGTCAAGATCTTCATCGCCTCAATGCACTGCAGCGCAGTCACGATGTGAACGATCGGCGCCAACACCCCCGCCGTGTCGCATGTGGGGTTCATCCCCGGCGGCGGCGGTTCACCCCAGATGCACCTCAGGCACGGCGTCTCATGCGGTACGATCGGCATTACCATCCCGGTCGCGCCGACGCATGCCCCATAGATCCACGGCGTGCCGGATTTTACCGCCGCGTCATTGATGAGGAAACGCGTCTCGAAATTGTCGGTGCCGTCGAGAATCAGGTCTGACTTGGCGCAGTAGTCTTCGATGTTTGCGGCGTGAACGTCGGCGACGATCGGCTCGACGATTACACCAGAGTTAATGCGTGATAACTTCTCCGCCGCGGCGACCGCTTTGGGCATTCCCTCGGCGACGTCCCGCTCGTCAAACAAGACCTGGCGCTGAAGGTTGTTCAGCTCCACGTAGTCGCGATCGACAATTCGCAGGAAACCAACCCCCGCTCGGACCAGTGTATCCGCGATGACGGTCCCGAGGGCCCCGCAGCCAATCAGCGCAACCCGACTCTCCAACAGGCGTCGCTGCCCTGCCTCGCCGACCCCGGCGAATAAAATCTGCCTGCTGTACCGCGCAAGCTGCTCGTCATCATTTCTTTTGAGTCCCAAATCCAGAATCTCCGCTCAACCCGTCGCATGGTCTGCGCCCCGGCCTACAGGGGAAGCCAACGCTCAAATCTTCCCGCAATTCCCTCCAAAGCAACACGCTGCATCGGGAACAACCTATCAATCACTCAAACGATGCCGTCGGTGGCTCGTCCTTCTCTTTCGACAATGCAGCCAGGTACCCTTCCGGCGGGGGCTCAACATCCGCACCAGTCAAACTCGCCGGCCGAATGCTCGCCGGATGTGGCGGCTGCGACTCCACGCTGCGGGCCCGCGCCACCGGCGGCGCGGCGGCCGGCCTGACCGACCGATACTCCGACAATGATCGCCGAGCGCCGGAAACAAAAAAGCCGCCGAAGATGAGGATCAGTAAGTCCTGCATGTCCAAGCCGCCGCCCGATGCAATCCAGATGATGGCGCAGCCGACCATGACAAGCCCGCAAATGCCGCTGACCACCGCATCGGTCAGCAATCCGACGCCCCTACCCGTCAAACAGATTACCGCGGAAATCGCCATGGCGATCCCGCCGAACTTCAGCATTCCATTGAAGAGGGCAATCGCCGCGGCGTACAAATTGCCCGCGGACCCCAGCGGGCTGAATCCGCCCATGCCCCAGCCATAACCGAGCATGAGCAGCGCCCCGATCGCCGCATGTATTCCCGTGGCTCGTGCTCGCTCGTCCATTGTCGCTCCTCAAGAGGAGATACGTCACATGCCCCCGCACCCCTCAGCGCTCAGTCGATTTGACGATTCGACCATCCACGATGATGAAGCGCGTTGGTGTGGCTTAGGCCGTTGCCGGACCACGCCCCAGCGCCACCGTCGCCTCTTCCAGCCAATGCGTCGCCTGATGAATCTGGTCCTCGTTCGTCAGACGGGTCAGGCTCTCACGAAGATAGTTCTGCGCAGCCTCGTACTGCTCGAGATACTTGGCGTAGAGGATTCCCAGCACGAGTTTGACCTGCTCGACCTCCGCATCCGTCGGATAGTGCTTCAGGTAATTCTCATAAGCTGCCGCCGCTACCGGATAACGCCCTACCTGCATCAGCTGATTCGCGACATCCATCATTTGTCGCCGCGGAAGGCACTGATCCGGATATTTCTCAACCAGCGATACATATTCGTCCGCCGCCTTTTCGTAATCGTGCGCGTCGAGAAGTTCGCCGATCTCCGATCGCCGCCGCATCAGCGCTTCCTGCTCCGGCGTCAGCTTGACTTCCATCTCGGGCGCCCCGTCCGCTGAGATGGGCCGCGCCACGCGACCATAAACCGCCTCTGCCTTCTTGTTGGGATCGGCCATCATGGCGCGATACTGGTGACGCTGGTGATACCGTTTGGCCAGAGCAATAATGTCGTATTGATCGCGTGGTATTGCCCGAATCAGAAGCATGAACGAGCACCACACGAAGCCGAACAAGTAACCGGCGACATGCGCAGAGTAGGCGACGGAGACATAGTCGTGTCCGCCCGAAAGCCTCGGCGAAACGATGTTGTCCCACAGGATGATCTTCACCACGATCAAGAGCATTGCCTGAATCTGAGCCGTCCCGATGAACCACACCAGCCAATAGACCACCGTGATGTGGCTGCGAGGAAACAAGACCAGGAAGGCCGTCGTCACCCCGGCGATGGACCCGCTCGCCCCCAAGCAGGGATCCGTATTTAACAACGCGAAGCCCAGTCCGGCGAATACGCCGCAGGCCAGATAGAAGAAGAGATATGGTATGTTCCCCATCTTGCCATTGACGCTGTTGCCGAACACCCAGAGAAACAGCATGTTGCCCAGCAGGTGCAGGAAATCGCCATGGAGAAACTGATAAGTGAAGAACTGATATACGGAGAGATTCTGCGGATCCAGAACGCCGCGCCGTTTCCAATCAGCCAGCACCGATGCTCCGGGCGACGAGCCGAGCAAATCCAGCACGATGTATACCAGGACGTTTGCGACGATCAGCCCGAAATTGACCTGCGGAGCCCGCCGCAACGGCGTGTCAGTCCGGATGGGAATAAAGAGGAATATGGCGCTTGCTCCAACCTGATTCGGGTCGCCGCCTGACCTGCGAATTCATGTCCGTCAGGCTGCAAATGGCGACCGATCAATTCCAGTGGAGCATTCTAGCGACATCAGCCTCCCCGGGCGAGCCGCCGGCGTGCGACCCGTCGCCCTTTCCAACCCATCAGCCACAGCGGCACCATCATCCCGACGACCGGTCCGACACCGGGCGCACAGCATCCCGGCGTCGATTGCGGGCCACCCGGCATTTCCAGAATATCGGGAATACCGTTCCCATTGTTGTCCGCCAGATCATTCGTCCCGGGCGCCATGTCCAGGCAATCCGGCACCGAGTCGCCGTCGCTGTCGGTATCCGCGACGCCGCATCCACACGCGCCGGGTGCCACCTTTGCGGCATCTGCAGGACATCCATCATTGCAATCAGGCGTCCCATCGCCGTCGCTGTCCGCGTCGGCAACGCCACATCCGCAAATTCCCGGGGCGGTCTTGTTGGCGTCCGTCGGACATCCGTCGCACGCGTCACCCAGACCGTCTCCATCGCTGTCGGCCTGGTCCGAGTTTGCGGTCTGGGGGCAATTATCGAGTTCGTCGTTGAAGCCGTCGTCATCCTCGTCAGGGCCGATCATCACCAGTATCGCGGACGAGCCGTCCGTGAAATTTGCAATGAAGCCCACTTGTCCGGCATCGTTAAGGTTTTCCCGATTCCCATCCTCCGAGCCCCTTGCCCCAGAGCTGATTCCCAGTCCCTGCACCGTCCGGATGTCCCCCGGCGCGACCTCGATTGATTCACTGCTCTGTGAGACGAGCCCCAGCCCCTCGCCGGGAACGTGAATCCAAAGACTCTGTTCGTTGACGTTAGGCGTGACCGCGGAGCCACCGAGCGTTGCATGAAACAGGACCCAACCCTTGTTGTTGATCCCGCCAAACGTGATTACATCGAAGTTCGTATCCGGCGGCAGTCCGGGAGCCTGTGATCCCTCGCGCGCAATGAGTTCAAGCACGCCGCCGGCATCCGACCACAGTCCGGTGTCGTTGGTCATGTCCACGCCTGCGCCGGTGAGCGGCGCGACAAAGGCGATGCGTCCCGATCCATTCAACCCCGGTCTCACATTCCCAGGACTGACGAAATCCCCGAACCGAACTCCCATCGGCGTTCCCGGCGCCTGATCCCTTTCCAACGCCACGAGTCGGGAGGCTCCCCCGCCCATCACCCAGACACCCGTATCGTTCGTCGCGTCAATAGCCCCTCCCGAGGCGATCGTCGCGGCGAACGAGATGTTCCCCGCGTTGTTGATATCGGGGTGAAGGAAAGTAATGAAATTCGCCGCTGGGATGATCCCCGGTGCTGCGTCACCGGCGCGTACGGCTAGGTTCAGTGATCCGACGCCTCCCACCCAGATTCCGCGACCGTTGAACCCGGTGACCAATGGTCCAAACAGATTCGCATGAAAGGCGACTTGTCCGAGGTTGTTCAAGGTCGGCAGGAAGATGCCGCGAAATACCGTATTCGTCTCCGTGCCGGGCGCCGCGTCTCCGTCGCGCGCCACCAGCCCGAGTTGGCCGGTCGCATCAGAGAAAACGCATTCATCATTCGTGGAGTTAATGCCCGTACCCGAAAGCGCGCAATAGAACGCACTGTGTCCGGCATCGTTCAACAGGGGGCTTCCAAACAGACTGAACGTGACGCCCATGCTCGTGCCGGGCGCTGGAGTTCCTCGACGCGCGAGCAATGAAGAAACGCCTGATCCATCGGTGAAAAGACAGACGTTGTTTGAATTAGTTACGGTGTCTACGCCCGGCCCCAGCAGGTTGCTATAAACTGAAATCCGACCGTTAGAGTTCTGTACCGGAAGACCCGTTGCCCAATAGGCGACGCCCGGGTTCGTGCCCGGCGCCTGATCTCCCCACCGCAAGTGAAGCATCAGTCCGCCCGACCGCTCGACCCAGATTCCGCCGCCGTTTTCAAGCGTGACGCCGGGACCCATCAGCCGACCGTCAAATGCGACCCTGCCTTGGGCGTTAATCACGGAATCCTGAATGCCATTGAAGACGACCCCCGGATCGGTGCCCGGCGCCTGCTGACCCGTCACCACCGCCGTTCGGACCGGCGCCCCCCCATGGACGGGGCCGGTCAGCATCCCGAGCAGGACCATTACTAATACAAGAACCCTATCGCCGCGCATGATTCACCTCGTAGGCGTGTATCCAAGTCCAGACAGTGACCGCCAAATCGACGGCTCAGGGACGAGCCTTATCGCCCGGTCGCGAGGATGGAAACTGTTGGACAAGTACTCATGCGCAGCTCAGACGCCGCAAACGTCAATCAACCCATTTTTCTTCGTTTTCGGCCCTTTAACCCGCATATTTCATCAGTGATCTTCGAATGGTGATGGACGGAGTTTTTCGGCTTTGTGCGTGAGCGGAGGGATGAAGGTGGAGGTTGGGGCGCGCAGGGCCCCCTTACCCCCAAGCGGTGATC
>WBZR01002368.1_pt1 | contig 15414 bp, 13 predicted proteins | sample 5204231 | NCBI WGS metagenome assembly WBZR01 (sample SAMN12412403, study PRJNA552823) | activated sludge metagenome | isolation source: activated sludge from anammox sidestream of wastewater treatment plant... | place: USA: Virginia | collected 2017-08 | reverse complement strand
ATGGAAGAGGCCGCCGAGCTTTCTGACCAAATCGCCATTATGGATCAAGGGCAAATCATCGCCAACGGCAGCCACAGCCAATTGATTCACCTGATCGGCGGTCAGACACGGGTTGAAATTGGTCTGAACGGTTGCGTGGATGGTTTGCTGTCTGCCTGGCGAGCCATGCCGGGGGTCAGCGCTGTCAACGCTAAAGATAACCAGGTCAGTTTGCTGACAGAAAACGCCAATACCCTGCTGCCGCTTCTGTTTGAAAGCACCGCCGGCAATGGGCTGCACATCACCGCGGTTGAGATTTGCGAGCCCAACCTCGAAATGGTTTTCCTGCACCTGACCGGGCGGGCGCTGCGTGACTGACGAGAAAACTCATGAAAAAAATTTTTGCAATCGCCTGGAAAGATCTGCTGCGCTCCACGCGCAGCCTGTTTCTGATCGGTATGGCGGTAGTCGCGCCGCTGCTGATTACCGCGCTGATGTTTTTTGCCCTGGGCAGCATGGAGTCAAGCGACAGCAGCGCCCTGCCGCAAATCGAGCTGGGCATCGTGGATTTCGATCAGCTGCCGGCAGGAGCTTCTCTCGAGAACAGCCTGGGAGCCAGCCTGCGCCAGGCTTTGTCTGGTGAGGATCTGAACACCTGGCTGCATATGCGCACATACAATGATGCCAACGCCGCGCAGGCTGCGCTGGACGCCCAACAAATTGACGCTGTCCTCTATATCCCGGCGGATTTTACCGCTCAATTCATGCAGGGCGCTCAGCCCGCGGCGCTGCGTGTTGTTTACGATCCCGCTCTGACGATTACCCCGGTTATTCTGCGCACCCTGCTGGAGAATGCCATGCAGAGCATGCAGGGCACCCAGATCGCGCTGCAAATTCTGAGCGCGCAAACTCAGGACCCCGCCCTTTCAGCCGCCGCTGCCGCTCAATACGCGAATTGGAGCGCACAGGCCCAATCCGAGCTGGCCGCCGGCCCAGCCAGGCTGCACATCGTCACCCCCGCCAGCGCAAATAGCAGCTCGCAGCCCAGCAGCATTGCCTTGATCCTGGCCGGGCAAATGATCTTCTTCTCCTTTTTCACCGGCAGTTACGCCATGCTCTCCATCCTGCATGAAGCTGAAGAGGGCACCCTGGCGCGCCAGTTCACCACGCCCACCGCGCGCATCCTCATTCTCAGCGGCAAGTTTCTGGCCGTGCTGCTGACGGTCATCCTGCAGGGCGCGGTTCTGCTGGCAGCCGGGCGTTTCTTTTTCGGCGTCAACTGGGGGCAGCCGGGGACGATCGCACTGGCGTTCGGCGGCCAGATGATCGCCGCGGTCGGGCTGGCCGTGCTGCTGGTGGCTTTAATCAAGACCAGCCGCCAGTCCGGCCCTGTCTTTGGCGGCCTGCTGACCGCTATGGGTATGCTGAGCGGATTGTTCACCACCAATATCAGCATGCCGGCCGGGTTTGATATGCTCAGCCGCTTTACTCCGCAGGGCTGGGCGCTGACTGCCTGGAAATTGGCTCTCAATGGGCATGCCGCTTCCGATTTGCTTCTCCCGGCAGCGATATTGACCGCCATCGGATTGGCCCTCTTTGCCGCCGGAGCCTGGCGCTTCAACCGCCGGTTTGCCTGACCTGTTTGCAACTTAAGAGAAGATCATGAAAATTCTTGCGATAACCCTCAAAGATTTACAGCAGGTGCTGCGTGATAAACGCTCCCTGTTATTCCTGATCGCCATGCCGGTCGCCTTCACGCTCTTCATGGGATTCGCCTATCGCAGCGGAAGCACGCCAGACACCGGCGACAGCCGCCCGGTTTTAGGCTGGGACTGCGCTGAACCATCCGCCGCGGCCGCCAGCCTGCGCGCCCTTCTGGAGAGCGACAGCTCAATCAAAGTCGCGGATGTACAGGGCCAGGCCCCGCTTGCGGCAGATGGAATCCTGACCGTCCCGGCCGAGTTCAGCCTGAGCAGCAGCCAGGCAAGCAAAAGCCTGACCCTCAGCGTCGATGAAACCACCAGCGCCGGCCAGGTGCTGGCAGGCGCAGTCCGCAATGCCCTGCTGCGCCTGTCCAGCGCGGAGGAAATCGCCGCCCTGAGCGGCTCCGCTGGCGGTGATTCGGCCCAGGCATACTCGGCCGCGCTGGACCGTTGGCAAAGCGCCGGCGAGTGGGTCAGCTTTGAAGCCGGCAGCGCCCCGGCCGCCTGGTATGGCAGCAGCCCCTACAATCAGGCCTCACCGGGTATCCTGGTGCAGTTCACCCTGTTTGGTCTGGTCACGTCCGGCCAGGTTTTAATGGAGGAACGCAAAACCCGGACTTTGCAGCGCATGCTGAGCGGGCCGCTGAGCGTCTGGCAGGTAGCCGCCGGGCATAGCCTGGCGCTGCTGGCGCTGGTCTTCGGCCAGGAAATGCTGCTGGTCCTGTTCGGGCAGCTGGCGCTCGGCGTGGATTATGCTCGTCAGGCAGCCGCCGTTGTGCTGATCAGCCTGACCCTGGGATTGTGGATTGCCGCGCTTGGGCTGCTGATCGGCGCGCTGGCGCGCAGCGACTCGCAGGTCGTGCTGTTCTCGATGATCGCGATGTTTTTCTTCGCCGCCTTCGGCGGCTGCTGGTTTCCGCTCGAAGTCAGCAGCGGGCTGTTCGCAGCCATCGGCGGCCTCCTGCCCAGCGCCTGGGCCATGACCGGTTTCCAAAATATTCTCATCCGCGGGCTCAGCTTCAGCGCGGCGCTCCAGCCAGCTTTGATCCTCAGCGCCTATGCCGTCGCTACCTTCGTCCTGGCCGGCTGGGTGTTCAAAAAAGCCGGCGAATAAGCTGATTGCTCGGGGTAAATCAAAACGTCCCCGCGCGAGTCTGAACTTGCGCGGGGACGTTGGTTTACTCAACGCTGCAAGCGGGCAGCCGTCGCAGCCAGTTCGGCAAATTCAGCCACAGCGCCATCCTCCGGCAGCAAGCGGGGCAATCGCCGCGCCTGACTGCTGACCTCGCGCATGGAGCTGGCTAAAGCATACGGACTTTCGCGCAGCAGCTCAGCAAATTGGCTGACCACCGCCGCCAGTTGGAAGGTCGCATCTGCGTCCTCAAAGCGGCCGGCCAGGTCCTCCGTGTAAATGCTGCCGTATATTTCATCCGATTCAAGCGTCTGCGGATCTTTCCAGGTCAGGTACAGCGTACCGACTTCGCCTTCCGCGCCGCGATTGAGCGAAACCACATACAGCGCAGTGACGGAATGACCAGCGCCAATTTCACCGCCATCAACACTCTCGTCAAAATAATCTTCGTCCGCGATCTCGCGGTTTTCATAGCCAATCAGGCGGTACTCGCTGACCACCGCCGGGTTGAAATCGACCTGAACTTTGGCGTCTCGCGCAATCACCTGGATCGTCGCGGTCAGGTCATCCACGAATAATTTCCGGGCTTCGTCTTCATCGTCCACATAGGCGTAAAAGCCATTGCCATTATCTGCCAGCTGCTCCATAAAGGTATCATTGAAGTTGCCCATCCCGAAGCCGACCGTGGTCAGATAGAGATTTTCTTCCACGTAGCCGCGCACTTCTGCAAGCAGCGCATCCGCGTCGGTTGTGCCGACGTTTGCCACCCCATCCGAGCACAGAATCAGGCGGTTGGTGCCCCCATTCAGGTAGTTCTCAAGCGCCAGTTGGTAACCCAGGTGCAGCCCGGCAGCGGCATTGGTCGAACCCTCTGGCGCCAGGCCGTCAATGGCCCGACGGATGCGGCTCTTATCCGCGCCGGAGGTCATTTCCAGAGCGACCCGTGCCTGCGAGCCATAGACAACAATGGCCACGCTGTCACGCTCATCCAGTTCATCCACCAACAGGTTCAATCCGTCTTTGACCAATTCCAGGCGATTATCCATATCCATCGAGCCAGACACATCGATCACAAACGTCAGCGAAGCCGGCAGACGCTCCTCGTCGGGCACCTGATATCCCTGAATGCCAAAACGCACCAGGTAAGCGCCATCGTTTTCAAAGGGAGCCGGAGCGCCGTCAATCGTCAGGCCGAAGGCTGACCCGCGCGGATTGGGATAGTGCATATCAAAAGAATTGATAAATTCCTCTGCGCGGACTGCTTCGTACGGCGGCAGGGATCCGCCCTGCAGATAACGGCGGGCCACGCTGTATGAGGCCGTATCCACATCCACCGCAAAGGTGGAAAGGTTATCACGGCTGGCATCTTCCTGCGGGTTGACGCCATAATCCTGATAACTGTTATCCTGCGGGTTTACCGGCGCAGCCGTAGCTTGTGGACGCATTCCCCCATCCGCTTGCTCGGCGCTGCCAGACCATGCCGTTGGCACCGGCGTGGCGGCCGCCGGCGCACACGCGCTCAGTCCAATCAGTGTAATCAATACGATCCATGAAATTTTCTTTTGAGCGTTCATCTGATTCCTCCTATCCTTTTCCTGCTTTGAGAATAGTGGAATCAAGATAGATCGTCTTGATATGCGGTTGACGAAAGATCAACAGTGCGCTGACAGAACTGACAAAACTTCAGCCAGCCGATATGGCAAAATTAAAGCAAACCGCGCGCCCACCAGGCAGCGGCCAGGTAGGCCGCCTGCCGGGCCGTACGGTCCAGGTTGCGGTATTTTAAAGCGCCCATGCCCGCCAAGACCCGCGCCAGCGTCCATTCCTGTTCCCACTGCGGATTGAACCAGCAAGTGCGCGCCACAGATTCGATCTTCTCCAGCAGCGGGCTTTGCGCGGAGTCCAGCACCGCCAATACTTCGGTGCCATCCCGCATCGATGGCGCGAGCACACGGGTAATTACCTCGACTTCCAGGTGAGCGAAATCGAGCAGGGTATGCCCCTCTCGCGTATTGGCGAAATCAATCAGCCACAAGAAACCGCCCGGTCCGACCAGAATATTTTCCAGATTTAGGTCGCCGTGAATAATGGAGCGCGTGCCCTGAACTTTCTGATTCAGCCACTGCGGCAAGTGTAAACAGGGATCAGCCAGTCCGGCCAGGCTTAAATCCGCGGTAAGTTCAGTTAAAAGACTCGCTCGGGTCGCCACTACTTGCGCCAATTGACGGCGCGGCGGCTGCGCGGATAGCCAGCGTACACGCAGCGGCGGCTGGCCTTTCAACGCCTTGCCCGTCAGCGTAAATGAAGCCCCGTCGGCACGCCGTTCGACCTGTCCAAACGCGCCGATCCAGACCAGCTCGCCAACATTCAGCGCCGCCCCAGGCAAAGGACTGTTTTCATCCAGATCGGCAGCACGGGAGGCGGCGGAAGATTCGGGAACTGGACGGACGATCAGGTGCGGCGGCAGAAAGCGATCGTATTCCTGGCTCAAATAAAAAACATACGGGCTGCGCTGCAGCCACCAGCCTGGCCCGAAAGTGAAGAATAGTTTATCCACCATTTCCGGATTCGGGTCTTCCAGCCAGTACTCACGCAGGCTTTTCGGCGGCTGACCGGGATCGGCGATATAGGTATATTGCAGGGCGGCGCGTTCATACCCCGGCAGACTGACCGGCTGCCGCTGCAAACGCGCGGTGACCGGCGGCAAGGTGTCTTTTACAAAAGTTGTGAAATTTTCCGCTTCTGTTTGTATCGCTTCGCGCTGTCCGATCTTGACAATCGTGGCGGCGTCCGCCCGCCCGCCGCTGTGCAGCGGCTGAACCAGGAATGTGCGCGAACCGGAATAACCGGAAAGAAATTCTTTAAGAACTACCAGACGGTCATAACGGCCAAAAAGGCTTTGCAGCAGCCGGCCGTCCTCATTTTCCAGAGTCAGGCCAGGCAGGTTCTCGATGCGCACCGCAGCCGGCAGTATTTCCTTGATTTTCGGGCGCAGCGGGCTGCGGCGAAAAGCCAGGCCCAATCCAAGTCCGCCGCCCAGCGCCATGCTGAAAAAACCGAACATTAGACTCTGGTCGCGGGTCATCCCCAGAAAAGACTCGACCCGTACGTCCACAGCTTGCGAGTAAGCCATCTGCTCGCCCGGCCGGCCATCCGTACCAGCCGCCGGCTCCCAGCGCAGCAGCAGCGTCAGGCTCAGCCGCTGCTGGCCAGCGGCGCGCGGAGCAATCGTCCAGCGCCAGGTGATAGCCTCATTCGGGTTGAGCGCATATTCCTGCTCGCCCTCCGGAGAAATATCAAATCCTACGCCCGTCAGGCTGGCCGCGGCCGAAAGGGTATATCCGTTCGGATAAACAATGTTAACCTGCTGGCCGGTAATATCATGTTCGGGAAATTCACTTTCCAGGCGGTAACCGCTCCCATCGGGTACCAGCCGCATCCGGATTGTATCCGACTCCCCCAGCCGCATTTGCGGCGGCCATTCCAGATCAATTTGCTTGGTTTCAATATACGGTTCCAGCGTTGGCTCGGCCTCGCCGGCATCATTTGCGGGCGCCTGGGTGGGCTGCGGAAGCGATTCGCCGCCAGACTGCGGCGTTGCGGCCGGAGAACAGCCGCTCCAGGTCAGGGCCAGCAGCAGAAAGACGATCCAGAACAGCCAACGGCGCTGCTTCACGGCACACCCTGAAAGGGCTGGAAAAGTGTCGGGGCCAAGGTAGCCACGCGCTGACTGGATTCCGGTTCAGGCAAGGCAAACAGCAGAGCCGCCAGGCCTGCCAGAATCAAAACCGCCGCCAGAAACCAGATTGCCGCGCGAATTCGCTTGTTTTGCAATGGACACCCTCACAACCGGGATAAGTCAGACTTAAGGCGCCGCGATGGCCGGAATGGGTCCTGACCGTCCCGCCATAAACAATTCCAGGTACAATCAGCAGGACGATTGCCTTCTCCTTGCGGCAGTTCAGACAGCGGCCATTCGCCGTTGAATTTGCGCCAGGAAGGCAGCCAACCCGGTCTGAGCCGGATTAAGTCCCATGTACTGCCGTAAATATACAAGACAAAATAAACGCACTGCCATTCAGGTAAAATCATTATATCCAATCTTCAATTTCAGATGAATAACGAGGATCCATGAGCGAAAACCGGGATCTGTATCCGCCAACCTATCGCCAGTCAGAAGTCAGCGAAATTTGCGGCGCTGTTCAAAGCGGCGAATGCGTCCAGGTAATTGGTCTTTCTGGCGCTGGAAAAAGCAACCTGAGCCGCTTTCTCACCGCTCAAGCGCCGCGGCCGCCCGTCTTTCTTTTGGCAGACTGCAACCGTCTGAAATCCCCCGCCTTAAACGATTTTGCCGCTCTGATCGCCGCTGCGTGCGGAGCGGATTGGCCAGAAAATACGGCCTGGCCGGTGCTGGAAGCAACCATTGACACGGCTTTAGCGCATTACGAACAAGGCATTTGCCTTGTTCTGGACCGTTTCGAAGCCGTCCAGAGCTGGAGCGATTCGCCCATTCCCGCCAATTTACGCGCGCTGCGCGATCAATTCAAATACCAGCTGACTTATGTACTGACCACGCGGCAGCCAATAGATACCCATAGCGAGCTGGCTGAACTGTTTTTCGCGCATACTCTGTGGCTGGGCCCCCTTTCAGAGAAAGACGCCGCCTGGTCCATCAAAGCTTATGCCGCCCGCCGCAAGGTGGCATGGAGCGAGGAAACCGTGCAAGTAATTTTTCGCCTGTCTGGCGGTTACCCGGCTTTTCTGCGCGCTGTCTGTGAAGCGCACGCGTCGGGAACGGCGCTTGAGAAAACAGATCTACTGGAACATCCTGCCGTCCGCCGCCGTCTGGATGAATTTCTCGCTCAAGCGCCGGGCGCTGAAGCCATTGAGTGCAGCCGGCTCGATCAAGTTCCGCTGCTGGGGGGGCATGCCGCGCTGCAGGAGCTGACTGCCAAAGAAGCGCAGCTGTATGCCTTCCTTCAGGCCAACGCACAGCAGGTGTGCAGTAAAGATGACCTCATCCGCGCAGTCTGGCCGGAAGATCGGGTTTACAGTGCCGGCGTGCGCGATGACAGTCTGGCGCAGCTGGTACGGCGCCTTCGTCAGAAAATCGAGTCCGATCCGGCTCACCCGCAGCGCTTGCAGACCATCCCCGGCCGGGGATACCGCTTTACCGGCTGAATGCGCCGCTCGGGCAGTCTTCGCTGAGGCGCAAATCGGCTGGCACAGCCGCGCGTGATTTTTCCTTCCTTGAAATGGGCGTACAATTATGGCAAGGAACGCGTCCTGTAAAGGAGTCAATCCAATGCTGCCGATTTCTCCATTGCAACTCAGTCAGCTTGACGCGGCGGCTGAAACCGCCGCAGCCGCCTTTTACAGTTACCCGATGTTTACGGCTTATTTTCCCAACCCGGAGCAGCGCCGCTGGAAAACCCGCTGGTACGTCCGCAACGCGATTAAGATCGCCCTCGAATACGGCGATGTACAGGCCACCCAGGACCTCCAGGGAATCGCTTTTGCCCTTCCGCCTGAACATACCCACCTACCAGTAAGTGTGTTTATACGCAGCGGCTATTGGAAAGCCCCGCTGGTGTTGGGCCTGCGCGATTTTTACCGCTCGCAGGCCTGCGAGGAAGCGGTCGGGGAAGCGCACACGCGCTGGATGCAGACTCAGCCGCATTACTACCTGTGGGGCCTGACGGTGCACCCCCAGGCGCAGGGACGCGGCTACGGCAAAGCCCTGTTGAACCAGCTGCTGAAAAAAGCTGCCGCACAGCATATACCGGTCTATTTGGAAACACACACGGAAAACAACGTGTCCTATTATCAAGCGCTAGGCTTCGAATGCCTTGAGCGCGTCATCACGCCGTCTTATGAACTGCCCTTCTGGTGCCTGGTCTGGCGGCCGCAAGATGGAGGAGCATCCCAATGATTGAAGCCGACCCAAGCTGGTCCGCACGCTGGCCCGGCGCTCAGGCTGGATTTCTGGCGCTGCAGAATGTCAGCAATCCAGGCCTGTGCCCGCCCCTGGAAAGCCGTAAGCAAGCGCTTGAAAATGAACTGCGCCTTCATTTTGGCGCTGAAAACGCCGCGGCGCTGCCTGGCTGGGGGCCGCTGCCAGCCTATGCCAGTTTTTACCACGCCTTTGATAAAACCTATCACGTCTTGGGGCAGCTCAAATCAGTGGCAGTGAAAGGCAAGGCCATTCCCAGTGTGGCCGCCCTGGTAGAGGCCATGTTCATCGCCGAACTGCATAACGGCCTGCTGACTGCCGGGCACGATCTGGCCCGCGTCAGCGGAACAGTCCGCATCGCCGCAGCCCAAGGCGGAGAGACCTATCTCGGGCTGCGCGGCGAAACACTGACCTTAAAACCCGGCGATATGTATATCGCCGACCAGGTTGGAATCCTTTCTTCCATTTTGGGCGGACCGGACGGGCGTACGCCGATCCAGGCTGATACGCAGGCGGTCTTGTTTACGGTTTATGCGCCGGCCGGCATTCCGCAGGCAGCGGTACAGGCGCACCTGGACGAAATCGATACACTGGTACACCTGATTTCACCGCAGGCCAGCCTGCTTTACAAGCAGATTCTCAGCGCCTAGGAAATCAGCCCTGGCGCCGCGGCAGCCGCGCGATGGGTAATTTTTACTGCCAGCCCTTTTGCCAACACCGCCGCAGCGACCGCGGCGATGGGAATCAACGCGTATTGCAGCGGGAACATCAGCAGCATTAACGCCAGAGCAAACCAGGGCTTCGGTAAAATCACCGCCAGCAGACCACCCATCACAGCCAGAATACCGGCCGGAGCGGATATGCCTGGGAGCAATTGTGCCAGGCCGAGGCCAAAAGCAGTGCTGGCGAACATCAGCGGCAAGAACTGCCCGCCCTTCCAGCCGCTAAAAAGCAGCACGGCGGTAAAAATCAAGCGCGCCAGACCCACAGCCAGCAAAGTCAGCGCGCCGAACTGCGCCGCCTGGTCGTAGGCGAGCTGCAAATCATGCTGCCCTGAAAAGGTCATCATCGGCAGCCAGCTGGCGCACAGCCCGAACAACGCGCCAGCCACAAGTGCGCGCATCACAGGACGATGCGGCAGACGCTGACTCACCAGCCGCCGGCCGCTGGTAAAAATCCATTGATACAAGGCTCCCAAGGCAGCGCCCAACAGACCCAATAAAACGCTCCAGGGCAGGTCGCTCCAGGCAAAAGATTCCTGCATCCGCAGAAAACCGTCACTGTAAAGACCGCGCGCCAGCGCGCCAAAACCGAATATTCCCAGGCCGATTGCCAGGATATTCGGCCAGCGATCCAGCCAGCGGCGCAGCCCGACTGCGCCTTCCGCAGCCGGCAAATGCAGCGACACACGCACTCTGCGCAGCACATCCGCGGCCCAGGTAGAAAGCCCGCCAAGCAAATCCATGATGGCGGCCTCCGGGCCGAGGCTGGCCCCCGCGGAAAGAGAAACGCCGACCGTGACCAATCCCTGCGGCAGATGCCGGTAAGCCAGCCGCCCACTTTGCGCCAGCTCTTGGACAGCCTCATTAATACTTTTCGGATGGTTGCCCAGGTAGCGCTGGCACAAGCCCACCAGCAATCCGCCCAGCGTACAAATTACCAGCGGAGCATACCAGACCTGCGCCAGGGAATTCTCCCATAAAGCCTTTTGAATGAGGTCAATCAGCCACAGAAAACCGCCAGATAATCCCCCGATGACTGCGCCAAGCAGAATTGCCGCCCCGGCTGTCAGTGCTACCGCTAAAATTTTCTTCACCAAACACTCCTGACCTGTCCCGCAAACAGACTTTGCGTTATAATATCTACACAATGTTGATATCAACACTGTGTAGATATTACTCTTTCTGCGGTTAACTGTCAAGATTAAGGTCCGCCGGACCTGCCGGCCAGCGCGCGCCCCAAAGGCAGCCGACAAGCTGCCGCTGGCCCGGACAGACCTTCTTAATATTTTCAAACTTCGGAGCAGCATATGGCTCGACTGACCAATCTATCGGAACGCGGCATTGAAACTCAGCGCATGCTCAGCGATGTGCTCATGCAGTTGCTCGGCGAAACCAATTACAACAAGATATCGGTCAAAGATATCACCGTCCGCGCCGCTATCGACAAAGAACGTGCTTCCCGACGGCAAAGCGATCCGCAGCGGCAGGCGGGAACTGCCCAACCCCAGCATGCGCCCTACCAGCGGACCATTATTGACCGCGACCTGAGAGATCAATTGAATGCTCTGCTGATTCCCATGCAGCTTGAGCGCTCCCATTCCCAGATCGAGTCCAAAATTGATTGTTTCTGTCATGCAATCTCCTTTATTCTACAAGATTCTATATAACATGGAGTAATTTGAGGTAAAAAAATCAACCTCATCGGTTGAATTTATTGTAGCATATTACTCCATGTTAATCAATATCTTGTAGTAATTATTCAGGGGATTATTTTTTATATGGCCGTCCTGAATCATCAAATGCCCATTTCCCCTGACCACTGTTTTGGCGATAGACTCTGGCGCAGTAAGCCACATCCGCTTCATCTAGTAGTGTCTTTCGACCATCTTTGCCCAATTGGTGGATCAGCCCTCGCTGCATCCAGCGCGTGAGGGTAGAAGTGTTGAGCTTGTATTTCCGGCCGGCTTCATTGATGCTGATAGGAACGCCTTTCAAGCCGGCATTGAGCTGGTACTCAGGTAAGGCTTCCTTGGGCAGCAGATTGTTGACGCTGATTTGACTGATGCCTATACTTCCATCGGTCATCACGGCTGCCTGAAGTTTTCCCTCATCTGCCAACTGATATATGGAATCCAAATCCAACCCAAGCTGTTTGGCGGCCTGTTCGGGAGTGATGTAATATTCCAATCGGGATTGATCGAGTTTCACGGACTACTCACAAAATTCGATTTACTACAAGTTAATCATACAGTGAAAGTAAAGGATCGTCCAGCAATGAAAGCGATCCTATTAATTTTCTTTACTTGTTATCAAAATAAGCGTATAATGATAACAATAATTTTCTTATTATCACTTGTGAGAAGATAGAATGAACTCTGAAGATTTCCAGGAAAACACAAGCGGACATTTAATCTCCATCCCCGAGGGGGGATTTGCCTATGTGCCGAATCCCCTTCCGCCGATGAATCTAACCTGGGATTCCGAATTGATCGAAGTGCTCTCGCTTGCTGACCGCGCTTTAGGGGAACTGGCTGGTATAGGCAGATCATTACCCAATCCACATTTGTTGGTGCGCCCTTTCCTTAGGCGTGAGGCCGTTCTTTCTTCTCGGATTGAAGGAACGCAGGCATCGCTTGCGGATGTGCTGGCATATGAAGCTGTCCAATTGCCGCTTTTTGACGCCTCAGATGATGTAAAAGAAGTGCACAATTATGTACGCGCTTTGGAATATGGCCTCGAGCGGATGAGCAGCTTACCCGTAAGTTTACGTCTGATCCGTGAATTGCACGGTATCCTTCTGGAAGGAGTGCGTGGGGAACAGTTCCGAGCGGGTGAATTCAGACAAGGCCAGAACTTTATTGGTCCTCCAGGGAGCAGCCTTGCCACCGCCACCTATGTTCCACCCCCACCCAAAGAAATGATGGAGGCATTGCAACAATTGGAGTTGTACATCAATGAGTCATCCAATCTTCCTCCACTGATCCGTTTGGGCTTAATCCATTATCAATTTGAAGCCATCCATCCTTTTCCGGATGGTAATGGAAGGTTGGGCCGGCTGTTGATTTCTATACTGTTGTGCGCCTGGAATTTGCTGCCTCAGCCTTTATTGTATTTGAGCGCTTTTTTTGAAACCAACCGGCCTGATTATTATGCCAATCTGCGTGGCGTTTCTGAAAAAGGGAATTGGAATTCTTGGTTGAGCTTTTTCTTAAATGGTGTTTCCTCTCAAGCAATCGATGCGGCAGCGCGTGTTAAACGGATCAACGATCTGAGAGAGAATTATCGCCAGCGCTTCCAGCAAGGGCGCTCTGCCGCTCGTTTACTCCAGGTTGTGGATCTGCTTTTTGCCCGGCCACTCATTTCTGTACGCACGGTAGAAGAGGATCTGGCCTTGCCTTATCCAACTGCTGAACGTTATATTGATGAACTGGTAAAACAGGGAATCCTTGAAAGCTCTGGTAAAGCCCGTAACAGGGTATTTGTTGCCAGAGATATACTTAATGCTGTTGAAGAAACAAAAATCGTGGGACGTTAAGGCAATCATGATCGAATTATCAAAACTCGAAAGCCACCTTTGGGAAGCTGCCAACATCTTGCGCGGTCCGGTAGACGCAGCAGATTTTAAAACCTATATTTTCCCTTTACTATTTTTCAAACGTATCTCGGACGCCTATGATGAAGAAACAGAAGCGGCGCTTGCTGAATCTGGAGGGGATATTGATTTTGCTCAGTTGCCTGAATTCCATCGCTTCATCATACCCAGAGGCTGCCATTGGGAAGATGTACGGAATCGGGCATCCGATATTGGTCAGGCCTTGCATTATTCGTTAACCGAAATTGAAAAATGCAACCCTGATACTTTATATGGAATTTTCGGCGATGCTCAATGGACAAATAAGGATCGCCTCTCCGACGCATTGCTGCGCGACCTCATTGATCATTTCTCACGGTTGAGTTTGCGCAATTCAGATGTTGATGCCGACATCATGGGACAGGCTTATGAGTACCTGATCAAGAAATTCGCGGATGCCACAAACAAGAAAGCCGGCGAATTTTATACTCCTCGCAGCGTAGTGCAGTTGATGGTGGATATTTTAGATCCCCAGCCGGATGAAACAATCTACGACCCTGCCTGTGGGACAGGCGGCATGTTGCTCGGGGCAATACAACATGTGCGTGAGAAGAATGGGGATATTAAGCGGTTATTTGGCCGTTTATTCGGTCAGGAGAAAAACCTGACTACCGCGTCTATTGCAAAGATGAATCTATTTCTCCACGGTATCGATGATTTCCACATTCTCCGAGATGACACATTGCGCCGTCCCCGTTTTATCGAAGATGATCGGCTGAAAACATTCGACTGTGTCATTGCAAATCCTCCTTTTTCACTGGAAAAATGGGGGGAAGAGATCTGGAAGTCTGATCCCTACGGGCGTTGTTTCGCGGGTTTGCCTCCCTCCAGCAGTGGTGATTACGCCTGGGTTCAGCATATGTTGAAATCGCTCAAACCACGCTCAGGTCGTATGGCTGTGGTATTACCGCATGGTACGTTATTCAGGATGGGCGCAGAAGGAAAAATCCGTCAGAAGATCTTGGAAATGGATTTGTTGGAAGCGGTGATTGGACTGGCACCCAATTTGTTTTACGGAGCCACCCTCGCGGCTGCCATCCTGGTGTTTCGGAATCGGAAAGCTCCCGAACGCCAAAATAAAGTTCTGATGATCGATGCTTCTGCGCTTTATCGCAAAGGGCGAAACCAGAATACCCTTGAAGATGAGCATGTTGGACAAATCCTGGCCTGCTACAAGGCATTTGACAACCGCCCAGGTTTTTCGCAGATCGTCTCCCTGGATGAAATTGCCCGGAACGATTACAACCTCAACATTCCGCGCTATGTCGAATCAAAGCAGGACGAAGAAACAGCAAGCGTTGATGATGCGCTGAAGGAACTCAAAAACGCATTACAGGAAGCCTATCGGGCGGAAGATCACCTTTTGGAATTACTCAAAAATGCTGGATTGGTTTCTTCAGAGTACCGATCTCCAAAACCAATTACCAATAAAGAATAAGGTCACAACATCCATGCAGCTTAACGCTTTCAACAACCTCCCATCACCCATCTCTCTGGCTGACCTTGAATCCCACCTCTGGGGCGCAGCAACCTTATTGCGTGGCTTAATCGATGCCGGCGATTATAAACAGTACATCTTTCCACTTTTATTCTATAAGCGGCTTTGCGACGTGTTTGATGAGGAATACCAGCAGGCATTGGCGGAATCGAAAGGGGATCAGGATTATGCCAGCCTGGTCGAACATCGCTTTAAAATTCCAGAAGGCGCGCACTGGAATGATGTGCGTTCTCAAACAACCGACCTGGGCAAAGCCCTGCAAAACGCGATGCGAGCCATCGAACAGGCCAATCCGGATACTCTGGCGGGTATCTTTGGAGATGCTCCCTGGACGAATAAAAGCCGGCTTTCGGATCGCATTTTGAGAGATCTGATTGAGCATTTCTCCAAATACACCCTCTCCATTGCCAATGTGCCCGAGGATGAGCTGGGTATCGGGTATGAATATTTGATCAAGAAATTTGCGGATGACAGCGGACACACCGCGGCTGAGTTCTATACCAATCGCACCGTGGTGCGTCTGATGACCGAGCTCCTTGAACCACAAGAAGGCGAATCCATTTACGACCCCACCTGCGGTTCCGGTGGCATGCTGCTTTCCTGTGCCGTTCGGTTGAAGAATCAGGGCAAGGAATATCGCACGTTGAAATTATTTGGCCAGGAGCGCAATCTGATCACTTCATCCATTGCCCGGATGAATTTATTTCTGCATGGCTTTGAGGATTTTCGCATCGAGCGCGGTGATACCCTGGCTGATCCAAAGCTGATCCAGGGCGACCGTCTGCGCCAGTTCGAT
>WBZR01003181.1_pt1 | contig 15418 bp, 12 predicted proteins | sample 5204231 | NCBI WGS metagenome assembly WBZR01 (sample SAMN12412403, study PRJNA552823) | activated sludge metagenome | isolation source: activated sludge from anammox sidestream of wastewater treatment plant... | place: USA: Virginia | collected 2017-08 | reverse complement strand
TCGGCAGCTCGTCCGGCGGCAAGCCCGGCCAGCATTACCAGCCTTCGGTCTTCCAGGACGGCAAGATCCAGCCGGGGCACATCGAGTAGCGGTCATGGCAAGCGAAGACGCCAAGCCGCGGCCGCCCAGCCTCGCCGGCGCCCCCTGGCTCGAGGCCAAGGCCACGCGGGCGGTGCTCGACGCCATCTGCCGCGGCGGGTTCGAGGCGCGCGTCGTCGGCGGCGCCGTGCGCAACGCGCTGCTCGGCGTCCCGGTCAAGGATGTCGATGTCGCGACGACGGCGCGTCCAGAGGAGGTGCTGCGGCTGGCGGGCGCGGCGGGGCTCGGTGCGGTGCCGACGGGCATCGCGCACGGCACGGTGACCGTGATCGCCGATCACCAGCCGATCGAGGTGACGACGCTCCGGCGCGACATCGAGACCTTCGGACGCCACGCCCGTGTGACGTTCACCACGGACTGGGCGGAGGACGCGGCGCGGCGCGACTTCACGCTCAACGCCCTCACCTGCGACGCCGACGGGACGGTGCACGATCCCGCCGGCGGATACCCGGACCTCATCGCACGCCGCGTCCGCTTCATCGGCCATGCCGAAGACCGCATCCGCGAGGACTATCTGCGCATCCTGCGCTTCTTCCGCTTCACGGCCGCCTACGGGGACGGCGCGCCCGACGCCGAAGGGCTGGCCGCATCGATCGCGCTTGCGGCCGGCCTTGGTCAGCTTTCCGCCGAGCGCATTCGTGCCGAGCTGCTCCGGCTGCTCGTGGCCCCTCGGGCGGTGGACACGGTGACCGTGATGGCGGACGCCGGCCTGATCGAAAGGCTGATTGGAATCCGGGGCAACGCCGCCGCCCTCGGCCGGCTCGTAGGAATCGAAGCCGCTATTGAGCACGACACCGATCCGCTGTTGCGGCTCGCGGCACTTTCGGGCGGGGGCCGGGCTCTCATCACGCTCGGCGCGCGCCTCAGGCTCTCGAATGCCGAAAGCGAGCGGCTCGCACGCCTCGCGCTGCCCGATCCCGCGTTCGATCCCGCGACCGACGAACGCGCGGCACGGGTGTTCCTCTACCGCTTCGGCACAGAGGCGTTCCGCGACGGGGTGCTGCTTGCCTGGGCGCTGAGCGGCGCGGCGACAGACGATCCCGACCGGCGGGCTCGTTTGCTGCTGCCCCTCCGCTGGCACGCGCCGAAGCTGCCGGTCGGGGGAAGAGACCTTCTCGCGCGCGGCTTGGCAGAAGGGCCCGCCCTCGGGCGCATCGTGCGCGCCTTCGAGGACTGGTGGATCGCGGAGGACTTCCCGCAGGACGAGGCGCGGCTGGCGCGCACGCTCTCTGATTTCGTCAAGGCGGAACGAGGGGAACGATAGGTAACGGGCAGCGGGCAGGACGGCTCTGATCCTCTTTCCTGCCTGTTGCCTGTTGCCTGTTGCCTACCTCTTCATTTCGCGCGGGGGCCCTGGAGGCGGAGCATCGCCGCTTCGATCCTGCGCCAGGTGGCGGCTTGCTCTTCGGCGCCCTGCTCCTCGAAACGGCGCGCCTTTTGCGCGGCTTCGGCGATCGCCTTGGATCCCTGGACCTCCATCAGCTTGCGGGCGTGCTCCTCGATTTCGATGGCGAGCATGGCGTCCTCCCTTTGCCGGAATCCGTTTCAATGGTCCTTTTTCTGGATGTGGGGGGCACGCGTGCGATCTCAAGAGGGCTCAAAAACGCGAAAAGGCCGGAGCACAGGGCTCCGGCCTCTCCAATCGCATGCGGTCTTCGAGCGAACGTCTTAGAAGTCCATGCCGCCCATGCCGCCCATTCCGCCGCCGCCCATCGGCATCGCAGGCGCGTCCTTCTTGGGCTTGTCGGCGACCATGGCCTCGGTCGTGATCAGGAGGCCGGCGACGGAGGCCGCATCCTGCAACGCGCAGCGGACGACCTTGGTCGGGTCGACGACGCCGGCTGCGACCAGGTCGGCGTACTCGCCGGACTGAGCGTTGTAGCCGAAGTTGTACTTGTTGCTCTCGAGGATCTTGCCGGCGACCACCGAGCCATCCTCACCCGCGTTGTTGAAGATCTGGCGGGCCGGAGCCTGGAGGGCCTTGCGGACGATCGAGATGCCGACCTTCTGGTCCTCGTTGTCGGCCTCGAGAGCGTCGAGCGCCTTGACGGCGCGCAGGAGCGCGACGCCACCGCCCGGGACGATGCCTTCCTCAACGGCTGCGCGGGTTGCGTGCAGCGCGTCGTCGACGCGGTCCTTGCGCTCCTTGACCTCGACCTCGGTGGCGCCGCCGACCTTGATCACGGCCACACCGCCGGCGAGCTTCGCCAGACGCTCCTGCAGCTTCTCGCGGTCGTAGTCCGAGGTCGTCTCCTCGATCTGCGCCTTGATCTGCTTCACGCGGCCTTCGATGTCCGCCTTCTTGCCGGAGCCGTCGACAATGGTGGTGTTCTCCTTGTCGATCGAAACGCGCTTGGCGCGGCCCAGCATGTCGAGTGTGACCGTCTCGAGCTTGATGCCGAGATCCTCGGAGATCACCGTGCCGCCCGTCAGGATGGCGATGTCCTCGAGCATGGCCTTGCGGCGATCGCCGAAGCCCGGTGCCTTGACGGCCGCGACCTTGAGGCCGCCGCGCAACTTGTTGACGACCAGCGTGGCGAGCGCCTCACCCTCGACATCCTCGGCGATGATGAGCAGCGGCTTGCCGGTCTGAACCACGGCTTCGAGCACCGGCAGCATGGCCTGCAGGCCCGAGAGCTTCTTCTCGTGGATGAGGATGTAGGGGCTCTCCAGCTCGGCGATCATCTTGTCGGCGTTGGTGATGAAGTAGGGCGAGAGGTAGCCGCGGTCGAACTGCATGCCCTCCACGACGTCGAGCTCGGTCTCGAGGCTCTTCGACTCCTCGACCGTGATCACGCCCTCGTTGCCGACCTTCTTCATGGCCTCGGCGATCTTCGAGCCGATCTCCTTGTCGCCGTTGGCCGAGATGGTGCCGACCTGAGCGATCTCGTCGTTGGAGGTGACCTTCTTGGCCTTGGCCTTGAGCTCGTCGACGACGCGCTGCACAGCGAGGTCGATGCCGCGCTTGAGGTCCATCGGGTTGGCGCCGGCGGCAACCGACTTGGCGCCTTCGCGCACGATCGCCTGAGCCAGCACGGTGGCGGTGGTGGTGCCGTCGCCGGCGAGGTCAGCGGTCTTGGAGGCGACCTCGCGCAGCATCTGCGCGCCCATGTTCTCGAACTTGTCCTCGAGCTCGATCTCCTTGGCGACCGTCACGCCGTCCTTGGTGATGCGGGGGGCGCCGAAGCTCTTCTCGATGACGACGTTGCGGCCCTTGGGACCCAGCGTGACCTTGACGGCGTTAGCGAGAATGTCCACGCCGCGCAGCATGCGCTCGCGCGCCTCCTGCGAAAACTTTACGTCCTTAGCTGCCATTAGCGGCACTCCGTTCGATGTTTGGAAAATGGGATGGTGGCAGGGCGGCGCTTACGCGGCCTTCTTGGCCGATGCCTTGCCTTCGAGGATGCCGAGGATGTCGCTCTCCTTCATGATGAGGAGATCCTCGCCGTCGATCTTCACCTCGGTGCCGGACCACTTGCCGAACAGCACGCGGTCGCCGGGCTTCACCTCGAGGGCCACGACCTTGCCCTGCTCGTCGCGGGCGCCGGGGCCGACGGCAACGACTTCGCCCTGCTGGGGCTTCTCCTTGGCCGTGTCGGGAATAATGATGCCGCCAGCGGTCTTGGTGTCCTCCTCGACGCGCTTTACGACGACGCGGTCATGCAAGGGACGAAACTTCATGGGATACCCTCATGATGCAAATGGTTGATCATGTTCATGAAATGAACCCGGACGGGCCGTAGCCGCGCAATCCGGGTTGCATACGCCCGCGCCCCAAGCGAGGGACAGCGGCGGCGCAGCGCCTATATGTGAAGACTTGCTAGCACTGTCAAGTGGCGAGTGCCAAACGACCGGTCCGCGATGAAGGATGCCCCTATGAAGGTTAGGGCATGGTTAGCTTCCTCTCGCTCGGAGCCGCGCTCCCGGTTTTCGACGGATCCGGCGCGCGACGCTTCCGACCGATGGAGCCCAGCGGGTGTGCTCCAATCCGGGCTGGTCCCGACCGCAGGGACGCCACCGGCCGATCCATCGGCATCCCGCACCGACATGATCCTGCCCGCGGCCGCCCCTTCTGCGACCGAGGCTCGGATCAAGTCCCAGGGGAGGAGCGGGTGGGCTTTCACGAAAGACAATGGGAAGCAGCGCACAGCGCAGCTTCCCATTCAAGAGGCCATCACATCAGACGGCGAAATCGGTGATTTTTGCGCCTTTGCCCAGTTTGGCGACCAGCCAGTTGGGCTTTCTGCCCCGACCCGTCCAGGTCTCGGAGCGATTGTCCGGGTTCATGTATTTCACGGCGATGGATTTGCTGCGGCCGCGCGCTCCAAATAGTTCGCCGACGGAAAATCCGGCATTTTCGGCAAGCGAGGCAAGCTTGGTCTTGAGCTCGGCGCGCTCACGATCCTTTGCCGCGTTCAAGGCTTTCTGGGCGCGCGCAATATGATCCGTGAGTTCCTTCACCGACATTTTGTCGTAGTTGATGCTTGCCATTTCCAACTCCATTGGTCGCCCCGCCCGCTTCGGGCGCGCGATCCGACTTTGATGACGTCCAGAGCTAGCCAACGGCTTAAAACCTCCCGAAATGGACGATTTTCGCCCCTGCACCCTTAACTTAGCCCCCACAGGTATTGGAGGGAATAACGTCCCCGCGCCGCGCGATCACGGTTTCAATGGCCGTTCGTAAAATCTTTTTGGGTGTTTCGTCAAGGCTGGCCGAGTATTTCAACCCGACTATTCGCTCCGCAATGCGTCGATAGGATTAAGGAGCGCTGCGCGGCGCGCGGGAAATAGACCGAAACAGATCCCCGTGGCCGCCGCGGCCGCGAGTGCCCCTCCAAGGACGGCCGGCGAGACAAGAACCGGCCAATTGGCCGTAAATGCAATGATGGCAGACGCAGAAACGCCTATTGCAATGCCGATCGCTCCTCCGAGCAGGCAGAGGGAAACGGCCTCGACGAGAAACTGCAGCAGAATGTCGCGCCGGCGGGCGCCGACCGCCATTCTGAGGCCGATTTCGCGCGTGCGCTCGGTTACCGAGACGAGCATGATATTCATAATTCCGATGCCGCCGACAATCAGCGAAATCACGGACGTGGCCGCGAGAAGATAGCTGAGCGTGGTGAGCACCTCGCTTCTGGCTTTCATTGTTTCGGCAAGATTGCGCACGGAAAAGCTGTCTTCGGTGCCGGTCCGGGTCTTGCGCCGCTGGCGCAGCAAATTCTCAATATCCTCCTGAACCTCGGCCATGTCGGCGGCCTCGTCGACCTTGACGTAGATGCGCCCGACACGATCGTTCTGGACCTGGCTTTTGCCCGAGACGCGGAGGCGGGCCGTGGTAATCGGCAGCAGAACGATGTCGTCCTGGTCGCGCCCCATGACCGACTGGCCCTTGGCGGCGAGCACGCCGACCACCTCGAACGGCACGTTCCTGATGCGGATGGACGCGCCGACCGGATTTTCTCCGGGAAAGATCTCCTTGGCGACGGTGGCGCCCAGGATGGCGACCTTCGCACCGCTGCGCACATCGGCCGGCTCGAGGTCGCGACCCGCGGCGACGGGCCAATCCCGCACCGTCAGATACTCCGCATGCACGCCGCTCAGATTGGAGGTCCAGTTGGCGTTGCCGCGCACAACCGGTCCCGAATCCTCGATCTGGCCCGAAACGGCAACCACGCCGGCGACCTTGTCGCGAATGCCGGCGACGTCGACCTCGCTCAGGGGAATGTCCGTGCCGGCGCCGCCCGCTCGGCCCATCACCCGCATGGAGCCCGGGAAGACCACCAGCATGTTGGTGCCGAGCGCCTTGATCTGCTTGTCGACCTCACTCGAGGCTCCCGTGCCGACGGCCACCAGGATGATGACGGACGCCACGCCGATGACGATGCCGAGCGTGGTCAACACGGAGCGCAACAGGTTGACCCTGAGGGCGCGGACCGCGATCAGCACGCTGTCCCAAATGCTCATGACGCCGCTCCATCCGAGGCGGGGCCGGGCGCGCCCGTGTAGGGTATCTGGCGGATGTCGTCGACGATGCGTCCGTCGCGGAACGTGATGCGCCGGCCGGCCCACAGGGCGATCTCAGGCTCATGGGTGACGACGACGACGGTGATCCCTTCGCGGTTGAGCTCGGCGAAGAGTTGCATGATCTCCTCGGAGGTGCGGCTGTCGAGCGCGCCGGTCGGCTCGTCGGCGAGCAGCAGCTTCGGATTGTTGACGAGCGCGCGCGCGATGGCGACGCGTTGCTGCTGGCCGCCCGATAGCTGACGCGGCGTATGATCCAAGCGGTGCTGCAATCCCACCTGCTCGAGGCGCTTTCTCGCCATCTCCTCGCTGCCCTCGGGCCTCGGGTTCGCGTACTGCAACGGCAGCATGACCTGGTGCAGCGCGCTCGTGCGCGGCAGCAGATTGAACTGCTGGAAGACGAAGCCGATGGTCCGGTTGCGGAGATCGGCAAGCTCGTCGACGGAGAGCGTGCCGATGTCGCGCCCGTCGAGGACGAGCTCGCCCGAGGTCGGCACGTCGAGCGCGCCGATCAGGTTCATGACCGTCGACTTGCCGGAGCCGGACGGCCCCATGATGGCCACGAAATCCCCATCCGCGATGTCGAACGTGACGTGGTCGAGCGCGACGAGGTCCTGATCGCCGACACGATAGATCTTCATCAGGTCGCGCGCGGAAATGAGGGGCGCGCCCAGGGGCGGCTCCGGGGCCGGATCGGAGGGGCCAGCACGCTCCATGACGGTCATGACTTCGCGTCGCGGGCCCGGATGATAACGGGCTCGCCCTCCTTGAGGTCGCCGCCGACGATCTCCGTGAACTGGTCGTCGGCAAGGCCGATGCGGACGGTGCGGCTCTCCGGCACGCCGGTCTTTCCAAGCACCCATACGACGGCCGGGCGCACGGCCTCGCGGCCGTCCTTCCAGCGCTGGAAGGCCATCCGCTGGCTGTCGCTCAACAGCGGCCCGAGGGTCTGCTCCAGGCGCGACATCATCTTCTGGCGGAACTCGCCGCGGTCGCGGCCCGGGCCACCGCCGCCGAAGCTCGGCTGTCCGCCGGCCTCGCTCGCCTCCTTGCGGAGCTGGTCCATGACCTGGCGGACGGCGGCGACCTGATCGTCGCTGAGGGACACCTCGGTCTTGAGCCGCTCGATCATCTGGCCGCCGCGGTCGCGGCCGGCATTGCCGCCGCGCTCGGCGGGGCCGGCCGCCGCCCCGGTCCTCGGCTTGAAACGCAGCGCGTCGTTCGAGACACGCAATGCGCCCTCACGCGTTGCCGACACGATCATGACATTGGCCGTCATGCCGGGAAACAGCTTGCGCCCCTCGTTGGCCGCCTCGATGATGACGGTGTAGGTGACGACGCTGTTCAACTCGGTGGCGGCCAGCCGCACCTGGGTGACGACGCCCTCGAACTGTTTGTCGGGGTAGGCATCGACGGCGAACGTCGCGGGGTTGCCTTCCGCCACCGCGCCGACGTCGGCCTCGTTCACCTGGGCCTCGATGCGGATACGTGACAGGTTCTGGGCGATCTGGAAGAGCTCCGGGGCCTGCAGGCTCGCCGCCACGGTCTGGCCGGGATCGACCGTGCGCGAGATCACCGTGCCGTCGACGGGGGAGCGGATCTCGGCGCGCTCGAGATCGACGGCCGCCTGCTCGAGCGCGGCCTCGCGCTGCGCGATCGTGGCGCGTGCGCTCGCGACCTGTGCCTCGGCGACTGCGATATCCGCCTTGGCGACGTCCCGGTCGCGGATCGCAGTCTCGAAAGTCAATTGCGGCGACAGCCGCTTCTCGGCCAGGCCCTGCTGGCGCGTGACGTTCGTCTCGGCGGCCTGAAGGACGGCCTTCGATTTCTCCAGGGCCGCCTTCTGGTTGGCGAGCGCGGCCTCGGCCGCATCGAGATCGGCCTTGGCCTGGGCGACCTTGGCCGCAAAGGTCTTGGCGTCGATGGTGGCCAGGATGTCGCCGGGCTTCACCTCGCTGTTGAAGTCAACCCGGACCTCGTCGACCTGGCCCGAGAGCTGGGAGCCGACGCTGACGGTCACCAGGGCGCGCACGGGCCCCGAGGTGGAGACGATCTTGCGGATCTGCCCCTTGCTGGCCGGCACCGTCTCATAGACGACGCCTTTGCCGTCCGAGCCGGCGGGGCCGAACAGCCAAAGCGCGCCGAAGCCGATCACTGCGACCGGTATCGCAAGGGTAAACAAGGAGCTCAGCCGGCTTATTTTCATGGGTTTCGTCTGCTCGCACCGCGGAAAAAGGCACCTCTTCGTAGCAGAAGACGGGCCAGGAGCCCATTTCCGTCGCGAAAGCTCAGTCTTCCTACGCGCCGGGTTGACGCATGGTTGCCGAAACCATGAACGGCAGATGAACGCGGCATTCAGGACGGGTTCAGCAGCGCAGGCCTAGGGTCGGTTCACCCTGAGATCCTATCTTCCCCGGCGTGATCCACGGAGGTGCACTGCTCAGGGTCGGTGCACCTCCACCCCCCTCCGGTTCCACGCCTGCTCTGCGTCCTGCGCAGAGGCGCCTTCTCCCGACAACGCTTGAACGGAACCTCCCGAGCCGATAGGCATTGGGAGATAAGTCGTTCTCGAACAAGCCGGAGTAGCGCCGCCGTGACCTTCAAGCTCCCTGATCTTCCCTATGCCTACGATGCCCTCGCCCCGTACATGTCTGCCGAGACGCTGCAGTTCCATCACGACAAGCACCATCAGGCTTATGTCGACAATGGCAACAAGCTGATCGTCGGCTCGGGGCTCGAGGGCAAGTCGGTCGAGGAGATCTGCAAGGCGGCGTACGCGGGCAAGAACCAGCCGCTCGTCAACAACGTCGGCCAGCATTACAACCACGTCCACTTCTGGCAATGGATGAAGAAGGGCGGCGGCGGCAGCAAGCTTCCGGGCTCGGTGCAGAAGCTCGTCGACGGTTACGGCGGGCTCGAGAAGGTTCGCGCCGACTTCATCAATGCGGGCGTGACGCAGTTCGGCTCCGGCTGGGCCTGGCTCACGGTCCGGGACGGCAAGCTCGAGGTCGCCAAGACTCCCAACGGCGAGAACCCGCTCATGCACGGGGCGCAGCCGATCCTGGGCGTCGACGTGTGGGAGCACAGCTACTACATCGATTACCGCAACGCGCGCCCGAAATACCTCGAAGCCTGGTTCGACAATCTCGTCAACTGGGAGCACGTCGAGGAGATGGCCGGCTGAGGCCACGGGCCCCTCGCCGAAAGTTGAAGCGCGGACGCCGCATAGGCTCCGCGCTTTTTGTTTGCTTTGCCACGTGTCTGGATCCCCGGCCGTCCATGCGGAGCATGGCTCCGCCATGATGCCGAAACGACGTTGCATTTAACGGGGCGTCGCATCGCAAATGCGCGTGCGGCGCAGGCGCGACCGGAGGGGTCAGGGGCGGTGCCAGCCGGCGAGGGCGGAGACGGCGCTTTCGTCCTCGGGCACCTGGACCTCGACGGTGAAGCTGCGGTCGGGTATGGCGACCGGCGCAGGCACGCCGTGGCGGTCGCGCAACAGCGCGGAGATGCGGATCACCAGGTGCTGTGGCCCGGCGGCGCAGGGCGTCACGAGCCAGGCCCAGCGCCCGAAGGTGTCCGGATCGTGCGCGGCGAGGGCCTGCTTCGCATTGAGAAACTGTGTGCGCTCCGATTGCCGCTCGATCTCGAACGCCTCGGCATCGCCGTAGAGGCTGACCGACAGCGTCTCGAAATCGTGACCCTCCCGCGTCAGGTCCGCCAGGATCTGGCGGCTCAGCCCCACCTCGAGGACGGCCGGCGCACCGAGCCAGAGGGCGTCGGGCACGTGATGGGCGAGCAGGCCGGCATCCACGGCCCGCGCCAGATCGTCCGCCGAGATGACTTGCGTTGCGGGGTGGGAGGCGGACGCCTCCCGCCGGCGCTCGTCCCCTCGAGGCCGCGCGCCCGTCTGCGGCGGCGGATCGGTCCGCGGGGGCGCGTGCGCCTTGCGGGCCTGGCGCGCCATGGCCAGAAACGCTGCGTCGGCTTCGACCTCCGGCAGATCGGACAGCGGACGCGCCCGGCTGCTCGCGCCCGCGGGAACCACGGGGCCGGATGCGGGCCGACGCCGCTCCTGTGCGGCGGGACGGGGGCGGTCGGTATGGGGGGCATCCGGCCACGTCCGGGGCGGCACGGCGGGTCGGGTTGCGCCCGGCTCGGGCGGAAGCGCGTCGCGTTCGGCGCGCCGCGCCGCCTCCCGCTCGCTCATCTCGCGCAGCGAGGACGCGGCGGTGCTCATGCGGGCGATGACGCGGGCGATCCCGTCCACGTCGTGCGGGATCAGCATGGCGAGCTTGCGGAAGGCGAGCGGCAGCCTGGCCGGCGCCAGGGCCTCGGCGCGAACCGGGACCAGAAGATTGAGCGGCAGGGTCTCGCGGGCGATGTCGGAGAGGCCGGCCGACGGCGCCGACGCCTCGGTCCAGAGAACGATCACGGCCTCGAACTGCCGGAGCCTGGCGCTGCGGTCGGGGCGCGGCGTGTCGGGCTCTCCGTCGAACGAGACGAAATGACCGCGCCCCATGAGCGCGGCGCCGAGCTCCCGCGCGGGGGCTCCGTCCTTTGGCACATGACAGATGAGTATGCGTGCCATGCTACTGTCCCTAGACCATGATCGCTTCGGGCCTTCTCGGTCCGAAGCCTCGCTCAACGCACCGCCGAAGGCGCCCTGCGCCCCTCTTAGCGGCTCCGTCCCGTGATGGACTTCACGATGATGTTCTTGATCGTGGTGGCGATGGTGCGCGAGATCGAGCGCTGCAGATCCTTGCCGATCAACTCGCCCATGCCCTGGCTCGGGCGGCCCTTGCGCGCGCCGCCGGCCGCCGTGCCTCCACCCCCACCGCCGAAGATGATGTCGCCCCAGCCGCCGCCACCACCGGCGCTGCCGGCCTGCTCCGTCGCCTTCTCGGCGCGCCGGGAGAGGATCTCGTGGGCGCTCTCGCGATCGACGGCCTGCTCGTACTTGCCGTAGACCGGGCTGTACTCGATGACGCTCCGGCGCTCGTCGTCGGACACGGGTCCGACGCGACCCTCCGGCGGGCGGATCAGGGTGCGTTGCACGATCGACGGCTCGGCCTTGTTCTCGAGCGTCGAGACGAGCGCCTCGCCGACCTTGAGCTCGAGGATGACGCGCGCGGTGTCGAGATCGGGGTTCTTGCGGAACGTCTCCGCCGCGGCCTTGACGGCCCGCTGCTCCTGGGGCGTGAAGGCGCGCAAGGCGTGCTGCACGCGGTTGCCGAGCTGGGCGGAGACGGAGTTCGGCACGTCGAGCGGGTTCTGGGAAATGAAGTAGACGCCGACGCCCTTGGAGCGAATGAGGCGGGCGATCTGCTCGATGCGCTCGAGCAGCGCTTTCGGCGCCTCGTTGAACAGCAGGTGCGCCTCGTCGAAGAAGAAGACGAGCTTGGGCTTCGGCAGGTCGCCCGCCTCGGGCAGCGTCTGCCAGATGCGCGTCAGCATCCAGAGCAGGAAGGTCGTGTAGAGGCGCGGCTTCTCCATCAGCTTGTCGGCGGCCAGGATGGAGACCACGCCGCGCCCGTCGGGGGCGATGCGCATGAAGTCGGCGATGTCGAGAGAGGGCTCGCCGAAGAACTGGCCGGCGCCCTGCTCCTCGAGCACCAGCAGGCGGCGCTGGATGGCGCCGACCGAGGTGGTCGCCACGTTGCCGTACTTCTGCGCCAGCTCCTTGGAGCGCTCGGCCACGTTGGCGAGGATGGCGCGCAGATCCTTGAGATCGAGAACCGGGATCTTCTCGTCCGCAGCGACGCGGAAGGCGATGTTCAACACGCCTTCCTGCACCTCGTTGAGCTCCAGCATGCGCGAGAGCAGCAGCGGGCCCATGTCGAGCACGGTGGCGCGAATCGGATGGCCGTCCTTGCCGAACACGTCCCAGAAAATGGTCGGAAAGGCGCGTGCGCTCCAGTCGTCCGCGAGGCCAACCTCGGCAGCGCGCTTGACGATGAAGTCGCGGGGCTCGCCCACGGCCGCCAGCCCCGACAGGTCGCCCTTGATGTCGGCTGCGAAGACCGGAACGCCGGCCGCCGAGAACCCTTCCGCCAGCACCTGCAGCGTCACCGTCTTGCCGGTTCCCGTGGCGCCGGTGATCAGGCCGTGGCGGTTCGCGAAGCGCAGCTCGAGGTACTCGGGCTTCGTGCTCTTGCCGATGAAGATCTTGCCGTCCTGAAGGACCGATTGGCTCATTGGGCTCTCCGAGTTGACACCGGCCGGCTCGCTCCCCGAGCCCGGCCGCGCACCCCGAGCCCGCCGCAGGAACCGCCGACTCGGGTCGCGCTCGACTCCAGGCCCTCATTGCATGAGGCCGGCGGCAAATGCAAATTCAGTTGCATGGACCCTCCGTGAAGCTGGGGAAATGTCGGCGGGCGGTGAATTGAGGCGGCCTCGGCCGGCGCAGACGCCCTCGGCAGGCATCGCCCAACTGCCGCACGGCGCGATTTCCGCGTGCGCAATGCGATCCTTTTCCCTATAGAACACGGCAGATGCAGGGGGCTCCGACCCTCCCGCGACGACGACACTCCGGCAAACAGGATCTTTCACTCAATGACGGCTGCTGGCAGCTCACGCGGTTCCTCACTCGGTCCCTCATCGGGCGTTTCCGCAACACCGCTCGCGGCGGATTTCGAGGCGGCGACCCGCGACCAGTGGCTGGCGCTCGTCGGCAAGGTGCTCAAGGGCGCCGATTTCGAGAAGAAGCTCGTCACGCGCACGGCCGACGGCATCCGCATCGAGCCGCTTTATGTGCGCGAGACCAGCGTGCCGGCACTCCAGGCCGCGGTGCCGGGGCACGCGCCCTTCACGCGCGGGACGCGCGGCGCCGTCCGGGGTCTTGGCTGGGAAATCCGCCAGCGCATCGGCGCCAGCGACGCGGCGACCGCCAACCGCCAGATCCTGACCGAGCTCGACGGCGGCAGCAACGGCATCCTGCTCGACATCGAGGCCCCCGGAAAAACCGGCTGCCGCATCGCGAGCGCAGGCGACATGGCCGCGGCGCTGTCGGACATGCGGCTCGATCTGGCGCCCGTCGAGCTCGACGCCGGCCTCGGCGCGGCGGACGCGGCCGCCCAGCTCATCTCGGCGCTCGCCGGCCTCGGCATCCCGGCAAAATCGGCGCAGATCTTCCTCGGTCTCGACCCGATCGGATCGCTGGCGCGGTGGGGCACGCTGCCGGCGCCGGTGCAGCAGGTGCTCGTCGAGACCATCGCGCTCGCCGGCGAAGCCCATGACGCCGCACCGCTGGCGCGCACGCTCAAGGTCGACGCCACGGTCTATCACGAGGCCGGCGCCACGGACGCGTTCGAGCTCGCAGCGCTCGGGGCGACGCTGATCGCCTACCTGCGCATGTTCGAGGCGGCCGGCGTCCGGCCGCAGGAGGCGCTTGCCCAAATCTCGTTCCGGCTGTCGTCGGACACGGACCTGTTCGCCACCGTCGCCAAGCTGCGCGCGGCGCGCCGCCTCATCTGGCGCATCGCCGACGCATCGGGCGCGGGCGAGGCGGCCTCGAGCCTGCACCTCTCGGCCCACGCCTCGTTGCGCATGCTCGCCAAGCGCGATCCCTGGACCAACATGCTGCGCTCGACGCTCGCCGCGGCGGGCGGCGCGCTCGGCGGGGCGGATGCGATCACCGTGCTGCCGTTCACCGCCGCGCTCGGCGAAGCCGACGACATCGCGCGGCGCATGGCGCGCAACATCCAGATCGTGCTGCAGGAGGAATCCTGGCTCGGCCGCGTGGTCGACCCGATGGGCGGCTCCTGGTACATCGAGGCGCTCTCCGACGAGACGGCGAAGGCGGCCTGGAAGCTGATGCAGGAGATCGAAGCGAAGGGCGGCATCCTGGCGGCACTCGACCGGGGCTTCGTGCAGGACAGAATTGCCGCCGACGCCGCGGCGCGCGCAACGGCGATCGCCACCGGCCGCCAGACCCTGACCGGCGTCTCCGCGTTCCCGCTGCTCGGCGACGACGGCGTCACGGTGGAGCCTTCGCGCACGGCGCCGCCCGTCCACGGCACGCAGATGGTGCGCCCGCTCGTGCCGCACCGGCTGGCCGAGCCGTTCGAGGCGCTGCGCGATGCGGCCGACGCCCATGCCGCGAAGACCGGCCAGGAGCCGAAGGTCTTCCTCGCGAGCCTCGGCCCCGTGATCGAGCACACGGCGCGCTCGACGTGGATCAGGAACTACCTCGCGGCCGGGGGAATTGCCGCCCTCACCTCCGACGGTTACGCGACGGCCGAAGAGGCTGCCCAGGCGTTTGCGGCGTCGGGAGCGTCGACCGCGTGCCTTGCTTCGTCGGACGCGCTCTATGCCGAGCACGCGGAGACGACCGCGCGCGCCCTCAAGGCGGCCGGGGCGCGGCTCGTCCTGATGGCCGGGCGGCCCGGCGAGCAGGAGGCCGCCCTCACGGCGGCCGGGGTGGACCAGTTCCTGTTCCAGGGCGCGGACGCGGTGGCGACGCTCAAGGGTCTTCAGGCCAAGCTCGGAATTTCGTAAGCTCCGGCAAACCGGCCGGACGATCTCGCATTCGGGGCGCTTCGCCCGTCAGGAAACGGCTCAAGGCATGACCACTCTTCCGGACTTCACCAAGATCGACCTCGAGGGAGCGCGCAAGCCCAACGGCGTCGCGCACGAGGCGCCCGTCCCCAAGGAGGACGAGCTGTTCACGACGCCGGAAGGCATTCCGGTGAAGCCGATCTATACCGACGCCGACACGGCCGGGCTCGACTTCCTCGACACCTGGCCCGGCATCGCGCCCTACGTGCGCGGCCCCTATCCGACGATGTACGTCACCCAGCCGTGGACGATCCGCCAGTATGCCGGCTTCTCGACGGCGGAGGACAGCAACGCGTTCTACCGGCGCAACATCGCGGCGGGGCAAAAGGGACTCTCGGTCGCGTTCGATCTCGCGACCCACCGCGGCTACGATTCCGATCATCCGCGCGTGCGCGGCGACGTCGGCATGGCGGGCGTCGCCATCGATTCCATCTATGACATGCGGACCCTGTTCGACGGCATCCCGCTCGAGCAGATGACCGTCTCCATGACCATGAACGGCGCCGTGCTGCCGATCCTGGCGCTGTTCATCGTCGCGGGCGAGGAGCAGGGCGTGCCACCGGCGAAGCTCGCGGGCACCATCCAGAACGACATCCTCAAGGAGTTCATGGTCCGCAACACGTACATCTATCCGCCCGAGCCTTCGATGCGGATCGTGTCGGACATCTTCGCCTATACGTCCGCCAACATGCCGAAGTTCAACTCGATCTCGATCTCCGGCTACCACATGCAGGAAGCG
>WBZR01003180.1_pt1 | contig 15424 bp, 19 predicted proteins | sample 5204231 | NCBI WGS metagenome assembly WBZR01 (sample SAMN12412403, study PRJNA552823) | activated sludge metagenome | isolation source: activated sludge from anammox sidestream of wastewater treatment plant... | place: USA: Virginia | collected 2017-08 | reverse complement strand
ATGCGCGGGTCCTTGTGCTGGACTTCGCCCTTATCCGATGAGTCGGGGCGATGCATCCAAGGATAGCGATCCGCAAGCACGGGCGAGAGCCAGGCAAAGAAGAAGTCGCTTAGCTCGCTGTAGTGCACAAAGTCGAAGTAAGGAGGGTCGGTGACAACGGCATCGACCGAGGCATCAGGCACCGGCAGCCGGGCGCTGTCGCCATTGAGGACCATCACGGCGCGGTCCCGTGCAAGAAGCTCATTCCATGCCCCGACGCGCGCCACGTCGAGCGGCGCGCTTGCGACGGTCTTCCGGGTGCCGAGCTTCGTCCCCTTGAAGTCCCGCTCAAATTCGAGCTCGAACGGTTCATCGAGATAGCGTTTTGCGCGCAGGAGGCGCGACTCGAACAAGGTGCTGAAAGTGCCGCTGCTCTTGTCCGTACCCCAGACAGAGTTTTCGAGCGGAGTGCGCTCGGGCTTCAGGATGTGGTTCGAGAACATGTGCCGGACAGCCCCTGTGCCCTCCCCTTTGAAGCTGCAAAAGAGGTTGTTGAACTCAAGGGTGCTTGAGAACAGGCAGAGCATCTGCTCTTGCACGGCCTCGTCTTCGATCTCAAGAATCGCGCGCAGCAGCATTCCAAGACAGAGGAGCTGTCGCGGGTTGAAGAAATCGCGCCAGTGACGGTAGTTGTAGCCGCGTGCCTGGTCCGTGTTGTGGCCCGGACGAACAGCCAAGGTAGGCAACGGCAGCTCTTCGGTCCGCAGGTGCGCCTCCGCCTCGGCAAAAAGCGCCTGATCCTCCGGACGCGCAGGAAGATAGACCTTCTCCCCGTCTTCGCGGAGCGCCATCATCGCGTAAAGCCGATGGCCTGGCGGCGATCCGTCGATAGGCAGGATGTCCTTGATTCGGTAGCGTTCGCCGCCGCTCGTGCGAACGTACTGGCCTTCGGCTGGTCCTTCCTGTGGGTTGAAGTGATGCGCGCAGTGCGGACAACGGAGCGCGGTCGCGTCGTAGCGATCCTCAATCAGCCCCCAGCAACTCGGGCAGACGATCTGCGCGCGGGGCTTCTTCTTTGGGTAGGCGTCCTGTGAAAACACATAGCGAGACAGCAGAGGCACAGCCTCGCCCGTCGGCGTCGTGACAGTCTTTGCCCAGAAATAGTAGAGGACCGGAATCAGCTCGCCCGTCTTGGGGTCACGGGTCTGGTAGTAGCGCCGAATAGCCGGCGCGACGGTCTGCTCAAGGCGCGCGAACGCCTCGCGGAGCGCCTCTTCGGTCACTCTGGTGAACGCCTGCCGCACAAGGAACGTGCTGACGGGGTTGATGTCGCTGCCAATAGCCTTCGCACCCAGCTTGAGCGCTTCGCCTAAGGTCGTGCCGCTGCCCATGAATGGATCGAGCACGATCTTTCCGGCGAGGTTGTGCTGTTTGTAGAACTGCGCCCAAATGTCAGTACGCGGGGTGCTCAGTGCCCCGAGGGTGATCGCCCGGAACACGGAGCCGAGGCGCGTCGCCCACCACTTATGGATGTGGTAGATCGGCCGGTTGATCTCCTTGCGCCAGCTCTCCTGTTCTCCCAACTCACTTACCTGGACGATGGGGAAGCTTCCCTCAAGCGCTGTGGTCGCCCGTCCTGAACCAACAGCTAGGGTCTTCGGGACGGCGCTCATTCATCCCCCTCGTCCGGTATTTCTTGAACGATGGCAGAGGGGCGTGCAACCATCGCCACAGGTTTCGCTGCCTGTGTCTTGAGCCGATACGCGACGAAGCGATGCTCAGTCCCGGCTCTTGGGTTTGGAATGCGCTCGGCGCGTAGATCGTTCGTGCGCAGATCGAAGGTGTAGCCGACAACCAGCTCGGCGGCCTCAACACGCAGAAGCCGCCCGACTTCCTGGAAGCGATCCGGCGCGACGAGCCCCTCGAGGACGATCAAGGTCATCAGGCCCGTTGTTCCTTCGGTCAAGGCAAACGGCGTCGGCGCTACGTACATCTTCCGATCACGGATCATGATGTCGCCATAGGTGCCGAAGCCCTTCACGCTCTTGTTCTTGTGAACGTAGTTGTGATCGGCGTTCAGAAAATCGCCGTGGCACATCACGAGATCGACAACCGGGTATTGCCTGCGGCCGTTGCCGAGGTCCTGGTAGGTTGAAAGGTCAGCGGGGTAGCGCCCGAACACGTAGAAGATTTGCCGACCGTTGTGCTGGCCTGTGGGAACCTGGCTGTTTGAGTCGTAGTCCCGCTCCCGCCCTGGCCATGCAAGACCCTTGATCTCGTAGCCCTCCGTGTACTCAACGAGAGAGAAGTCGGGATACGTGTTGCGTCCGGAGCCCTCGAAGTGAACAGCCAGCTTCTGCAGGCGCCTCTGAAACCAGTTCTGGAAGTGAAACTCCTTATCTTTGGCACTGACGGACTCGATGAGTTCGCCTGCCGTTACGGCAATGACGCATTGCTCGAAGGCGTCGAAGCAGGTTGTTCTTGTTGGCTGAACGGTCATGTGCCCATCTCGCTAAACAGGTCTGGGGTGTTGCGGTTGCTGGCACCGGCCGGGATGGCTCGGTACATCGTGGCGACGGATACGCCGATGGTCCTGGCGACGTGCGCCGGGCTCTCGCCGGCATCGATGAGCTTCTTCGCGTGCGCAATCTGATCAGGTGAAAGCTTCGGCTTCCGGCCGAGTTTGGCGCCGCGCCGCTTGGCTGAAGCCAAACCCGCGCGCGTGCGCTCGACGATGAGCGAACGCTCGAACTCGGCGAGTGCGCCGAGCAGGTGCAGCAGGAGCTTTCCCTGCGCGTTGGTTGTGTCGAAGCCTTCGGACAGCGAGCGAAAGCCGATACCGCGCTGCGCGAGGTCGCCGGTCAGGTGAATCAGGTGCGAAAGCGTGCGCCCCAGGCGGTCGAGCTTCCACACGACGAGCACATCACCAGGGCCGAGCACGGCGAATGCCTGGTCGAGCTGCGGGCGCCGCTTCGCGCCGCCGCTGACACCTTCATCGGTGAAGATGCGTTCGCACCCGGCGCCGAGCAACGCATCAAGCTGCAGGGCTGGGTTTTGGTCGGTGGTCGAGACGCGGGCATAGCCGATCAGCATGACGAAACCTCAACGCGGGGCATAGCCGGCCTCGGAGAGCGAGCGGCGCACAAGGTCCGCCGCGTCGCGCATGGCATAGGCTTCGTCGTCGTCCTGCGCGTTGGCTCTGAAATCCGAAAACCCGACCCGCTTGAGGAACTGCGCCAGGTTCCATGCTTCGGCATCGGATAGGTACAGCGAAACATGAACGTCGCGTCCGGCCTCGCCGGCCGCCGCGCTGAAAGGCGCAGAAAGAGCGCGCCTCTTCGCGTCGAGGTGATCGGCTGCCTGCCTGTGAAGCTCGGCCGCGTCCGGTGCCAGCGCCTCGCCCGATGGCATCCGGCCGCCGCACTCGACGGAGTCGCGAAGGACGTTGATCGCGGCTCTGAGGGCGATCTGATCGAAGGGGTCGCTCATGATGTTCTCGCCTCCTTGGCGCACCAGCCATTCTGAGAATGCTTTCTGAGAAACGCAAGCTGTTGTTTTTGCTTGTCCCCCGAAGATGCTTGAAGGCCTTCTCATAAACGAAGGTTTTTGAGAAGACAGGCCGCTGTATCCCTTCCGCCAAGCTTCTGAGAGGGCTGCGGCTAGTGCGGCCGGCCGGTGTCGAGCACGAAGCCGGCCGCCACGAAGCCGGACAGATGGCGCGGCTGGATCGCGTACAGGGCACCCTCGCGTGCAACCAGCGTCACCAGGCCGAGCGCGTGCAGCGATAGCGCCGCCTGGCGGTGCTCGTTATCGGCGATCAGAAAGGCGGGCTTCCCTTTGCCCCCTGGGGCGATGTCGTTGCGCAGAAGCGCGCTCAAGACCACGAGTTCACCTTGCGTCATCGCCTACCCTTCCGCGCTGGCCGGTGGTGGCGCGGAGCACCAAAATTTTTCGCGCGAAGCGCCGCCCGCCCTTTTTCCCCTGTTTTGCCCTCGAAAGAACACTCGGCACACCGGGGAGGAATCACCCAAAGGCCTCCCCTACCCACGGCTGTGGGTTCGGAGGAGGATCACCCCGCTTTCGCGGACCAGCAATGACGCGCCTCGCGCGTTCCCCGGGCGTTGCTGATGCGGCCAGCCCCGCGGACTCTTACGGATTTGCACCGGGCGACCGGCTTAAGCCAGCCCCTTACCGCTACCGCTTTGCTTCCTCGCCGGGACGGTGACCCGCTTGGTGTCGCCAGGAGTGCGGCCGCGACGCAAACCGGCGCAGCGCTGGTATTATATACAGCGCTACGGGTAGTGTGTCTGGTCAACCATGACCACAGATTTAGCGTTTTCTAGGTCGCCGGGGTCTCCGGCCGCAGGAGCACAGCATGCCGAAGAAAGACATCCACGTCGTGCCGCACAAAGACGGCTGGGCGACGAAAACCGAAGGCGCCACGCGCGCCGGCGTCGTCGTTGATACGCAGCGCCAGGCCATCGAGCGCGCCCGCGATCAGGCCCGCCGCGAAAACGTCGAGGTTGTGATCCATCGACGGGACGGCACCATTCGGGACAGCGACAGCTACGGCCGCGATCCGAACCCGCCGACCGACAAGAAGCACTGACCCCCTCCTCCTTCCTGGCAAGCCGGGCCGGCCGACAGGCCGGACCAGACACGCCTTGATTTCGGCCCCGGTCCGAGGGGCCGACACTTCAAGTCCTTGCCAGGGGGTGCGGGGGATGGGCAAACGGCCCCCGCTCGTTATGGCGGCCCGTGAGGGCCGACCTCATGAGCCGCCCCTACAGGGCGGCGATCACTTTGCATGCGCCTGTATGCCCCCGCCTAGGCTGTCCACAGCGCGCGGCGCACCCACTACCAGAAGAATCTATCTTTATATCTACAGAGTGGGGGACCGTTTCACCACACAAGGGGGGACCGTTTCACCACACTGCCGGGGACCGTTTCACCACAGGGGGGGGACCGTTTCACCAGGGATAACTTGCCTGCTCCACAGCCTCTCTGTGGATAAGTGAGGGGGGACCGTTTCACCACATCAGCGCGGGTCGATGGCCGGCAGGCTCTCGGGCAGAACCTCGATGCCGCCCTCGCGGCCGCCGAGGGCGAGCGCGGGATAGACGGCTTCGATCTTGCGCAGGCACTCCTTGATCGCCTTCTTGAGGTCTGCGTGGTCGGCATAGCTCGTCCCGAGCGCCGCCTGCAGCTGCTTCCACGTCATGAAGGCCGGCCGCCCTGCCCTGCCTGCACGAAACGCCTGATAGGTCAGAAGCGAGTAGAGATCGAGCGCGAGCGGGCTGCGCTTGATTGCGCGCAGTGCCCGCAGGTCCACCGGCACCGGGTTCGCCGTGATCGACTCGAAGAACTCGGAATCAAGCTCGACGTAGCTCTCCCACAGCGCGCGCTGATCGGGGCTCTTCTGGTTCCACCAGAAGACGGTACGGCGCGCGACCGGCAGGTACTGCGTGATTTCGGCTTCCATGCCGTCCTGCTGCAGCACGCCCTCGAAGCTGATGCGGGCCGCAAAGAGCCTGCGCATCTGCTGCTCGAGTCGCACGCGGTCACTGCGCGGCCCGGCGCCGCGTGAATCGAGCCCCAGCTCCTCCATGAAGGCGGCCAGGCTGTCGCCGAGGATAAGCTTCGGCTCCTTGGTGCGGATGGCCTCGGTGGTCATCCAGTACATGAGCAGGCGCGGAATCGTCCCGTAAGGGTGTCCGATGGCCTCGCCGTTGGGCTTGTAGCCCTGCTGGATTGTGAGCGTCACGTTCCCATTGCTGCGCGACCACACCGGCACATTGCCGGGGTCGGTATGCGGCAGCGTCGTCTGCACGAGCTGGCGCGCGAGAAACGCCTTGTCCTGGTCGCTCGGCTTCTCCTCGGCGATCTCAAAGGCTGCGCGCATGATGCGCTGCTCCTGGCGCGTCAGCTTCGGCACGAGCGCCCTTCCCACATGCCAGCATGCTTGCATGCTGGCATGTCTTCATGATTTGCGACGGGTCGAAGGCGGACGCCTTGGACCTGGCGCCGGCTGTTGCCGGGCATGGGCGAGAGCCGATGTCCGGCCCGCGCGGGGAGCTTCAGCTGCCCGCGCGGTGTATCCGCGCGAGGGATCGTCACCGACAGGCCGAGACCCGGCAGGGGCTCGGGGTGCTTGCACCTAGAGCCCGGTCCTTGGCCTGCAAGGCGAAGGACGCGCCCTGCCCTCTGCGCGAAGAGATCAGGCACGGCCCTTTCCCCGCATGTAAGCATGAAAGCATGAAAGCATGAATTCGCTGATTGTCTGATCCGCCTGGACCGCAGCAACCTTGATCGCGCGGGCATCCTCACGCGGGATGCGCACCTGCAGGGGGATGTGATCGACCTTTTCCGGCTCGGCCACCACGCGGGCGGAACGCGCGCGCGCGCCCCGTGCGGGCGTCGCGGCCTTGGGTGTGATCTGGGGCGTTGCCAGGGCGGCAGGCGTAAGCGGTTCGGCTTTAGGCATGGCGTTTCACATTCTGGGCTTTCTGCATGTTCGCATGCATGCATGCTTTGATGTGCTTCCACAAAGCGGCCGTTTCGATGGCGGCCGGCCCCTTGGGAGAGAGTTCGATAGCGGTCCGCCCGTCCGTCATGGCAGCGGCGTAGGGCACGCGGTCGGCGATGAAGGTTTCAGCGACCGGCCCGTGATGGGAGAGGGCGGCGGCGGCCTGGCCGGTGATTCCGGCGTTCGCCTTGGCCTGGGTCAGAACGAAGAGGTAAGGCACGCGCGCCTCCTGCAGGAGCGCCACCGTCGCCGAAGCGGCCCACAGGTCCGAAGGGCTCGGCCGGATCGGTACGAGCACAAGATCGGCCAGCCGGAAGAGGGCGGCGTTTTCATCGGTGCGCGTGGGGGCGGTGTCGATGAAACAGTACGAAGCCTTGCGGCCGCGCAGGACATCGAGCCCGCCCGCGAGGCCGTCGAGCGGCACCTCGACGCGGCGGGGCGCTTCAGCGGCCCGTTTTTCATGCCAGGTGCTCAAGGTGCCTTGCGGATCAGTGTCGATCAGATAGACCGGGCCATCGCCCGCGCGCTCGGCCTCGACAGCCAGGTGCGCGGCGAGGGTGGTCTTGCCGCTGCCGCCTTTTTGCGAGTTAATGATGATTGTTTGCATGTTCCCATGCTCCTATGCTGGCATGTTTGCATGTCAGCATGGCAGACCCAATGGGGAAGTCAAGAGGGAAGGGCGGTCGCACCCGGTGGCCGACCGACGCTGTCTAAATCACGCAACCATGACGCACTACGAGACGCTCGAAGTCAGCGAGAAGGCGAGCCCCGAGGCGATCAAGGGGGCGTACAAGTACCTGGCGCAGGAGTGGCACCCCGACCATCCGAAGAACGCGGGCCGAAGAACGCAGGCCGAAGAGCGCTTCAAAGCGCTGAGTGCTGCCTTCGATGTCCTCTCCGATCCGGACAAGCGCGCGATCTACGACCGCAAGCTGCGGGAGGCGCGGGCCGCGCAGCAACCGCCGCCGCCCCCCAAACCGCCACCGAGACCGCCTCCCGCGCCGCCACCTGCGCAAGCCGCACCGCCGCGACGACCACCCGGCACGCAGAAGATGCGGATCACACCGGCGCCGGCAGCGAGGGAAGGGCGCTCGCTCGGCTCACGTTTTCGCCTGCTGCTGGTGGTGGCGGTCTCCCTGTGGCTGGCCTACCAGCTGCTGGGCTCTGCGCCGAGCGTCATCGAGGCGTCAACGCCGGCCCGGGTAGGCGGATACGAGCCACCGGCAGGCGCCGCCTGCGTGCTGCTCGATTCGTCCGGGCAGAAGGACCTGCCGAACGATGCCGTCATCTCGTACAAGGTCCGCAACAAGGGCAACGGCGCGGGCACGGTAACGGTCAGCATCGAGCTGCAGACTTCGCGCGGCAAGAGCGTTCAGCAAAAAGAGCACCGCCTCGACGCAGGAGAGGAACGACAGAACTACATCGCCTTTTCGCTGGCCGGCACAGACGGGCGCTTCCGCCACTTCGTGCGCTGCACCCCATGAACCTGCAGGCTTATCGCTCCGGGCCGCCACGGTTGCGGTTGCGCTCCTTGCGTTCCTTCGAGCGCTCTTTCCATCGCTCCTCCTGGCGCGCGAGACGTTCATCGCGGCGAGCCTGTTCCGCCGCGCGCTGTTCCTCAGGTGTCGCCGGCCGGGCGGCCTGATCCAGAGCATGCCGCACCGTGCGCACGTCTTCGACGGATGGGGAGGGCGCCTGCGCCGGGGACGCGAAGGCGTCTGATAGCCGTTCCTGCTGTTCCTTTGCAGGATCACGCTCGGGCACGTTGAAGCGCGCGCGCCACTGCGACCAATCGCGTGCCCGCTCCTCGGCCAGGGTGCGCCAGGCTTGCTGTTGCTGCGCCCTGGCCGCTGTCGCCTGCTCCTTCAAGCTGTCCCGCTGCGCCCGGTACGCGGATGCGGCGGCCGAAAGCTCGGCGTTCATCGCCAGGCGGATCGGATCAGCGCGCTTGAGCTTCTGCTGAAACTGCTTCTCGGAAAGCGACTTCCGGGCGGCGTCCTGGTAGCTCTCGAACAGGGCCGAGCGAAGAGCGGGATCGGCCATGAGGCGCAGGAAGGCCCCCAGGCGACCGCCAGAAGGTGCCGCAGGCGCCTTGAGGCTCAGGGCAAAGGCGTTGCGCAGCCGGCCCGTTGTCGTGCGCTCCTGCAACCCGAAGGCGCGGCGCTGCTGCCACAGGCGGCGGGAGAGCGCCTTCCACTCGCGGGTTTCCTGCCAGTCGCGCAGGCCCTGGCGGCTCAAGGGAAGGGCGTTCTTGTCGCGCCGATGCTTGAGGATCGCATCCATCTGCGGCCGGTAGCGGGCCTTGATCGCCTCTCGCTCCTTCTCGTAGGCGGCCTTGAGGTCGGCGAAGACCTGGCGGCGCTTGGCGAAATCATCGCGGCCGCCCTCAGTGAGGGCAGCAGCGCGGGCAGCGTAGGCTGAGCGAAGCGCAGCCGCTTCCTCCCGGGCACGGCCGAAGCGCTCCTCGTTCGCGGCTTTTCGGGCCTGCCACTCGGCGCGGCTGCGCGGGTTCTCGATCTGCCGGGCAGGAATCCGCTCGCGCCGGGCGATGGCGTCGTGCTTCGCGCGGCGATCCTTGGCGAAGTTCTGACCCCGCGCGCGGTCGTAGGTGTCCGCCCATGCCTGCAGCTTCGGCAGGTCACGGTGCGGGTTCGCCTGCTTGCCGGTGATCGGGTGAACCAGGTTCACCACGATGTGCAGATGCGCGTGCGGCTCGTCGGTGTGCTGAACGATGAACGTCTGATAACCCCGGTCCGGCTCAAGGCCGGCCGCCGTGAGGGCATCGAGCGCAGCCGCCCGCATCTCGCTCTCGGTCGGCTGCTCGGTTGGGTGCCAGGACAGCGAACAGTGCCAGACGGGCGGCGCCGTCGCCTTCCGGCCGGTGCTCTTGATGCCGGCTGCCGCTTTGAGCTGGTCCGCGCCCCGCCAGGTTTCCGCCATGACATGCGCCGCCTCCTCAGGGTCGCGCGCTTCGCCAGCGGTGAAGTTGATAAGGGCGGAAAACCCGACCCGCTCGGCAGAAAACGGCTCGACGTCCGGCCCGCGCTTGTCGTGCGTGAGATAGGCCGTTACTCCTTTGAAGGAACGGCCACGGCTCACGTTAGGCATCATGGAAAGCGCTCCTGAGATACCGGGATACCTCCTGCAGGGCGGTTTCTGCCTCGGCGGCGATGTGCGGCGGGAAATTGTTGAATCGGGCTTCCTTGAGAACCTGATTCAGGTTATTGCCTATGCGGCGAAGCTGCCCGACGACCGCCATCGGCACACCGTCGCGCTGCACGGTGATACGTGCCCCAAGCGCCGCCGCGCGGACGAACGCCGACACCGACAGGCCCGCCTCGGCCGCCATGCCTTCGAGCGCCGCCTGCTCCTCGCCCGAAAAGCGGACGGTGACGCGCGCGCCGCGCAGGTCTTCAGCGGCGATCTTCGGGCGGCCTTTGGCCTGCTGCGCACGCGAGTCAGTCATGGCGTCGTCTCCTGCGGCGGGCGGACTTTGCCGGCGGAACGCCGGCCTTGCGGGGTGTCGGGGGTGCCCCCTGACCAAGCGTTTTTGTCTGACAAAAACATAGCTTGCTACCCTGCCATCCTACGGTACTCCTGAGCGGTTAAGGTTTGCTGAATGGCGCCCTCCCGGTAGCATCTCCGGGCGGAAATCAACCCAGGAGGGAGCCGGTGGATTCGACGCAGGCCGCATGTTCAAAGCCCGGCCGCCCCGGCTGGCGGACGCGGCTGCTCGGGCTATCGGGGCTGCTGGCCGGCCTGCTTGCCCCGGAGCCCGCCTTCGCCATCGGCGCGAACTGCAACGAGCCCGACCCCCGCAACCCGCGCCAGGTGTACGAGTGCATGATGTCTGTGCGGCACACGGGGCGGGATCAGTTGAGCGTGTTCGAGCGCTCAAGCATGACGAGTTGCGCCTCAGCGACCAGCCTTTACCGGGACGGCCTGCGACGTTCCGGTTATCGGCGCGAGGAGATTGAAGCGCTCACGCCTAGCTGCAAGGTCCTCGCGCAGGCGCTCGACCAGGTGCGCGGGAAACCCATGCCCTGGGCCGAGTGCACCGATTACCCCGGCCAGTTCGACGGCCGGCACATGAAAACCTGCCTCGATACCTTTCTGCCCCGCTACTACGGCGGGCGCGGGAAACGTCTTGCCGGCTGTGCGGACGCCATCGAGGAGTACGAGAAGGCGCTGCGCACGGCGATGCAAAGCGACGAACGCGGCCTCGCGCCTTCCGGCCGGTTACGAAAAGCCGGCCTGCGATGCTGTGGCGGCGGCAGGCATCGCCACGCTGCAAACCCCGGCCGCCCTTGGCACACGCCAGGCTGCAACGGCACAGGACGAAACGCGCGCGCCGTCTGGCGAGTCCACGCCGGCAGCATCCCCGGCCCCGCCCCCAGCCGTTCCGAGATCACCCTGCAGCGACTACGAGCCAGGACCGGCGCATGTCCAGCGCTGCCTAGGAGCCCTGGCGTCCCGCTACACCGCGTGTCCTGATCTGCGACGCGCCTACGAAGCCCAGCTGCGCCAAGCCTACGGCGGCGACTTCCCGCCTGGCTACGTGCCGCCGACCTGTGAGGAAGCAAAGCCGCTCACCGACCAGGCGCAGGCACAGAAGGAAGCGCGTCGCGCGGAAGCCCGAGCGCAACAGCGAGAGGCCATGATCCAGCGGCAAACGGTTCTCGACCAGGCACCGAAGACCTGGACCGAGTTCTTTGCGCGCGCCATCGATTGGCGGGGCTTCTACTGGCATCTGGCGGTCGCCTGGGTGTTCCTGCTCTTCGCCTGGCGCCGGATCAAATCGGGCGCCTGGATTCCGCTGGCCCGTTCGCTAGCCGGCATCTTCACGCGCGAGACCAAGGTGCTCCACTACCTGGCACAAGCCGGCCTCCTCTACGTCGGCGCCGTTGAGTGGGGCGGTAGCTGGAATTGGCTGTGGGGAGCGGCCGCTGCCATGCCTGTGGGTCTGCTGAGCGCGATCCTGATGCTGTTTTTCGGCTTCTTCGACCGGCCGGCGCTCGCCGGTCCTGCGGTGGGTGACATCAATCCGCCGCCCCGCAGTCAGCGGCCGCCGCCCCGCCAACCTGGCCGCGAGAGCGACAAGGACCGGGGGGACAGCTGGTGAGCGCGCTGTCCTGGCCTTCGCTCACCTTCGGCCGCAGCACGGCCGACCGCAAGCTCGTCCGCTTCTCGGACGACGCCCATGTCATGACCATCGCTCCGACCGGTGCGGGCAAAGGGACGACGTCCATCATCCCGAACCTGCTTGTCTGGCCTGACTCGGTGTTCGTGATCGACCCGAAGGGCGAGAACGTCGCGCGCACGATCTCGCAGCGCCACAAGCTGAACGCAGGGAAGGTCTATCTCCTCGACCCCTTCGGGATCGTCAAGGGCGCGCCGAAGGCGATCCGCGCCCGCTTCAACCCGCTCGACTTCATCGACCTGGGAGACGCCGGCATCACGCAGGCGGACCGCCTGGCCGATGCCCTGATCATCCGCGAGAAGGACGGCGAGAACGCCTATTTCTCGAACGAAGCCCGCGCTCTGCTGCGGGCACTCATCCTCCACGTCAAGACCGACGAGCTTTACCACGGGCAACGACACCTTGGGAAGGTGAACGAGATTGCTTGCGACCCCCTCCGCCTCCTAGGCGACGAGGACGAACCCGGCGAGCTGCAGGAGAACCCCGCTTTTGACGGCCTCATCGCCCGCACAGCCAAGCGCATGGCGGCCAAAGGAGACCGCGAAGGGCCGGCCGTCTGGTCCACCCTGCAGGCGAACCTCAGTCAGTTCCTGGACGATCCCCGGATCGCTGCCAACCTGAGCGAAACGAGCTTCGACTTTCTGCAGCTCACGCGCGACCGAATCAGCGTCTTTGCTGTGCTGCCGGTGCAGTACCTAGAAACCTTCAATCGCTGGCTGCGGCTATTGGTCGGCGCTGCCCTCGACCGGCTCTATCACGGTATGGCGGACGGCAAGGCGCCCCCGGTGGCCGCCCTCTTCCTGCTCGATGAGTTCGCGCACCTGGGCAACCTCGAAGCGATCAGGACGGCCTACGGCGTCGCGCGCGGTGCCGGCGTGAAGCTGTGGGCCATCCTGCAGAGCCTTTCGCAGCTCGACGACATCTACGGCGAGCACGGCCGCGAGAACCTGATCGCCAACAGCGGGGCTATCGAGGTCTTCAACACCTTCGACAACAAGGGGTGCAAGTACTTCTCAGAGATGGCCGGCGAGCATTACGTCGTCGTCTCGTCGTCGAGCGAGGCGAACTCCACCACGACAGGCAGCGCGCGGGTTGCCGGCCAGGGGGGCGAACAGGAGTCATCGCACACGCAGACCGCAAACCTCTCCGAAGTCCTGCGGCCGCGCATGCTGCCCTCAGAGATTGCCGGGATGGATGTCGGGCACAAGCTGCTTTTCCGGCGCAAGCATGGCTACGAAGTCCTCGAAAAGGTCTTCTACTGGACCGACCCGCAGCTCGGCCCGCTCGCGGATCGCTAGCGCCGTTCGAGATCGAGGCGCCGGTCCTGGTCTAGTCCACGCGGCGGCCGCTCCTGTATACCGAGCGCGGCCTTCACGAAGTCGCGCTCGCGCTTCCTGGCGTCGCGAACCATGGTCTCGCGGGTCTTGGCGTACCAGTCACGCACGTTATCGGCTGCCTTCTGTCGGATTTGCTCGGCGGTCGGCACCTCACGCACGACACCGGGCGGCGGCTTCATGTTGTGGTTCGCCCGGTGGTGCTCGGTGAGGCGCTTCTCTTCCTGCTGCCGATACAGGCTGCCGTTCTGCGCGTAGTCGGCGTCGAAACGCTGCTTCGCCTGCTCACGTTCCGCCTCCATCGCGTCGAGCGTTGCCCGGTCCTGTTCGTTGAGCTTGGCGCGGGAAGCCATATTGAACTCAAAAGTGACATCTGGCGTCGGCATGTGTTACTCCTGAAAGGAGGAGGACAAGTCGATGAAAGACAGCCTATTCACGCAATGCATGAACCGCAGCAAGCAGGATCGCCTCGAAGCCGAAATCCTCTTCCTGGTCGAGAAGTACGCGGCGCCCGAGTTCTCGAACCTCGATGTCGCCCGCGCCTTGTGGGAGTGTGCCCTCAAGCGAGGAAAACGCGAAGGTTCCACGCTGTTCAACAGCTTTCTACAGGACCATCTCGCAAGAGAAGGATCGTCCACCGAAGTGGGCCTCGTCCTGAAGAACCAAGACATTGCAGAGGCTGAAACTCGCAGGCGCAAGTACGGCTACAAGAGTCTGGAGGACTACCTTGTCGCGCTCTTGCTTAGTGGGATGTACCAGTATCCGCTCTATCTGGTTGAAAAAGCCGAAGAAGAGCGCGCCTCGCTACGGCCAGGAAAGCACGAGAAGCTGAACTAGAATAGCGGCTCCTGCGGCTTGCATGCAATCATGCTTGCATGCTTGCGTCGCCGTGCTGGCGCGGGCGCGAATACGGACTCCGGGTCGTCTTCAAAAACCGAGCCAGGCTCAGGCGATGCAGCCGCCTCCTCGACGCGCGTCTGATCCTGGAAAACAGCCGTGTTGAGGAGCGTGTTGAGGTAGTCCTCGACGCTGAAGTACCCGCGCGCGCGCCACTGCGTTTCAGCGAAGGCGATCACGTCAGGCGCGAGCACGAGCCGCACTTCACGGCAGCCGTTCTTGAGTGTCTTCATGATGAGTCCTTGGACGCTCGCCGCTGGGCAAGGTTGCCTGACATGTTCAGGCAACCAGGAAAGAGCGTAAACGCTCCTCCCGCATCAAGGGCCTGTCCTCGCTTCCTGCAGCCCCTTGCAGGGCTTCCGTGCATCTCCGGGCAGGCCCTTGACCCGGTATCCGCTTAGCCGCGCCCCTGGCGCGGTGCACGCCTGGCGGCGTAGCTGCGCCGGGGTCGTTGCCCCCGGCTGCCGGGATAGTGCGAGGGATCAACCGCGCGAAGCTCGATCACGGCGCCATCTTCAACACCGAGCGCAAGCTTGAGCCGATAGCCCTTGCCGTCCTCGTGCGGGACCGCGCCGCCGATCTCCACCCAATCCGCGCCCCGCAGCACGTAGGCGACGAAAGCCGGCTTCTCGGGCGGCTTCGCGCTGCCTGGCAGTGGCGGCAGGTTCTCCGAGGTCATGCCTCGGCCTTCTCCTTCGGCTGGTTCAGGCGCAGGACGATGCGGCCGGACAGAGGCACGGAGTCGAGCGTCAGATCGAAGCCCTTCCCGTCCTTGTGCAGCCAGGCGGCGCCGACACGGTTCCAGTCGGCTTTGACTTCGCCGTCGCTGTTCGTAAAGTCGCGGACGCTGTAGGCGATGTGGGTCGGCTTATTGCCTTTTTTCTCTTCGGTCATGGGTGGCCCCTCCTCTCGGGCGAATCGGCTGACGCCTTCATGAGAGGTAGCACGGCCCGACGACCGAAGCTAGAGGCGATCAGGCGGCGGCCCGTTGCTTCATGCCTCCGCTACAGCCATCTCCTGGCTTTCCGATGCGGGCAGTCTGGATCGGCCCACCGGGATCAGAAGCTGCTGGCGCAGATGCTCAAGCCGATCCCGAATGTCTTCGTAGCTTAGGACCTCAGGACCGGCATCAATGAGGAGCTGCGAGGCAGCGATGACGAAGCGATCAGCCCGTGACACATGCAGTCCGGACGCTTCGAGAAGCTGCGCCAAGTTTCCCACGCGCTCAAAGAGATCCGGCGGCGCGTGGGTTCGCTTCGCTGCTGATCGGCGCTTCTTGCACACGAGGATCGCGTCGAGACTGATCGGGTCCTTCGCGGCTGTTTTCGGGCTGGCAGCTCGCAACTCAGCATGCACGGGGTGTGCAGCCACAACGGCAAGGCCGGCGGCTTCGTCGACAACGTGGCGATCGCGCCGGTGCCGCTTCCGGCTGCCGGGTTCGGACTTCTGGGCGCGATGGGTGTCCTGGCGGGCCTGCGTCGTCGCAAG
>WBZR01002674.1_pt2 | contig 15426 bp, 12 predicted proteins | sample 5204231 | NCBI WGS metagenome assembly WBZR01 (sample SAMN12412403, study PRJNA552823) | activated sludge metagenome | isolation source: activated sludge from anammox sidestream of wastewater treatment plant... | place: USA: Virginia | collected 2017-08 | reverse complement strand
CCCTGCGCGCGCGCGCCGAACACGACGGAAAGATTGACGATATTCGGCCCCGGAAGGAAATTGCAGAGCGCGAAGAGCTCATTGAAGGCCTCGGGCGTGAGCCACTGGCGCTGTTCAACCAACACCCTGCGCGCCCAGGGCAGCACGCCGCCGAAGCCTGACAGGCCTATCGTTCCGAAGGCGAGCGCGATCTCCATCAGAGATGGAGAAGCCCCTTTGCCGTGAGCAGAATGTTCAGGAACGGAATAAACACGATCCGACATGCCGATGAGATAACCTAACGACCCGCCGAAGTGAAACTCTCTCGCGTCAAACGGAAAGCAAGAGCGAACCGGAACGCGCGCTGAAGGGGGTGAGTTGACACGGATGCGAGACAATGGAGGAGGAGAAACAATGCGTGCGACTCCGATCGTCGGAAACCTGTCCGCGATTGTGATCTTGTCCATGTCCGGCCTCGCCTTGGCGCAGCAGCCGGCCAAGTTGGTCCGAACGCAAGCCGGAATGATCACGGTGGCGACGGTGGCGCAGGGCCTCGAGCACCCGTGGGGCCTCGCCTTTCTTCCGGACGGCGCCATGCTGGTCACCGAAAGACCAGGACGGATGCGCATCGTCGGCCGTGACGGCAGGATATCCGAACCCTTGGGCGGCATTCCGCGCGTGTTCGCGCAAGGCCAAGGCGGGCTGTTGGATGTCGCGCTCGATCCGGATTTCCCGTCGAACCGCCTGGTCTATATCACTTATGCCGAGCCGGGCGCGGGCGGCGCATCGACCGTGGCGGCGCGGGGCCGCTTGAACCAGGATCGGACCGGCCTCGATGATGTCCAGATCCTCTTCCGCCAGGAGCCCAAGGTCTCGGGGCCGAATCATTTCGGCAGCCGGCTCGTGTTTTCCCCGCAAGGCAAGCTCTTTGTGACCACGGGGGAACGCTTCAAATTCGAACCGGCGCAGGACATCTCAACCCACCTCGGAAAAATCATCCGCATCAACCCGGACGGCTCCGTGCCGCCGGACAACCCTTTCGTTGACCGCAAGGACGCCCGTCCGGAAATCTGGTCCTACGGCCATCGCAACATCCAGGGCGCGGCCATCAATCCGGCCTCCGGGCAGCTTTGGGTTGCGGAAATGGGCCCGCGCGGCGGGGACGAGCTCAACATCCCGCAGCCCGGCCGGAATTATGGCTGGCCGCTCGTCAGTTGGGGCATGCATTACGACGGACGTCCCATCCCGAACCCTTCCACTCGACCTGATTTGGCGGACGCCATCTATCATTGGACTCCGGCCATCGCACCATCAGGGCTCTTGTTCTACACGGGAGACGTCTTCCCGGAGTGGCGCGGCGACGCGCTGATCGGCGGCCTGGTTGGGAAGGCGATCATCCGGCTGACGCTCGATGGTGATCGGGTCGTGCGGGAAGAGCGTATCCCGCTGCGAGCGCGCATCCGCGATGTGCGGCAAGGGCCCGACGGCGCGGTCTACGCGCTGACCGATGAGGATGACGGCCATATCCTGCGTCTGGCCCCCGCGCGCCTGCCGGCTACGGGAACCGGGCGATAGGGGCCGTCCTCTCGATCAAGCGCGCCCGCCCAAGACCTTTTTTCCTTTGTCAGCCCGCACTATATTACGCATGCCGGTCTACGCGCCGGCTATGGCGATAAATGGCCGTCGCAATAAGCCTTTCGGACCCGGGGGCAGTACCCGGCGCCTCCACCAATTTCAGGAGATCAGACGGCAGTAATCAGATACTTCTCTGCACTGATTTCTGATCGATGATCCCTGATCACGGGGGCGAAACAGGATCGACGAGGGTGTAAAGGGCGCGCTTTCGCTCGGCATGGTTCCGCCGTTATCGGGCCAAATGTGTAGTTGCGAATGACAACTATGCTCCGGTTGCTCAGGCCGCGTAAGGCGGTTTGAAATACCGATCTGAAGCCCTGGCGTCTTAGCAGCGTCAGGCGGGGCTCGGAGGCGCCTGGCAACAGAAGCCTCCACCTCACCCGGACGATTGGCGACGTGAGCCGTCCACTTGAGTGCTTGCGCAGCCTTGTTAGCATGGTGGCGGCGATTCTTGCGGTTTGCCGCCAGTCGCGGAACGGAGCCGATGGCTGTTGACCACATTCGATACGATCTCCTCACGCAGGACGCACTGCGTTCGGTCGTCCGCCGGGTGCTGACCGACGCGGCGCGCAATGGCCTGCCCGGCGAGCATCATTTCTTTATTTCCTTCGACACCCGCCACCAGGGCGTTCGCATTTCGCCGCGGTTGCGCGGCCAATATCCCGAAGAAATGACCATCGTTTTGCAGCACCAGTTCTGGGACATGACCGTTTCGGACGATGGATTCGAAGTGGGCCTGTCATTCGGCGGGGTTCCCGAACGGCTGCAGGTTCCATTTCAAGCGGTGAAAGGTTTTTTCGACCCGTCGGTTCAGTTCGGGCTGCAATTCCAATCCGAAGACGACAGCAACACAGGAGAGACGCGCACGGCCTCGAACACGGACCAAGACCGCCTGCCGGTGACCTCACCCAACACGCTAACGGCGGTCCCCTCCCCAGGCGAACCTCAGAGCCAAGCCGGCGAAACGGCGGAAGAGCCTCCGAAACCATCCGGCGGAGGCGAGGTCGTCAGACTCGACCGGTTCCGGAAGAAATAGCCCGCCGCCTCCGGCCGGGTGGCCGCAGCCATTTCTTCAGCCGCCGCGGCCAATACCCGAGATAAAGCTTACGGAAGAGCTGAAGACTGCCATAAGCCGAAACCGGTAAGTCCTGCTCCTGTCCTTTGCGACCCGGAACATACCAGTTGTTCAACGCCGTCCGGCGCACCAGCCGATAGCCCAGTTGGCGCATGGCCCGGTGTTTTGCGTGGCTCGTCACGTCGTCCTCGATGAGGACGAGGCGGGGCCGATAGCGGCGCGGGTCGAAGCCCTTCAACACCTCGATCTCGAATCCCTCGACGTCGATCGACAGGAAATCGATGCGCTCCACCCCTGCCTCGTCCAGGATCGAATCCAGCGTGCGCACCGGAACGTCAATGATGCGGTCGCGCCCGATGCCCGCCCGATCCATCCCGGTCTCGCGCATCGTGTCGCACAAGGTTGAAAGCCCGTCTGCCTTGCCGCCCACCATCATCGGCATCGTGGCGCCATGATGCTCCGGCGCGCCGCAGGCGACCGCGAACACCCGCGCACGGCGCTCGCGCCTCAGCCGTTCGGCAAGATGCGGCAAGGGCTCGACCAAGACGCCGCTCCACCCGATCCGCTCGAGATGGTAGGTCTGCGAACAATATTTGGGATCGTTCGCGCCCACTTCGACGAACACGCCCGGCCTTCCGCCGAAGAAGTCCCGCACGAGATCGGTCTCGTGCGTGTCCTTCATCACCGCAGGCCGAAAGACCCTGTCCGCAATCACGCGCCAATGATCAAAGCTCATGCGCCGCCTGATCCGCCCGGGCGCGCTTCAAGGCCCATCAATCGTCCGCAGTCCGGGGCCGGACCGTCATATACAACCCCCCGTCGGGTCGCAATGTCACGCGCTGAACGGGCGACACGTCATAGCCGGGAGCGACATGGAAGCGGAAACGGCGGACGAGCGACGAAAGCGCCAGCACCGCTTCCTGCATCGCAAATCCCTGCCCGATGCACACGCGCGGTCCCGCGCCGAATGGAAGGAACTGGTATCGGTCAATCGCCTCGCGGTATTCAGGCAGGAAGCGGTCGGGCTGGAACAGATCCGGCGCGCTCCAAAGCCTGCGGTGCCGATGCAGCACCCAGGGCGAGATGATGACGAGCGACCCTTTGGGAATGGCCTGCCCCGCGACCTCGTCGTCGCCGATGGCTTCGCGGCTTAACGACGGCACCGGCGGATAGAGCCGCAACGCCTCCTCGATGACCGCGCGCGTGAAGACGAGGCGCGGCAAAAGCTCAAGCGCGCACGCGCTCGCCGCGAAAGCGGACTGAGCTTCGGCTTCGAGGCGCGCGCGGACCGCCGCATCGGTCTGCGCCAGGAACAGCGCCCAGGTGAGCGTATTGGCGGTGGTCTCGTGTCCCGCGCCGATGAAGGTGACGATGTTCGCGGCGACCTCGGTCTCGCTCAGGCCGCGCCCCGTTTCCGGGTCCGCGGCTTCCAGCAACAGGGTGAGGAGATCGCGCGGAACCTCGTTCGGCCGTTCACGCATGAGCGCACGCCGCGCCTCGATGATCGTCGTCACTTGCTCGCTGAAGAAGGTGAGCGCGGGCCCGGCCTGGCCGCGTCCGACCCGAGGCAGCCAGTCGGGCAGGTCCAGGAGACCGAACGGATGCAGCCGGCCGAGCGTTTCGAAATAAAGCGTGATCGCCTGACCAAATTCCGCCGCTCCGCCTGGGATCGAGTTCGAGAACAGTGTTTCGGCCAGAACTTCGAACGTCAGCGCCGTCATCTGCCGATCGACGCGCAGCACCGAACCCGGACGGCGCCGAGACATGCGCGCAAGCCGCCGGTCGATGGCCGCCAGCATCCGCTCGGCGAACGCCGCGGTCTGGCGCGGGGTGAACAAGGGCGCGAGCGTGCGGCGCGCCGCGCGCCAGCTTTCCCCTTCCGCGGTCAACAGCCCATCGCCGAGCCCGGGCGAGAGGACCCGGCGCTGCAACGCGTCCTTGCGATAGTTCTCGGCATTGTCGACCAGGATGTGCCGGATCGCCGCAGGATCGCTGACGATCGTCCCAAATCCCAACAGGCCCTCTCCTTGCAGGACCGGCTCCTCGAAGTGCCGGCGAGTCCAGATGGTGAGAGGATTGCGGTTGAGCGCCCAGGCAAGTCCGAGCCGCGAGAGCGGTTGCTCGCGCGGAACAGGAGCGGGCGGGCGACGCCGACGCACCCGCTGCTGCTCGGATACGGGAAGGCTGCTCATGGCGTATCGCCGCGTCGAAGCCCTTTGTTCAGACGTGAGATAGGCGCAATCAGCGGCTGAGACAATGCGCGGCGCCTCTGGTCAGTTCTCGACCTCGATCGGATACACTCCCGCGAGGACCCGCTCGAAGTGCGCGCGAACCGTATCGTAGCACTCGCATGACGCTTGATGCAGCCGCGTGCGGTCGGCCACGGTGATTCGTCCGCGGCGGTAACGGATCAGCCCATCCGTTTGCAATGCGCTGGCGACGCGGGTCACGTAAGTCCGCTGCACGCCCAGCATTTCGGAAAGAAATTCCTGTGTAAGCGGTAATTCATCCTCGCCTATTCTATCCTGCATCGATAAGAGCCAGCGCGCGGCGCGCTGCTCGATGGAATGCAGCGCGTTGCAGGCGACCGACTGCAGCACTTGCGCGAGCAGGCAGTCGGCATAGCGATTGAATAGGTCCTCGAGCGTTTCCGAGGCTTTCTTCGCCGCATTCAAGCGTCCAACGTCGATGCGAACGGCCGGCCCCGCCACTTGCACCACCGCGCGCGCAAAAGCGGGCAACAGGCCCTTGCTCACAATCCCGCCGATGGCGCCCTCGCGTCCCACTGTCGCCGTCTCGGCGATCGCGCCGTCCTGCATGAGCGCGACGAGCGAAATGGTCGTTCCGTCACAAGGGAAATAAACGTGACGGATCTCGTCGCCGGCATCGAAAAGAATTGCATCACGCGCGAATTCCATTTGCTCCAAATGCGGCGCCAATGTCGCATGATCGGCCGAACGCAACGCGAGCAACAGCAAATTATTGGCGGGTTTCATCCGGTCTACCGCGCGGCGGCCGCCGCAAGCAATTTAACTTCGGGAAATCAAGTCAGCCCATGGATACGACTAGCACTGCGTTTCGCTGCTGTCTGTCTAGTACTAGACTGAGTTCACACGGACCAAACGAAACGGCGGAGCCGCCTCGATCGTTCCACGTGCGCCTCGCGAATTCGATGCGCTTCACGTCCCTTCTGCGCGGCGATGAAAAATAAACGGAGCCGATGACATGATGCGAACGGAAACAGACACATTCGGACCGGTCCAGGTTCCGGACCATCGCTATTGGGGAGCGCAGACGCAGCGCTCGCTTGACAATTTCCGCATCGGAAGCGAGCGGATGCCGCGCGCCCTCATTCGCGCTCTCGGACTCGTCAAGCGCGCCGCGGCCGAGACCAACGCCGAATTGGGCATGCTTGATCGCCGCCGCGCGCGCGCCATCGTCAAGGCGGCCCAAGAGGTGATCGACGGCAAGCTCGACGATCACTTTCCGCTCGTCGTTTGGCAGACCGGCTCGGGCACGCAGAGCAACATGAACCTCAACGAGGTCATCGCTAATCGCGCGAGCGAACTTTTGGGCGGCAAGCTCGGCGCCAAGTCGCCCGTACACCCGAACGATCATGTCAACCTGAGCCAATCTTCGAACGATGCCTTCCCGACTGCGATGCATATCGCGACCGTGATGGAGTTGCGCGAACGGCTGCTGCCCGCGCTGGCGCAATTGCGGGACGCACTCGACGAAAAAAGCAGGGTTTTCGCCAAGATCGTCAAGATCGGGCGCACGCACCTGCAGGACGCGGTCCCGCTCACGCTCGGTCAGGAGTTCTCCGGATATGCGGCGCAAATCGTCTCCGGCATGGCGCGCGCGGACATCGCTTGCAAGCAGCTTTACCCGTTGGCGCAAGGCGGCACCGCCGTCGGCACCGGGCTGAATGCGCCGCGCGGCTTTTCGCGCCGTTTCGCCAAGACCATCGCAGCGCTGACCGGATATCCGTTTGTCGCCGCGCCGAATAAATTCGAGGCGCTTGCCGCGCATGACGTGTTTGTGTTCGCGCATGGCGCGCTGAACTCGATCGCCGCCGGCCTGTTCAAGATCGCCAACGACATTCGCTGGCTCGGTTCAGGTCCGCGCTCGGGGCTCGGCGAACTGATCCTGCCGGAAAACGAACCCGGCTCGTCCATCATGCCCGGCAAGGTGAACCCGACCCAGAGCGAAGCGTTGACAATGGTCTGTTGCCAGGTGTTCGGGAACCAAACAGTGATCACCGTTGCGGCAAGCCAAGGCCATTTCGAGCTGAATGTGTTCAAGCCGGTGATCGCCAATGCGATGCTGCAGTCGATCGCGTTGCTTGCTGACAGCTCGGCTTCTTTCACCGAGCGCTGCGTTCGCGGCATCCGTGCGAACGAAGAGCGGATCGGAGAACTCGTGCAGCGCTCGCTGATGCTCGTCACGGCCCTTGCTCCGAAGCTCGGCTACGACAAGGCGGCTGCAATCGCCAAAGCGGCGCATGCCAACGGAACGACGCTGCGCGAGGAGGCGCTGCGCGCCGGTATCGGCGCGCGCGAGTTCGACGACTTGGTGCGTCCCGAACGGATGACAAACAATGGTTGAGTAAAAACATCAATAAACGCAATAATAGAGTGCAAGTGATTCGCGAGATTGAGGCGCGTAAGCGCGTCCCCAGCGTCCTCCTGGGTCTTGTTACGGTTTATCTGTTGATCTGCTCGCAATGGAGCGGCTGATGTTCGCCGGCCAAAGGTCCAGCGTTATAAGTTCCGGGGCTAATAGGGGAAGCTTAGTTTAGCTGTACTGGCCAATATACGGCCGCGGAGAAGGAGGGGACTTGAGGCCAGCGCACTTTCCTATCCTAGCATCATTATTCTCGATCTGAACCTGTCTTTTCACAACTCGTCGCCGGGATTAAAATGGGCATTCGTGATGCGAGCAATTCTCGGAACGAGTAAAAACTGCTATGATGCAACGCAATATCGATGTCGGGCACTCCCATGGCTGACGTGATCAATTGGAACAAGGCCGCCAAGAAGGCGCGCAAGCGATGCGAGGATGCGAATGCGGCCCTCAACCGGCGGGTCCATGGCCGCACGAAAGCCGAGCGCGCATTGGAACAGGCGCGCCGTGCGAAGGCGGAACGCGATCTTGCCCAGCATCGCATCGAGACAGGAGAACGATCTTGAAATCCCCGGTTGTGAAACGCTCCATCGTCATTGCAGGCCACAAGACCAGCGTCAGCCTTGAAGACGCTTTCTGGCGCGGCCTGAAAGAGATCGCCCTCTTGCAGAATCAAACCCTGTCCGATCTTGTGGCCGGCATTGATGGCGGACGGGACTTGGGCAACTTATCCTCAGCCATCCGGTTATTTGTGCTCGACCATTATCGTGGCCGCGTGGACCGCCATGCGGATACCGCCCGTCCAACGGCGTTTGCGCACCCGGTTTCATCACCGTTGGGTATTGAAGAGCGGGTCGAAAACGCCGCGCCCGCGCAGCGTTGAGGGATCAGCCGCCTGCTTCTCTTTCGGGAGAGCGCCGCTGGAGGGTCGTGGAGGAGGCCGGGGCTCTTTGCGCTCCTGACCGATCATCGGCCTGATATCGATCGGAGGCGGCAGCGGGGGAGCCGCTTGCATCGTCCGCCGCACATGGGTCGGTGACGGACTTGACGGGACAGGTTCTGCGGCCCCGCCGGGACTCGAGGAGGTTTGCGAAACCGGTCCGGAGCTTTGCTCCGATTGCCTCTGCTCCAGAGATTTCTGTTCGAGCCGCTGCTGCAATGATTTTTGTTCGAGCGCGCGGATCGCCTCCTCTTCCCGCGCGCGCGTCGCTTCGAGATTTTGCAACTGCTTCGTCTGCTTTTCGACGGCGCGCAGCGTGAGCCAAGCGACGAGCGGCGAGACGTCGGTGGTCCGCCGCACGGCGCCGACCGGACCAAGCAAAGAGACGATCAGTTCCGGACGGGAGGCGACCGCCGGATCGGGAGAACCGCGCAAGCTCAGACGCACGTCCACCTGCCCCTCGACCAAATCGATCACGCCGGATGCTTCAAGCGCGCCGTCGGGTCCGGCTGCAATCGGCGAAATGCGGATTTGGCCCGCCGAAAGCGCCAGCGTTCCTTCGCTTTTTCCCGCCGCCAACCGACCCGCATTGAACGCCGCCGCCACGATCTCTCCCACTCGCGCGGCGTCGAGCGGAGCGCCCCGGTCAACGGCGCGGATCACCGTTTCGAACGCGCGCGCATCGAGGCCCGCGAGATCCGCGCGCTCGATCGAAAGCGCCGCCGAGCCCGACAGCGATCCGACCAGCGTGGCGGGGCTCAAGCCCCGGCCTTCCAACTCACCGCGAAGGCTGATCGTCCCGGCGAAGCGCTGCCGCGTATCGGCCGTGGTATCGAGCAAGACGTCCGCGCCCTCCAAAGCGAACGTGCTGTGAATACCGAGCCCGCCCGGGCTGCGGTCCATGGCCAATCGCCCGGTGATGCGGCCGCCGCCTAAAGAGCCTTCGAGCGCATCGAACACGATGGCGTTCTCTTGCGCGCGGATCGTGGCGCGCAGGTTCCTGGCGACGAGCGTCGCCGAGAGCGGCACGCGCGCCGCCTTCAATTCGAGCTCTCCGATCACGCCGTTGCCGAGCAGCGGTTTGAAGGGTTCAAACGACCAGCGCGCAGACGCAGCAGCGTCGGAACCCGCCCCCGCGAGCCTGGCGAGAACCAGCGTCGCGTCGACCAGGTCAGCTTCCACGCGGCCCTTCACCTTGGCTGGACCCTCGCCTACGCCCAGTTCAACGTTGATATTGCCGTGAGCAGCCGCACCGGCGATCACGGCGCGCATGTCGTCCGCCGAGATGGCGCGGTTGTGCAAAACGAGCTTGGTCTTGAGCAGGAACGGCAGCGCCGCTCCAGACTGGCCCGTAGCGGCAGGAGTGAGCAGCGGCCGCGCATCGCTCGCCGAGATCGCAATATCGAGCGCGCCCGCCAGACGTTCAGCCTCAAGTCCGCGAATTACGCCTTTGGCGGAGGCATCGAGTCCGCCCCCGGCGATCCGCGCATCAACGCGAATCCCACCGCCCTCTTCCGCCTCCGCAACAAGACGCGCCCAGGCAGGTCGGCGGTCGAAGGCGGCGAAGCGGTCAAGGCCGAAAAGCGTCGCCAAAACCGGACCCTCATCCGCCTCGACGCGTCCGTCGAAGCGCCAAGTCGCGGATGCAAGCGAAGTGAGTTCGCCTGTTGCGTCGCCGATCACTCCGATGCGCACGCTGCCCGCGCGTCCTTCGAGACCGAGTTGGGCCGAGGCGGCGCGGGCGCCTTCATTCCGCTGCACGCTGACATGCAATCGCCCCTGCACCGGAACGAGCCGTTGCTCCGCCTGGCGAATGCGTTCCGCGGCCGCCGGCGACACTTTCGCCAGAACCGCCAAGAGGCCATCCAGCTTTCCGGCCGCCAAATCGAACGTGACCGATCCGTGCGGGGCCGTAAACGGCTCGGCAATGCCGCCTTTCGCCGTCAGCTTCGCGCCGCCGAGATCGCCGATCGACAGCCGATCGATCGCGAGACTCGATTTGTCGAGCGCGAGATTCGCGCTCACCGACTTAGCCAGCGTTCCGAACAACTGAGCCGCGCCGAGATCGAGCGCAAGCCTGACCTCGCCCGGAAAACCCTGCGCGCCACGTCCGAAAACGGACACCAGTGAGCTGTACAGCGCATCGAGGTCCACCTCGTGCGCTTTGAGTTCGGCTTCAAGCCGGGCGCGCTGTTCGGCTGCGGCGCGAACGTAAAGCATGCGGCCGCTGATCGCCTTGCGATCGATGCGGATATTGAGGTCTTCGACCGCCATGCGGTCCGGCTTCACCACAATCGTGCCGCTCGCCGACATCGGGCTCGCCGCTCCCGCGACGCCGGCCCGGCCCTCCAGCCATGCCGACAACAGAGCGGGATCCGTCGCGTCGACCTGCGCCGGCCCCTCATAAGCGATGCCGTCTTGAGAGACGGCGAATACCCCGCTCAAGCGGATTTTCGACTTCCCCGGCCCGCGCAGCTCAAGGCGCTCGATGTCCCACCCTTCGGCCAGCGACGCGAGGTCGGCGCGCACGTTTTGCAATTGCGCACCGCCGGCCGTGAGCCCATCAATGCTGATCCCGATGCGTGTGGGGATGGCGTGGATCGGGGCGCGAGCCCACGACCGGGCGAGCGCCTGAATGGCGTCGAGAGGCGAGAGCACCCGCCCCTCGGAGGGCGCCAACAACTTGTCCAAATCCGCGCGCCGCGCCGACAGGATCGCTTCGACACGCGGTTTCTTGGCGAACGCGAATTCCGCCACGCCATTCAATTTGATGGCGCGATCGTCGGGACCGTATTGCAGCTCGAAATCCTCGGACACGGCCCTGTTCGGACCGGCTCGTACACGCATCGCAGTGGCGCGCCAGCCCAATTCCGGGCCTGTTTTGTCGGCTTGAAGGCTCGGACCTGCAACCGTGATCCGGCCCTCGAATTGCGGAACGCCGGCTTCAAACCGCAACGATCCGTCCATGTCGAGTGAGGGCGAGGAGGCCGTGGCGTCGATGATCAGGCGCGCCCTCGCCCCGCTCTCATCGGGGCGGCTGATATTCAGTCGATAGCCATACCGCTCCCCATCGGCGACGAAACCGCCTTCGCCCCGAACGGGCCCAAGGAGCGATTTCAGCTCGCCTGCGAACCAGGCTTTCTCGACGGCGAGACGCAAGCTCCCGTCCGGATCGAGAACGCGCGCATGCGCGTCCTCGATCGACAGCCGCTCGATCGAAACCGAATCCGGTTTAAGACCCGCGAACGGCGCGTCCGCTGACAAACGCCCCTGCCCATCGAGCGTCAGCGTCAGGACGGGTCCGACAAGGCGAACCTCCGTGGCCCGCCACTCGCCTCTGAGCAAAGGAGCAAAGGAGAATTCGATTCGAAGTTCGCGCACGCCGACGACGGCGGGATGGGCCATTTCGACCTGACCGGCTGTCAGCGATGGGACGGGCAAGAGCCGGATTTCGATCGCTCCAGGCAGGCGGACGGGAACTCCGGCGAGGCGGCTCGCCTGGGCCTCGATCGCCGCGCGATATGCCGTCCAGTCGATGAGATACGGGCCAATCAGCGCCGCGACGAGCGCCAGGATGACGGCGATGGCGATCGCAAGCAGAGTGGTCTGCAAAAGCGCGCTCCGAGGCTCTACGGCCTAAGGCCCCATGCCAAACGTAAGAAGCGTCTCCTTGCCATCAAGGTTAGCTACTCGCTTGAGACGTGCTCGCATACCAGCGCACAATCAGAGCAGGTTGATCCGACATCTCTAGACGCCCAATCTCCGCGCCATCCCAGTCAAGCCGGCCGCGTGCCGATCTGTCCTAGTTCGCGCCTTTTAAAGGCGATTCTGTGTCGCAAGCTCACGCTACGATGATCTTGCCCGGATTCAAAATGCCCTGCGGATCGAGCGCGGCCTTGATCGCGCGCATTGCGGCGAGCGCGGCTTCTCCATGCTCGGATCGCATGTACTTCATCTTGCCCTGGCCGACGCCGTGCTCGCCGGTGCAGGTCCCCTCCATCCGGAGCGCGCGTTCGGCGAGGCGATCCAGGAAGTCCTTGGCCGCCGCGAGTTCGGCGGCGTCGTCCATGTCCAGCAACAGCGAGACATGAAAATTCCCATCCCCGACATGCCCGACAATAGGCGCGATCAGTCCGGCTGCGTCTATGTCGCGCCGCGTCTGCACGACGCACTCCGCAAGCCGGGAGATCGGGACGCACACATCGGTGGCGAGCGCCTTCGCCCCGGGGCGAAGCTGCACGGCGGCCCAGTAAGCATCATGCCGCGCTTGCCATAGCCGGCTGCGCTCTTCTGGTTGCATCGCCCATGTAAACGGTCCGCCGCCAAGATCGGCGGCGATGTCGCCGAACCGTTCCGCCTGCTCGGCGACGAAGGCCTCGGTGCCATGGAATTCGAGAAACAGCGTCGGCGCTTCCCGCAAGCCAAGCTTGGCATAGGCGTTCGATGCTTTGACCTGCAATTCATCGAGAAGCTCGATGCGCGCCACCGGAATGCCGGACTGGATCGTCGCAATCGTGGCGTTGCACGCCGCTTCGATGGTTGGAAACGGGCACACTCCGGCGGAGATCGCCTCGGGAATTCCCTGCAAGCGCAGCGTCAATTCGGTGATGATTCCGAGCGTGCCCTCCGATCCGACCATCAACCGCGTCAGATCGTAACCGGCTGAAGATTTGCGCGCGCGGCGCGCCGTCGAGATCACCTCGCCGTTCGCCAGCACCACCTTCAAGGCGAGCACGTTGTCCTTCATGGTGCCGTAGCGCACGGCGTTGGTTCCGGAGGCGCGGGTCGCCGCCATGCCGCCGAGCGAGGCGTCCGCGCCCGGATCGATGGGAAAGAAGACGCCTTGATCGCGCAGGTGCTCATTGAGTTGCTTGCGCGTGACCCCCGGCTCGATAACGCAGTCGAGATCATCGGCATGGACCGCAAGAACGCGATTCATATCCCTGAAATCGACCGATATTCCGCCAAGCGGGGCATTGACGTGCCCTTCGAGCGAGGTCCCCGTCCCGAAGGCAATGATCGGCACTTGATGCCGCGCACACAAGCGGACCACGCTTTGCACGTCCTGCGTCGATCGCACGAAAACGACGCCGTCCGGCGGCTCGTTGGGCAGCCACGTCACGGTATTGGCGTGCTGCTGGCGCGCCGCCAATGAGGTGACGAGCCGGTTCCCGAACTGCGCGGCAAGCTCGCCCAGCACGGTTTCGACCGCCGTCTGGTTGCGGGCGCCGGATTGCGCGGCAACAGCCATCATCCACCTGCCGAATTTGCACGGCCGCCGCCGCCGGACTTCAATTTGCGCGCGCAGCGGCCGAAAAACAAGAACGTTGCATCCCGCGGCGGGATTTGTAGTTTGCTCACGGTTGAGGAATTCCTGTATTCGCCATGCTTGAGCGCGCCGATCCGGAGCCCGTCTTCTTCAGCCCGTTCGTCTCCTCGACGATGCGGGTGGAACAGACCTGGCTCGACTATAACGGCCACCTCAACATGGCCTACTATAACGTGCTTTTCGACCGCGCGGTCGAGGAAGCCTTTCTTCTTGTCGGTCTGGGCGAGGAATACCTCAAAAAGCATCATTGCTCCTATTTCACGGCCGAAGTCCATGTGCGCTACCTGCGCGAGCTCGCCGCCGGCGACCCGGTGCGCGTGACCCTGCAACTGCTCGATTTCGACGCCAAACGGCTGTACTTCTTTCAACAGCTTTTCCATGCGACGGAGGGCTGGATTTCGGCCACCTCCGAGCAGATGGCGCTGCATGTCGACATGAGCGCAAAGAAGACGGCGCCGTTTCCGGACGATGTCGCCCGCCGGCTTGATGCGATGAAGGCCGCGCATCGGCAATTGCCGCGCCCGGAAGCCGCCGGCCGCCATATCGCCATGGGCGGCCAATAACCAGCTTGTCCGCTTTCTAGCCGTACCATTCCTCGAACAGCAGACAGTGCATCCTGATCTTGCCGAGGAGTGGATGAAGCGCGAGGTCCAGCCGATCAGGGCCTGGAGGAGGCGGATTTCTCAGCTCGGCGCTGGAACTTTCGGCCGGCCAATCGGTCTATCCATGGGCGCCGGCCATTTTGGCGAGGAACCGAAGACACTAGAAAACGCCTAGATGTCCAGGACGGCGATGCCCGAGCACGCTCTACCCGAAATCAATCCTGGCAGGCCAAACATCAAGAATGGTGTCTCGCCGTTCTGTCCTGCTCGACCGGATAAAGGTTGGCTCGAACTGAAGGCAAACCTCCGGTGACTGACTCGGTCAAGATCCAGCCGCCGCCTCGTGATCCGATCGCCTCCACACTGAGTTCTGCGGACGACCGGATCATCCTGACCCATTGGCTGCCGCCGCGATGGGGCACCATCCCTCATATCCGTATCGGCCGGCGCTGGGTTAACGTGCTTTGGGCCATACCGATCGGCGCCGTCGGGTTGGTGCTTTTCATCGCCCTTGCCCAGAGCCTGCGGGAGCTGCCGAGCATCCAAGCTTTCATCAAGACCTATCCCAGCATCGCTCAGGCTGCGCCGTCGGTCGATTCCGGGTTTCCGTGGTGGCTACAGCTGCAACACTTCCTGAACATGCTGTTCATGATGTTCATCATTCGCGCCGGTATCCAAATCCTCGCCGACCATCCGCGGCTCTACTGGAACCGGGACTGCACGCCGGGGACGGAATGGTTCCGCTTCCAGCACCCGGTTCCGGAAGGCCGCATCTGGACCGCCAAGGACGATTCAGTGACTTTGCCGACTTGGCTCGGCATTCCGGGCTTGCGCCATACGATTGGGCTAGCCCGATGGTGGCACTTCTCGGTCGACCTCATCTGGGTGCTGAACGGGGTCGCTTTTTATGTCCTTCTTTTCACGACCGATCAGTGGCAACGTCTGGTGCCGCTCACTTGGGACGTTTTCCCCAATGCGGTCTCGACCGCGATCCAGTACGCCTCGCTGGACTTCCCTGTCGATCACAGCTGGACGCGCTATAACGGGCTGCAGCAGCTGAGCTATTTCATCACTGTTTTCATCGCCGCGCCCATCTCGATCGCGACGGGGCTCTTGCAGAGCCCGGCCATCTCCAACCGGCTCGGCCTGCTCGGGACCGTCTTCGGCATGGTGCGGACGTTCAACGCGATCAGCAGCGTGGGCGTCGGCAATCCCGCGTCGCTGGCCGCCGGCGTGCTGG